>Ga0209390_10000003_pt1 | contig 390570 bp, 364 predicted proteins | sample BON01_FD_187212 | JGI IMG/M metagenome (GOLD analysis project Ga0209390, IMG submission 187212) | Freshwater microbial communities from Lake Bonney liftoff mats and glacier meltwater in Antarctica - BON-01 (SPAdes) (version 2) | ecosystem: Environmental > Aquatic > Freshwater > Ice > Glacier... | reverse complement strand
TCATAGTGTAAAAATAGTAAAAATAGCAATAAAATCAACGGTTGTAGAATACAATGTATTAACATTTTATGCTTAATAAACCCAAAAAACGATCTAGTAATTAGACAGTTTGACGGTTTGCAGCTACCCGAAGGGCGGGATTTTTACCACTAAACTTCATTCGGAGAACTGAACTTTCGGCTTGTACAAATGTGTCTGCGAAGCACAAAACCCCGCCTTTTGGGTAGGTGCTGTTAGCGGTTCGTTGTTCTTTTCTGTCGATGGTTTGTCGGTCTAACTTTTCAGTAAATTTCATTTGTCTTATGCTTTTAACTGTCCATAAATATTGTCAAGCCACTTGATTTTAAAGTTGTGATTTTGTGGACTTGGATGACAAATAATGTTGTCGTTGCCACGAACAGTAAATATCTTTTTTGTTAGTTTTGAAATGTTGTCGATTGCCTTTTTCTCTATTTCCGAAATTGGTTTAGCATTACCCCAAGCAAGGATTACAGTTGTGTCAGTCGTGAAGTAATTTTTTAACTCGGATTGTCTTGTGTCTGCAAATATTGATGCTTCAGTTTGTAATTCACCTTTTTTTGCGTTGTCGAAAAGTATTCCGCTTTTGGGTTCTCTGATGTCATATAAATTGATAATGTCAGCATACGAAAATTGTAATTCGTTCATTACTCTCATTATTTGATATTGTGTTGTGTCGGGCTTTGCATCAATTAATGAAACAGCATTTAATTTGTCAATTTGGGTCGCTAAAATTTCAGTTTCCAAATATTCCTTGTCAAGAGGTTGCGATGAACCAGGATTTAGCATAATGACTAATAGCTTTTTCTTGTGTGTTTTAGCCGTGTCCGTGATTGTCAATAAGCTACGGCATTTTGTTATCGAATTAACAGTTGTCAAAACGTAAAACCGTCCTTTAACTTGATACTTTTTTTTCAGGTCTGCCGCTTTAATAAATTCTGTCATTGTCTGATATTTTTTGTCGTTTGTTTGATGGTTGTTGTCGTCCAATACAATGACCGCTAACATACAAATATACGCAACCCCATCAATTTAATCATTTGCTTACTTTTATGCTCAAAGTGTTTACCCGTCATTGGTTTGCTCGTTTTTATATTCAATATGCGCATTGCGTATTTTTTTTAGCAGTATGGGTTTATATTCGTTTTGCGCAATCGGGTTTCATCATTTTTGTTGCCCCACAAATATACCCAATACCATCCAATCCCCAAACCTGAATTCCTAAAATCCATCATGCTGTGGTATTTGGTCATTTAGCTAATGAACGCTGCAAAAAACATACTGTTTGATGCTTCCTCGTTAATGTACCTTGTTATTTGTCTTTGGTGAATAAATAATTACCTCCCCCTTGTTTTAAGGTCAGTTCGTTTTTGTCGGTATTAAATTCAATTTTTACACCCGCTTGGTCAAATTTAAACTTGTCTTTTTCTGTGGCTTCCAGCGGAAAAGATGATTGTCCGGTGGCTTGTGCAAATAGTGCAGTGTCCTCTTTGGTTATCGTTATTTTTAGTGCAATTTGTTTGCTTGAATAAACACCTAAATATTTGTCCAACTCTTCCGTTTTTAATGAGATGGTGTTGAATGTAGGAATAGCATAATCTTTTTTAAAGTAAATGTTTAAAACTCCAAGTAAAATATTATTCATTGGATAAACCAGTCCGTTTGTGCAGTACGCAATGGCTAAACTATCTTCAGGAAAATAAGCTAAATCCGATGAGAAACCATCTATTCTACCATTATGTCCATAGGCTTTTTTTGTATAGAAAGGCACTTGAAACATTCCCATGCCGTATCCGTCAGTAATTGTTTTCATTTGATTTAAACTATTTTGTGAAACTAATTTCATAGAAAACAGCGCTTCAATAAATTTGGTTAAGTCGGTTGGTGTTGAAACAATAGAGCCCGCTCCACCAGGGATACTCATATCTGTTTCTGGTTCTTGTTCCCAATTCTCAATAAACTGATATGAAAAACTTTCATTATTGTTAGCATTGGTTTTACTACCAAAGTAGGTGTTTAAAAGTCCAATTTTAGAAGTGATCCTTTCGGTCAAATTTTTTGAATAGGTTTGTTGAGTAATTTTTTCAATAATAAATCCTAAAACTAGGTAGTTTGAGTTGCTATATGATGCTATCTCATTGGGCTTAAAGTCAACTTTGTTTTTAGAAATAATGTTAAGCATTTCATCTTGAGTTTTCGGATTTGTCATCCAAGTCGTATAGTTTGGGTCGTCAGTAAAATTATGCAATCCGCTTCTGTGATTAAGCAAATTGCTAATGGTAATTTTCTGAGCGTTTGGCAGATTTGGGAAATAGCTGTCCAAAGTCGTAGCAAGTGTGATTTTTCCCTCTTCTATAAGTTGGAATATTAAGGTAGCGGTAAACATTTTAGATATTGAACCAATTCTATATTTTGTAATGCTCGTTGACGGTTTTTTCTCATTGTCTGAAATGAAACTGTAACCAATTGCTTTGCTGTAGAGCACCGTTCCATTTTTTGAAATTGTCAAACTACCCATAGCTTTATTTTTTTCAGCAATAATGTCGAATAAGCTGTCAAGTTTAGGTTTGTTAATGTCTTGTGAAAAAACTGTCCCGAAAGAAAGTGCTGAAAGTAGCATTGCTGCATAGATTTTTGTTTTCATTTTTTTGGTTTATTTGATTATGTGGTTGTATTTATTATTGTTGTGGTGTCGTATTTTCTTCTATTATTCCGCCCTGTCATGTGTTATCACATGACAGCCAAACAACATTTTCGGTGTAAAGCGCAATTGATAAAGGCCTATTTTGCCAAAATTGGTATTTCCTATCCTTTCTGTTGGATATAAATTTCTCAAGTACCTCAGGATGATTTTTTGCCAAATCAAATTTAACTTGTTGTGCAGTGAATTTTAAAAAATCGCGTTGTACATCCTTATATTCATGTCCATTAATAACAGACCAGATGATATGAATATGATTTGACATTGCCACAAACGCATAAATAATTACTCGCTCATTCTCAACTAAAAACCTCATACTTTCAGTTAGGATGTCTTTGTATTTATTGGGTTTAAAGAGGTTGTACCATTTAACGGCAGTAGCGGTAAAGAAATGAGGGCAGAATTCAGTCATCTAGTTTTCAAAGTTATGTCAAAACAGTATGATTTTTTAAGTGTAGGTGATTTTAAATGTCTTAATAGTAGGATCTAATTGACGTACTTCACTGGCTATCATGTGATAACACATGATAGGGCGAAAAGACTATCAAACCTATTGTTGCTAATACACTGGATTAAAGGGTACTTTCAAACATAGAAGGTAAATGCTAGGGTTTTTTCTAATGATGAATGACCTTGCAAGGTGAAGATAACAATTTACTAATTCCGCTCCAGTGCGATAATATTCTTCTTGTTATTGTAATATATAAGAAGTTGTGAGTTCCTAACTTCAAAGTTTTCAGCTGCGCTAATTTGAAATAATTTTGTCCATTCAGGTTCATTTATTTTTGTTGAAAAAGTTGGTCCAAATGACATCTTGCCATTTTCCTCTATTGTGCCGCCTCCACTATAATGATTGGTAACTTTAATCCCCGAAACCCTAACTATTCCATTGCTGTCAGGTGCGGCAAAATTTGCCGTAATATCTCCATTATTCATATCAAGCCAAGTGTTTTTGTCAGATTTGGTTATTTTATTACCATTCTCCATAAAATAAATTACTTTCCAATTTCCAGTCAAATCATAGGAGATAGCATCATCCTTCTTTGAGCAACTATTGAATATCATAATAGCAAAGACGATAAATATGAAGTTGTTAACTATAGTTTTCATTTGTTGCTTCGTTTTAATAAGAATTTGAATAAGTAGTTTTAAGTGCTTGTACAAATATAACCGTATTTATTAAGATGCACAAACTTGTCTTCAATTTGGCAACGCTTTATTGCAAAATTAGGCTAACCTTTCCCCAAAATTTCGCAATTTTTTTATCGAAAGGGATAGATTACTTTTGCAACATGCAATTAATTTCTGTTGTTGTTCCCTGTTTTAATGAAGAAGAGGTATTTGCCACTACTTTACAAAGATTGACAGAGGTTTTGGCTCAAATTGAGCATAAGTATCAGTATGAGCTGATTTTTGTTAATGACGGTAGCACGGACAATACCATCAATTTACTAGAGCAAGCCGCTTTGGCAGATAAGCATGTAAAAGTGCTATCTTTTTCAAGAAATTTTGGACACCAGGTGGCCATTACAGCAGGTTTAGACCATTGCAAAGGAAATGCTGCGGTGGTGATTGATGCAGATTTGCAAGACCCACCCAAAGTGATTTTAGAATTTGTACAAAAATGGGAAGAGGGTTTTGATGTGGTCTATGGCAAAAGAAGGGAACGGGTTGGCGAAACGCATTTTAAACTCATTACTGCCAAATATTTTTACCGCATCATTAACAGGCTTTCGGATGTGGAAATACCGATGGATACTGGCGATTTTAGACTGATGGATAGAAAGCCGCTCGATCAGTTTTTAAGCATGCGCGAGGTTTATCGTTTTGTGCGTGGCATGGTCGCTTGGGTTGGGTTTAAACAGGTTTTTGTAGAATACGATAGAGAGGAACGCTTTGCCGGAACTACTAAATATCCACTTCAAAAAATGCTAAAACTAGCTAGTGATGCCATTTTATCATTTAGCAATATTCCTTTAAAATTGGCTACCTTTTTGGGATTTGTAACCTCTGCCATTGCTTTTATAGGCATTGTTTACGCTCTTTTTACTAGGTTGTTTACAGATGATTATGAACCGGGTTGGACAATGCTGATGTTGTCAGTATTGCTTATTGGAGGGATTATTTTAATCGTATTGGGAATTATTGGGGGCTATATTGGTAGAATATATGGTGAGATAAAAAAGCGTCCGCTTTATATTATCAGGGATAAGTTTGGATTTAAAGACTAGTAAATTTTGAAACAAAAAATAGGAATTGTTGGTGCAGGATACACCGGCTTAACATTGGGTTATTATTTAGCAAAAGCAGGAATTGAGGTTACTCTTTTTGAAAGAGACCATCAAGTAGGAGGATTGGCAGGTACTTTCTCTGTGGGCAATACTGAATTAGAAAAGTTTTATCATCATTGGTTTACCAATGATGAGCATATAATGGGCTTGATAAAAGAGTTGGGTTTAGAGGCAGATATCATGATTAGGCCCACCAGGACAGGAATGTATTATGCCAATAATTTTTTCAAACTTTCTTCTCCTTTGGATTTATTAAAATTCAAACCCTTGCCATTTATAAGCCGTATAAGATTGGGTTTTGTGGTTTTAGCTGTGCGCATGGTAAAAGATTGGCGCCAACTAGAAAGTAAAACTGCGGTGGAATGGCTAAAAGGTATTTGTGGCGAAAAGGCTTACAAAGTTGTTTGGGAACCTTTGCTAAAAGGCAAATTTGGCAGATATGCCGAGCAAATTTCTGCCGTATGGTTTTGGAATAAATTAAAATTACGTGGTGGCAGTCGTGGGGAAAAAGGAGCAGAGAATTTGGCTTACTTCAAGGGCGGTTTTGCTCAATTAGCAAAAAGAGTTCAGGAAGAAATTATTGCCAACGGTGGTGTTATTAACCTGAGCTGTGGCGTTGAAAAAATAACTGAAAATCAAACCATCGTAACAGAAAAAGGAGAACAGCACAGTTTTGACAAAGTGATTTTAACCACTCCTTTGCCTATTATCAGTAAAATAATAAGCGAAATTGCTACACCAGATTATTTAAAACAACTCAATAAAATCAATTACATAGGCAACGTGTGCTTGGTTTTGCAGTTGGACAGAAGCCTTTCAGAAATTTATTGGCTCAATGTCAATGATCCAGATTTTCCGTTTGTGGGGATTATAGAGCATACCAATTTTGAGCCAACGGAAAGCTATGATGGTAAGCATATTGTTTATTTAAGCAAGTATTTACCTACGGATGAAGCCATGTATCAAATGGGAGACAAAGAGGTATTGGATTATGCTTTGCCCTATATTAAAAGAATGTTTCCAAAGTTTGAGGATAGCTGGATAACGGATTACCATGTTTGGAGAGAAGCCTATAGCCAACCTTTGGTGGAGAAACATTACAGCCAATTGATTCCTGCTTGGGAAACTCCTATTAGCGGAGTCTACATCAACACCATGGCTCAGATATACCCAGAAGACCGTGGAACCAACTATGCGGTTCGTGAAGGTAAGAAAATGGCAATGGATATTATTGCAGGTAAGCTGTAACCCTATTGCAAAAAAGCATCTTCAAGAGCCCACTCATCAACCGCAATAAAGTTGTTACTTAGATGCATTGTTCTTTGCACTTTTTTATTTTTCTCAATACACATTTGCAAACCGTCCTTTGTGGGAGTGAAACTGATGATATGCACCAGTTCATTAATGGGTAAATTAGTAGATTGCCCAAAATCAAGCTTCAGTGTACTTTGTATTTTTGGGAAATAGAGATAGGTAAACCCAACAGTTTTATCACTTGTAATTTGGCAGCTAGTTGTGCTAACATTGCTAAATCTATCACAATTGATAAAGCCCAAGCTATAAGAGGCAATTATATTGGTGGCATTTGCTTGTTGAATAAATGCTTTTTTCAGAGAATCAGGTATGTTTTTTAATCGTTCCTTTATGGCGTCTTCCGCAATGCTCTGACTTGTTGCTCGGTTTGGTTTCAATACCATTTTGAAAAGATAGTCACCGTCTATTTTTTCATTAGTAACCATTGCTTGACCTCGTAATTTTAAATACTTTTTAAGTTGTCTTCTATATTTTCTTTTTACTCCTTTTTTAATATTATATTCATAAAGAATACCTGTGCTATTGATCTTATAAAAAATTTCAAAACTATCATTTCCCTTGCGCTCAAACATATCATAAGCCAATTTTCTGTTAAAAGTTGAAAAGTCATTAAAATACCTAGCTCCAACAGGATTAAGACTTGGAGTGGTGATGTTCTCTGCAATTGCAGCATTGGGCTCATTGGTCCTGGTGTTGACATCAAAATAATAGCGAGATTCCATTCCACCTATTTCCATGTCATTAAACATGCCTCTACTTTTATTCTTTTTTACCTTAGTGGTAGGCATCGGGATTCTTGGAGAAAGATTAAAGTTAGCCAAGGTATTGAAGATGCTGTCATTTATAGAAGTTGAGTTGTTTTTTGCTTGTTGCCAATCAAAATTTTCCTTGTCGTTTTGGGCATAAAAGGTGCTCATTTCTGCATCAAATTCACTGTCAAAATTAAGCATTATTTGTTTGCTTGGTTGCAGTTGTAAGCTATTGCCAATGCTGTCTTTGGCGCTGATAAAACAGGAGCCACCCGTTTTTAACAGGCCTTGGCTGCTGTTGGTGCTTATGCCGTTACAAAATAAATCATAAGGTGTTTTAAAATAGGTTATATCCATCCAAACTTTGCCATTATAGGGCACTTCATTATTAGCAAAAACATTAGCTGGCACAAACACTTTGAGCCCATTACCCGATGATACAATATTATCTTGTTTATTGGAAAAAACAAAATTTGCGGGCGTTACTGGATTTGGTAAAAAAGAGCCATGTTTCATTGCCATATAGTCTTTTAATCCTTGCAGTGTGGTTCGTTCATTGGATGAATTGGTATCAGATTTGAAAACCATTGGAGTTGGTTTGGTTTCATTTTGTGCCTGTAATTGTTTTACACGACAAGCCGGTGTTCCTTTGGGTATGTAAATTTCAGTTGGTTGTGTTGTAACGTTAACAATGCTATCTGTTGTTAATGTTGATGGAGTTTGGGCTATATCATGTTGAGTTTTGTCTTCGTTTTTAGCGGCTGTTCTATTGCTTGCAGCATTAAAAACCCAAAATGCACCCGATATTATTACAACGCTAGCAACAAGGGCAATGGTTTTTAGCCAAAATAATTTTTTACCAGCACTTGCCCAACTTTGTGATAGCCACTGCTTGTTCATAATTGCCAGGGTTTTAGAAAACTCCCTTACTCGCTCCCCTAAAATAGGGTTGTTGTCAATTTCTTGTTGAAAATCAGTATTTTCATGCCAATTCATTTTACCCAAAAGGTATTTTTCTATTTTTTCAATCTCTTTCATCTTCTTTGTTTTTAAATACCAGTAATCGTGCTTTTTCTAAGCATTTATATTTCATGGCTTTGGCAACTTTTTCATTTCTAAAATTTAACTTCTCAGCAATCAATTGAATACTCAACCTCTCATAATAAAAATATTGCAATAGTTTTTGACACTTGTCTCCTAGTTCATCTAAAATTGGTTGGGCTTCTAGGTCTAAAAAAGTAGTTTCATATGTTTCATTTTCTGATTCCTGATAACCTGTGTTTATATTTACACGGTGATTTGTTTCTTTTTTGATTTGCCTCAACCTTGTCCACCACAAATTTTTGCAGATACCTAAAAAGTACTGCTCCGGGGAGGTATAAAGTTTTTGGTTTTTATGGATTAGATTATCATATAAAATGCAAAGGGCTTCTTGCATTGCATCTTCTGCATCCTCTTTGTTGCCACTGTTTTTAAGTATCCAGGAGACAACAGATTTTCTTTTTCTATACAGATAAAACAAGGCCTTGTTAGGCTTGCTGCCAAGCTGTTGTATGAACAATTCTGCTTTCATCTGTATATTTATATGCCAATATTGCTTAAAGGTAAACTATAATTCCTTTGATTTTATTGTTTGTCAAAATAATCTGCCATTTTGTCTTTCATGTTATCAAGGCATAGAAATTGCAAAAATGCTTATAAATACACGCATTTAACATTAAATATTATGGCCAACAAAAAAGGAAATATATCCGTAAATACCGAAAACATTTTTCCAATAATAAAAAAGTTTTTATACTCAGACCATGAGATATTTTTGAGAGAATTGGTTTCTAACGCAACCGATGCTTGTCAAAAAATGAAGGCTTTTTCGAGCATGGGTAATTTTAAAGGAGAACTTGGCGAGCTAAAAATAAGCGTTGCAATAGACGAAAAAAAGAAGACACTTACCATTAGTGATAATGGTGTTGGAATGACGGCAGAGGAAATAGAAAAATACATCAATCAATTGGCATTTTCTGGAGCCGAAGAGTTTTTAGAAAAGTATAAAGATAAGACGGATACAGGAATTATCGGACATTTTGGCTTAGGGTTTTATTCTGCTTTTATGGTTGCAGATAGGGTTGAAATTGATACCTTGTCTTTTCAAGAAAATGCAGAGGCTGCGCATTGGTCTTGCGATGGAAGTACCAACTATACCATTAGCAAAGGAAAAAGAAAAACACGAGGAACGGATATCGTTTTACACTTGACAGAAGAGAACAAAGAGTTTGCCGAGAAATATAAAATCAATGAATTATTGACAAAATATTGCAAGTTTTTGCCTGTTCCAATTGAGTTTGATGAAAAGGTAATTAACAACACCAAACCACTTTGGTTGAAAACACCAACAGGCCTGACGGATGAAGATTACACAAGTTTTTATAAAGAATTATATCCTTTTGCCGAGGCACCACTATTTTGGATTCACTTGAATGTAGATTTCCCTTTCAATTTGACCGGAATTTTATATTTCCCCAAAATTAAGGATGCCATTGAGGCTGAAAAGCACAAGGTTCAATTGTATAGCAACCAAGTTTTTGTTACCGATAATGTAAAGGATATTTTGCCGGAATTTTTGATGCTGTTACACGGAGTAATAGATTCACCAGATATTCCGTTAAATGTTAGTAGAAGTAGTTTGCAAGCCGATGGGAATGTGAAGAAAATTACATCACACATCACCAAAAAAGTAGCAGATAAATTAGCTGAGTTATTTAAAAAAGACCGTCCTGATTTTGAAAAGAAATGGGAGTTTATGGACCTTTTTGTTAAATACGGAATGTTAAGTGATGAGAAGTTTGCAGAAAAGGCCAAGCAGTTTTGCTTAGTAAAAAATGAAGCTGAAAAATATTTTACGCTTCAAGATTTTATTGATCAAAGCAAAATAAACCAAACAGATAAAGATGGCAACACCATTTTACTTTACACCAACGACCCAGAATTGCATTATTCTCAATTGCAAGCTGCCAAAGCCCATGGTTTTACAGTGGCGGTGTTCAATGGTGCTTTGGATAGTCATATCACCAATTATATTGACCAAAATTTTGAGAAAACACAGTGCAAACGTATAGATGCTGCACCCATAGAAAAACTGGTAGAAAAGGACGAAAAAACAGAAAGTGTATTGTCCGACAAAGAAGTTGAAAGTTTAAAAGCCGTATTTGAAACCCAAGTAGTTGGCAAGCCTTATAAAGTCGAAACAGAGGCTTTGTCTCCAACGGCTGCTTTTATTACAGTAACTGAAGACGAGTTTATGCGCAGAATGAAAGACATGAGTCGCATGCAAGGGCAGGCAGGTATGTTTGGTAATTTACCTCAGGAATATAAATTGGTGGTGAATACGAATAATGAAAAGGCGAAAAAACTTTTAACTTTAAAGGCTGATGAGCAAAACAAACTAACGCAAAAGGCAATAAACTTAGCGTTACTGGCTAATGGATTGTTAAAAGGCGAGGCTTTGCATACTTATTTGTCAGCAGAGCAAGAAGGTTTGTAGGTTTTTTTTAGGTTGTTGAACGGTTGATAAAGGCTGAAATGAGCTTTTGTCAATTATTCCATTTTTCTTTTATTCCTTTTAAACCTAATATTTTAATCAACCTGCAACCGTGGTAATTTAGAAGCACTTTGTTTTGGTATTTTTGATTATAGAAACTATCAAAAGTTAGTGCTTCGGTAATTAAATATTTTGATCTGAAACTGTCTAGATGAAATATTCTGGTTAACTGATAATTCTTTTTTTGATTGTACCAGTGTATGTAAAAATCTACTTGTGGTGAATGAAATTCTGAAGGATATAGATCAATTTTTTTCAATTTTGGATATGCAGTGCTAGCCTGTTTCAATATGACGATAGTCTTGTTGCTTGGCTTATATTCTCTAGGATAATATATCCAATCCAATACCATTAAATAATTAACGCTAAAAACTAAAAAGCAAAATATAACTAAAACTAAATTTGGCGCTTTTTTCAAAAAGCTAAATCTTTCTTTTGACTTTTCAATTAATTGATAAAGAACATACCCCACAATTATTGCCATAAAGGGAAGAAGTGGAGCAAAATACCAATAAAGTTTTGTCTGTGCCAACGAAATAATGAGTAACATGCAGACAGTTTCTAAAAATAAAAATTGCAGAAAATCATTCTTTTTAATCCAAATTAAACCCAAAGGTATAATAAAGATCCAAGGAAAAATAGTTTATCAGCAATCATCCATTTTAAATAAAAGTATAGAGGGCCATCGTGTTTTTTTACCTGCAATAAACGTTTGTAATTATTGAAGTGTTCTATAGAATCAAACATTGAAATACCAAGGATCACAAGCAAGATTAGTAAAAGAAAAATAATTTTTTTATCATTCAATAAAGTTAGAAGCTGTTTTTTGCTAATTGCCATTATAATTATTGCAGGTATGGAAATGAATACAAAAACACTTTTTGTAAAATAAGCCATAGCAAAGAAAACAATGGTTAGAACAGCATCTTTCAATTTTCTTTCATTCAAATAAAAGTATAGATAGTAGATAAATAAGAATAGAAAAAGAACAAATGGAATGTCTTGATTGGCAGACCTGCCCATGTGAAAATATACCAGTCCCAAACTGCATATAAGCACTAAACTTGCCAATATCCCAATAGTGAAATTTTTGAAAGCACGTTGCGTTATAAAGGGTAAACAGACACAAAGCAAAAATGTGCAAATTGCGGTTGGCAGGCGCAACGCAAATTCTGAAAAGCCTAATATTTTACAGGATATGCATTGAACCAAAGTCATAAATACGGGTTTGGAATTGGAAAACTCTATGTTTTTAGAATAGAAGTCGAAGTTTTTTAAGACCTCACCTTTTTCTAAGATATGATAAGCCCTAATTGCAAAGAGAGACTCATCCCACGGTTGGATCACCATAAATCCTAAATGCCAGAATATGGGCGCTGCCAACACCAATATCCACAAAATACCTAAAATGGTTTTTTTTGGCAAATTTTTATTGTTTTAGGTTTATTAGAAATTATTTCTTTCTCATTACCATTAGGCCATCTCTTACAGGAAACAGTACATTTTCTATTCTTGTATCTGCCTGTACTTTTTTATTGAAGCTGTGTAATGCTTTTGTTTCCTCATCATTCGTTCTTTCTTTTTCATCCGTTACCTTACCACTCCAAAGTACATTGTCAGCAATAATAAAAGCACCTTGGGGCAAATGGTCAATTAGCAAATCAAAATAATTGCTATAGTTTTCTTTATCTGCATCAATAAAAACTAAGTCGGGTTGAATATTTAGCGCTGGAATTATTTCCATTGCATTGCCAATGTGCAAATGCAACTGATTTTTATAGGGAGATTGGTCAAAGTATTTTCTTATACGTGATTCCAGCTCTTCATTGATGTCTATGGTATGCAAAACGCCATCTTTACCCAGTCCCTCTGCCAAACAAAGTGCCGCATAGCCTGTATAAGTGCCGATTTCTAAAACACATTTAGGTGCAATCATTTTGCTGAACATGCTTAAAATTCTACCCTGTATGTGTCCGCTTAGCATGCGAGGTTGTAAAACATTCAAATGGGTGTCCCGGTTTAATGAGTTTAGCAAATCGCTTTCTTTTTGTGTATGCTCTTCGGTATAAAGATCAATATTTTTGGGTAAAAATTCCATAGTTTCAATTCGTTTGTTTTCTATACTTTAATTAAGCAAATTTAGAAAAAAGTGGGTATTGCTATATTTAATCTTTCAACAGCTTAAAACATGATGGTTTATGACTGAATCTAATTTTTTATGATCCCTAAATTTGAATTAACTGAATAAGTCTATAATATTATTTGCTATTTGATCAGCATTATGATATTTTGTTACAAATGCACGTCCATTCTTTCCTTTTGCCTTAATCTCGTCCAACTCATTTTCTATAATATTGGCAATGGCTGCAGCATCATTAGAGACACTCAAAACAGGATATAATTTACCAAAATTTCCGTATGTAATCTGCTCTCTAAATCCTTGAATATCAGGAGCTATTACTGGAATATTAAGTGCTGCACACTCTAAACTAACCATTGGGTAACCCTCAAATAGGCTCGGAAATAAGCCAACGTCAAAAAGCTGAAACATTATTTCGGGATTTTTTGTTGCACTAATATATTTGATATTTATCAATTTATCCATTTCTGGTTTTAGCTTTTTTAACTTTTTTCCGTCTCCAATGATTACAAAAACCAAATCATCTCTGTTTGAAAGTAATTTTGCGGTTTCTACAACAACCTCAGGTTGTTTGGGTTCATCTAGACGCCCCATAAATCCAATGACTGTTTGATTCTCATTTATGCCATAGGTTTTTCTTAATCTCCTTCTCACATCCACATCAGATGTAAACTTTTCATAGTCAACCTTATTTAAAACAACTTTTATTTTATCAAGTTTTTCTTGGTACTTTTCATTTAACACTTTTTTCCAAAAATCACTTATAACCACTCTGCTATCCAAATATTTTTGAAACGGTCTGGCACCTTCAAACCACCCGTTGTTCTCATATTCTTCAGCATGCAATAAATCCATAGTTTTTATGTTTGGAAAATGTGTTTTTATATGAGGTAACAGCAAGTAGGTAAATGGATTACTCATATTAAAAACAATATCAGGTGCCTCCATTTTAATGATTTCCCAGAGAGCCAATAATTTTGTATATGGAAATTCAGATAGCTCACTAAGATTATATTGTCTTGTAGTGTAACTAGCAAACTCTAATTCCAACTCATTTCCTCTTTTATCGTTGTCCACAACAATATCTATTACTTCAAACCCTGCATTATGGGCTATTTTAACATATTCCAAAAGTACATTTTCCGCCCCGCCTAATTGCCAAAAAAAGTGGGTGATAACTATTCTTTTTACATTTTCTGTTCTATGAATTTTAACTTCTGAATATGGGTCTAATTCTAGTTCAAAATTCTTAGCAAAACCTGCCATAGCATGAGATTTGGTACGGATATTCTGTTTTTTTAATCGTGATTTTAAAAAATATTTTGGTGCAAAAATGTACATCAACAAATCCAGAAACTTAAAATTAATTGGATTTCTGCCTGTAAGCACTTTGACCGTCTTTCTAAAAACTTTATCTATGAAGGAATAATTATTCGTGTGCTTATTATTATTCTTATATCTTTTTTGTGAAACAGGGATACCAAATAGTGTTGTCCAATTACTCCTAAATGCCATAAGCATAGACATATTACCCTCTTCTTCACTACGAGTTACCAAAGAGTTGATGTTTTGTCTATAATTAAAAACAGGTTTTTTCATAGGAGCCGCATAATGACCCTTTCTTATTGCCCTCTGCCAAAAATCCCAGTCTTCATATAGCTTCACATGCTCTGTAAGTTGAACAGTTTTTTGCCCTCCTAAACCTTCCCATAAGCTCTTTTTCATCATGGAGCAAACTGGAGAATAATTGGTTAAAAATAGTTGCTTTGCACTATAGCTAGGACTAATGAAAATACTATTTCTAAAGCCAAATTTAGTAAAGCTTGGATAAACCCAGGAGCATGTAGGAAATGCCTTAAAAACAATGTAAGAAAGGCTGATAAAGTCTTTTTCGATGGTATCATCGCTATCTAACATTATTAGATACATGCCTTTTGCCGCTTTAACTCCTTCACGCCTTGCTCTACTTAACCATAGATTTTTTTTATTTCTAATTATTGTAAGTTTCAAATCTTTGTATTGATTTGTTAAAGATAATTTATCAATAATATCCAAGGTTTCTTGCTGGGTAGAGCAGTCATCAACAACTATTGTTTGGATTAATTCTTTTTCAACCAATTGATTATTAATAGAATCAAGCGTTTCATAAAGTATTGGCCCCGTATTATAAACGGGTACGATAAAACTAAATAAAGGTTGGTTATTATGCATTGATTAATTCGTAGTTTTTTGATGTTTTGGATAGGTTGATGTTATAGTAAGGGTCATTTTTAACATAGTTTCCCCATTTTTCAATAAAATATCCTTTTTCTGTTTGTTGACGCACAATACTTCTTTTGCTTAGCATGGGGTTACCCCTTGTTAAACATTCGTAATGTATCATTTTTGAAAAAGGAACATATAGGTTATAAAATCCTTTATCCAAAAGCTTGCAGCATAACTCGACATCATTGCAATCAACTGCTAGAGCTTCATCAAAACCATTTACTAACTCAAACTTTTGCTTATGAATCATCATACAAGCTCCAGTTACTGCGCTGTAATTGGTAAGGCAATTAGTATTGTTAAAATAACCAGCAGTATCTTTATAAGCACCCGAGTAAACATGGGCTCCGGTATCATCAATACTTAAAATAATACCAGCATGTTGAATGGTGTTATTCGGGTAAAGCAATTTTGGTCCTACCATCCCAATATTTTCTATTTGAGCAAATTGCAATAGCGTTTCAATTAAACTTGGGCTAATTAGTTCAGTATCATTGTTTAAGAACAATAAATATTCCCCGTTTGCATGATTTACAGCTTCATTGTTTAGTTTTGAGTAATTAAATGGTATATCCATTCGATAGCATCTTACTCTAGTTGGGTAATTGTATTCCCATAAGGCTACTGTGCTGAAAAAACTCTTTTCTTGGCTGCCATTGTCAATAATTATTATTTCAAAATTCTTGTAAGTGCTCTTTTCAAAAATTGAATTGAGGCAAGTATCCAAAATATGGCCTTTATTTTTGCATGGAATGATGATGGATACCAAGGGATTGTCTTTTGGAATTGGGAAATATGGGTCAAAACATGTGGCAGACTCAGAAGACAGTCGAACTCCTGCACCAGGCCATAATTTACCAATATAGTTATTTAGGACATTGTGATTTTCTTTTATTTCTTGTGCATCAAGCTTTTCATCAATTTGATGATAAAGTACTTTGGGGAGATGACATATATGTTTGCCACCATCTGTAAATCTCAGAACTAATGAGTAAAGATTTGAAGTTGCCGGAAGTTTGGTTTTGATCAAATGGGTTTTTTCAACTAAAAAACTTTTGCCAATATAATTTCTAGACCATAGAGTTTGCGGGCTATAATCGGGTTTAAAATATGGATTATGGCTTTCGTTCCATTTATCTGTGCTAACAAAATCATTGTCAGAATAGGCAAAAAGACATTGTTCATTTTTATTGATGTTCAAAACATAATTATACAAACAATCAGCTGTTGGCAGGCAATTAATATCTGTAAAATAGAAGTAATCACTGTTGTAGTTTTTAAGGTTCTCAGACAAGTCTTTAAAAGTGATCGCCTTATAAACTTCATCTCCTCCAATAACCTTACCCAAGGTGTATTTTATTTTATCAGAGATGTTTTCATATACAAAACAAACGCGTACCTTTTCATAGACTTGACTTTCAATAGCATTGAGAAATGCATTTAAGTTCTTGAAATTATTCTCATCTATAAAGGCTAAAATTTCTATGCTAGGTTTTTTCGCTAGATTAGGAATATTGTTTCGCATTTCGTCTAAGTCGCTCTCTCTTGGAAAATGCTCCTCCTTGAATTTTTTATAGGGATGAATATCTATGGTTTTTGCTTTGAATAGTCCTTTTAATCGTCCAAAAAATAAATTGAAAAATTGAAAAATAAATTTTCTTATAAGCATGATTCCTGGACCAGAAAACAAGAACCTTATCCGCTGAAAAAAAGGCCATTTATTACTTTTTAGATAGCTATCACTCGTTAAAATAAGCTTTGTCTTAGTAAAAAATTGATAGGTGCGCCAATAAATACTTCCTTCAATCTCCTTTATACGCTGCTCATAATTTTGAACGGTATTTATCAAAGATTCAAAATCTTTTTCTTTTAATGTTGGAGTAAATTCCTCGTGCTTAGAATTTGCCTTTTTGCCTTTCATTAGTTAAATAAATTATGATAAATTACCCCAACTTCATCTACGGTTCCATCATGTTCAATTCTTCCTTCATTTACCAAAACTGCTCTACTACACATGCGTTGAACCTCTTCAAAAGAGTGAGAGACAAATACAACGGTCGCACCCATATCCATTATTTCTTGTACTTTTTTTAGACATTTTCTCTGAAATCCAATGTCACCAACCGATAATACTTCATCAATTAATAGAATTTCAGGATTTTTCATAATAGCGATGCTAAAAGATAGCCTACTCATCATGCCTGTACTGTATCTTTTTACTTGCCAGTCAACCGCTTCCTTTAACTCAGAAAAATCTATAATGCCAGGCATCAATTCTTTAATTTCTCTTGAGGTCATTCCCATCAAGGCACATAATAGTTTTATGTTTTCTCTTCCGCTTAATTCTTTTTCTAACCCAACGCCTAATCCTAATAATGGTGCTACTCTACCATTTAATTCTATCTTACCTTTGGTGGGTGTAATAATGCCAGAAAGTGCTCTCAAAAGTGTACTTTTTCCAGAGCCATTTTTTCCTAATAGACCTATACATTCCCCCTTTTTAATCTCTAAATTGACATCCCGTAGAATGTATTTTTTGTGTAAAAACGAGTATTTGCCCAAGTTTAAAACAAAGTCCTTCATAGACACAAACCCATTTTCTTGAATATGGAAAGCAATGTCCACACCCGTTAGTTTTATCATTGTGTTTTGATCAATCATATATTTGAAATAAAACCTTTGCGCAACTTTGTAAATAAATAATACCCCAAGCTAATGGCAGCTATTGCCAGCCCCAACATAACACAAACATTTTCAAAGCTAGGAAACCTACTATCATGAAAAATTTGATGAACCGCATCAATAAAATAATAAAATGGATTGAGTTTAATCAACCATCTAAACCTTTCAGGTATTAATGTAATTGGATAGGCAATAGGTGTAAAATAGAAAAATGCTGGAGTAATGGTAGTCCATAACAATTGTATGTCCCTAAAATAGACGTTGAGTGTACCTAAAAGCATACCCAAACCTGTAATAAAAACAGCCGTAACTAAGATGAATGGAATAATGCTTAAAATACTCCAATTCAAATCATAACCAACAAAGAAGAGGATGATGAAAAAGGGTATAAAAGACAGAAGTAAATTAAAAATAGCCGCTAACATTGCGGCAAACGGAAAGGCTATAGGGTCTAAGTTTACAGATTTTAAAATATCGCCATTGTCTATAAAAGATGTAAGGACTTGCAAGACAGAGGCCGAAATAAAGTTCCAAAAAATTAACCCACTCAAGGCGTATAAGGCATAATTTAACTCTTGATTTTCATTTGCAACCCTGCTAAATACAATGTACAGAATTATTAAAAATAATAAGGGGTTTAGCATACTCCAAAAAATGCCTAAAAGTGAATTTTTATAACGTACCTTTAACGTCTTGACTGCAAGGCTCATAACGGCATTGATAAATCCCGGACTTTTTATAGAAATAAGCGACATAGGTTTGTTTTGCAGCGTTTAATTTGGTAGCGCAAAAGTACTTTTATTTGGCGGATTTTAAAAATAGTCTTAATTATTACTTAACACGTGTTATATTTATTAGATTTGCAGCATAATGATTCAAATAGAATTTATAAAAGCAACCCAAAAAAGTGAATCAAAACTTTATGTTGCAAATACAGCTGGTTTTTTGCAAAAAACGTTTGGGAAAAGGGCCGCAAAATGGGAGAAAGGCCTCCTAGAAAACCTGTCGGACAGTCAATTGGAAATAGGCGTTATTATTCCTAGAAATGATGCTGAATCCAATAATATTGAAAGATTAAGAAAAGATTGTTCTTCTGCTTTTACTCGTTTAAATGAGCTAAAAGCGGATAGCATTTTGGTGGTGTTTGAAAAAACAGTTTCAGAATTGCAAAGACTTGCCGTGTTGGAGTCCATTGCATTGACAAGTTACCAGTTTTTACATTTGAAATCCGATGTTAAAAAGCACCTGAATGCCGTTTCAAGCATTTACATTGAAAAAGATGGATTGGATAAAGATAGTTTGCAAGAGTTAAACACCGTTAACCTAGCAGTGGCACACACCAGAGATTTGGTTAACTGGCCGCAACGCAATCAAACAGCCTTGGATTTGTCTAATAGTTTTACTCAACTCAGTAAAGAAGCAGGTTTCAGTATAAATGTTTTAAATGAGGCGCAAATAGAATCTATGAAAATGGGGGGCTTGTTGGCTGTAAATCAGGGAAGTCATTATCCTCCTACCTTTAGTATAATGGAATGGAAGCCAGCTAAAGCCAAAAATAAAAAACCGATTGTTTTAGTGGGCAAAGGAATTGTTTATGATACCGGTGGTTTAAGCCTAAAAGCAATGCCGGGAATGGCTATGATGAAGTGTGACATGCACGGTGCTGCAACAGTTGGTGGATTAATGTATGCCATTGCAAAAAATAAGTTGCCCTTGCATGTGGTAGCACTTGTCCCAGCCACAGATAATTGGATTGGTAGAGAGAGTTATGCGCCTGGAGATGTTATAAAAATGTATGACGGCACAACCGTGGAAATATTGAATACCGATGCTGAAGGCAGATTGGTATTGGCAGATGCTTTGCATTATGCCAAAAAATATAAACCAGAATTTGTATTTGATTTCGCCACTTTAACTGGAGCAGCCGTAAGAGCCATTGGCTTATATGGAACTGTTTGCATGGGAAATGTAGATAACAAGGAGTTTGAAATGTTGAAGGAATCGGGCAATGAAACTTATGAGCGTTTGGTTGAAATGCCTTTGTGGCCTGAATATAAAGAAGAATTAAAATCTGACATTGCAGATATGAGCAATTTAGGAAAAAGTGAAGGTGGTTCTCAAAGTGCAGGACAGTTTTTGGCACATTTCACGGATTATCCTTGGGTGCATTTTGACATTGCAGGGCCTTCATTTTTACCGTCTGCATCAGCATACCGTCCACAAGGGGCAACTGGCGTAGGTGTAAGAATGTTATACCAATTTCTAAAAAAGCGTTATAAATTATGAGTACCAAACCATCGTTAAATATTGGAATATCCATGGGCGACCCTAATGGAGTGGGCCCTGAAATAATTATAAAAGCGCTGCAAAATGAAGTGTTTTTGAGTTATTTTACACCTATTATTTATGGCAATCCAAAGGTTTTTGATTTTTATACAAAAGAATTGGGAATTGAGCAGTTTAAATACAATCTAATAAAAGACAATGCAGCTATAAAAACCAATCAAATAAACTTGGTACCCACAGGCAATGCGGATTTTGCAGTTAATGCAGGGGTACCTAGTAAAGATGCAGGAGAGGAAGCCTATTTAGCATTAAGTAAATTGGTGGAGGGTGCAAAATTAGGTGCATTTCAAGCCATGGTTACTGCCCCCATTGATAAAAAGCAAATACAAAATGAGTCTTTTAATTTTAATGGTCATACAGGATATTTGGCGCATCAATTTGAGGTAGAGAATTACATTATGCTGCTAAGTTCTGACAATATAAAAGTAGGCTTGGTTACAGAGCATGTGGCTTTAAATGATGTTGCAAAACATTTGACAACAGAGCTGATTGAAATGAAAATAACTGCCTTGAACGATACCTTGAAAAGAGATTTTTCTATTACTAAACCGAAGATAGCTGTTTTGGGCTTAAATCCACATAACGGAGACGATGGACTAATGGGAGAGGAAGAGGCAAATATCATAAAACCAGCCATTAAAAGTGCATTTGATAAAGAAATTTTAGCTTTTGGACCTTATGCAGCAGATGGTTTTTTTGGTAACAGATTGTTCAAACAATTTGATGGAATTATTGCCATGTACCATGACCAAGGTTTAATACCTTTTAAGTACATTGCTTTTGAGGATGGTATTAATTTTACCGCAGGTTTGCCGATGGTGCGTACTTCTCCAGACCACGGAACGGCTTATGATATTGCGGGAAAAAACATAGCCTCAAGTACCAGTTTTGTAAACGCACTCTTTGAAGCGGTAGCAATTGCTTATTCCAGAAATGAAAATGAAGGTATGCGCAGCAATTTTTTAGCATTCTCCAAATTAAGACCCGAGCGTTTTAAAATGGATTTTACCCTGTAATTGACAATTTTTACGGTAAAAGTATCGTTCAAATAAAGACAAGCACTTAATAATTTGAAAATACCATTTTTTATAGCATTCAGGTATCTTTTTGCCAAAAAGACCACCCAAGCCATCAATATTATTGCCGGCATTTCTTTAGTGGGATTTACCATTGGAGTTTTTGCTATGATAGTGGTTTTATCAACCATGAATGGATTTGAGAAGCTGGTTTTTGGGATGTATAATGATTTTACACCATCCATTAGAGTGTCTGCTTTAAAAGGAAAGGTAATTGATGAAGACAAAAATCTATTGACCTATTTCAAAACCAATTTTCCTGATGCCACGGTAAGTGCCACTTTAGAAGACAATGCCTCTTGCCGCTATGGTCAGTTTCAGTATATCTGTAGGATTAAAGGGGTTGAGCCACAATATATCAAACAAGCCCATCTTGAAAATCACACCATACTTGGAGAAATTCCGCAATTTAATGACAGAGATAGCATTTTTAGCATGTTGGGCCAAGGTGTTGATTATAAATTGGCAACTATGGTAAGCGATCCTAATTGTGTGGTTGAAATTAATGCACCTAGACGGGGTAATTTTAGCATCAATAGCTTAGATGCCATCAATACGAAATACACCAAACCAGCAGGAGTTTTTGCTTATGATGATGCTATTAACAATCGTTACCTTTTGGTGTCACTGAAGTTTGCCCAAGATTTATTTGAACGGAATGGTCAAATTTCTTCTTACGAATTGTATTTGGCAGACGATGGATTAATGGACAAGTCATTGGCAAAAATCAAAACTGATTTAAAAGGACAATATCAAGTTTCTTCACGCTATATGTTGCATGAAAGTTTGTACAAAATGTTTAAAACAGAAAAATGGTTTACGTTTGCTATTTTGTCCTTTGTCTTGCTCATTGTTTCATTTAATTTAATGGGCTCATTGACCTTATTGGTAATAGAAAAAAAGGCTGATATACTTACCATGAATAGTATTGGGATGCAAAAAAGCAAAATAAGAAATATTTTCTTTGTAGAAGGGGTATTAATAACTACGATTGGCGCAATTATTGGTGTGGCTTTAGGTGTGGGTTTTTGTATGGCACAAATTCATTTTGGTTTTATTAAAATTGCAGGAGCAATTGTAGAAAGTTATCCTATGCATGTAAATTGGGTTGATGTGATTTTAAGTTTATTAACGGCTGTGGCAATCGGTGTTTTAGCGTCCATTTATCCAGCAAGAAAGGCGGGGTCGTTTAATGTTTAGAGTAGTTCTAGTAAATATTTTGTTTTTTATGGTCTATGTTTTACATGGGCAAACTTTTGCAGAAATGCAGTTAAGAAACTCACGCGTTTACACCTCCATGCGCAATGCTGACAAAACCTTGAGAAAGGAGTTTGAAAAGGCAGGTGTTTCATACCCTCCAAGGTTTATTTATTGGAGGTCTTTTAAAACCGAAAAACAAATAGAACTTTGGGCTTCGGACGATCCCTACAAACCTCATGTTTTGATTAAAACGTATGATATCTGTAGATTGTCGGGCAAGTTGGGTTTTAAATTTAGGGAAGGTGATGAACAGATACCCGAAGGGTTTTATTACATTGACCATTTCAATCCATACAGTAATTATTTTTTGTCTTTCAGATTGTCCTACCCTAACGGAGTGGATAGTTTTTGGGGCGAGCGTTATAATTTGGGCGGTCAAATTTATGTGCATGGCGAGTGTCAAACTATTGGTTGTTTGCCAATGACGGATACCGTTATGCAAGAAATTTATTGGATTGCCGTTCAAGCACAGAGTTATCAAGGCTTTGGAGCTAGAATACCCATCCATATTTTTCCTTTTCGCCCAGAGAATGAAACCAAAGCGTTAAGGCAACTTTCTTGGGCAGAGCAAGGAACCGACTTTAAAAAAAGGTGGAGCAATTTATTTTTTGCATACTATCATTTTGAAAGGGCTCATTTTCCGGCAAAGGCTTACCATGATGGAAAGGGGTTTTATTTGTTTGATACTTTGCCACCAAAAGTACCCAGGATTTTGATACCCATCTATTGGAATCCAAAATTGACCTATGCGGCCAAAGCCAAAGTTCCCTTAGAGATATTGAAATTGAGCAGGTTTCTTAAACCCGCTCAAAAGGTGGATAGAGAATTTGTGATAGAGGTAACTAAAGAAGCCATTGAAACGGGGACAAATTATACCTTAAAATCTCGTTATGTAGAAATTTTACCAGATTCTGGAGAGTTTAGACCTTTTAATGCACCTAGGCGATATAGAAAGGTAATTGATACTGTTTTTGTCAATCTAAAAAAGGATTTGTGATGAAATTTTTATTGGTAGGCTTAGGAAACATTGGCACAGAATACGAACATACACGCCATAATATTGGTTTTGATGTGTTGGATGAACTTGCCAATCAGTTTGATGTTTCTTTTAGTGCTGATAAGTTAGCGAGTACTGCAGAAATTAAATTTGCAGGTAAAATCATTACGCTGATAAAACCCACTACTTATATGAATTTAAGTGGTAAGGCATTAACGTATTGGATGCAGCAAAAGGCAATTCCTTTGAGCAATGTAATGGTGATTGTGGATGATTTATCCTTACCTTTAGGAAAACTACGAATTAGGGGCAAGGGAAGTGCCGCAGGACACAATGGATTGCGCAGCATAGAAGAAAGTTTAGGCAATGCCAATTATACAAGGTTGCGCTTTGGAATTGGTAATAATTTTTTAGCAGGACGACAAATTGATTTTGTGTTGGGCAAATGGAAAAATGAGGAGCAAACAGAAGTGGCAATAGCAACAAAAGAAGCAGCTGATGCTTTACTTTATTTTGTTAAACATGGTTTAAACAATGCCATGACACAGTATAATAAGGAAGGGTAGAAAAAACCTTACTCAATTTTTAATTTAACAATGAGAAGTTAACCTTATTTTGTTTACAAGGTTATTTTGGTTTATCTTACGGCTAACAAAATAAATAGTCGTCCCTTAAAAAGCACATAACATATTAATTGTCAATTAATTGCCTATAATTTATTAGTTGTAAATATGCAAGATTTACTATTTTTACATCGTAATCCTTGCATATAATTTAACATGATAGCGAAGAAAAAAGTACAGAATCAGACGAGTTTATTCTTTTCCTTTGAAAGCACTTTAGACCAAAAACACCCCTTATTTGTTTTAGAAAATAAAATTGACTGGTCAGTTTTTGAGAAAGCATTTGAACCATTGTATTGTAAAGACAATGGCAGACCTGGCAAGCCAATTCGGTTGATGGTAGGGCTGCTAATGTTGAAATCCCCATAAAAATACGTTGACCCAAATAAACAGCCAAAATTTGTCCGCAGGTATTTATTTGATAGAAGTAACCAATGAAAATCAGAAGTTTTACAATAAGTTGCAAATTGTAAAATAAAATTTGGCATTAAAAAATAAATATGAACCCAAAAACGGTCAACCTTATCACGATGTTCATCGTGAAGGCATTGACAACTAAACACTAATAACTTTATTTAATCACCGCTGACCAAGAATTGGACTCTCCGATTACAAAAAAACCGTTTGCTCTTGCTTTTGATTGTTTATTTTGGTTCACAAAATTACTGGGTACATTGGCTGGTGGTGTCGCAAACAGACCTCCATTATTTATTTGCTCTGCAGCTAAGTTTAGAAATAAGTAAAACTCATTGCTGATTCCATAAATTTCTACTTTTATCTTATCATTGAGCTGAAAAGGGTTGTTAAAATTATTGATCCCAAGTCTTCTGATTGGAATAATAAATTCAATGCCATCATAATTTGCACCGGGGCTAAAAGATCCATCGTAGGCAATGTTAATATTGTCAACATTATTTTGAAATGAATCATTTTTATAGGTTCTAATCCAATAGGTGTTACCTACACCCGGTAAATCATTGGCAAGAAACTCCGCCTCATACCTATCGCCTAAAAAAGAACCGCCCTTTTCAAATTTCCAAAATAAAGTGTCAATCTTAGGAGCAGGATTCATGGTGCCAATGGCAAAAAATGTATCAGTGCCGTTTACCACAAAAAGCGCGTAGTTAGAGCCAATCATATCAAAGTCTGAACCCGTGGGGTAATTGTAGCTACCTGTGCCATCGTGAGTAAAATTGAAAATTTTAAAATTTTCATCCACCATATAAACCTGAGCTGTTGTCACTGCTGGGTTGCTATTGATCTTGTCAAAATAACCAATGGTTTGGGTTAATTTAATTGTTTGTTGAGTTGCGGTGTTGTTTAAAACAGCATCAATCACCAATTCTTTTTTATCGTCCTTTAATTTAACTTCAATTTGGTCTTCACAAGCTGTTAGTAAAACCAATAGGAGCATAAGGAGGTGTAAATAATTATTTTTTCTCATGTTAAAATTTAAAATTATAGGTAATACTGGGAACTATACTGCCAATTACTGCAAACCGAATGGCTTCATTTTTTACAGAACCCACTACAGAAGGAGATTGGAAATAGATACTAAATGGATTTCTGCGGTTATACACATTGTAAGCACCAAATACAATCTCATGACTCCATTTTTTCCATCGTTTAAATTTGCCCAATTCATGGATTGCACTTATATCTAGCCTGTGGTAGGCAGGTATGCGCACATCATTTCTGCTGTTGTTGGCATTGTGAGGAATATTGTATCCTTGAAAACTATATTGGCTTGTAGGGAAAGTGGCAGGCGTTCCCGCTTGATAAGTAAAGGTGGATGAAACAATCCATTTAGGGGTGATGTCATAACTTAAAACCAAATTGATATTGTGTGGTCTATCAAACCTTGAGGGAAAATATTCGTTGTTGTTAATTCCTTTTACAATCAGCTCCGTACGGGCAATGGTGTAACTTAACCATCCTGTAAATTTGCCCGAAGCCTTCTTTAAATAAAACTCTGCTCCATAAGCCCTGCCTGTTCCATAAAGCAACTCTCCTTCTACTGTTTCATTGAGCAATAAGCTGGCACCGTCTATATAATTAATTTGGTTTTTAAGGGCTTTGTAATATCCTTCAACACTAAACTCAAAAAGAGACTTTTTACCAAAGTTTCTAAAATATCCTATTGCAATTTGATCGGCAATTTCTGGCTTGATGTTGTTGGTGCTAGGTAACCAAACATCAAGCGGCACACTGGCGGTGGTGTTGGATATAAGATGTATGTACTGCGCCATTCTGTTATACGATGCTTTTATGCTGCTAAAACTATCTAATTGGAATTTAGCGGAGAATCGTGGCTCAGGGTTGAGGTAATTGGCTATGGACTTATTGCTACCAAAAGTTTCTGTACGCAACAGTTCTCTGGGTTGATTTTTAGCATCCTCAGCATTTTCTTTGTAATAATAGGCCTTGCCCTTTCCTAAATAATTAAAATAAGACAGTCTAAAACCGCCTTTCAGATTTATTCTTCTGCTCACTTTAAACTCTTCATCCACATATATTCCACTTTCAAAAGCAAATTTGTTGGGTAAACTAAAGTTAATTTTAATTCCGTTTGAAGCAGTTGCAGTGGCCTCACCGGGTCTAAAATTATAGTAAGTGCCAATAACTCCAAAATCTAAGCTGTGCTTATTGTTGATGAAATAGTTCAGGTCTGTTTTAAAACTGTAATTGGTGATGTCGGAATTCCAATCAAATTGATCTTTGCCACTGCCAAAAACAATGCGATAATCATATTTGCTGTAAATAGCCGTGCTGTTCATAAACAATTTACTGTTAAAGGTATGGTTCCATCTGGCAGTAAGCGTTTGGCTACCCCAATCAAATTGAAAAGCACCCGGAAAAGCAAATTTATCCCTACCAAAATAAGAGCTGACAAAAACACGGTCTAACGGGCTGAATACATAGTTAACCTTGGCAGTTACATCCCAAAAATTGAAAATGGCATCTTTTAGATCATTTTTAAGAAACGGTTTCGCCAAAACATCAATATAACTTCTTCTGCCCGCAACAATAAAGGAAGATTTATTCTTTTTTATGGGCCCTTCAATGGCAAACCTGCTAAAAATTGCACCTACTCCGCCTGTACCTTGATACTCTTTAATATTTCCTTCTTTAGAGCGCACATCCAGCACAGAAGAAAGCCTTCCGCCATAAGCTGCAGGAATACCCCCTTTTACCAAAGTTACATTGCGCACCACATCTGGATTAAAAACAGAAAAGAAACCAAATAAATGCGAAGAGTTAAATACGGGGGCTTCATCCAACAGCACTAAATTTTGATCGATGTTACCTCCACGCACATTAAAACCACTTGCCCCCTCGCCAACGGTGCTAACACCTGGCAAAAGCTGCAAACTACGCACAATATCTACTTCTCCCAAAAGGGCAGGAATTCTTTTAATCTGACCAATATCTAGTTTATTGACGGACATTTCTGTTTTTGAAACATCCTCTCCATCCTTGGTTCCTTTTATCACAGCAACCGCTATGGTATTAATTTTTTTAACCAAATTGATATTCAATACAGTGTTGGCAGCAACACTGACTGTAACCATTTGTGTGATAAACCCAGGCAAAGTAAAACGCACTTTATATTCACCGGCTTTAGGCACGGATAAAGAGTAAAAACCATAGTTGTTAGGGTAAGCATCAATGTAGTTGTTGCCTGCACTGGTGGTAATGATAGCATCCATCAAAGCCTCTCCACTGGCACTGTCTTTTACAGAACCGCTGATGGTAAAACTCTGTGCACTAAGTTGATGGGAAAAGAAAATAGTAAATAGAATGAGAACAATTTTTAGCTTCATGATTTTCAATCTGCAAAAAACGCTCAATTTGATCAGATTAACCACTTTTTAAAGTCATGTTGGTCGAGTATTCTGTTGCTTTTGTTTGATATTGGGGTGTTTAATGTGTGGTTTTAGGAATTTAGAAAAAATGTCGCAAATAGCAAAATAAAGAAAAGCAATCAGCGTTAATAAAGTCGTTAGAATGGATTGGTAAACTGGAAAAAATGTATCGTACTTGAGTGAATGCAATTGCTCAATTTTTTATCCAATCTATTATGTAATTTTGCTAGGGATATCATGGGGGTTAAGAATTAAATAAATGAACAAAAAAATTATACTTTGTAGCATACTAGGTTTGTTCTGCTCAAATGCGCAAGCACAGAAAATTACTCACAACATCGGTGTTGGTATTGGTGCTGTTACTGTAAGTGGTTTAAATACATCAAATTTAAACGTAATTTTTGGAGATAGGGTTGATGCCTATAATAAACCATCCATTATTTTGGATTATGGAATTGGTTTAGCGCATGAGAAATTTTCTTATGGAGTTAATGCCCAAGTTCAATATTCAAGAGACATTATACAACTAATCTTAGCGCCTGATGATTATACTATTGAATCCAATAATCAATATTTAAACACCATTATTGCGCCTAATATTAAACTATTGAGAAAAAAATGGCAGTTTGGGTTTCAAACACCATTGTATTTTAATCTGGTTAACAAGTTAGAGAAACCTGGTTTTATGAACTTTGCGGGGATGACCGACAAGGACAACAATATTGAGAATAATAAACGCTTTTTGTATGGTGTTGGTTTAACAGTTGAGCGTTCTCTTGGAAAAAAGTTTGGTTTAAAATTAGAGCAAAACATTCCTTTAAAAAAGCAGTTTACAGAGGGTTGGTTAGTAAGCAATCAGTTGTTCCAAACTAATTTAAGTTTAATTTATAGGCTTATAAAACCTTAAAAGTATTGAGGATATAATTTTTTTTAGTAGTTTAAAACCCACCTCAACCTTTTTATTTTTGCCAAAAATGAGGTTAAAGTTAAATTAAATCGCTTTTTTTGCTGCCCCAATTTAAAAGTAAATTATCTTTATGCTAAATATAGTTCTATTTGGACCACCGGGAGCTGGAAAGGGCACACAATCAGAAAAACTTGTAAAAAAATACGGCTTAGTGCATTTGTCAACAGGCGATATTTTTAGGTATAACATTAAAAATGCGACTAAATTAGGCATTTTGGCAAAATTTTATATTGACAAAGGAGAATTGGTTCCAGACAAAGTAACGATAGAAATGTTACAGTCTGAAACTGAAAAATACAGAGATGCCAAAGGTTTTATTTTTGATGGGTTTCCTAGAACCATAGCACAAGCAGAGTCTTTGGATATTTTCTTAAAAAGTAAAAGTACCCAAGTAGATTTGATGCTCTCTTTGGACGTTGCAGAAAACGAATTGGTAAAAAGATTGTTGTTAAGAGGAAAGGATAGTGGGCGTGCAGATGATAGCAACGAAGACATTATTAGAAACAGAATACATGTTTACAATGACCAAACGGCTGTTGCAGCTTCGTATTACGACAAACAAAATAAGTATTTCCCCATTCATGGAGAAGGCTCGATAGATCATATTTTTGGCCAATTGTGCAAAGTGATTGACCGGTTTAATTGAGCGTATTGCAAGGTTATATTCTGAGAAGGAGAAAAGTATTAAATTAAACAAAAAAGATGGCTGAATCAAATTTTATTGATTACGTAAAAATTAGTTGTAAAAGTGGAAAGGGCGGTGCTGGAAGTCATCATTTCTTTAGAGACAAACTGAACAGTAAAGGTGGACCTGATGGTGGTGATGGCGGTCGTGGAGGGAATATTGTTCTTAGAGGCAACTCGCAAATGTGGACTTTGCTACATTTAAAATTTAGAAAACACATAAAAGCAGACGCTGGCAAACCAGGTGGCGGCAGTCGCAGTACGGGAAAATCAGGAGCAGATATATTTTTGGATGTTCCTTTAGGAACGGTTGCTAAAGACGCAGAAACAGGCGATTTTCTGTTTGAAATTACTGAAGAGGGTGAAGAAAAAATTTTGTTGGAAGGTGGCAGAGGCGGTTTAGGAAACTGGCATTTTAAAACTTCGCAAAAACAAAGCCCTAAATATGCCCAACCCGGAGAAGAGGGTAAAGAAGATTGGAAAGTGTTGGAGTTAAAAGTTTTGGCTGATGTAGGTTTGGTAGGTTTGCCCAATGCAGGGAAATCAACTTTGTTGGCTAGTATAACGGCAGCCAAACCTGAAATTGCTGATTATCCCTTTACAACCATAACGCCTAATTTGGGTATTGTTCCCTACAGAGAATGGCAAAGTTTTGTGATGGCTGATATTCCGGGGATTATAGAAGGGGCTCACTTAGGCAAAGGTCTGGGTCAGCGGTTTTTAAAACACATTGAGCGCAATGCAGTGCTATTGTTTATGATACCCTGTCATAGCGAAAACATTAAAAAAGAGTATAAGATTTTGCTGAAAGAGTGCGAAAAATTTAATCCAGAATTGATGCATAAGTCGAGAATGTTAGCCATTACACAGTGTGACAGCCTGGACGAAAAGGAACTTAAAAAACTAAAAACGAAGCTGAAAACACTTGATCCGATGTTTATTTCAGCCGTAAGTGGATTGGGTTTAGAACAGTTAAAAGATAAACTGTTTGAGGTTATTAATCAGGAGGATTAGGGGGAAGACCTGAAGTGGGAAGTAGGGAAGTTAATAGGAGGGAAGTCAGCTTTTCCAAAGTTTCCAAAATTTAGAAAGTTTATGGATTCTGTTCCACTTGCGTATAGTGTTCCACATTTAAGCTTAATAACATATAAGCATAGTAACTCAAAAGTTTAGTATGCTCCAGTCATAGCGTTGGCTATTTCTCTAATTTCGTCTCGGTTGTATTTGTTGTCAGATTTTGACCAAAGCCCACATAAATAGGTAAAGTAACCCAAACCATCTTCCTCTTCTATTTCCAATTCCTCTGGCAAAGTGATGTCAAATCCATCGGTAGCTTCAATATACTCATAAGCCACACGGATACTTCTGGTCATCAAAGGGTCGTTTTCTTGCAGGGCAAAAGGACGCAATTCTTTTAGCGATGTTATCAACTTGCTGGAGAATTGATTTTTTTCTACTTCCTTAATTATTTTGTCAATTAATATATTGGCTTCTGCAGTATTCATGAAATGATTCTTTTTTGTAATTGCTGCAAAGATATACCGAGATTATGCAATAGAAAAATGTAATTTATTTTTTTATTGCATTAGCGATATTAATATCCCGAACTAGAGTATGTTGTTCAAAAATATAGTAAGTGGGTAAGGTAAATTACGAGCGCTTGCATCGATTCCGTTTTTCTAAATGCACTATTACAAATAAATTGGTCGAAGGAATGGGGGATAAGACAACATTCATTTTTAGCTAATGAAATTTTTAGTAAGTTTGCCCAATGCGATACGATGCAATAAAAAACGACTTCTTTATTCAAAATAGGGTTAACTTTTGTCAGCAAATGGTAGAGGGCAGCATAGCCTTGTTTCATAGCAATGACAACATGCCTAGAAATGGAGATGCATATCATAATTGGAAACAAAACACGGACTTGTTTTATTTAACAGGCGTAGATCAGGAAGAAACAATTTTAGCGCTTTTTCCAGATTGTCCTAAAAAGGAATTTACGGAGGTTTTATTTATTAGAAGAACCAATGAAAAAATTGCAGTTTGGGAAGGTCATAAATTAACGGAACAAGAAGCAAAAGAGGCTACGGGTGTACAAAATATTCATTGGTATGAGGATTTTGAAAAAGTAATGCACCAGATAATTTTAATGGCTGAAAGTATTTATGTCAATTTGAATGAAAATGATCGATTTGGCAACAATACTCCTTACAATGGATTGGGGTTTGCAAATAAATTAAAAACTTCATATCCTGCGCATAAAATTGAGCGAAGTGCACCAATTTTGGGGCGTTTGCGTGCTGTAAAATCTGAAACGGAAATTGATTTAATGCGCGAAGCTTGCAACATCACCGCTAAGGCACACAGAAGAGTTTTGGGCTTTGTTAAGCCTGGTGTTATGGAGTATGAGATAGAAGCCGAAATAACACACGAGTTTATAAGAAATAGATCTACAGGGCATGCTTACACGCCCATTATTGCTAGCGGTAAGAATGCCTGTGTGTTGCACTATATTGAAAACAATGCCCAATGCAAATCTGGAGAAGTAATTTTATTGGATTATGGAGCTGAATACGCCAATTATTGTGCAGATTTATCTAGGAGCATACCTGTAAATGGAAAGTTTACAAAAAGACAAAAGGAGGTTTATAATGCCGTGTTAAGGGTGCAAAGAGCCGCTATGAAATTGTTGGTGCCCGATGCTGATTATAAAGATTATCACGAGCAAGTAGGCGAGTTAATGACCAAGGAATTAATAGATTTGAACTTAATTACCCCAAAAGATGTTAAAAATGCAGACTCCAACTGGCCTGCTTATAAAAAATACTTTATGCATGGTACCAGTCACCATATTGGTTTGGATGTGCATGACTATGCGCTAAAGTGGGAGCCCATGGCTATAAACAATGTTTTTACCATTGAGCCCGGTATTTATATTCCAGAAGAAGGTTTGGGAATTAGATTGGAGAATGATTTGGTGATTAGAAAAGATGGTCTTGAAGATTTGATGGCCAATATTCCGATAGAAATTGAGGAAATTGAAGATTTAATGAATAAATAAAACGGTCAATACTGAATGCTATATTTTTCTAAAAAGGTTGCCTTCTTGGCAATATCTGGTCTCTTTTTCTCTATTCAAGTTCATTCCCAGCCAAAAGGCTCAATTTTATATGAAGCCAATAAACAGGCGATGGAGGGCAATGTTGAAACTGCTTTTAACATCCTGAGTACCGATGCCAAAAAAGGCGATTGCAATGCACTAGGGCTTTATTGGCAATGGGCTTTGAACTATAGTTATGAACGAGATTATAATAGCCTAAAATTTGCTTTTAATTCTGCCATTCCACGCAGTAATAATTTATTGGTTGCAAAGCAATTTAGCTATCAATTTGAAGCCGAAAATCATATTCTCACATTAGCAAATCGTTGCCCTAGCAATGGTTTGGTAAACAAGGCAGCGGGAATGTATTATTTATTGTTGGAAGCCAATAATGCCGCTGTTGATTACACTGATTCGGTTCATTATTATTTAGGGATTGCCATTAAAACAGGGGCTTATGATACCTTTACGCTCTACCATTATGCCACCACTTTACAAGCAAAAAGCAAATACTTAGAAGCCATTTATTATTTTAAAAGGGCCTATGATTTGGATGATGGACAATTAAAAAATTTGTTGGGTGTTGCCGCATCTCAAGCGCAGTTGTATAAATATGACTCGGCTATAGCTTATGCCAAACAGGCTTTGTTATTCAGTGCAGAAAATGATATTACAACAAAAGCCTTGTCTACCAGAATAATGGCGAATGCCTATTCAGAAATGGGTAACAACAAATTGGCTAAAAATTATTTTAAACAGTCCTTTGGTTATGATGCGGATAGGTTTGACACCCATTTGTCTTACTTTAGGTTTTTGGCACAAACCAAACCTAACAAGGGTTGCAAGCAAGGAAAAAAACTCATCAACCAATTTTATACTGAAGAAGTGGTGGTTAAAGAATTGTATAAATACCTTTCTTTGGCAAAAGCAGACAAAGTGGTTGAAAGCTTTTTGAGCAATTCAAATGATGCTTCTGCTAAAAGTAATGTTGCTAAATGGCAAAAGGTTTATAGGAAATAGGACGACAGCATAACCGATTAGGTTTTCTTAACAAACTCGGTTCTCAACACAATCGCACTCCCATTTACTTTGCAGTCAATTTCTGCCGGGTCATCCGTAAGTCTAATTCTGCTTACTTTGGTTCCCCTTTTTAAAGTAGTAGAGCTACCCTTAACTTTCAAATCTTTTATCAGCACCACACTGTCTCCGTCTTGCAGTTCTGCTCCGTTGCTGTCTTTTACTATTTCTTCCATGTATAAATCTATTTTAGATATAATTGCAAAGTAAAGGTTTTTTGTTTTAAGGTAGGCTAATATGGGTTTTTAGTTGTTACTACAAAAATAAAGTGTTGGTTTAACCTGTCTTATATGAACTACTTGTTTTAGAGAGGGGGGGGAGATAACCAAGTATCAATTTGCCTTTTTCCCTGATTTTTTTTTACATTAGGCAATAATACCAATGTAACGGTTAGCTATGCGTAGTGCGGGATTAAATACCACAACTCTTTCAGCCCATCGTTATGTTTGTTAAAGATCATTTTACTTTCAATTCATCACCAAAACCCGCATTAAGTATAGCCATTGTTATGCCTTCGCCCTTTTTTTCTTTCGTATTTGGTTTTGTCATTTTGTGTCTATTTTGAGGCGTTGGCTTGGTGGCTCTTTTGCAATTTTTGGCTTTAGCGCTTGCAGGGGTGAATTGCAAATGTGCCACCAAATGCGTTGGCAATTCAATTAGGTAATCTGTCAAGTCTGTTCGTTACTAATTAGTTTTAATGTGCTTAGTAGCTCTTTAGTTTGCTCAATGTCAAAGTATTTGTTCCTTACAAGTTTAATTTGATAGTTTTTTGGTAAATAAATTCCCCATTTAGAAAAATCTAAAAGTGTTGGGTTGGTTTCTAAAAGTGTTGAAATATGAGTGTCAATGTCAGTCAATGGAAACGATAAATAGGTCCATTTAGAAATCAATTCTTGTTTAGGAACTTCAATATCAAACGAACTACTCCTGTCATCAAGTGTATTTTTAATTCCAGCAATATTCAAAACCAATTGTATAGTCCTATTAATTTGTGTTCCTGTAAATGTAAATAGTTGCAAGTGTTTTTCTGATATCAGCAGAGGTCTTTCAGATTGCAAATCCTTTATATTGAAAGCTGCGAAATCATTACGCATCATTTCTATTTCATCAAAACTTGGTTCGTCAAGGAAATTATATTCTGTTTTAGAATATAAAATCTCATACATTTTCTCTCTTATCTTCTGATGAACAAGTGCACCACCTCCAAAAAACATTGGTTTCTTTCCGTCTTTTGCAGGTATAACTTCTATTTTCTTTGCTTTGTGGTCAACGAATTTTATCTTCCATATTTTAGCAGAAAGTAAGATGTTCTCGTCTTCTATAATTTGAGGTGAAAATGGTATTTGTCCAATTGCATTTCCTGCGTTTACAACTTTAAAGTTTTCTTCGGTTTTGAATACGCTATAGAACTCACGACTATTGACCACTTTCTCACCTTCAATACCAATAATAACTTCGTGTTGAAGTTTTTCAAGAAAATCAATTTCTATTAAATGTTGAAGTATTTCTTCAATCTCTGATTGTTCTATTGTACTGAAAGCAGCGTTGTCCTTAAGCTGTTTTATTAGTTCTGTTAGTGGGATTCCGGAATTACCTTTTGTTATTGATAGTGACTGATGAACCAAAATGTCAAATGGCTTCTCATTTTTCTCGGGTGGCTCAATGAAACCTTCTTTATATAAAAGCCAACAAGCAATAGATTGAAGTAAACTCCATTCGGTAGTTGCATACAGAAATAAATTACTGCTTTCTCCGTCTTTTCTTCCACTCCTCCCAACTCTCTGGATTAAAGAAGCGATGCTGTGTGTTGCATCTATCTGGACAACTTCATCAACAGAACCTATATCTATTCCAAGTTCCAATGTTGATGTACAAGAAATACAGAAATTGTCTCGCTTGTTGTTCTTTGCAAAGTATTCAACATATTCTCGAACCTCTCTGTTAACTGACGAATGATGTGAAAAGTAATTTGAATGTCCTTTTACTCTATCTGATATTTTTTTAAGTTTCACGGCTACTTCTTCGGCTCTTCCTCGACTGTTTGGAAAGATTAAAACTTTATTGTCTTTTGTTTCTATATACAAGTCTTTCAAAAGTTCCAAAGGCAATTCTTCATTCTTGTTCTTGAAAAAGCGGAATAAGGCACTAATCTCCTTCGCAGTTCTGTCTAATAGAACCTTTGTTTTTAATTCATCCCCCGTGAACTTTTTAGCTTCATTATAATCGCCAATTGTTGCCGATAGTCCAACGATACTGAATGAATTGGAATTTACATTTTGAAGTCTGCTTAGGATAGATTTTAATTGAATTCCTCTGTCAGTTCCAATGAATGAATGGATTTCGTCTATAACAACATACTTCAAATTTGAAAATAGCAGTTTAACATTGAAAGGTTTATTTACAAACATTGCTTCCAATGATTCTGGTGTGATTAAAACAATTCCAGATGGTTGTTTGAGTAATCTGTTTTTTAAAGTTTTATTTGCTTCTCCGTGCCACTTGGTTACATTTACATCAAGGTTTTTACAAAGTTCTTCAACACGGTAAAACTGGTCATTTATTAAAGCAATTAATGGTGAAATATAGAGAACTTGAACACCTGAATCATTGAAGTTCACTTTTGAAAGTATTGGCAAAAATGCGGCTTCAGTTTTGCCTGATGCTGTTCTTGAAGCCAAAATGAAATTTTCATCAGAGCCGAGAATTTTAGAAATAGCAGCGTTCTGAATTGGTCGCAGCTGCTCCCAACCCTTATCACGAATAAATTTTCGTATTGGCTCTGAAAGTAAATCAAACGACATTAAAGTTCTTCTATGCTATCTAGCGAAAATTCATCAGGCCTTTCATCTTCTATTTCAATCTCTCCAAATAGCTTGTTTTTATCAATGTTTGGATTCTGTCTAATAATATTCAGGATATTCAAAAAGTCTCTAATTACCTCTCTTGGTGTCAAAAATTCAGATGCACCAGGCTTATTAAATAACTCCTCCATAAACTGCTGAATTTCATCATCAGAAACTTGAATTACAGTTTTATAGTTGTAATCAAAGATTGCTTTTAATTTTTTGAGCAAAACAAATATTTCGTTATGGTCAAGAGGTAATAATTTCAAAACAGGCTGAGCAAAGTCTCTAATTTCAGCAGTCTCAAATTTATTAGTTGCTAGTCTTGTTTTCAAGGCATCATAACTAAAAAGCCCTCTTCGTTGACTTTCCAGAAATTCTTTTGTTCCAGCAAAATTGAAAAAGATGTTTGAAACTTTACCTTGAAAACAATCATTGTAAATAGTAAGAATTTTCTCATAGTTCTTTTCTCTCATTGTGGATGTCGAAATCTTATAAAGATTAATGGCTTCATCGAGATTTACCATAAACCCACTGTAACCCATATTTACAAAAAGCTTACAGAAATTTTTTAGCATATCGTAATAATTTAGGTCATTAATGATTTCTCTAACTCCTAAATCCTGTCTAGCTTCTGTTTTTGTCCTGTATTCGCCTTTTAACCATTTTAATGAATTCCGCCTCAGTTGCTCATCACCTTTTATATAGCCCTCGTAATACTTTATTACAACCGTTCCAAAATAAAAACCACCAACCTCAGTAATTTCATTCATAGTTTTCATTATGTTGTTTTGAATGAGGGTTAAGTATTGTTCATTGCGAATCTCAATTAACGAAACATTATTTTCTTCGGCCGTTTTTGAGATAATTTGTTCAATCCATTTCTCTAACAAGGTAGGTAAGGCTCCTCCTTCAGGTTTTGTCTGAATGGAAACATTATCCATAATGGCTGAATATAGAGCAACACCTTTTCCATCATTTGAATACAAACGATTATCCGGAGTAAAGTCTGCATTGGCTACAACAAACTTTTGCTTTAAAGCAACAGTGTTGAGCAAATGAAGCATAAATGATTTCCCTGAACCGAAATCTCCAATCCAGAATTTAACCATACTATGCCCGTTTTTAACATCTTCTAATGCTGCTATAACCGCATTAATTTCGTCTGAACGACCTACTGTAATATGTTGAACGCCAATCTTGGGAACTACTCCACCAATTAAGGAATTGATAATTGCAGTGGCTTCTTTTGGTTTTATGTTATCTATCATTTAGCTGTAATTTTTTGAAAATATGCTGGAATTATTGTATAGTAATCGTCTTCCTCCTCGATTAAAACATCATCTAAAATCTCATAGCAGGTTTCATTGATGCTTTCGATTACTTGATTTTTAAAGACCCCTTTAGATTTTGCAAAGTCTTCAATTTCACTTTGAAGAATTGAAAAATTATTTTTAGAAAACAATTCTAAAATTGAAGAGTGAATTGGGTTAAGCGATAATTCGATTAAAAATTCTGAGTGATATGATTCTTCATTTTTCCGAATTATTTCAATTTTTATTTCTTCGCTATTTATTTCTTGTAATTGAATTGAAATGTTTTCGTCCTCAAAGTCATCTTGTAAATATTCATTAAGGAGTTCAACAGTTCCAGAGTGTTGTTGCTGTACTTCTTTGATGCTTGTTCTGTCAAGTTGTATTATTTTACGCTTTACTTCGTAAACTTTTGGAACAGCTTTAAGTGCTTTGTTTAAATTTTTGTCATTTATTAGTTCACTAACAATTTGTTCAAAATCGTGAAGCTGTTCATTTGTTTTGAAAAGGTTTTTTTGTATTGTCTTGGTTAATTGTTTATTGTCAAAGGTTGAGGATTTTAAGTCTTGGTATAAGTAATAAATATAGAGTGTAAGAGATGCCACCTTGTCGTATTTGGCAATAAATTTCGATGCTTCAAAAAATATGTTTTCAACTGAAGGATTGTTTTTATTTAGCTTGCCAAGCTCTATTATTGATTCAACAAATACTTTGGAAGTGTTTTTATAATTTGCTGTTAGTTCATTAAATCTTATTTTCCATCTGGTTGTAGTTTGTGAATACAGATCGATTTCTGTTGCTTCATCTGGTGGGGCAATCTTTGAAATTAAAGTTCGTAACAATTCAGTAACCTTCGAAACTATTTTAGATTCAAATTCTGTTTTGGCTTCTTCGTTTGTGTAATAAGTATCTGTATTTAATTTTCTTTTATGTCCGTATGATTCACGGACAGTATTTTCACAATGCTTAAAAATATTGGAGTAAAATTCATTTGTCGTTGATTCAATGGTATACTTATAATTTTGACTTCCAGTTCTGTATCTAAAGTGCTTTCTTGCAATAATATCTGCAACAAATGAAAATTCTTTTTCAATAGTTGTTCCCTCTGATGCGTATTTAGCTCTCAATTCAGAAATTACCGAAATATATAGTTTAAGAACTTCAAGGCAACAAAATTCAATACTGCAAAAATTATTACTGGGATACCAAAGCTTGTTTAGAAGTTTTACCTCTTCTTCATTGAGATTTAATTTGGATTTATACTTACTACCTAGTCTCCAATAATCATAGTCATAATTTGAATTATAGTTTTGGTAACTATATCTGTCTTCATCTCTTAGTCTTGAAACATCATCATTATATCCATCTAATTCCATTTTTTCGATTAAAAATGAAATTCCATAGGATTTAGTTTTTGGATAATATTGACCTAAAATTTTCAGTTGGCTTTCTAATTTTGATATGTCTTTATGATTGTCATACTCATTTAGTAAGTCGAATAACAAAATGAAAGCGTAATTTGTATTCCCTTCTATATCGAAATACTCGCCATTCAAAAAGTTAATTTTGAATATGTTATAAAACTTCTTTTGTTCAACCGAAGCACTATTTAACTCACTATATGAATAAACATAGTGGTGTGCCCAGTAGGGCACACCACTACTGTATTTTTTCAAATTGTTATTAGAGTTTATTCTGTAAGATTGGTCGGTAACGTCAATAATTGAATCATCATTATAACTTCTTGTAGAACCTGATGACGTCACAGTAACTTTAATGTTTTTAAGAAGATTTTGAACCAATTCATCTTTCAATTCCTGTTCGGTTTTCTGTCTGGCATTAACCTTCTTTTTTTGTTGCATTGGCTGTTTCTTGCTCGAAGCGACATATATTATAAAAATTATTATTCCGATGATGATTATTGCAGTCATTCGATTCTAAATCTTAATTGTCAAGTGGATATAAAACTATTTGTGATTCTGTTGCGTAGGGGCAAAAGCAAATGTGCTGCATTGGGTCGGCTTTGAGCGTTGGGATGCAGCTCTTTTGATTTTGCAGAAGCGTTGGCATTTTGTCTTTCATTTTTCTGTTCGTTTATTCTCGGTTGTGTCGTCTTTTAGGGTGAGGCATAACTCACAAATATAATCATATTTATAAACTTATACAGATTTGAAGACAAATTGTAATGAGCCTTTATTAATACTAGCAAGTTGAGTGCAAAACAATATCGTTTTTTCGTATATGGTTTGTATAAGTTGAATAGGGTTTTATAAAAACTCACTTCTCCGATACCACCAACTCCTCAACCTTTACTTTATGTCTAATCACCCCACATTCCTTTAATATCTGCATTGCGTTTTCAAGCATTTTAGGGGAAACTTCATTTGTTACTGCCCATTCCGTCATGTAGAACCAATCATGGGCATCTATAGGTGGCATGTTGTAGCGATCTTCAAACATTTCAAGCGCATTGGTAGCCTCCATGAGTTGAGAAGCAGTGTAGCACACTATTTTGCCTATCTCATCAATTTGCTGCTTGTTTTTTTGATAGCTTTCTTTATTTACAGCAATTACAAAACATGGCCAAGGGGTTATAAACTCACCGACTCTTCTAAAAATTTCTTGGTCAACATAAGGCTTGGTAGTAAATTTTTCCCAATAAAATACCATCTCCTTATTTTCTTGGGCAAGCTCAATTGCTCCATCCAAATTATGGACGACTTTCCATTGAGATTCGGCAATTTGCTGTTTTTTAAAGTAGGCATCCACTTGCGGCATCAAGTGAGAGCCGCTGCCAAAACGTGAAATGGCAATGGGTGCATCAAAAACTTCTGAATAATGTTGAATTTCACATTGATAGGGCACATGCAAACCCCAAACCAATGGCGTTTGAACAAAAAGCTGTAAAATCTTGGTTTTCCTTTTTTCTATAATGTGCTTAACCGCTCCTTCAGTTAATAAAACTGCTAAATCAAGCTGCTTGTCTTCTAGCATGTGGCACATTTCTCCGGTACCACCTTTGCAGGTTATCCATGCTAAATCAATGTTTTTCTTTTCAAAAAAGCCATTCTCAATAGCTAAGTGCCAAGGTAAATTAAAATGCTCTGGCACACCACCTACACGCAGCGTATCCACTATGGATTAACCGTTATACTGATAATTTTTACTTCTTTAGACGGCATAGACTGCTCGCCACTAATAGGGTTAGGTACTACCGGTGTTCCAGCAATTTTTTCCATCACATCCAAACCTGAAATAATTTCTCCAAAAACGGTGTAAGCATCATCTAACATAGGTGCACCACCCATAGAGGCATAAATGCTCTTGGCTTCATTGGTCGTATTAAAATTGGCATAGATAGGGTCGTTTGGTTTATAGGATTTGCCATCCACAATATAAAACTGTGAGCCACTGCTAGCGCGCTTTGGGTTTACTTCATCACTTTCTCTGGCAGCAGACAAAGCTCCTCTTTTATGAATTAATTTTGGGTTAAATTCAGCAGGGATGGTGTATCCAGGACCGCCCATTCCATCATTTCCTGGGTCTCCGTCTTTAGAGTTAGGGTCGCCAGATTGTATCATAAAATCTTTGATAATGCGATGAAATTTATGCCCATTATAAAATCCTTCATTCGCCAATTTTATAAAATTATCACGGTGCTGTGGTGTTTGGTTATACAATTTAAAAACCATGGTACCCATATTTGTTTTCATAGAAACTGTAGGGCCACTATAAAACAATGAATCTGCCATAAACGCAGCATGATTGATGCTGTCCAGTTGGTAATCGCTTAATACGGGTTGTGTTTCACCAATATAGTTGTTTGCATTTTCCTCTGATTTTGATTGATTGTTGCAACCAAAGGATATGGCAGCAATAAAAATGGATAAAAAAATTATTTTCATAGGGTTATTGTTTCTAAAATTTCTTCTTCTAAAAAATAGTGAACCATGTATTGTTTCAATAAAAGTTCTTGTTCAAAAATATTGATGAAGGGAACATCTTTAATCAATTCCCAATGTGGCCAACCTTCATCATCGGTGCCTTGTAACCGGTAATATCCATCATACGATAAAAGTTTGCAAACGGCAATGTGCATTAAACTAACCTTGTCGCCCTTGCTAAATTTTTTATCAGGTAAAACTCCTAATTCCCGCACTCCGATTAGAAACAGTACCACATTGGTATCTGGTTTTTTGTCAAAAATGCCTTCGACATGTTGTAAAACTCTGTGCCAATCTCTTTCTAATTCCGTTTTCATCCTTATTTCGATTGCAAATTTAATAAAATGATTGGGGTTTATCGGCTTAATCTTTTTTTACCACCATAAACAGGTCATTCTCCAATTTTTTATATCCAAATTCATAGGAAAAATAATAGGAATCGTTATTTTTTGTAACATAAATGGAAGTCATCAAATCAAAGTTGAATCCCTCCTTGCTTAAAGATTTTAGGTTGGTAATGCCCTTGCCATCGCTTTTGTCTTTTAGTACTTCTGCCAAAATTCTACGATTTTTTCGCAACCCGTTATTGGTGTTTCTCACAAAGGCATTTTCATCACTGTTCAACTGATTATTGTAGGCATTGCGACATTGGTCTGAACAGAATTTTTTGTCTGCTCTGCCTTTTATTGGGTCTTTGCACTCTAAACACGTTTTAGCTTCTGCCATTGTTCAAAAATAAATAAAATTATGGTTTTTTACTTAACCTTCCCGGGATTTTCTTTAATAAAACTACTCCAACTGTTTACGGCTTTTTTGGTGCCAAAACCAGCAGGATTAAATTGATTGAAATGACAAAAAGCAGCACCTAGGGCATCCGTGGCATCTAAGTTTTTGGGCATTTCTTCAAATTTAAAAATATTTTGTAACATTCCTGCTACTTGCTCTTTGGTGGCGGCACCCCTACCGGTAACACTTTGCTTAATTTTTCTAGGGCTGTATTCAAAAACGGGTAAGTTTTTTGCCAATGCTGCGGCAATTGCCACCCCTTGGGCTCTTCCCAATTTTAACATACTCTGCACATTTTGACCAAAAAAGGGAGCTTCTAAAGCCACTTCATCTGGCAAATATTGCTCTACTACAGCAGTAATTCGCTCATAAATATGTTTAAGCTTTAAGGCATGGTTGTCAAACTGAGCCAGTTTGATGATACCAATGCTGATTAATTCAGGTTTTTTATCAATAACCCCAATTAAGCCATATCCCATTATATTTGTGCCGGGATCTATTCCTAAAATTATTTTATCGTACTTGGATTTATCTAAAGACATCAGTAGCAAGGCAAAGGTAACGAAACCCAAACGTTTGCCGTACATAAAGGGCACAACTTTTTTTGTGGTCTTGCAGGTGATACTGCTTTCTGGGCTTTCATGGCTTATTTATAGCAAATACCAAAGTTTTGTTCCTAATTTTGGGATGTTAAAGCAGTTTATGGACAAACCCAATGTGTCTTTGATGATTGTGTTTATTGTTTTTTTATGCATACTCAATTACACCTTAGAAACCATTAAATGGGCAAGTTTAGTACCTTTTAAGGTGGATAAGCCAAGTGTTTATATTAAGGCTTTGCTAACAGGTTGTACGGTCAGTGTTTTTCTACCTTATAGAACTGGTGAGTACCTGGGGCGGATTATACATTTTAAGAAAAAGCATTGGGCAGAAGTTATTGTGAGCAGCATTCGGGCAGGGTTACTACAGTTAATTGTAACCCTAGTTTTAGGGGCAATGGCAGCAATTTTAGTTTTGCCAGAGTTGAAAAGCTATTTTAGTTTTAATGCCTATATTTTATTTTTGTTGTTGACATTATTAGTCGCGATTGTTGTTGTTTTCATCATCAAAATAGAACCCATTGTTAACTGGGGGATGAAAAAACTGAAGCTGCATATTTATCCCAATGTTAAAGTTAAAAGTTTTGTCACTCCCTTTGTTTTAGCAGCATTGCGTTATGCAGTGTTTACTAGCCAATATATCATATTATTGAACTTTTTTGGGGTGATGGATTTTTCTCAAGGAATTTTTTGGGTTCCAGTTTTTTTATTAATTCAAACGGTAATACCCACCATGTTTCTTTCAGAGTTGGGATTGAGGGTGGTGCTTTCGGTTTATATTTTTGGCGCTGCTGAGGCGGTTGTGCCCGTATTTTTAGTTTACATTATCAATATCATTTTACCCGCTTTGGCTGGTGTATTCTTTGTTAAAAAATGGAAGTAGTTGCATTCTTTGCTATATTTATTTATGCTGCATTTTATTACGCTTGTAGCTTTGCTATTCGATTAAAGATTAAGCAAAATTTAAAATTAAATGAAAATGTACAGGCTATTTCAAGCCTAAAAACCGCCATAATTGTTCCTTACCACAACGAAGTGGATAATTTACAAAGCCTTTTGGTTTCAATTGCAGAACAAAGTAAATTGCCACATCAGCTTTTTTTAATCAATGATCATTCAACGGATAATTCTTTGGCGTATTTGAAAAGTTTGTTGCCATTGTTTTCCCAGTTACCCATCCATTTATTGTCATTGAATGAAGAACAGAAAGGGAAAAAGGCTGCCTTAACTCTGGGTATTGAAACTTGCGCTGCTGACATTGTTATTACTACCGATGCTGATTGTACTTTTTCAGAAAAATGGATTGAAACAATAGTGCGGCATTTTGAAAACGTAGAAGCAGACATGGTTTGTGGAGCTGTTGCTTATAATTCTGGCAAAACATGGATTGAGCAATACCAGAAAATAGAAAGCCGAGCCTTAGTTAATACCGGAGAAGCCATGCACTTTTTTGGATTGCCAGTGATGTGCAATGGTGCCAATTTAGCTTTTAAGAAGACCGTATGGCAAGGGGTAAATGGTTATCAAAGCAATATTAAAATTGCTAGCGGGGATGATATATTTTTGATGCACGAATTCTATAAAAGAGATAAGCATAAGGTTCACTTTTTAACAACACCCAACAATACGGTATTTACGAAACCGACAAAAGGTGTTTCAAAATTTTTAGCGCAAAGAAAAAGATGGCTTTCTAAAAATGGAAAGTACCAATTTTGGTGGGCAAATCTGTTCCCTATTTTTATTGCGCTGCTTAATTTGGCTATAGTGTTGAGCGTTTTTTATTACTTATGGCATAGAAACTGGTGGCTCGCAATGGTTATTTTAATCGTAAAAAACGTGGCAGATTTTTTTATTGTTAATGTCAATAATCCAAAGCCAGTTTTAGCCATGAAAATTTTGTTGTTTCAACCATGGCAATGGCTCTATCCCTTAATACTTCCTTTTGTAAAATCGGATTGGAAAAGATAATTGGTCGAAGACATACTGCTTTTTATAGCGTTTAGTTGAAATTAAATTGATAATATAAACTGTTTAAAATTTAATAATCCAATAGTTTGCCTAAGATAAACAATCAAACTATTTTTGTTTTATCAATGCAGCTGTTTCTAACCGCACCTAATTACTGGCTTTTTATAATTTTTTTGGTAGCCTTATGTTTAGGATACTTTACTTATTTTGGGCTTAAAAAGCCCACTAAATCGCTGTTGGCTTGGCCCAATAGCCTGTTATGTTTACTCAGAGTATTGGCAGTATTTCTTCTTTTGTTGTTGTTGCTTTCTCCCTTCATTAAGTTTCAAAAAAGAGAAATTCTGAAGCCTAAAATTGCTGTTTTAATAGACAATTCTCTTTCGATTAAGAACCAGGCTGGAGTTGAAAATTATGTCAATCAATTTAGAAGCGAAATAGCAGACAAACTCAGTGATTTTGAGATAGCCGTGTATGATTTGGATGGTTTAAATAATAAAGATAGCATTGTTTACAACCTAACCAATACGGATTTAACCACGGGGATAAAGCATATTGCTGCAGAAAATAGTGAGCAGATTCAGGCCATTGTAGTGCTTAGTGATGGGATTGTAAATGAAGGGGCAAACCCCAATTATTACCCATTGCCCATAAAAGCACCTATTTACACAATCGGCTTGGGAGATACCACCACCTTAAAAGATATCAAAGTGGCAGATGCCAAAACCAATGAATTTGTCGTTTTAGGAAATAATTATCCATTAATATTTAATCTTATTGCAGATCAATGTTTGGGGCAAACCATACAATACAATGTAATGGTGAATGGCAGCAATGTACATGCTGGAAGTGTTGTTGCCAATGATGGGCATTTCTTTTTTAGCAAGCAAATAATGTTGGAGGCCAAAACACCCGGTGTTCAAAAAATAAAAATTCAAACTTCTACCTTGGCAACAGAAAAGAATAAGGCCAACAATCAGTTTGAGGTATTTGTGAATGTGTTGGACAATCGTAAAAAAATAGCCATTTACCATCAAGGGGTTCATCCAGATATTAAGGCGATGAATTTAGCTTTGTCAAGTCAGAAAAATTATGAAATAAAAGTAACCAATAGTATAACAGAGGCATTAAATGCTGATGCGGTGGTGGCTATACAAGTGCCAAATATTGGCGGAAATAAATCTGATGTTACCAGTTTGTTAAATGCAAAAAAGCCCATATTACTGATGGGTGGAGAGCAATTGGATTGGAGTGCTTGGGCCGGAGTTTTGGGAAATGTGCAACTTAGAAGCAACCGACCTAACAATGCTCAGTTTCAAATAAATGAACTTTTTTCTGGTTTCTCAACGGAAAAAGAAGATGTTGCGGTACTTAATAATTTACCTCCATTGGTAGTGCCTTTTGGCTCATTTCCTAGTCAGTTAAAATCTATGGCTTACCAAAAAATAAATGGTATTGCTACGGATTATCCTTTGATAGCCATTAATGAAAATCCAAACAGAGTAGCCGTGATTATGGGTGAAGGTTTTTGGAAATGGCGGCAGCATGCTTATTTAAAAACAGGTAATTATACGGCTATTGATAACCTTGCAGACCATTTAATGCAATGGTTACTTTCTGGAAAGGATAAACCATTGTTTTCAATTAGCGCAGCCAAAAATGTTTTTGACAAAATGGATGAAGTTGTGTTGAGAGCCGAATTGTACAATCAAATTTTTGAGTCCTTACCCAATGAAAAGGTTAGTGCGACTGTGGCCTCAGATTCATTCCAAAAAGAGGTGATATTAACCTACAATGGCTCACAATATGAAGTCAATATGGGCAACTTACCTTCAGGAGACTATCGGGTGACTGCCAAGGCAAAAGGCTTGACAGCCCAAACAGGATTTAGCATTAGTCAAACCAACAAGGAGGAGCGAATTTTGCAAGCCGACTGGAATTTGTTGCGTACATTGAGCCAAAACAATGAGGGAAGTTTTTATAGCAATAAAAACTCCTCTATGCTTATAAACGAGCTAAAAAATAAGCTCAATAAAACGGCAGTTATTCGAGTGCAAGATGATTTAAAGGACTTTATCAATATTTTTTGGGTGTTGGCTTTGATTGCATTTTTGTTTACTGCAGAATGGATTTTGAGAAAATATTATGGAAAATTATAAAGAGGATTTGAGTTTGGCAGAGGCTCAAGCGCTTGTTGATACTTGGGTTAGGAGTTTGGGTAAAGGATATTTTTCTGAAATGACAAATATGGTAATTTTAACGGAGGAAGTAGGAGAGTTGGCAAGTGTTTTTGCTAGGGTTTATGGAGATCAAAAAAGCAAAATGGGGGATAAGGAAAGTATTGCCAATGAATTAACTGATGTTTTATGGGTTGTGCTCTGTTTGGCAAATCAAACGGGTGTGAATTTGACAGAATCTTTTTTAGAAAATATGAAGAAAAAAACTGAGAGAGATAAGGACAGGTTTTAAGGCTAAATTGAATCCATAAAGTATCCCGAGAGTCACAATCATTTAGCTACATTTCTATGAATGGCACATTTTTAAATTGCAACCCTAATCATATTCTTTACTTACTTTATAAAGAAATATTTCTCGCAAAGCCGCCTTTTACTAATCAGTTGAAATAGTTTTGTATGCTTTTTATGTACAGACCCGAATATCAAACATTTATTGTATAAAATATGCGTTTCGCACGTCTTTGCGTCATTGCGTCTTTGCGTGAAATAAAAAAAATCATCAGCAATTACGCTCAGTCCCGTTTACTAAAATACTTTATTTGAGCAAAGCCGCTAAGCAGACATTCACTCAATTATTTTCTCCTTTGTCAACATATTACAGCCAATAAAAGTTAAAGAATGGTTAAAAAATTAACCCACAATATTCCCCAATAGCCCAGCTATTTGCTTTTTGATATTGTATGCACTTTGATATTCTTGTAGTAAAATAGTTTCTTGTTCTTCATTGGTCACTTCTTTTAAGACATCATTGGTATAAAAAAGCAATTGGTTTGCCCGTTTAAATTTGTAATGGTAAATAATACTTAAAGTTTCTTTGGAATAATTGGTGTCATGACTAATCACAATAACATCATGTTTTTCCCAGCCAGCACTCAATTCATAATGCTCTAAAATTAAATCTGCTACAAAAAGAATAATATCTTGATTTTCTTGATGAACAAAATAATTACTGTCCAAATACAAGCCTTTTGTATGTTCCTCAAGGAAAATTTCATAAACTTGACGGGCTATTTCGTGGGTAAAAATAGTTTCATCTTCCGTTAATTGTTGGATTATAAAATCTGCTACTTTTAAGTCTTCAGAAAATGGTTTTTCTCCATAATTGAGCAGTATTTTTATCAAGGCTTTTTCTTGTTCTTGAATCCCTTCTTTTTCTAATTGTTGTGGTGAAAATTGTTTTGGAGCATCTTTTTTTTCTGTGATATCAAGCGGTTTAAATTCCTTTTGCCTGCCAAGTAGTTTGCGCATTTCTCCTTGCAATATGGCCTCGTCAATTTGCATCAACTCACCACATTCCTTTATATAAAATGAGCGTTGAATATTGTCTTTAATCAGGGCTATGCTTTTTAAAATGTCCTGCACAAATTCACTCTTTTTAATAGGGTCATTGGCGGATTCTTGCATCAGCAACTCACTTTTGTAAAGTATAAAATCTTTTTCCTCTTTTTCTAAAAACTGCTTAAATTTATCAGCCCCCATTTTTTGACACAAGCTATCGGGATCTTCTCCTTCGGGCATTGCAATTACCCTTACATTAAAACCATAACTCAATAAAATGTCAATGCTTCTGAAAGCTGCTTTCATGCCTGCCGCATCACCATCAAAAATAACGGTCATGTTAGGCGTGAAACGCTTTACCAATTGTGCTTGTTCTTCCGTAAATGCAGTGCCAGAGGCTGCCACAACATTTTCAATTCCTTCTTGGTGTAAGGTGATAACATCCAAATAACCCTCCACCAAATAACATTTATCCTGTTTTCTTATCTCATTTTTGGCTTTGAACAAACCATATAGAATTTTGCTTTTTTTGTAAAGTACCGTTTCTGGACTATTGAGGTATTTAGCCGTTTTTTCATCTTTTTTTAATACCCTTCCTGCAAAGGCAACAATTTTTCCTTGTGCATTGTGAATTGGGAAAATTACGCGGTCTCTAAAAATATCAAACCATTGGTCGTTATCATTCTTTTTGATTAAGCCCGTAGCTTCTAAATCTTCAAACTTAAACCCTTTTTTCTCTGCTTCTTGGGTTAACTGATGCCACTCATTTCTGGTAAAACCCAATTGCCATTCTTTGATGGTTTCGGTTTTTATTCCCCGTTCTTTAAAATAACTCAACCCAAAAGCCACACCGTCTTCTGAATTATGCAATTGCTCTGAAAAGTAATTTTGAGCAAAATCCATCACAATTTGGTAGCTCGCCTTTAGGTCAATGTTTTCCTGCTCTTTGACAGTATTTTCCGTTTCAATAATTTCGATATTGTACTTTTTTGCTAAAAAACGAATAGCATCGGCAAAAGCCAATTGCTCATAGTCCATGATAAAACCAACCGAATTTCCTGCCTTTCCGCATCCAAAACATTTGTATATTCCTTTGGCTGGAGAAACGGTGAAAGAAGGCGTTTTTTCATCGTGGAAGGGACACAAGCCTAAAAGGTTAACACCGCGTCTTTTGAGCGCTACATAATCTCCAACTACCTCTTCAACAACGGCACTGTCTATAACACGGGTTATGGTATCCTGAACAATCATTTAATGCGGTAAAGGAACAAAAATAAATCTATTTTTACGAACCCGGTGTATAACTTGTCAAATCAAAAATGGCATCATCCAGTAATTTTTTCTTGATAATTCCAACATTAGGTGCAAACCATAATTTTTTATAAACGGGATGAGCATTTAAGGATACTTCAAAAACATTCTGATAGGTTACACTTCCTACGGTTAAATCCGTTAGCAATTTTATAGAATCTTTATCTTCAACAGTCATGTTTCCGCCAATATTAAGAATTACGGGATTTGGATAAAATACATTGTTAAAATTGGTTAAAACAGCAATCCTATCAACGCCTTGGTTGGTTACTGCTTCTGCTCTAATAACCATTAGATAGGAGCTAGTGCCTGTTAACGTAATACTAGAAATTTCAACTCGTCCTTCATCTCTATCTGCAAAACCTGTGGCTGCTGCACTTCCTAAAACGGTGTCAAATTGACTGGCATTGTTGGTGTTTTGATAAATCCATTGGCTATTATTTTTAAAACTAAAATAATTGGCAGTATCCTTTTGAAAATTGAATTTAATGGGGTCTTTTTTGCAGGCAGTAAAAACTGTTAACAGTAAAATACCTGCATACATCATCCATTTTAGACCTTTAAAATTCATATCTTTTAATCTTTACAAAAACCGTGCAAATTTAATGGATACTTTCAGAAATTCAATTATTAGATGGCTTTATTTTAATTTGAAATTATTACCTATCTTTGTTAATGTTATTATAGAAAACTACTATGAAAACTATAAAATTACTTTTCTTTTTTATCTGCCTAGTCCGTTTTATTACGGTTGATGCATTTTGTAGCAATGATACACTTTTTTACATCCAATTTGAATCTAACTCTCAAATTCAGAAAGTTTATGCAAGGACGATTATCAAATATAATAGCAACAAGCAAGAATTAGAAAAGGTGAAACAAGATCGGAACATATTTAGTGATGAATTTGTAAATAATACTAAATCTAGTTATGTATATGATGATAACAATAGGCTAATAGAAAGCGTTTTTCAAAAATGGAATTGGGTTGCTAATTTTTGGGAAAATAATTATAAAATTCAGGTTCAATTTGATTTCAAAAATAACTTAATTGAAGAGAGCGATTATAATTGGAACTCTACAAATATGATTTGGGTTTACAGAACAATGAAAACCAATACCTATAATAGGAACAATAATTTAACTGAGCAAATACTTCAAACCTGGAATGAAACTAGAAATACCTGGGTAAAAAATGAAAAATCTGTTTTAGTGTTTGATACAAGAAGCAACCGAACAGATTATTTATATCAATATTGGAATATTGACTTTAATAGATGGGAAAATGAATATCAAATTAAAAGTAAATATGATTTTTATAATAACGAAATAGAACAAGTATCTCATATTTGGAATGCCAATTTCCAAAGATGGGTAAGAACAATCAAAATCACTAATAATTTTGATATTAATAATAACCAAACAGAGCATTTAATTCAATCTTGGAATTCAAGTAATTCAGTGTGGGAAAATGACCGTAAAGAAATTTACGAGTATGATGCTAAAAATAATCGTACCAGTTATATTTCTCAAAGGGGGAGTTTTGCCAGCAGCGAATGGGCAAATAGGGGAAAAAGTACTTATGTTTACGATATAAATAACAATCGAATAGGGTCTGTTTATCAAAATTGGAACAAGGACGCAAGTGCTTGGGTAAATAGTTTAAAGGAGGTCGCTTTATTTGATGTAGATAACAACCGTATTGAAGAGTTAATGCAAAATTGGAGCATTAGGGATAACGTTTGGGTCAATAGTACTAAATATCAAAATGATTATAATGCTCAGAAAAATATAACCAATGCTCTATACCAGTTGTGGGACACAGCCAGTAATACTTTTATAAATAGCTATCAAACTACTTATGTATTTGATATTAGTGGAAATCAAATTTCCATGGATTATTTTAGCCTTTGGGATGCTAATAAAGGTTTTTTTACTAACCACACCAGAGAGGAATATGCATGCAGGCGCACAGCTGCTATTACCCAATTACAAAAACAAGATTTAATTAACCTCTACCCCAACCCAGTACAAGGAAGTAGTATTACCGTCAGTTCTAAAACTGCCACAAATTACCAATTGATAGATTACACCGGTAAATTGTTGAACATGGGAAAATTAGAAATTGGAGAAAATACAGTTCCAATAGTTAATGTTAAAAACGGTTTGTATTTGCTAAGGATTGAAGGGATGAGTTATAAGGTGGCGGTGGAGAGATAGAATCTTTACCAAATGCAAAATTTTAATCAAGCAACACACCAACCATTTCCCGCACCTCTAAAACGGTAATCATATCAATGCATCTATTTTCTGGCTGCACACAGTGTATTTGATCGCAGGGATTGCAATCTAAGACATAGTGCAATACTTTTTTGTTCGCTCCAATTGGATAGAAAACAGTTGGTACTCCGGGGCCGTACAATGCAATCAAAGGTAAATTTGAAAAAGTGGCAGCAATTTGCATAGGGCCGCTTTCATTACCAATAAATAAATTTGCTTTTTGGCACAAAGCCGCAAAGCTCAACAATCCATTGATGCCACTATAAATAAAGGTATTTTGAGGAAATAGAGCAAGTTTTTCGGTCAGCAATTCCACTTCTTCTGGTGCGCAAGCAAGCACAATGCTGTGATGATATTGAGTATTTAAAAAATGGGCAATTTGTGCAAAACGCTCTATCGGCCATTGCCTCAAAACCGCTCTGGCTAAGGTGTGCATTATGGTAAAAGTTGCTATTTTGTTTGTTTTGATGAAATCTTCAATTTCTTTGTTCTCTGCATTGCTTAAATATATTTTAGGACTTATGGGCGGTTTGCCGGGTTTAAGAATGGGTTGAATAATTTCGTAGTTGGTAACCGTTTCATGCTTCTGATTACCTTTATTTCGGTATCGCACCGCACCTCTGCCCAAATATACTTTGGGCGATATTTTGATGCTTTTTTTAAGGCTTTCCCCTGTTCCTCTCAACTCAACAATGGTGTCATAATCTTTTTCAATGTTGTTGTGATTGAGAAATATTTTATCAATAAAGGGGTTGCTTGCTACCAAAGGATTAACAAAAGGTTTGCACAACAAATGAATTTCAGCTTGTGGATGACTCCCTTTTATTAACTCAAAAACATGCAGAGCTGTTGCCATGTCGCCTATTTCATCCCATTTTACAACCAATATCTTACGCAAATCAAGGTTATAAAGTTCTGTATTTTTATTGCACCATTTCTGATACAACTTGCTCATTAAATACAGTCCTTTTTCGCTGGTCATAACGCAAAAATAGTCAGATTTGATGGCACGGCATCTGATTGAATCGATGAAATGCCAAAGTGTAAAGCATATTTTCCAGGTGCAGCAGCAATAGGAATATAGGCTAACTCAGAAATGGTTTTAACTTTGCTAATTTCTTGCGGGTAATTAAAAAAAGCTTTGTGAGCGGCTAACAAGCCACCGTCTTCCTCCCTATCCACACTCGGTAAATCTGTTATCAAATGATTAAAACCTTTTCCTTGAATTAACTGGGCAATTTCAGGATGAAAATAACAAGGGTTGGTTCCAGAAAATTGCATTTTGGGTTCGATGAAACCACTTCGTATAATAATCGCTTCAGCTGTTGGCAATGCTTCCCAATCATAACTTGTGGAATCAATTATAAAATCTCCGTTTGGTAGTTTAACTGGTTTAACCTCAATTAATAGGGCTTCACAAAAAATGGGTATTGCCATATCCGTCATGTAAACAGATTCCTTGGTTATGTGTCCTACACATTCTGTATGGGTTCCGTTTCCATGGGCATTAAAGGTTATATCCTCGCAATTGCAAGCCCCACCCATAACAACACTGCCAACAAAACCACCCATTTTAAAAGGGGCAAATTGGGGCGGTGGAATAAAATACGCATTGACATTATCACTAGGCTTTCGGCTAATTTGCTGGGTCAAGTTGATGCCTTTGCTCATATCAAGGATATGCTGCGAAGTACTGTTTTTAAACTGGATTGAAATTTTCACCTTTTGCAAAATTAGGTTTTTTTTTGTGAACTTTAACCCCGTTCCGATAGATTTATCGGAATTGTGGTTCCCCATTTTGGTCACTTTGTGTGATTGAAAAATTCTTATTTTTAAATTGTATCGAAAAGAACAAAATGAAATAAATAGTTCAATTAAAATAAAGTGGCAATTTTTGACCAAGGTATAAAATACTAATTGTGTTCTTAAAAAAACCTTGATCAATGCAAATTTTATAAGTTTTTGGGTACGGGTTTAACCAAATAATTCGGTTAAATTTGCCCCCTTTATGTCAACAACGGAAGTAGAATTTAAAAATTTAATTGGGCACTGCAAAGAGTATGGTTTTGTTTTTCAATCATCAGAAATTTATGAAGGATTGAGCGCAGTCTATGATTATGGGCATAACGGGGTGCTGTTAAAAAATAATTTAAGAACATATTGGTGGCAAAGTATGGTGCAATTGCATGAAAATATTGTTGGCATTGATGCCTCAATTTTTATGCACCCAAAAACGTGGAAGGCAAGTGGTCATATTGATGGCTTTAGTGACCCGATGATTGACAACAAGGACAGCAAAAAGCGTTACAGAGCGGATGTTTTGATTGAAGAGCATCAGGAGAAAATTCGTTCAAAGATTGAAAAAGAAGTTGAAAAAGCTGCACAGCGTTTTGGCGATAGTTTTGATGAAAAGCAATATTTAATTACCAACCCTAGAGTGGTGGAATATCAAACTAAAATTGATGCCATTGATGAAAGGATGAAAAAGGGTTTGGAAGATGGCGACCTTGCGGATATAAAAGCATTAATTGAAGATTTAGGCATTGTTTGCCCCATGAGTGGCAGTAAAAACTGGACTGATGTGCGCCAATTTAATTTGATGTACAGCACCCAAATGAACGCAACCAGTGAAGATGATGTGCTTTACCTAAGACCTGAAACAGCACAAGGTATTTTTGTTAACTTTTTGAATATACAAAAGACAGGCAGAATGAAAATCCCTTTTGGAATTGCCCAAACAGGAAAAGCTTTTAGAAATGAAATTGTTGCTCGACAATTTATTGTGAGGATGAAGGAGTTTGAACAAATGGAAATGCAATTTTTTGTGAAACCAGGAGAGGAAATGCAATGGTTTGAGTACTGGAAGGAATACCGTTTAAAATGGCACAAAAATTTAGGCATTCAAGATAAGAATTATCGTTACCATGACCACGTTAAACTGGCACATTATGCCAATGCAGCGGTAGATATTGAATACAGATTCCCGTTTGGTTTTAAAGAGGTTGAAGGAATTCACTCAAGAACAGATTTTGATTTGCAAAGACATCAAGAGTTTAGTGGAAAAAAGTTACAGTATTTTGATGCAGAGGATAATTCCTCTTATGTTCCTTATGTAATAGAAACCAGTATTGGGCTTGACAGGTTGTTTTTATTGGTAATGAGCGAAGCCTTAAAAAATGAGGTGCTTGAGGGTGGAGAAACAAGGGTCGTTTTGCAGCTGCATCCAGCTATAGCACCTACAAAATTGGCCATATTGCCTTTGATGAAAAAGGATGGATTGCCAGAAAAAGCAAGAGAAATATATGAAATGTTAAAATATGATTTTGCTTGTTATTATGAGGAAAAAGATGCCATTGGTAAGCGTTACAGGAGGCAGGATGCCGTTGGCACTCCTTATTGCGTAACGGTAGATTTTGAAACACTTGAAGATAATTCTGTTACCATTAGAGACCGAGATACGATGGAGCAAAGACGTGTTCAAATAGCTGATTTACATAGCATTTTAAATGAAGCTACGTCTATGAGCAATTTGCTAAGGAGTATTGGTTAAGAGATAGGTGCTATGTTCGGGTTGGAAAACCCGACCGCAGAAACACGTAAGCATTTAGGTCTTTCTCGTCTCCGCTCGAAGTGACTTTAAGATTCAGGTATTGTCCGTTAGTAATATTGCTTTGGGTTTTCCAACCCGACTGCGCATAGTGACAAAGGTTTTTTATATTGGAAAATGCCAATATCTAGCTAGTAATCCGTCCTTCTCGTCCCAGCTAGTCCGGAGCTTGACGAAGGGCTCGAAGTGACTCGACATTTAGCTAATCATACGTCCTTCTCGTTTCCGCCTTTTCTGAGCTTGACGGAGGGATGGAAATGACATTAGGTATAATCCATCAGTTCGTTTAGAAGAATACTAGAGGATAAAGTCCGCCATTTCAAGCGGAGAAAGTCCGTCAGTCCCGATGACCTTCGGGAGAGCGGAGACGAGAACAAGGACTTTCATATTTCTACTTCAACAATTCCAAATAAACAGGGTTGATTTTATCAGAAACCTCTGTAATTTTAACATTGCTTTTGTCAGCACCTCTGCATTCTGCCAAACCCTTGGTAAATGAAGGCAGCAACCATAATTTATCATTGGTCAAATAAAAATTTTGATCTGTAAATAACGGATAATTGTCATAATCGCAAATAGTACCATTGTTTATCAGGCTACGACTGACAATAGAACGAAGCTTTTTTTCATTGTTTTTAATAATCTGTTCTTTGGACTCTGCTTCGGATGCCTCATTATAGTTTTCAAGTGATAATAGTTGATCTAGGCTTATTAAGTTTCCAGTTTTTCTATCAAATGTAAAACCTTGGTAGTAAAAATCTGCATTGGTTCCTCCACAGTTCCATTGTACACGATAGAGAATAGATAGAACCTTGGCATCAAAGCGTTTAATAGACAAGGTAACTTCATATTCTAGCTCACAATCAATATCTGCAATAACGTGGGTAATGGCTAGGCTGTCACAAAATTTTGTGATGCGCTTATCACTTTGTGATGCTGCTCTAAAACCTATACTGGGAATTTCTGAAGGCAAGTTTTTAACAATTAATATTTTATCAAATTTATTAATGGTCACGCTATCCACGGGTACATTAAACGTCATGTCAGCAGTGTAAACATACCTAAATGGGACTTCCACTTTTAGTTCATTAATGAGTTGATTGTCTGCATATAAATGATTTATTTTGGTAATATCATACCAAGAAAAGTGCATATCTTGCGTAAGTCCGTCATTGGTCTTATAAACTCCATCCAAATACATATAATCGTGCATTTGTAACAACATTATCCCTAAAGTATCTTCGTAATTGGGGTCTAACTGATAAAATACAAAAACATTGCTATCAATTACATTGCCTATCATAGAAATTACGGCTTTGTTCTTATTAAGGTAATAAGAAGCATCGCTAATATTACTGTCTAAAAGGTCAAAAGCCAAGACGGCATCATTGTTACCAATAACACCTCTAAAAATGTAATTTTGAGCTTGAAGTTGAAATGAAAAAAGGATGATGAAAAGAGTGAAAAAGGGTTTAAACATATTGTTGATTTGTATTTTAGGAATATTTAAGGGTTGGTGCAAATTGTCTGCCATTTTATGGATTGTCTATTTTGTACTGCCAAAAAATGGAATTCAAAGGTAATTAAAAGTTTAGAATGTGGGGATAAATTGGAGTATTTTTTGCACTTTAAAATTTATCGACTTGGAGTCATATTGAGTGATTTTTGTCTTCAAAAAATAGTATCGAAATATGAACTTAGCAGTAAATTTGCTTAATCCAAACACAAGATATTATTTAACCACTTTTAATATGGTAGTTTTACTATTGCCAACATATTCAGGAGCATACATGCATTGGGCTGTAGCCAAACCGCAGTTAAAAACACCCGCTTGCTGCAAAGTCAACTGATAGTTAAATTGATAATTACCCTTGCTTAAATAGTCAATAAAAAAATTGGTGCTCGCGTCTAAGGTCGTTTGATAAAACCCTGCTCCACCTTGCCATTTATAGCCAGAAAGCACATCAACAGGCTCTGTTCCACTGCCTCTTAAGTCTTTTATATGCACATATTCTAGGTTTCTGTCAGTAGAAATATTCATGCTCACCTCAATTCTATCACCAATCTGCAAGGAATCATTTACACCCAATGCAATTTTCTTTTCTCCTTTTGGGGTGTTTACAATCTTGTATATTTTTTTGTCAATGACAATTCCTGAGGCAGTTTTTTTAATTTTATCTAAGTTTTCAAAATACTGCCAATATGCCGCACCATATCCAAAATTGTTACTGCTGGCAGTAACTTGAATGTTGGCAGTCTGCGGATTGATTAGGGTATCGGCAATTTGCCGTTTTATATATCCAGTTCCGGGCTGTCCATTAGCAGTGCTAACAGTTATATTATCAACTTTAGCCTCTATTTGCAATGGACTGTTAAGCCAATCATTGCCTTTCATCAAAAGTGCAAAGCAAGCATCAGATGTAGCTCTGGTAGTTTTCCAGTTTTGTGTTTGCTTTTGTCTTAGCAACCATATTTGTTGTTGCATAATCATTGCAGGATTGGCTTGGGTAGAACTGTAGGCTTCAATAATAGCAGCTTGGGTTTCAATAGACGATTGATACCAATAATATCCACCATTGTTTTGTTTCCAATACATGCCCATTTCTTTGCTATTTTGTGCATTTTCCGTTAAAGATTTAATAATCAACTCAGGTATTTTGCTTTCGGGTTTCAAAACTTTTAATGCAGTTACCAATTGTGCTTTCTGCATCAATCCTGCATTCACCCACTGATTTTCTGTATTGGTTACAAAATAAGCAACCACCTTATTGTTTACTGCCATTCCTATTTTTGGGAAATAACTTTTGCAATACAAATACTGTAAATTGGAGGGTTCATATCGGTAACCTTTGTCTTTTTGGTTGAGGTAATAATCATACATTCTTTGTGCATCAGCATCTAAAAATTGCATGGCACGATTCAACATATCGTTATATTCAGAAATATCTACACCCATTTTTTTGAGCTTCCCAAATCCAATAACAATTGTTTGGGTTATGTAAACATTGGTATTCATCCCAGCAAACCAAGACCACCCACCATTTTCGCTTTGCAATTCTTTTAAGCGTTCAAAGCCAGCTTTTTTGTTTTGGTCAATTCTTTTGGCATCAAATAACAAGGCTAATTTTTGTTTTTGCTCTGTCTCTTTGTTGGCTTCAAAAAGCCAAGGTGTTTCTTCAATTACCGTATATTTTAGTGATTGATTTGTTTTTAACTTACTCAATAAAATACTGCTATCCGTTTTGGCTGCATTCTCCCACTGTTTAATCATGGGCAATATTTTTGGGTTGTTTTTGGCAATGTGGTTGGCAACCAAATCGGCATACAAGCGACTAAAAGTTTGCTCTGCACATTCATGCGGAAATTCAACCAAATAGGGTAGACTTTGCACTGCATACCAGGCGGGATTGCTACTTAATTCCAAAGTAAAACTATGGTTGGTTAAAGTTGTGCTTTTATTATCTTTCAGCGACTGAAAAACTAAATTTTGGGTGCCTTTTTCATTTACCGTAATGGGCATAGATTCTGTCATCAATTTGCGGTTGGTTAAAACAGGTATTGTATGCAACTCTCCATCCGTATAATTGCCAGCCTGACTCATGATGGCAATATCCACAATGCCCGTAAAGTTTGGCACTGCAATATCAAAACTAACCGAACGACTGCCGTTGGATGCAACCATCACCAACATATTGTTGCCGCTTATCAACCAATCTAATTTTTCTCCGGTGCTTGCATCGGTTAGCAGCAATTGCACAGAAGTTGCAAATTCTTTGTGGGTAGTATTGACAATTTTGGCAGCGATGCTAATGGTATCTTTTTCTCTCAAAAACCGAGGAAAATTGGGCTGCACCATCATTTTTTTAGAAGCGGTAATACTCTGGGTATAAGTGCCAATTTTTAAATCTGGCGTATGCCCAAGCACCATCAATTTCCATTGGGTTAAAGACTCTGGCATGGTAAATTCCAACACCAAATCTCCATCGGCATTGGTTAGCATTTGGGGCATAAAAAATGCCGTTTCATTAAAATTTGTCCGTATGGGTGGTGCTACATCGCTCTTTTGGGTTTTGGGTTTATCTTCACTTTCTGATTTAAAAGATTTATCTGCAACTCCATCATCCTCTCTTCCTAGTGAGCGACTAGCACCCTTTGAAACACTTAAGGCAGATCCATCCACAGCATTGCCATAAATAAGTCCATGTCCCATTCCAAACATTTGGTCGCTAGGGTAGAACAAATGCGATTCCCTAAGGGCATTAAAAGAAGAAACTCTATCATTAAAATTAAAACTTTCAGAGTAAGTTAAAGTAAAATCATTTTCAAACTTGAGGTACTGCGCAAAATTTTGGTATGGCCAAAAGTTAAATTGATTGCTAGAAACTAAGGCATCTAAAGATTGATCATACATATTGGCTAAATGCTCTGCAATAATTTTGCTGCCTTCATGCCCCTTTATCGTCAAAATCCATTTTTCTTTTGCTCCCGGTTCTGTTTTGTCGCGTATAGATTTTACGGTGTAGGTTAATTCTTTATTATTATAAGGAATGGCTATGGTCATGCCTTCTTGATAGAATCTGTAATTGTTAGTGGTGTAAGTGTGTACTTCAATATTGCCCCTGTCCGCTTCTGTAATGGGTATTTCTATCAGTTTAGATTCTTTGCAGAGTGTAAATGTCTGTCTTAAAATTTCTCCTCTCAAACTTTTTGCTACCACGGTAATTTCTGCGGTGGTTCCGCTAGAAATTAAAATTTGTGCCTTGTCATTGGGTTCAAAGTCTTTTGGGTTTAAAATATTTGTTGCCAATACTTTGGGTTGTGAGTATTTACCTTTTTTGCCAGGGTTTATTTCAAAAACATAACTTTCTGAAATCATGGTGCCGTTGCCATCTTTTGAAAATAAAGTAGCTTTGTATTGCCCTTGTTCATTGATTGCCTTGCTGCTCCATTCTGTTTGGCTGTAATTATCCAAGTTTGCTTTTTCAATCAATTGGTATTTTGGAGCAAGGTTGGGGTATTCATAATCAGGGAACAATTTTTTAAATTCAGCTTGGGTCATATTGGTCGTGTCCGCTTTTTCCCACAGTTTAGGGCGTTTTGGTTCACTATTTTCTATCAATTTTTCAATTTGCAGGTATCCTTTTATTGGTAAAGGCTTTCCTTGTAAATTACTAGCACCAATATTCAGTTTAATGGCCTCGCCCTCTTTGTAATTTAGGCTGCCACTGAGGTTTAACTCCAAATCCGTATAAGCCAAAGTCATAACATATTCAGCAGTATGCACCTCTCCGTTAATGTCTGTAATGCTTGCTGCTATGGTATAATTGAAATAGGGGTTTTCTGTTTGGTTAACAGATTCATCTGGCAAAGCCTTAAAATCAATATAAAATGAGCCCATTTCATCCGTTTTGGTTGCTCCGTTGATAATCACAACAGGGTCCGAATTATCTTGAGGCATTCCTCTGTAATACCACCAATAATGTTTTGGTTTAACATTTCTAGAAACAGTATAATCCACTTTTGCACCCTGAATAGGATAACCTGCATAAGCCTTGGCATTGCCTTCAATCTGCACTAGGTCATTTAATTTATAAGCAACGGTGGGAGGGTTTATGGTCGCGCTGTATTTAGGGCGTTTGTATTCTTCAACACTAAAATACTTACCGCTGTAACTCTTTCCTTTCCAAAGCGTTTCTATCCAAAACTGCCCAGTATTGATACCACCAACGGGCAAAACAAAATTACCTGCCACACTGCCATATTCATTGGTGGTAAGCACAAGTTCGCCTTGCTTTTGATGATTGTTATCCTTTAAAACAATTTCTATTTTTTCATTGGCAATTATTTTTTTCTGAGTTTCGTCATACAAAATCCCTTTAAAATAAACGGTTTGCCCCGGACGATAAATATTTCTATCAGTAAAAATCTGTATGTTTTGGACAGCATCGGGAGTATTTCTTCCGTATTCATTGAGTTCATAAGCATTTATTTCAAAATAATAATCGTCTTGTTCAAAGGCAATAATGTGGCTATTAGAACCCTTATTGTTTTTTAAGTATTCTAAATTTAACTGGCCATTGCCATCTGTTTTTTCTGAAACCATTTTGGTTATTGTCACCTCATAATCATTAGCCTTGTAGTCGTAACTCTTTTTATAAATAGTATAAGGCGCATTGGCTATGGGTTTTCCGGTCAATCCGTTAAGCGCATATCTTGAAATTGATTTTTCTTGAATAATCACTACCATTTCCGTAACATGAATAACGCCACTTCTAACAAATGAATCTTTATCTCCTTTTTCTTTTTTATCATTCCTTAAAAGAAATATATATTGACCTTTGGGCAATGGATTCAAAGGAATTTCAGCAGAATGGGTTCTGTAATCCGAAAACATTGGCAAATCGATTTCATAAGTCGCCACAGATTTTGAGAACTCTTTTTGTTTATCAATATCATTCAAATAACTTTGGTTTTTAGAGTAGTATTGGATGTATTTTAGGTAATCTAATTTTAAAACTTCCACATACACCTTGCTTAAATTTTTGTAGTCCACCTTGGCTAACATTGGTTTATTGGGTTGATAAATGGTTTCTGTTTCCAAGGATATATGGATTTTTTTAATGGCTGTAACAATATTTTCTAATCTATCATTAAACTTAAATTGAGGATGTTTAAGCAATGCTTTGTTGCAAATTTCTAAGGCGGTTATGGGTTTTGAGGTTTGATAATGTTCTGCTATTTCAGCAACTATTAAATTACTAAAGGCATGATTATCCTGCTTTGCTAACAAGGTTTCTAAACTTGAAATCCATATTTTATTGTCATTGCTCAGGTCGAACTGTTTGGCAAATTCAAGTCGTTTTAAATCCAATACAATCAATTTATCCGTTTCATCATTGCCAATGCAGCCAATCAGCTCCTGATACATGTGTAGAATAAAGTAATGGTTATAAGGGTCTTGCATGGTTTTAAAGTCAATTTTTACAAAACTGTCAAGGGGTGCAAGGGTTTTTTCCGTTAAAGGAGATTGGTAATCAATGTCTTTTGGTAAAGAAATTCCATCAACAACATTCAAAATTTGTAACAGCACCATTTGTTCAATGGTATATTGAACATCCGCATCTTTGTAATTTTCCACCAAAGGCGCTAAGGTTTCATTGTACGTTAAAAACAAATTTTTCTTGCTATGATGACTGGTATAGGCATGGGCTAACAATAAATTTTCATTCATTTTTTGCACCAAATTTTCATTGGACCAATCGTTCCAGTCAGCACTGCTATCATTGTGATTTGTATTATCACTTCTATAATAATTGTACTTGTTTTTTAAATTGTAAGCTAATGTAAGATGAAGAAATGGCAAAGCCTCTTTTAAACGTGTTGTAGCAATTTCATTTTGTAAAAATACCCATTGATCCACATCACTGTTATTGTCTGTTAGGGTTTTATTCAGTGTCATTTCTTTGGTAACAGACAGAACGTAGTATCCTGTGTGTTTCTCAGCAATGGCAGCCTCTTTAAAGGGTAATAAAAGTTTTAAGGCAGATTTTGGTTGCCCAATGTTGATGAGCGAGTCAATTTTTTTCATTTCCGATTCAAATGGAAACTTAAAATTAGCTATTTGGTTATTAGCCATCATCGACCAAGAAATAAGGGTTAGGACAGCAAAAAGGGTTATTTTTTTCATACTTAATGTAAAGTTCAAAGGTAAAGGTTATTGATAAGAATATTAATGTTTGATTTCAGATTTGAAGCAAAACGTCTTTGCGGGCAGAGCGCAGCAAACTCAGCAGATCAATAACTCGTTCCTTAGATTGCCGCGCTCCGCTCGCAATGACCGAAGACGGTCTAAGAACGGAGCGGAGAGTCTTCGCTTTGCCGTCTATGCGATTGAAACGCAGCAAACTCAGCAGATCAATAACTCGTTCCTTAGATTGCCGCGCTCCGCTCGCAATGACCGGAGACGGTCTAAGAACGGAGCGGAGTGTCTTCGCTTTGCCGTCTATGCGATTGAAACGCAGCAAACTCAGCAGATCAATAACTCGTTCCTTAGATTGCCGCGCTCCGCTCGCAATGACCGAAGACGGTCTAAGAACGGAGCGGAGAGTCTTCGCTTTGCCGTCTATGCGATTGAAACGCAGCAAACTCAGCAGATCAATAACTCGTTCCTTAGATTGCCGCGCTCCGCTCGCAATGACCGGAGACGGTCTAAGAACGGAGCGGAGTGTCTTCGCTTTGCCGTCTATGCGAGTGAAACGCAGCAAACTCAGCAGATCAATAACTCGTTCCTTAGATTGCCGCGCTCCGCTCGCAATGACCGAAGACGGTCTAAGAACGGAGCGGAGTGTCTTCGCTTTGCCGTCTTTGCGAGTGAAACGCAGTAAACTCAGTAGATCAATAACTCGTTCCTTAGATTGCCGCGCTCCGCTCGCAATGACCGGAGACGGTCTAAGAACGGAGCGGAGAGTCTTCGCTTTGCCGTCTTTGCGAGTGAAACGCGGCAAACTCAGCAGATCAATAACTCGTTCCTTAGATTGCCGCTCTCCGCTCGCAATGACCGAAAACGGTCTAAGAACGGAGCGGAGTGTCTTCGCTTTGCCGTCTTTGCGAGTGAAACGCAGCAAACTCAGTAGCTCAATAACTCGTTCCTTAGATTGCCGGGCTCCGCTCGCAATGACCGGAGACGGTCTAAGAACGGAGCGGAGTGTCTTCGCTTTGCCGTCTTTGCGAGTGAAACGCAGCAAACTCAGCAGATCAATAACTCGTTCCTTAGATTGCCGCGCTCCGCTCGCAATGACCGAAGACGGTCTAAGAACGGAGCGGAGTGTCTTCATTGCAGTCAGGTTTTCCTCCCGAACATATCCTTCGGGACTGACTGCGCATAATGCCGAAAGTCTTCCTTTCACGTCCAGAAAAATTTTCTCAAGGTTGGTGTTCTGCCACCAATCTTGCCAATGCCATAACATCAACCATTTTCGCATATTGTGTCTTTTCAATGACCTTAAATTTTTATTTAAACTTTAATTTTGTGGTAATTAATTTATAATGAAACAAATAATTTTAGGTTTAGCCATGATGGCATTGATTGGCGTACAGTCTTGTAAAACAGATAAAGTTAGCAAAATTGAACTGCCACAAGAAATAATTGACAATGATTGGGACAAGGCAGTGCAATTATCCAAAGAAAAAAACAAGCCTATTTTGATAGATTTTTATGCCAGTTGGTGTAAGTATTGTGCCAAGTTTAAGGAAAATACCTTGAACAACCCGGAGGTAAAAGATTACATAAGCAAAAACTATATCCCTATTGTTATCGATATTGAAAAAGGAAAAGGTGTTGAACTCAAGGAAAAATATGGGGTTAACAGTTTTCCATTGCATTTAATTGTGGATGTAAACTTAACAGAAAAAGGCAGAGAATATGGCAATATGCCACCAGCCGAATTTCTAACTTGGGTAAAAAGTGTAAAATAAATAAAAAATAATATATATTTGCATTAAGAAAAAACAATTTAACATAGAAAATATGAATAACAAAACATTATTACTTTCATTAGCAGCGAGTATGCTAATTGGGTTTGGAGCCTGTAAGAAAGAGAAAAAAGTAGAAGTTAAAGAGGAAGTAAAGAAAGAGGAAGGAATTACTGTTGAGCAAAAACAGCGTTCCTTCATTGGGTATATTACTGCAACATGGTGTGGTCCATGCGGACAATATGGTGGACCCAATTTTAAGGGTGGTGTAACAGAATTAGGTGATGATAAAATCATTGCGATTAATCTTCAAACTTCTAGTAGTAAATTAACTGCATACTACCAAAAGGATAACAGTACATTAGCAGCACCGTTAATGAGTCAGTTTTTTGGCTCATTAAATATTCCAACTAATGCTCAGGGCTCCTTTGGAATACCTGCTTTTTCTATGAACAATGTTTATTTGGGTGGTTCAAGTATTTCGCCAAGTACAATGGTTTCAACAGCTAATACTTATAATACTAATAGTCCTTTACTTGGAGTTGGGGCTAAAATGACTATCAGTGGAAACAAAATTACTGTAGAGGCAAAATCTAAATTTTATGCAGAAGGTATTGGTACATACCATTGGTCAGCAATAGCTTATGAAAATAAATTAACGGGATATCAATTGGTTGGTGGTACTGCAAATGAAAATTACGAGCATGTTCATGCTGCAAGAGCATCAATACTTGCAAATGATTATACTGATCAAAAGGTTTTTGGCGAAGCTATTAATTCTGGAACTGTTGTAAGTGGAACAGAATTTACAAAAACATTTACATTTGATTATGTGTCATTCCCAAACTTACCAGCTGGTTTGATTCCATGGAATTTTGATGCTGCAAATACAAAAGTGGCAATAATGATTTGGAAAAAGAATGGAGCAAAATATGAGTTTGTTAATGGGTTTGTAGCAAAACAGTAAACTTTTATAAATGTCACGTCCTAAATAACCGATACAGTTTATTAGGACGTGACATAACTTGGTAATCTTAATCCAATGCCAAAAAACCCAAGTAATTTTTACTTGGGTTTTTTTATGTCTTTCTATTTTTTACTTATACCAACGCATGGGCATTTTGATTGCAAAAAATTACAGTTGCACCATAATCAATGAAAGGCACAAGGAACTTTACTTATTTTTTGTGCTTCTTCTTTTTAGCTTTTTTAAAGGCTTCGTCATCATCAATCTCCGTTAGCAATGCTTTTAGATTAGGGGTAAATTGGTTTGAAAAAGTAATGGTATCTTCTATTTCTTGAGAACTTAAAAATACTTCGTCTGGTTCATAACCCAAAAACTCAATCACTGGTTTCCAATATTTATCTTCTTCGGAGCTTAAAAATGAATAAGCCAAGCCTTTATTTTTTGCTCTTCCCGACCTTCCAATTCTGTGAACATAGTTTTCTGCTTGATCTGGAATGTCATAATTTATAACAATATCAATGGCTTTAAAGTCTAAACCTCTTGCAGCCACATCCGTTGCAATCATTACCTTACATTCGTCATTTTCAAATTGTGCAATAATGCTTTCACGTTCTTCCTGTGTTTTATCGCCATGTAGGGTCATGGTTTCAATTCCTGCACGTTCCATGGCTTTGTAAACACGCTCTGCTCTTACTTTGGTACGCACAAAAACAAGAATTTTCTTGGTTTCATTTTCAAGGAGTAATCGCTCTAGATAATAACGTTTATCGTCCATACTCACTTTTACATAGCGGTGGGTAACATTATTGCTAGCTGGGTTGCGTGGAGAAAGTTGTATTCTTATGGCCTTTTGATTAATGATGCCATAAGCAATTTCTTTAATTTCTCGGTTAATGGTTGCAGAAAAAAACAAAGTTTGTCTGTTTTTAGGAATAAGCTTAAGTAAATCTTTAATGTCTTTTAAAAAGCCTTGAAAAAGCATTTTATCTGCCTCATCTAAAACCAAATATTGAATATATTCTAAGTTTAAAAAACCCTGACTTCGCAAGTCAAACATTCTTCCAGGAGTGGCTATGACAATGCCATTGTTGCTTTTTAATGATTTAATTTGTTCGTCTTGTTCTTTACCACCATACAATGCTGTAATTTTAATAGGGATATGTTTGCAAAGTTGTTTGCAGGCTTGTGCCACTTGCTCTGCTAACTCGTGCGTAGGTACTAAAACAAGGCATTTTGGGGCGTTGCTATACCTTCTATCTTGCCTTAGCTTACTTATCATATTGATCAACGGAATAAGGTAGGCTGCGGTTTTTCCTGTTCCCGTTTGAGCAACCGCTAATAAATCTTCTCCTGCCAAAATTGAAGGAATGGCTTTAAACTGAATATCCGTTGGTCTTTTGTAACCCAAAGCGGCAATATTCTCCTTTAGGGTTTCATCTATTCTATAATCGTCAAAAAGCATTTGTAAGATTTTGACTGCAAAGGTAATTGTTTCTTACCATTGATGGAATAAGTGGTTACTTGTATTCTCTTAGTATGATTTTTTTAACCGCTAAATCAAATTTATTACAGTTTTAATCAGTGTATTCGTTCAGTTAATACGGTTAGGGGTATAAATAGCTGGGAAATGTGAGCTTAATACTTTTTGTATGCTGCTGTGTTGATAGTATTAGCCTTGTTTTTATTGATAGAGCGTACAAAATAAAATATAGTACTTCCTTCCTTCAAATTATTCATAACCATTTCTAATGGCATCCCTTGTATTGATATTGAAGGTGCAGGCATACCTTGATTTCCTTTACTAAATGCATCCCATAAGTTTGCCTCTTTTTCATCTACCCACATTTGCATTTTCGAGTCAGTATTTTCTGATAAATATTCATAACACAAAACGCCTAAAATCATTTTGCTCTTACCAGTTTTAACGGGGGGTTTCATTTTAAATGTTGAATCCGAGTTCTTGCTTTGTTCTTGTGGTATTTTCATACTCATAGCAGTTTTTTCATCGCCTTGATCCATCAACATAATTATACAGCTATCCTTTAAATTGATGATGCTTTTTGCCATTGGAACGCCACCTAGTTTTTTGGAATTAGAATGCATTTCCATACCCATAACATTTTTGCTGCTGTTTATAAAAATAATTTGGCGCATACTAAAACTGTCCTTTGGCTTTTTTCCAACGCTGTACATATCTGCAACTATTTCATTAGTAAATGAATAAGTTGGCTCAATGGTACATGCGGTAAACATATTTTTCATGAGACTAGACAAATCACTATTGCCACCTTTCATTAAGGTACTATCACTCATTAGTTTTTTCATCATCTCTTTGGTTTGGGCTTCGTCATTGCCTTGCGCAAACAAAAGGGAGGCTCCTAAACAGAAAAAAGCAGTCAATCCTAGTAGTTTTTTCATGTTTCAAATTTAAAACTATTCTTTAAAACGCCATAATTTATTTTAGCCCCTATAGAATATTAAATTTTGAATTTACTTTGCTGAGGGTCAGGATAAAATCATAAAAAATTATATTCTATGATAATCAAACTTTAAATAATATTTTTGCATAGAACAAAACCTCAATAGTATGCAAAAAATATTACTAAAATCATTAGCATTTAGTTTAATATGTTTCTTTACCAACGCTGCATTTGCTCAAATAAATATATTTGAATTAATGGAAAGAACCGATTTACCTATAACCGAAGTAGAAAAAATTGCTGATGCGCATTTTGCATTAGTTGGCACAGGTCAGGGTAGTGGTAATAAGCAGTATCAGCGTTGGTTGTATGAACGCAAATTTCATTTAAATGCGGATGGGTATTATATAAGACCAGAAACAGAAGACAAAGCATATTATGATGTAGTAGGTAAGAAAACTCAGTACAGAAGTGGTTTGGTTTGGACTGAGTTGGGTCCTGATAGATGGAACAGAACCAGTTCTTGGAATCCAGGGGTTGGCAGAATAACTTCTGTTGCAGTACATCCAGCTGATACCACTATTATTTATGTTAGTTCACCGGGTGGTGGTATATGGAAAAGTGTAAATAGCGGAGTTTCTTGGTCTCCATTAATAGATTTTGTAAACTCTGCATGGATGAATATTTTCCATCTAGCCATTGACCCCAATAATCAAAATATTATTTATGCGTCCATTTCCAATGGTGGAGTATTAAAATCAATCAATGCTGGTGTTTCATGGGCTACTACAGGTTCTGGAATATCAGATGCCAATCAGGTAAAAGTACATCCAGACAGCAGTAATATTGTTTTTTGTGCTGCCACAAATGGTGTTTTTCGTTCTATCAATAGCGGTGGCACATGGTTAAAGGTTCATAGCATTACCAAAGAAGATATTGAGTTTAATCCTGCAAACCCCGACATCATGTATGCCTCTGGCAATGCTTCGAGCAATGCAATTTATCGTTCAACAGATAATGGAAAAACGTGGACTGCTTCCACAAATGCGGGAGGCCAGCGAACCTTAATAGCAGTTACTACATCGGACCCAGCATTAGTTTACGCAGTTCAGGCCGCAGGTAATCTTTTTGGTAGCATGAAAGTTTCAACGGATACTGGTAAATCATTTATCACTACTATTGTTGGCAAGCCAAGTGATAGCACTAATTTTTTCGGGTATAATGCCGATGGCACTGACACAAGGGGACAAGCAACTTATGATATGGCGATATGTGTAAATCCATTGAATGCGGATGAGGTTCATATTGCTGGGATATCTAACTGGAAATCCACTGATGGAGGTAAAACGTTTTTCCCTGAAACAAACTGGTATTTTCCCAATAGCTATGGATACAACCATGCAGATGTTCATGCCTTGGAATGGATAAATGGTACCATTTATTCGGGAAGTGATGGCGGAATTTATAAAAGTACAGATTTAGGAAATAATTGGACAGATTTAACGAATGGTATAGGCATTAAACAAATTTATAGAATTTCTTGTGCTAAGACAGATGCTGCAGTAATTGCTTTGGGTGCACAGGACAATGGTTCTTCATTCAGACAAAGTGATGGAAAGTGGGTTGATTGGTTAGGTGCCGATGGTATGGACAATGTAATTAGCCCAACAGATGCTAAAATTGCAATTGGTACTAGCCAATTTGGAAGTATTTATAAAACTACCAATGCTGGCAACTCTAAGTTTAATTTATCCAAACCCAATGATGGTAATTGGATTACACCTATTGCTATGCACCCTACAAATCACAATATTGTTTTTGGTGGCTGGCAAGGCGTTTATAAGTCAGTAAATGGCGGCTCATCATGGTCTAAAATTTCCACGATTAGTTCAAAAATTACGAATCTTGAAGTCGCCAAAAGCGATCCGGATTATATTTATGCGACTGTTGGCAGCAATATTTATGTAACCAAAAATGGTGGAACTAATTGGATAACCTACACAGCCCCAACAACAGTAAATTCTATGTTTATTAGTCAAACAAATGCTGAAAGAATTTGGATAGCATGTAATTCTAGCGCAACTAGTAAAATATATGTATCAGAAGACGCAGGAGCTAATTTTACAAACATTTCAACAGGTTTGCCTAATACCATTCCACGCTCCATTGTTGTTGATGAGGAGGCAAATGAAACCATATATGTGGGGATGAATATTGGTGTTTTTTATAGAGATAGCATCAACAAAAAATGGACAGAACACGCCACTGGGTTGCCACTAGTAGCCATTAATGAAGTGGAAATTCAAAAGTCTGGAGGTAAATTGCGTGTTGCTACCTATGGCAGAGGAGTTTGGGAAAGTGACCTGCAAAATGTAGATTATACTTGTCAAGACCCGCAAGGGTTGAGTGCATCATCAATTAGCAGTGTAAGTGCTTTATTGTCTTGGAATTCTGCTGCCGCTGCAAAAAAATATCAAGTTGAATATAAGTTTAACGCTAACAGTAATTGGACGTTGTTTGCAAATGGTATTACCGATACTTTTGTGAACCTTACAGGTTTACTTGGCTCTTCGGTTTATGACTGGAGGGTAAAATCTGACTGTGAAGTGAGCAAAAGTAATGCTGTTGCTGGCAACTTTACCACAACAAGTTTCGGTGTTGGCATTGATTTAATAGACAATAATGTTACAACAGGTTTTGTGGCTTTGTATCCCAACCCTACAGATCATCAACTAACGTTAGATTTTAACCTTAAAGGAGAAGAACTAAAAACTGAAATCAAAATTTTTGACATTAACGGAAGGGTTGTTTTTGGCAGCAAGGTTAGCGGTGTTAAAGGTTTAAATCACCAATATCTTGATATTTCTACACTAAGTAAGGGAACCTATCAATTACAGTTAAATATTGGTAGTTATTCAGAAATGCGGAGTTTTGTAATTGCTAAATAGCGACCATTCTTCATAAAATTATTGGTTTTAAATGCGTTCTATTGTGATTAAGGAACTACATTTGTAACGAAAAATTATGCCAATAAGTAAAGCCGAATTAGAATTTAATAAAAACGAAGACCACAACAGACAATTAGTTTACGAGCTTAAATCTAAATTTAAAACTGTTGCATTAGGCGGTGGAAAGAAGGCTGCCGAAAAGCAAAAGGAAAAGGGTAAAATGCTTGCCAGAGAGCGTATAGAATATTTGCGCGACAGCAATTCACCTTGGGTAGAAGTTGGTGCTTTTGCCGGAGATGAAATGTATGAAGAGCATGGCGGTTGCCCTAGTGCTGGTGTTGTAGTCGGTATTGGATACGTAAAAGGAAGGCAATGCGTAATTGTTGCCAATGATGCCACTGTAAAAGCAGGGGCGTGGTTTCCTATTACCGGAAAAAAGAATTTAAGAGCGCAAGAAATGGCGATGGAAAACCATCTGCCAATTATATATCTGGTTGACAGTGCAGGTGTATTTTTGCCTTTGCAGGATGAAATTTTCCCAGACAAGGAGCATTTTGGCAGAATATTTAGAAACAATGCCATAATGAGTAGCATGGGAATTACCCAGATTGCAGCGGTAATGGGCAGTTGCGTAGCGGGTGGTGCTTATTTGCCCATAATGAGTGATGAGGCCATGATTGTTGACAAAACAGGTTCTATATTCCTGGCAGGCAGCTATTTGGTAAAAGCGGCCATTGGAGAAAGCATTGACAATGAAACTTTAGGTGGTTCTGTTTCTCAAACGGATTTAAGTGGTGTAATTGATGATAGGTTTCCGAATGATGCAAGCTGTTTGGATCATATAAAACACATTATGGATAAACTTGGTGCGCCAAAAAGTGCTGGTTTTAGTAGGGTAGCAATTAAAGAAACCAAACGCAATGTCAATGATGTTTATGGAGTTTTGCCAGCAAACCGGGCTCAACCCTATTCAACTATGGATTTGTTAGATTGTATTGTAGATGCAGATAGTTTTGAGGGCTACAAAAAAACCTATGGGCAAACCATTATCTGTGGCTATGCACGCATTGATGGCTGGGCTGTTGGAATTGTTGCAAATAATAGAGAACTGGTAAAAAGTGCCAAAGGCGAAATGCAATTTGGCGGTGTTATTTATAGCGATAGTGCAGACAAGGCAGCACGTTTTATTATGAATTGTAATCAAAAAAATATTCCCTTAGTTTTTTTACAAGATGTTACCGGCTTTATGGTAGGTTCACGTTCAGAGAATGGCGGAATTATTAAAGATGGAGCAAAAATGGTCAATGCCATGAGCAATAGTACTGTTCCTAAATTTACAATAGTGATGGGCAATAGCTATGGCGCAGGTAATTATGCCATGTGTGGCAAGGCTTATGACCCACGATTAATTTATGCTTGGCCAAGTGCCAGAATTGCGGTAATGGGAGGGGAGCAGGCAGCAAAGGTTTTGTTACAAATAGAAAAAGCCAGTTTGGCAAAAAAGGGAGAGGTGATAGATGAAAAAGTTGAGAAAGCTTTGTTAGATAAAATTACCACCCGATATGATAAGCAAACATCGCCCTATTATGCGGCCTCAAGACTATGGGTAGATGGTGTTATCAACCCAACAGAAACCAGAAAAGTTATCAGTGAAGGAATTGCAATGGCAAGCCATAAACCGACAGAAAGGTTTAATTTGGGGGTGTTGCAAACTTGAGGAGAGTAGTTGGTTTTTAGTAGATAGTAATTAGTTTTTTTTTTGAAAAAAATATGAAGTAGTTTTACCGTCACACTGAGTTTAAAATCCAATAACGATTTTTAAATATCGAAGAGTAAGTTAAAGGGAGCGAATTTTATAAAAAATAAAGTTAATTATGAAATTGAAATTAAGTTTGATTTGCATGTGTTTAATTGTCTTTATTTCATGTAATCATAAAAAAGAAGAAAAATTTACAATAAACATATTGCCTTTATTGACTCTAGCGTTATAAAAAAATATCCCAAATATAAGATAGCTATTGAAGCTTATCCATTAATTTATTAGAAATTTTTACCTCGACTGCCCAAAACTAAACAATCCACAAAACTCTTGAGGGCCAACAATGGGTAATTTTGATTCTGAAAAATCATAACCATTTTGGGTAATAATTACATCTAACTTACTATTCAAGGCACTGTGATATTGTATGGCATCCTCTAAATCGTTAAATTTAGATGCCAAACTTTGCTTTACGATTAATTCATTTTCTGTGGTGATACGGAAAGGCTCAAAAATTTCTTGTGCAATAAACTTTGCCTTGCTTTCAGACTTGTAGTTTTTATAAAGAAAATAGGATGTTATAGCAATGGTAGTAGGAGAAATATAAACAGAACGGCACATTTGAAAAGCAGTTTTTACCGTTTGTGTACATACTGCATGGTTGATAGATTTGGCAACTAACCAATCAATAATAACATTGGCATCAATAAAAACATCTCTCATTTATTTGAAACGTTTGCTGTGTTTTTCTATAATTGTATCTGCAATATTTTCTTTAGAAAAATGGTTTTGCAGGGTAATAATACCTGCAAATTTATCAGCATGGCTTGCTTTTTCTAGTGAAAGCGGAGTGTCTTTTGATTTCATGGAAATATATGTTTCTAAAAAATCTGAAACGATACTGGTAATAGATTCGTCTTCATTAATAATATAGCTTTTTACTTTGTCAACAATCTCTTTATCTACGCTTAGTGTTAGCTTATTATTTTTCATACGTGCAAATATATTATAATTACGTATAAAATAAAAGCTATTTTTTTCAATTTTAAATTATCTTTGACTCAATGATGGGAGCAATAAAAATAATAGCTGGACTATTGCTGAAGTTTATTTTATTTTTTGTAGGCTTTTTGGCCATATATTTTTTAATGGCTTATGTTGGTTCTAATATTACGGTTAACAAAAATCAAGGTGACGATATTAAAACGCATACCCTATTTGTAGGTACTAATGGAGTGCATAGTGATATCATTATTCCCATTGCTTTGCTTGATTCTAATCAACTAAAAAATATTTATTATCAGGAAGGTGAACAATATTTATCCATGGGCTGGGGAGACAAAAATTTTTATATCAACACACCAGAATGGGCAGATTTGACTTTTAAAAATGCAGTAACCGCTATGTTTTGGAAAAGTGCAACGTTAATGCACGTTACCCGTTACTCTGGTGAAAAAAATGGATGGAGAAAAGTTTTAGTTTCTGATGCACAACTAAAAAAATTAATTGAATATGCTTTTGCAGATTTTTCTTTAGAAGCTAATAATCAGTATCAAATGCTTAAAGGTCAATCTTACAGTACCAATGATAATTTTTATGAAGCCCAAGGAAGCTACCATTGTTTTAAAACCTGTAACACATGGACTAACAGTGTGCTGAAAAGAAGTGGATTGCCTGCAAGCCTTTGGACACCTTTTGATTTTGGGATGATGGATAAATATTAAACGGTAGACTATTTTTTGTTAGCTTCCATCTCTTTCAGTTCATCCGCATATAAAAACTGATCAATTTCCTTTTGTATTCTGCGATAGTCAAATTCAAAGTCTAGCACAGGCTGAATTTCTTCTTCCACATATTCTTCTAACTGGGTCAAAGCTTTGTCTTCTTGGGCATAAAATTCTTTAAACTTTTTTTTGCTGTATTCCTTTTTTATAACACTATTTCTTAAGGTAGCCACTTGAATGGCAATAGCATCATATTCTGTTTTGGCCTTTTTAAAACGCTCATAAAAAGACTTGTAATTTTTGTGAATTGCAACATATTTGTCCATCATTTGTGCTATTTCTAATGAAATGATTTTTTCAGTAAATTTCATCTCACCTATATCCATTGACATTTCTTCTATACGTTCATTTATTTCCTCTACATCAATATTTAATGTTTGCTTAACATTGGCCAAACGCATGTCTAAACTATCCAGAAACGCTAGTTCTTTTTTAAGCTCGAAGTTATTACCTTGGTTGCATCCCACAGATAAAAAAAATATTGCACCAATAATTAGTAAGAAATTATAGATATTTGCTTTTTTCATAGACCACAAAAGTAAAAATAAATTGTCAGCTCCTAGCAACATTCAAAAATTTAAGCAAACACTTTTTTTGAAAGATGTCTTTCTATTGAGTTTCACTGCATTTGGTGGCCCGCAAATTCATTTTGTGCAATTTATTGAAAGGTTTTGTGAGCTCAGAAGGTTTATAACAAAAGCAGAATTAATCGAACTTTATAGTTTTTGTCAAGTGTTACCTGGGCCTACATCTACCCAAACTGTTACTGCACTCGGTTTAAAATTAGGAGGTTATAAGTTGGCAATCTTAACACTTTTAATTTGGATAACACCTGCTACATTGCTAATGACAGGGGTAGTTTTGGGTTATTCGAAAATGGAAGGATTAGACCTCTTACATTACTTTGATTTGGTGCCTGCCATGGCAGTGGGATTCCTATTTGCTGCAGGGCTTAAAATGGTTCCACTCATTAAAAAACATTATGCTTTTTACCTGATAACTATTGTTTCTTGTATTTTAGTTGTGCTTAATCAAAGGTTTGCTCGAAATCCATTTACAGCCAGTTTAGTTTTGCCTGCCATTCTTTTTGCAGCTGCACTTATTTCTCAAAAGTTAATCAATATGGATTTTAAGTCCAATCCAATGCCTATTGGTAAACTTAATTATTCTCATCTTTTAATAATCGGCTTAATTTTTATGGCGATTGTTTTGGTGGGGAATATTTTTCAAATAAAAGAAGTTTTACTTTTTGAAAATACATTTAGAATGGGTAGTTTAGTCTTTGGTGGTGGGCAAGTGCTGGTGCCATTGATGGAGGCACAGTATGTCCATGTAAAAGAGTATCTTACTGCGGTTGAATTTGCGCATGGTTATGGGTTTTTACAAGCAGTTCCAGGGCCGGTATTTAGCTTTTCTACTTTTGTTAATGGCATGGCAATGAAAAATTCTGGCATAGGTGGACAATTACTCGGTTGTTTGATTGGCAGTGTCGGTATTTTTCTGCCCGGATTATTAATAATGTTTTTTGCGTATCCTATTTGGGGCAGAATTAAAACATATCCAATTATACAGCGCTCTTTAGATGGAGTTGTAGCAGCAGCGGTAGGCTTAATATTGGCCGCTGCAATTTTGTTATTTATCTCATTATTAGGGCAATGGGAAACCAAGGCGAGTAATGTAGGAGACATAATTGTTTTTGGAGTTACCGTTTTATTGGTGTCTTTTACAAAAGTTCCTAGTCCTTTCATCGTAATTTTAAGCATTTTGGCAAGTATTTTGTTCTAATGATATTGAAAACCCTATATTTGATACATCTAAAATGAAAAAAATTATATTTTCCATACTCATAATCATTTCTGCTCATTTGGTATCTGCACAGGATGTTAAAAAAACAACTGTTAAAGATACAACACTCATAGAGTTTTCAGGCCTGGTTTTAACCAGTGATAGTTTGTATGCCATCCCTTATGTCTATGTTTATGAGAAATACAGGCGCTTTGGAGATGTTACAGATAGAAATGGTTTTTTTACCCTTACTGCCAACAAAGGAGATACCATTGTTTTTAATGCTCTTGAGTATAGAATTGGATTTTATGTAATACCCGATACGTTATCAAAATCTAAGTATAATATCATTAAATTAATGACGCAGGATACCAATTATTTGGAACCTGTGGTTATTTATCCCCTGCCTCCACGTGTTCAGTTTGATTATATTTTTGTGAGAACCGAAGTGCCGGACGATGATTTGGAAATTGCTAGAAAGAATTTACAAAGAGAGAATTTAAGACAAGAAGCCTTAGACGGCAGACCTGATGCTAAAGCTGCTTATAGCGCACAAATGCGTCAACAAGCAGCTAATTTATATTGGAAGGGTCAGTTGCCACCCAATAACCTTCTTAATCCTTCCGCTTGGAATCAGTTTTTCGAAGCTTGGAAAAATGGAGACTATAAAAAGAAAAAGAAAACTGAATAGTTTATTCTTTAAGCAGTTTTAGCAGTTTGTCTGTTCCTGCCTCTCGACTATATTGATTTACATCCAAATTGCTTTGCTGTATTGGATTTTGTAAATAGCCCTCATAAATAGTCATTAGTGCATCAGAAATATCCTTAGATTTGTCTCTGTTAGCAGTTTTTAAAAGGGCTTCATCTTTAAAAAGAAATTCAAATTCTTTGGGTTCATTGCTCAAAACCAAAGTTGGACGTTTTGTTCTTAAATACTCCATTGTTTTTGTGGAGATCATAATGCTTTCATGTGCCGTTTGGGGTGTAACATTTAATAACAAATCTGCTTTAAACATGCAATCCACAGTTTCTTGCTGTTGCAAATACCCTAAGTTTTGGTATAATAAATGAGGGATATTTTTCAACATTTTTTCATTGGACGGGACAATCTTACCTATTATTAAAAACTTAAATTGCTGGGTTGGAAAGCTATTTGTCAGTTTTGTCAATGCCTCTGCCAAAGCCGTGCAATCTTGTTTAGCTCCCAAGAGCCCAACATGTAAAATTGTAAATGAACTACTGCTGGTAAAAGCTTTTCCCGTAAAAAGTTGCTCATCAAAACCATTGTATATTACTTCAATAGGGGTGGTGGTTTTCTTTGCTAGTAAATGTTTTAGCTCATGACCCACCGTAATAATCTTATCAGTAGTATCCAAACATTGTTTTTCAAGTTTTAGATTTTTCTTTTTTGCCCATGTGCTTTGCGGAAGCGTTTCATTTATATACAGTTCTGTCCACGGGTCACGCAAATCGGCAAACCAAATTAGGTGAGGGAAGGCTTTTTTTAATTGTAATCCAATCAAATGGCTGCTTTGCGGTGGACCTGTCGTGATGATATGAGTGTATCCTTGATTAAGAATTTTTTTGGCTTTGTTTGTTGCATATTTGTTCCACCCTATACGGGCATCGGGGATAAATAAATTACCCCTAATCCATGCTGCCAAACGTTTAAATGTGCTCTTTTGTGCGTCAAAACCACCATAGGGAATATTATTTTTTGCATTGCCAGAGGTAATTTTACTATAGATTTTTAAGGGGTCAATACTTTTTGTTTTATGGGTTTCAATATTTTTTACAGATTCCAATAAATGATAATCCAGTATGGGGTAACTGGCATCTTTTTCATTAACCGTAAGTACAGCTATTGAAATACCCTTGGTGGTTAAATATTTGCTAAAATGCAACCATCTTTGCACGCCACCACCTCCTGCTGGAGGCCAATAGTAGGTAATAATTAGTGCTTTTATTGCATCCAAAATGGCTTTTTTAGGCAGGATTTAGATCAAATATACTTTCAAAAATTTGCAAACCATCTGAGTTAAATAGCACTTCGGATGAAGCCCTTTCCGGATGAGGCATCATGCCAAAAATATTTCTCTCTTTGTTGCAAATGCCAGCAATGTTTTTCAATGAACCATTGGGGTTTGCACTTACACTTTCAGAGCCTTTTTCATCGCAATATTTAAAAATAATTTGTTTATTGGCTTCTAATGATGCCATAGTTGTTTCATCAGCGTAGTAGTTCCCTTCTCCATGGGCAATGGGTATTTTCAATGCTTTGTTAGGGTCAGTATTTCTTGACAATAAAGATTTGTTGACAGCTTTTATATAGACATTGTTGCAAATAAATTGTCTGCTGATATTGTGTAATAAAGCACCAGGCAAAAGTCCTGCCTCGCATAATATTTGAAACCCATTGCAAATCCCCATCACAAAACCTCCTTGGGCAGCATGGGCTTTTACAGCTTCCATCACGGGGCTTAGTTTAGCAATGGCACCGCTACGTAAATAATCTCCATAGCTGAAACCTCCCGGTAAAAAAATGTGTGTACATTCCTGTAAGTCAGTATCCTTATGCCAAATCTTAACCACCGTCTTTTGGGTAATGTTTTCTAAAACTTCGATTAAGTCTTGATCACAATTTGACCCGGGAAATATTATAACACCACATTTAATCATATTGATTGTAAAATTTGATGCAAAGATAAAGGTATTGTTCAAAATACTTTAGGAGAAACCAATAATTTTGGATCTGTCAAATCAAATTTATTTAATAGAATTCTAAAATGTGCTTCAATTGCTTAAATTATTATGGCAATTGTTAACTTTTTTGGTATTAGATTTGAATCTTAATTTAGCATGACTTTAAAACTAGAAAATATCAACATGTTGCATAGCCAGGATGCAGATAAAGCGCAGCAATATGATTATTTAACGGTTGATTATAAGGAGAAAGTATATAGCAATAGAAAAATTGTGTTGGATAAACTTAATGAAAGGGTAGTTGAAAACTTAAAGCATTTAACAGTTTCTGCTCTGATAATCAATTAATCATATTTTGCTACCAAGGGCATTTTTCTACCATAAGAGAAATCTTTTGAGGTGATTTTTATCACTGGTGCTGCTTGCCAGCGCTTGTATTCATTTCTGTTCACAAGGTCTACAATTCTGTTTACAATGTCAGTATCAAACCCTTTTTGAATTATTTCAGTTTTGCCTAATTGCTCTTCAATATAATATTTTAAAATGCTATCTAGCAGCGGATAATCTGGTAATGAATCACTATCCTTTTGATTGGGTCTTAATTCAGCTGACGGAGCTTTATTTATAATATTATTGGGTATTATCTCCTTGTTTCTGTTTATATAATTGCATAATTCATAAGCTTGCGTTTTATAAACATCCCCAATAGGACATAATCCACCACACATATCTCCATACAATGTTGTATATCCAACAGCCATCTCACTTTTGTTACTCGTATTCAATAAAAAACGACCAGTTTTATTGCTAATAGCCATCAACATTAAACCCCTTATTCTAGCTTGAATATTCTCTTCGGCTATTGAAAATGGGCTGTCATTAAAAATAGGATTAAGGGTGTGGGTTAATGTTTTATAAGCATCAGAAATAGGAAGAACTTCAAAAGGGTTGCCTAGGTTTTCACTCAATTGTATCGCATCTGCAATACTACCTTCACTGCTAAAATCTGAGGGCATTAGTGCCGCCAAAATATTTTCTGCACCCAAAGCCTCGGAGGCAAGCGCTTGTACTAAAGCCGAATCTATGCCGCCACTACTGCCTAAAACTGCAATTTTTTTGAATCCCATTTTCTCAAAATATGACTTTATGCCAAAAATCAATGCTTGATGAACAATGGCAATATCACCGTTTGCTCGTAAAGAATTAATTGGCTTGTAACTTAATTCCGAATCAAAAACCTTTGCCTCTTCTTGAAATATCTGAAATGCCATAATTTTATTTGCATTCTTATCATATACTGCACTATCGCCATCAAACAAAATACCGGTGTGGGCGGCAGCTTGATTCAAATAAATCAAGGGGCAATGCATTCTTTTTATACAATCTTGAATAACGGTGACGCGTTCTGTATATTTGTTTTGATGAAAAGGAGAAGCGCAAATATTGATATGTATGGTTGGTTCTAATTTTGCCAACTCATTAACAGGACTATCGGAGTATGAGAATTTGTTATGCCTGTCCCATAAATCCTCACAGATAGAAATGGCAACTTTTTCACCTTCAATATCAATAATTTCAAATGATGTATTCGGTTCAAAATATCTTTTCTCCGTAAAAATATCATAGGTTGGCAATAATGTTTTATGGACTGTATTAATTATTTTTTCATTTTGCAAAACATAAGCAGTGTTGAATAACTGTCTTCCAAACTTACCCTCATTTTTTGCAATCCCTCCAACTATTACAGTAATATTGTTGGTTTGCTGTGCTATAATGCTAGCAGCTTCAATACAATTATTAACGAAGTAGGGATAATCTAATAAATCATCTGGCGGATAACCACAAATTGCCAATTCTGGAAACACTACAATACTGCAAAGTTGCTTTTTCGCTGCTTTAATATGTTGAATAATTTTGTCTGTATTCCCTTTTATATCACCAACAATAGGGTCTATTTGGGCTAGGTAGTATTTCATTTTTCAATTATAAAAAAATAGCAAATTGCCAATTCAAGCAATTTGCTATTTATAAAACCTTAATCTTTAAAATAAAATTCCAAGCGATAAGCCTAGGTAATTGTTTACACCTACTGTGTTTTTGTCTCTAAAAATATCGGTAAACCCATTGTCCCAACGGATACCCGCTGTAAAAGCAGTATTTCCAGACAAATCGTATTCTATACCAGCACCCAAAACCAAAGGGACTCTAAAAATACCAATTTTGTTGTCAAATGCCTTGCTGTCTGCATTATTTGGATCTGCTTGAAAATCTCCAATATCTTTATCGCTGGCATTAGGAGAAAACCACTCACCATCCCCTGGTAATACTCTATCAGCAGAAACTTTTACATTTCTTGAAATCAATACAGAAGGTGCTAAACCTGCCTGAAAAAAGTATCGCGTACCATTAATGGTGTTGGTTTTCATTTTCATGGTAAGTGGAATTTGAAGATACTGAAATTTATATTCTTGCTTAATATCCTTGTAATAGCTGCCTACAGTTCCATCCCCTTGATAAAAACTGTCTTTTAAGGAAATTGAGTTTTTCATACTCGTAACCAAGGCTTCTATACATAAAAAATAGTTAGGACTAAATCTGTAATTTGCTTCCAAACCATAGCTAAAGCCTAGTCCAGTGCCTGCCCTTTCTGCCGGGCCACTTTTAATTTTAGCCCAAGTAATATTGGGCGAAACCCTAAATCCAATTTGAAGTTTTTTGCCCACTGGCTCAAGTTCTTGTCCAAATATAGAACAATTAATTAGCATTGCTGATAATAAAATGTATGTTTTTTTGGTTGTCATATTAATCTTGTTGATTTTTGCAAAGTTCTTAAATAATATGTATAACACAAAATATATGATAATTGTTTTATCGGCAATTATTTTTAATGCCTGCAATGATTGCAGCAATGCCTTAGTAAAAAATATCAGTTCCACCGCTACTGTTGTAAGGTTTGACAGTGTTTTTTATGCCATTAACAGCCCTAAAACAGCTACTGATGAGCTTAAAAATATAAAAAAACAGGATGAAATATTTTTTGATTTATATACCAACAAAGTTTATGACATGGGGATTTCAGATACAATTCCGGTAGAGTTACTTTTTTATCATATCAACAGTATGCAAAACAAGGAACTTAAGAAAAGAGTAGATTCCTTGATTGGTTCGATGGCTGACGAAAGAAAGGAATTTGATTATTTGAGCAAATATTTTATATATTATTTTCCAGAAAGTACCTTTCCAAAAATTACTACTTTTTATGGTGGTTTTGCCGGTTTTATGGCGTGGCTATACAATGATAGTGCGATGATGGTGGATTTGGATATGTATTTAGGTGCTGATTTTATTGGCTACGGGCAATTTTTTCCACAGTATAAATCTAATTTTTTCAAAAAAGATATGTTGGTTGTTAATATAGCCAAGGAATTGGTACGCAATGAGTTATTGAAATTTGAAATATCAAAACCTGAAAATATGTTGGAGTACATGGTAATTGAAGGGGCAAAAATTTATCAAACCAATCAACTATTGCCATGCAGACCTATTTATGATTTGATGGAATACAATAAGGAACAATGGGAGTGGAATGAACGGGAAGAGCAGAAAATATGGCAATACATCGTAAAAGAAAAATTATTGTATGAAAGTGATTTTAAAGAGTATCGACCGCTCGTTTCTGAAGGGCCAGCAACAGTTCGTTCAGGAGTTGCTTTGGGCGCACCACCTAGAATTGGTGTTTGGGCAGGGTATAAAATTGTGGCAGCCTTTATGGAAAATAATGATAACATTTCGGTTATAGAAATGCTGCAAAAGTACAAACCCGAAGATATTTTGGCCATGTCAAAATATAAGCCTTAATCTTGCGAAGCTCTTTTTAAACGGTCGTTAATGGCTTTGCCTAAACCATTTTCTGGTAATAGTTGAATATAGGCTTCTGTAATTGGCAGCGTATCTAGTTCTCGAAGTATTGAAAACAAATTTTTTGCGGCATCGTCTATATCCCTATTGGCACTTAACTGTAGACTGTATTGTGCATTTTGATTTATCATACCAAAGTGAATTAATGCGTAGGGCTGAACGGTGTTTATTTTACTAAAACCATCCACAATTTTTAACTTTACCCTTGGGGAATAATGCTTGTCAAGCATACCAGGTGCAGCAGGGTTGCTATTATTCTGAGTTTTTTGGATAATTGTTAAGTTTGTTAATTCAGCAATTTTTTCATTTGAAATACTTCCTAATCTGTTCACAACAATATGGCCATCATTGAAACCAATAATAGTTGATTCTATTCCCATTTGGCATGCACCTCCATCCAAAATATAATCAATTTTATCTGCCAAGTTATTATAAACATGTTGCGCAGTGGTAGGGCTAACATATCCAAATGGATTGGCACTGGGTGCTACCAAAGGAAATGGAAGCGTTTTTAAGAGCTCTAAGGTCAAGGCATGGTTGGGAATGCGGATTGCAACTAAATCACTTCCAGCAGTAATAATTGGATTGATAATTTCCTTTTTAGGAACTAATAGTGTTAAAGGTCCAGGCCACAGATTTTCAGCAATACTTAATAATTCATTGGGTATGATTGCAAATTTTTTAACCTCATCAATATGGTGCGTGTGGACGATTAGGGGGTCAAATTGAGGACGGTCTTTGGCTTTGAAAACTGATAAAACAGCCTCTGTATTAAAGGCATTAGCCGCCAATCCATAAACAGTTTCAGTAGGTATTGAAACTAGCTTTCCTTGCTTTAAAAAATCGGCAGCAAGTTTTAAATCGGTTCCAATTACTGCGGACATCCTTAGTTTCTTTTTAAACCAAACTTTTCTATTTTGTTGTACAGATGACTTCGCTGAATGTCAATTTCTTGTGCTGTTTTAGCAACATTCCAAGCATTGTCCTCCAATTTTTTCTGAATAAACAGTTGCTCTGCATAATCTTTAAAATCTTGAAACTTTTCAAATTTATCCAAGGCTGCCATTCCTTCTTGTATTCTAGCAGCTGGGTTAGAGTTGTTTAAAACATCTTCCTCATTAATTATATCACCGCATAAAATAACCATGCGTTCTATAACATTGCGCAACTCTCTAATATTACCGGTCCATTTCACTTCTTTTAATGCTTTAATACCATCTTTAGAAAAGGATTTTATTGGTATGCCATTTTCCTCACAAATGTCTTTCAAAAATTTCTCTGCAATTACCGGAATGTCATCTTCTCGGTCATTCAAGGTCGGGTTATGAATCATAATAACACTTAAACGATGATATAAGTCCATTCTAAAATTTCCTTTTTCAATTTCTACCATCAGATTTTTATTGGTAGCGGCTATGATGCGCACATTTACCGTTAATTCTTTATCTCCGCCAACCCTGGCGATTTTTCCTTCTTGAATAGCGCGCAATACTTTTGCTTGAGCCGATAAACTCATATCGCCTACTTCATCAAGAAATAATGTACCACCATCAGCAAGTTCAAATTTACCAATTCTTTGCTTTATGGCAGAAGTAAAACTTCCTTTTTCATGCCCAAATAACTCACTTTCAATTAACTCACTAGGAATGGCAGCGCAGTTAACTTCAACCAAAGGCATACCAGCTCTGTGGCTCTTTTCATGGATCCATCTTGCTACTAATTCCTTGCCCGTTCCATTTTCGCCAGTTATCAGCACACGTGCATCCGTTGGCGCTACTTTTTCTATGGTCTGTTTTATTTTATCAATGGCTGGTGTTGTACCTATAATTTCTTTGGTTTTATTAAATTTTCGCTTTAAAATTTTAGTTTCTATTACTAGATTAGTTTTGTCCAATGCATTGCGGAGGGTAATGAGCAATCTATTCAAATCTGGTGGTTTGGTAATAAAGTCATAAGCGCCTTTTTTGGTAGCTTCAATGGCAGTTTCTATTGTTCCGTGGCCTGTTATCATCACAACAGGTAAGTCAGGATATTCTTTGGAAACCAAATCTAGAAACTCTAAACCATCCATTTCTGGCATTTTAATATCACATAGTACTGCATCATACTCATTTTTTTTGAGGAGCAACAAGCCGCGTTTGCCGTTTTCCGCCAAATCCACATTGTACTTTTCAAATTCTAAAATTTCTTTTAATGTTTCTCTGATGGATTTTTCATCATCAACTACCAATAAATTTGCCATGTTACAAAACTACAGTTTTTGATGATAACTCTTTGCGTTTGTTATAAAAAGTGTATAAATTAAAATAGCCTTGTTAATATTAAATTAACAAGGCTATTCTTAAAGAGGTGAAGGGTTAATTAGTTTACAACCATTTTTTTAGTAACAGTTTCTCCATTACTAGCAGTCATGGTATATAAATATACACCAGATTGTAAGTTAGTTGCGTCTATTTGTACCGTATGATTTCCAGTATTTAATTCATCTGTTACAAAAGATTTTACAACCTGTCCAGCCACATTCATGATAGTAACATTAAGCGAAGAAGGATTTGATAAGTAAATAATAACATCGGTACTACCGGTAAATGGATTAGGACTGTTTTGACTAACCACAAATACTTTTGATTGCGCAATGTTTTCTATTTTTAGAGCACCTTGATCAACACTTGCTGCTATAATTTGTGATACAGGAAGAGCCAAATAGCATATTTCATTGTTTTGAATAGGATGGTTGGCAGCAACAGTAGAGTTGTTTTGCAAGTTGGTTCCTGGGATATTATCAACTTGAAATTGGAAGTGAACATAACCATTTACATTTTTTGTAATACTAGGAAATGCCACCTCTTTTGTAGGTAATTGGGAAGCATTTAAGGGTTTAGCCCAATTGGTACCATTGTCAGCGGAATATACAATATAAGCATCTCTCAAGGTTGTACTCCAAATTTCATCCAAATTATCTTCTGTAGGAGCCGAAAATGAACAGTAAACACCATCGCTCGCGTCTAACCCTAAGCTAGGCATTGTAATAACACTTGTATTACCAGTTCTTGCAACATGGTTTAATCCTGAAGGTAAAGCCCCAGCAGATAAATTAGATACATTTGCACTTGAAAACTGATATGTCCCACTGCCGTTTATATCTAAATCAATTCCTTCAGCTATTATTTGTGAATTATTTGTTTGCTCATTCCAATAACCTATTGCAGCAGTTCCAGGAAAAAAAGAATAAGTTTCATTGGTTGTGTCGTCATCAAATGCTCTACTTAATCCCCAAGCTAGATGAACAAAACCATTCTTGTCTATTACTACACTAGTTGTACCATCATGTGTAAAAGGAGTGTCTATCATTAATGTTTTAGACGTATAAGGCGCATATTTGAAACTATCAACTATTGTTTTGGTGAATGTTGTACCATAATCTGTTGATTTCCATATAGCTAAATCCTCTAAAATATCAGTTGTGGCAATTACCACAATAGAATCTCTAGCATCAATACTATATTGATCTCCACCACCCGATAAATATCTAGTTGAATCATATTCTGGCAAAAGGATATGACTTATAGACCATGTTTTACCACCATCCGTAGATTTAGAGTAGGTCATTGGGGCAACTACCCCTTTTCTGGTTGGAAACTTTACATCTCCAGCCGCGCTAGAGTCTGTATAACTAGAAACCAAATAAACATTATCGCCTACGTTAGCCATCCTGCCCCAAATTGGTTTGTGAATCCCATCATCATTAACGCTTGCATGCGTTTGGGTAAATGCAGTACCCTTTCCAGAATTTTCAGTTCTCGCCCATCCACCTTGCTCTGCAAGGTGTCCAAGTGTAAACTCATTACCATTGGCTAAAACGCCAATACAAGGCCAACCTGTTCTAACGGCTTCAACCCTAGTGTTAACCAATGGGGTTGCATTAAACCACTGACCATTGGTGGTAGTTATATATTTATAACCAGTTCCTCTATCTGTAAAATTATCTTCAGCTGCGGAAGTCCATACCATTGATACGGTACCATCACTGTGTAAAATAACTCTTCTTGCCACAGAGCCATTGGTTTGCAAATCATACTTTGTTACACCAATTTTTATCACCGAGTTTGACCTTCTTAGGTTTGATCGGTCAATTTGATTGAAATCATAGGGTTTACTAGCGTTTGCTGGGTTTGAATTAGGGCTATAGGTATCCGTTGGTAACTGTGGATAGGAAGCTTCAACCACTACATTTTGATTGTTAGTTTGTGCTAATAAGGATAATGAACCCATAAAAGCCAAGAGGGTAATGTAATTTTTTTTCATATTATCTATTTTTTATACTTTCTTTTCAGGGCGTAAAACTAATGAAATTTATCAATTATATAAAACTAAGTGTATAATACTATTGTCAGTTTTTACCAACGGACATTATTACTTCATTATTTTTACCAGCAACTCAATCAGCAATGCTCCTTCATCTTCTCCACTACTATCAACCCCTTTACCTCTTAAATCATAATACTTAAGCAATCCGAATATTTCTTCTACCTTAGGTTGGGTATAGTGTTGAGCTGCCATTTTATAATCTTTTAAGGCAAATTCGCCTCTCAATCCCAGCAAACTGGTCAACTCATAAGGGCTTTTTTCTTTGTGACAGACATACAAATAAACTTTTGTAAAAAATGTATTCAGATTTGCAATAGAAAGAACGAGCGGATTTTTTTTCTTGTCCGAGGCAAAATAATGCGCAATTTGAATGGCTTTGTTAAAATTTTTGGCCCCAACCGCATTGTTAAGTTCAAAAACATTGTACTCTTTACTAATTCCAATGTTTTCTTCAATATGTTTTAAATTAATAACTGCTGAATCACCTGTATTAATAAGCATTTTATCCACCTCATTTGCAATTTTAGACAAGTCGTTGCCCAAATATTCGGCAATCATCATATTGGCATTGTTGTCTATATTTTTGCCTTTACTTCTAATATAGGTTTCAATCCATGCCGGCAGTTGGTACTCTTTAATTTGATCTGCATTAAATAGACAGAACTTTTTGACCAGTTTTGCTAATTTCTTTCTGCCATCCAATTTTTTACCTTTCAGACCCAAGCATAAAATTGTATTTTGTGATGGTTTTTCAAAATAATTTTCTAAGTCTTCAATATCTTTCATTGCCTGAGCCTCTTTGACAATAATTAATTGAAACTCTGCAGGTGGCATGGGATACCTTTTTGCTGCCATAGAAACAGACATGGCTGTGGCATCTTTGCCATAAATAATGGTTTGATTGAACGCTTTTTCCTCTTCTTTCAGAACATTTTCTTCTAAAGCATGAATTATTTTATCAATATAATACCCCTCATCCCCTTGTAAAACATAAATTAGATCAAATTTTTTAGATTTAATGTTTGTCAATATATTTTCAAAAGTCAATGAAGCCATGTTATTATTGCAGTATTATTTAATTTGTTTTTTTAGTCCAATGTATCCGCAACTCAATTTTGACATCATCCCACAATTCAAAATTAAAAAGCAACTGCAAAAAAAGTATATTTTTGACAGAGTACGAAAAAAATATATAATATTAACTCCAGAAGAGTGGGTAAGGCAGCATGTCATTGAGTTTTTAATTGAAAAAAGAAATTTTTCTGCAGCGCTAATGACCGTTGAAAGAGGTTTAAAATACAATAAATTGCAAAAACGGTTTGATTTAAGGGTGCATAATAGTTTAGGAGAGGTTCTTTTATTGGTGGAGTGCAAGGCGCCCAATGTCTCTTTGACGGAAGAAACTTTTATGCAAAGTTTAACTTATGCTCAAAAATCTAAACCTACCACTATCATGCTTACCAATGGTTTACATCACGTTTATTATGACTGTATCAAAAAAATGTTTGTAAATCATTTACCATAATTTGGGTAAAAAAAAATGTTTGTTTTTTTCTTCAATTAGTATGAACATTGCACCAAAATTTATTCAAAATGCTATCAACCATTCTCATTGTCATTTTTATTTTAGGCTATACTGCCATTGCTTTTGAGCATCCATTACACATTAATAAAACAGCGCCAGCCTTGCTTATTGGGGGGTTAATGTGGGCTGTTTGGGCTTTGATGGATTTCAACAATATCCATTTTATTGAAGAAAGCTTGGAGGTTCAATTGGCTGAAACGGCTTCCATCTTATTTTTCTTAATGGGTGCTATGACTATTGTAGAATTAATTAACGCGCACAAAGGATTTGATATCATCACCAATAGAATAACCACGAATAATCCAAAGATATTGTTATGGTTAGTCGGAGCATTAGCCTTTTTCTTATCTGCCATTTTAGACAACCTAACAACCTCAATTGTAATGGTTACCTTGCTTAGAAAATTGGTTTATGACAGAAATACTAGAATTGTTTTCTGTGGTATGGTGATTATTGCAGCCAATGCCGGGGGAGCCTGGTCTCCAATTGGAGATGTTACTACAACAATGCTTTGGATTGGAAAGCAAATAAGTGCTGTTAATATTGTTAAAACCCTATTTATTCCTTCTGTGGTTTGCGCAGTAGTACCTTTGGCGGTATTGTCTTTTTCATTAAAAGGAACGCTGGACAGGCCAAGGGTAGATAAGAATTTGAGCGATGAAGATGAGAGAGTGCATGGCAGTTTGTTAATATTGATTCTGGGGGTTAGCGCATTACTTTTTGTCCCTGTTTTTAAGACGGTAACACATTTGCCCCCATATTTGGGCATGCTGTTTGGGTTATCCATACTTTGGATAGTTTCTGAGGTTTTACATAAAGGAAAATCTCATGAGGAAAAAAAGCCATATACTGCTGTTTACGCTTTGTCAAAAATTGATGTGCCTAGTATATTATTTTTCTTAGGTATTTTGTTGGCCATTGGTACTTTGCAGGGTACAGGTGTTTTAAGAATTGTGGCAGAATACTTGGATAATACATTGGGTAATAAGGATGTTATTGCTATTGTTATTGGATTGCTTTCAGCAATTGTAGATAACGTTCCAGTTGTTGCTGCAACTATGAAAATGTATTCTTTGTCAGACTTTCCAATGGATGCTAAACTGTGGGAATTTATTGCTTATGCAGCTGGTACTGGCGGTAGCTGTTTAATTATAGGTTCTGCTGCAGGTGTTGCTGTTATGGGAATGGAAAAAATTGACTTCATTTGGTACTTGAAAAAAATAGCGTGGTTGGCTTTTATTGGCTACATTGCGGGTGCTTTTACATATATGGCAATATACCCTATCTTTGCCGTTCATTAAAAGATGATTAAAAACAAGAAAATTGTAATTGTTCTTCCTGCTTACAATGCTGCCGCAACATTAGAGAAAACTTATCGCGAAATTCCGTTTGATATTGTTGATGATGTTGTTTTGGTGGATGATGCAAGTAAGGATGAAACTACACATTTAGGCGAACAATTGGGTATTAAACACATTGTTGTGCACAAAGAAAATAGAGGGTACGGAGGCAATCAAAAATCATGTTATAAAAAGGCATTAGAAATTGGTGCAGATATTATCATCATGTTGCACCCAGATTATCAATACACTCCAAAATTAATTGAGAGCATGGCTTATATTATTGCGAATGACGTTTATCCATCGGTTTATGGCTCGCGTATTTTGGGTAAGGGTGCTTTAAAAGGAGGAATGCCACTATACAAGTATATTGCTAATAGGCTTCTAACTTTTTCCCAAAATGTATTGATTAACCAAAAGCTTTCTGAGTATCACACGGGTTATAGAGCGTTTTCTAAAGAAATTTTTAACAAAATCAACATTGAAAGAAATTCAGATGATTTTGTATTTGATAATCAAATGACAGCTCAAATATTTATGGCGGGCTTTGAAATTGCGGAGGTTACTTGTCCCACAAAGTATTTTGAGGAAGCCAGTTCAATCAATTTTAGCAGAAGCGTAAAATATGGATTAGGAGTTTTGTGGGTGTCTGTTCAATATCGTTTGCATAAATGGGGCATGGCAAAATTTGATTTCTTGAAAGTCGTAAATTAAGTTTTTAAATTAGCTTCTTAGTTCCTATTCTCAAAAGGATAACCACTTTTTTACTAATCACTATGTAGAACAAGTTTTTAGATTTAAGTTTGTCATTTCACCTAGTTTTCATTAGTTTGCAAGATTATTGTGAAACTATTTAACAGAATATTTAAATATTGGCGTTCAGATTTATTGGCAGGCTTGAGCGTAAGTTTTGTAGAGTTGCCCTTGGCCATGGGCATTGCTTTGGCAACAAATTATCCTTTGCAAGCAGGTATTATTGCTGCTATTGTTGGAGGGCTTTTGGGTTGGATTATAGGCGGCACGCATGTTGGAATAAAAGGCCCAGGAGCAGGGTCTATTGTAGCTTTGGTTATGGCTCTACAAGCTTTTAATGCTTTTGACAATCCATTGGGAGTTGTTTTAACATGTACGTTGTTTGCTGGCTTATTTTTAATGGTAACAGGTTTGATGCGCTTTGGACGCTTTGCTCAACTAATACCAGCTGGAGCAATTACAGGGTTACTTGCAGGAATAGGTTTTATTATCATTTTAAAACAAGCGGATGAGTTTTTTGGCTATCAGTCCCTTGCAGTGGAGTCTTTTGAGGTTTTAAAAGAATTGCCCGCCAAGGTGATGGGTGCCAACCCAATAGCCTTTATAATTGGTGCCATCAGTTTGTTAATATTGTTTATTCACCCTAAAATCCCTTCCAAAACAATTCATTTTATTCCAGGGGTTATTTGGGTGTTATTAATCAGTGTTTTATTGGTTTGGGTATTTGGATTAGACAAAGATAAAACCATTGATATTTTTGGAATGCAAGCCCAAACTGGAAAAGATTTATTAATTCATATAGATAGAAATGTGTTTGCCAAAGTAAATCATCCGTCATTTACTTATCTCAATGCACCTGTTTTTTGGGTTCAATGTTTTAGTATATTTATAATTCTGTTGGTTGAAAATTTATTAAGTGCCAAGGCTTTAGATAAAATTGACCCATTGAGCAGAAAAACCAATTTAAACAAGGATTTAAGCTCAAGTGGTTTGGTAACAATGGTTTCTTCCCTCATTGGTGGTATGCCTTCCATAACTGTAATTTCAAGAAGTAGTGTCAATGTTGCTGTTGGGGGAAAAAGCAGACTTTCCAATTTTACGCATGGTTTCATGTTGTTGGTCTTTTTATTATTTGCCATTCCTTTAATCAATTTATTGCCCAAGGCTTCTTTGGCTGCTATACTAGTGGTAACGGGCTATAAACTTTGCTCCGTAAGGACATTTAAAAACTGCTTTAACAAAGGCTGGGAGCAGTTGGCTATTTTTTCTATAACGTTTTATGCAACACTCCGTTACGGATTAATTATAGGGATATTTGCTGGGTTAATCTTAGATTTTCTGCTATCTTTTTTCTTGTCTGATTTTAAAATTGGCAAATATTGGTCATTGAGCAGGAGGCCCTATATCAAAGCAACGCAATCAGAAAAAGGGGAACATGTTTATTTAAAAGGTGTATTCAATTTTCTAACCTTGCTAAAGTTAGGAAAAGTACTGAAGAAGATTCCAGAGGAAAAGCAAGTTGTTATTGATATGGCCGATACACAAATTGTAGATAGAACTATTATGGAGTACGTGCATGATTATGCAGATATGTACGAAAAAAATGGTGGTTATGTAGAAGTAGTTGGTCTGGAAAACCACCACTCGTCATCTCCGCATCCTGCTGCTTTGCATATTCTCAATACCACATGGAAAAAGAATGCTTTTCATTCTCAAAGAGGTCTAAGCTTAAAACGTCTATCACTTCGGCAAGAGTTTAGTTTTAAACCAGAAATAAATTACCATACGGGGCATTTTCAAACCTTTACGTTTTATAAAACCCGTCCTCCGGAATATAAGGTTAACAGCATCGTTAGTAATTTTGAAACGGGGACAGCTTTTGAAGTTTGTGATCTGCATTTTCACGAGGGAGAATTAACGGCTCATGAATCCGTAAAAACTACAATAATTTATTTTAAAACGCCTCCTCAAACCACGCGGTTTTCAATTGAGCATCAATCATTTTATGATAAAATTGTTGATTTTGCTTTAAAATCTAAAATGCAAATCCCAATTAAAACTAAAACGGATACCTTGCATGTTATGGCAAACGATTTAGAAGCCATGGAGGATATTTTGAGCCCTGCGTTAATTGCTTATTTAGAAGAAAGTGAAACATTTTATATAGAGTGCAATCGCATGGAAATATTAATTTTTAAAACTTTCAAATTGGCTACTCCTGATGAAATTTTAGAATTGATAGAATTTGCATCAGGCATAGAAAAAATTATGTATGACGCGGTAATGGAGGAAGTTACAAGCCCTTAATCAATATCAACCATGCTTGTTTTTTTTCTATACAAAATATTTAATACTTCTACAAGCAAGGCAAAAGCAATAGAAAAGTAGATGTAGCCCTTGTTAATATGCTGCTCAAAAGCTTCGGCAAGTAATAAAACCCCAATCATTAAAAGAAAACTGAGTGCCAATATTTTTATGGTTGGATGTTTTTCAATAAACACACCCAAAGGGTTGGTAACCACAATCATCACAATCATTGATAAAATTATGGATATAAACATCACGGCTAAATTGTTGCCTGCCAAACCAATTGCTGTAATGATACTGTCTAATGAAAACACCAAGTTTATAACTGCAATCTGAACAATAGCTTTGCCCCAAGGCAGAATTTTGTTTTTGCTTTTCCCATGTTCGTCTTGCACAGATATTTTATCATGAATTTCTGTAACACTTTTATAAATTAAAAATATTCCCCCTGCTAGCACCACTATATCTTTAATGCTCATATCGGCACCTGCAAAATCAATAGGTATCGTAAACAGAACAGTATTTTCCGACTCAATAATCAAACCAATAATAAAAAGGAAGAGTAAGCGGATTACCAATGCCAGGGTTAAACCCAAATTAGCAGCAGTTTTTCTTTTTCCATCTTCCACCCTAGATGAAATAATGGAAACAAAAAGGATATTGTCAATACCCAATACGATTTCTAAAAAAGTAAGGGTTAGCAAACTCATCAAGGCTGTGGGAGTGAGGAGAGAGGCAAAGTCAAAGTTCATGTTAAAAAGGTTTGGGCAAATATATTTATTTTTTTGGTGTCATTGACATCAAACCATTGAACATTTAATTGCCTTTTAAAATAGGTCATTTGCCTTTTTGCGTAGTTTCTGCTATGTTGTTTTATTTTGTCCACCGCCTCATTTATTGTGAATTTCCCATTCAGGTAATCAAATAGTTCTGTGTATCCCACCGTATGTAAAGCCTCTAGCTGCTGAAAGGGCAATAGGCTTTCTGCTTCTTGCAACAATCCATTTTCCATCATTGTATCAACTCTTTTATTGATGCGTTCATACAATGCAGCTCTAGGCATTTCTAATCCCAAAATCGCAATATCATAGCCTTCAAGGTAAGTTGATTTGGGGCTTGGTGTATAGTTTTCTCCCATTTCTATTGCTCTTATTAATCTTTGTGGATTCTGCAAATCAACCAATGGATAGGGTTTATTCAGTTTGTGATACTCAGCTTGCAAAGCTATTATCCCTTGATTTTCAAACAATAAATTTAATTTTTCTCTTAAATTGGTGTCTCTTTTTGGTAGCTCAGAAATGCCTTCAATCAAAGCTTTGATATAAAAACCCGTGCCACCAGCAAGAATTACATTTTTTTTATAATTTTTAAGAAAGCTTGCCACTCTTTGACAATACAAGGCAACGTCATTATTTTCTTCAATACCCACACTGCCAATTTCAATGTGTTTCACGGCATTTAACTCTACAAGACTTGGTTTGGCAACACCAATAGTTAGTTCTTTGTAAACTTGACGACTATCAACAGAAATAATAGGTATTTGATTTTTTTTTGCCAACTCAATGGCTATATGTGTTTTGCCAATTGCAGTAGGTCCAACTATAATTAGGGCTTTTGGCATGGATGTTAATTTTAGTCCTCTTCACTAAAATCTAAGCCGTCAATATCATCAAGGTCTGGAAAATCATCTAAATTGATACTGTCTTCGCTTTCTGTTCTCGGTAAATTTCCAATATTTGGTTCAGATAAGTCATCACTTTCTGCAATACCAATATCATTGCTTATCATCTCTTCAGCCAATTCTGCCTCAGAAATTTGCAGCCCATTTTGCCTAGGTGGATTACCAACAGATTTGGCTATAAATGGATAGAAAACATCTTTGGTTTCATCCATAATCTTACTCAATTCTACCTCCATCGTCCACTCCATACTGTGGTCTGCAACGTAAATAAATTTTTGGTATGGCTCATTAATATAAGCGGCAATAACAGGACTGTTGTCATTTTTAGATTCATTGGCACTCGCTGGTAAAGTTATTTCCTTCATTCTTTTCCAACTATCATTGGATACATAAAAAGAAGCATCTTCTTTTTTGTTAAACTTAATGGTGTCTTGAATAGCATTGTGAAACTGCAAAAAAGTGGCAGTAGTTTTAATGTCTATCCAACGCTCAAAATCTTCCTCCTCTTCAAACCGAACTTTAAATCTGTAAATCATTTTCACGGCAAAAGTATAAAATATTTTACTCATGCCATTTCAATTATGATAAATTATGAGAACAATTAAATAGAAACTGCTTTAATACTTGAATACGATTACTATTTGCTCATGTTAAATTTTATATTTAACTCATAAATTACGGGTTGTTATTTGCAGCGTCAATACCTACTTTTGCACCTTGTTTTTTTAGAATTATGTTTCAATCAATAAAATCGAAAGAAAAAAGTATTTGTGTTATAGGTATGGGTTATGTTGGCTTACCAATTGCCTTAGAGTTTGCCAAACATTACAAAGTTATAGGGTTTGATATTAATGTCAAACGTGTAAAAATGTTGCAAAATGCCCAAGACCCTAGTAAAGAAGTTTTGGCTGAAGAATTTGAAAATAAAGATATTATTTTTACAGACGATATTGAAAAAATTAAAGCGGCAAGTTTTTACATTGTAGCTGTACCTACACCCATTGATGAAGGTAAAAACCCTGATTTAATGCCTTTAAGGTCGGCCTCAAAAACTGTTGGAAGGGTTCTCAGTAAAGGTGATTATGTGGTTTATGAATCAACGGTTTATCCGGGTTGCACAGAAGAGGATTGTGTACCTGAAATAGAAAGAGAAAGTGGTTTTACTTTTAGAAAAGATTTTATGGTGGGCTATTCTCCAGAAAGGATTAATCCTGGAGATAAAGTGAATACCCTTACCAAAATTAAAAAAATTGTTAGTGGATGTTGCGAAACGTCTTTACGAAATATCTCAGATTTATACGGTTCTATTATTGAGGCTGGTATTCATGAAGCGCCAACTATAAAAGTGGCAGAAGCTGCAAAAATTGTTGAGAATACCCAAAGAGATTTGAACATTAGTTTAATGAATGAGTTATCGTTGATTTTCAATAAAATGGATATTAATACTTACGATGTAATTGAGGCTGCTGGAACCAAATGGAACTTCCTTAAATTTTATCCTGGTTTGGTTGGTGGACATTGCATTGGTGTCGATCCTTACTATTTGACATATAGGGCTACGGAATTAGGAATTCATCCAAGAGTAATTGCTGCCGGTCGGTTTACCAATGATATGATGGGTGCGCATATTGCTAAAGTAAGTATTCAGAAATTGATTAAAAATGATAAGTCCGTTAGACAATCTAAAATATTAATAATGGGTGCTACTTTTAAAGAGAATGTTGCCGATATTAGAAACAGTAAAATAGTGGATATTGTTAATGAATTAAAATCATTTTCTGTTAATGTTGAGGTGGTGGATGCTTATGCAGATGCTGATGAGGTATATGAGGAATATGGTTTTCATTTGACCGATAAAATTGGAACCGACTATGACGGTGTTATCTTGGCGGTTTCTCATGACCAATATAAGAATAAAACAGAGCAATGGTTTAAGGAAATGTGCAATGCCAATTCTTTTTTGCTTGACTTAAAAGGGTTGTATAGAAATGAAATCAAAGATATGGAGTACTGGAGTTTGTAAAAACACAGGATTAATTTTAGTTCTTTTTACGGGGATTCTGCTGTTTTCAACCTGCTCCAGTCAAAAATGGATTATGGGAAAGCAAGAATATCAATCATTTGTTGAAAATCAAAAAGGGCAGGTTTTGGCTAATGGCCATCATATTCAATACATCGACTCTGGTAGTAGTGAAAAGGTTATATTGTTGGTGCATGGTGTCCCCACATCTGGTTGGTTGTATAGAAATATGATTAGTCCTTTGGTCGAAAAGGGTTATCGCGTTATCGTACCGGATATGTTGGGTTATGGAAATAGTGATAAACCTAAAGGATATGAAATGTATGCTCCCGATAAAATGGGTGGGTATTTATTGGAACTCATGGACTCCTTAAAAATTAATAATTGGACGCATGTATGTCATGATGCAGGTGGGTTATGGACTTGGGAATTGGTGAAAAAGGATAGTATGAGGATTGAACATTTAGTTTTGTTGAATACGATTATTTTAAAAGAAGGTTTTAATCCGCCCATACAAATGAAAAAGAATATTTTTTCGAGACTTTATGTAAAAATGTACACCTCTTTTTTATCCAGAAAAAGTTCAATTAAAGCCACTATTAAAGGAGGTTTAGAAAATAAGGAACTTTGCAATCCAAATATGCTAGTGGGTTATATCAAGCCAACCAAATCTCACCTAGACAGAGCACTATTTCAGTTTTTTTCCAATACCTATGTGAAAGATTTACCCGATTACAAGCCAGTTTTACAAAAAATTAAATGCCCTGTTACTGTAATTTGGGGCAAAAATGATGAAATATTGGTTTGGGAAAAGCAAGCAGAGACGGTTAAGAAATTATTGAATATCAAAGACAGCGATATCCATATTTTAGAGAATGCCAAACACTTTATTCAAGAAGAAAAACCCATGGAAATAGTGGAGTTTATAGCAGGGAGTAATTAGTATCGAGTAAATAGTATGAGGCAAAAACCTTCTTCTATTCCTTGAAACCGCAAGGAACTAAACACTCAAAACCAACAACTCAAAACTAAAAAAGCAACAGTCTTATAAGCCGGGTTCTGTATGCAGTTTTGCAACCACATCCTTATCATTTATCTAGTCCCCAAATCACTTCGGGGATCCATCAACCTACCCTCTGAGGCATTGCTCAGGCGAGCCGCCTTCAGTCCCCAGTTTATTTGGTCTTTCAGCATCTGAGGTTTACCCACTTTGCTAGTTGCCTAACAAAATCGTGAGCTCTTACCTCACATTTTCACCCTTATCCCAACAAGTTGGGACGGTTATTTTCTGCGGCACTGGCTGTCTGTTGATGCCTAAACACCAGCAGCCTTCCCGTTAGGAAGCAGATTGCTCTTTGCTGTCCGGACTTTCCTCTCCGCTTTTCAGCGCAGCGATAAGGCAGACTGTTGCTGTGCAAAAATAGTATTAAAGTACTTTATAAATCAATTTTTAATTTCTTTTCTGCAAGCAGTCTAAAAGTTTTTCTGTGTAAGGTGCAAGAACCAAAAGTTTCTATGGCTGTTCTGTGTGCTTTGGTTGGATATCCCACATTATTTTTCCATCCGTAATGCGGAAATTGTTCATGCATGTTTTCCATATATTCATCCCTATACGTTTTGGCCAAAATAGAAGCTGCAGCAATACATTGATATTTTCCATCTCCCTTAATTACCGTTTGATGTAAAATATTTTTGTATGGTTTGAAGCGATTACCATCTACCAAAATAATTTCGGGTACCACCGATAACTTATTCAAACTAAGATGCATGGCTTCTATAGATGCATTTAAAATATTGATTTTGTCGATTATTACGTTGTCAATAAATGAAACGGCAAAGCACAAAGCATTTTCTTCAATTTGAGATTTTAAATCATTTCGCTGCTTTTTAGAAAGCTTCTTAGAATCGTTCAATCCCTTTATGGGTTTTGATAAAATTACTGCTGCTGCCACCACTGGGCCAGCCAAACAACCCCTACCAGCTTCATCGCATCCAGCTATAATTTTATATTTTTTATAATTAATTAATAAACTCATCGTTCAGATTGGCAAATAAACATGTATTTTTGTCAACTTAAATAAAAAATGTCCGTCAGATACCGCAATTTTTTTTATACTGAGTATTACAATCGCCAAAGCGGCAGAGACTTTACCAATGATATTGAAGGGAAATTTCTAAATGAACAATATCAATTCTTAAAAGAAATTGTTCCTTATTTACCTGCCAAAAACAAGGAATTGGAAATTTTAGATTTAGGTTGCGGCATTGGTTCTTTAATTGCCTGTTGTAAAAATAGTGGCTATAAAAATTTAAGAGGTATTGATATTAGTAACCAACAAGTTGAAATTGCTCATAGCCTAAAAGTATCTGAGGTAGAAAAGGCGGATATTTTCACCTACTTAAAACAACATGAAGCTAGTTTTGATGTCATCAGCGGCATGGATATTATTGAGCATTTTACCAAAGATGAATTGATAGATTTGATAGGGCTGATAAAAAAGGCCCTAAGACAAGGGGGGATGGCTATATTTAGAACACCTAACATGGATGCACCCATGGCAAACGTTTTTGCGATGGGAGATTTTACGCATGAAAATTTTTTAAATAAAAATTCGGCAGAGCAAATGATGCTTTCTATGGATTTTAAAAATGTTGAGGTTTTTCCATCATTTATGTATGTAAAAGGAGGGTTCAAAAATTTATTGCGAAAAATATTGTGGCTAAAAATATCTATCAGTATAAAATTATTACTTTTTGCAACAGGTAGATCATCCAAACACATTATTTTAACCCCTAACCTCATTATTAGGGCACAAAAAAAATAATTGAATAACAATTATTTCATTAATATTACGTTTGTTAATTAGGTCAGTGTGAAAATTTTATTAAAAAATAAATACTACTGCATGGTGTAGAATATATTATTTTTTTATAGAATTGTGCTTGATTTTAACCCTTAGGGGTAAAACAAATAAAATATCAGTATGAAAAAAAGCCTACTTTCTACACTTTTAATTGGTTTTAGCCTAGTGGCTTCAGCTCAGCAGGATCCTCAATATACGCAGTTTATGTTTAATAAACAGTTGTATAATCCAGCCGTAACAGGTTTTGATAACAATCACTGTCTTTCTCTTTTAGCCCGAACACAATATGCAAAATATTTGGATGAGTCTTATACCTTAAACGATAATGCCAGTAGCAATACTGAAATTTATGGTGGGAATGGAGCCAAAACAGTTACTTTTTCTTATGGTGCACCTATTCCTTTTGCAAGAAGTCCAAAAGGTAAAAATTCTGGTGGCGTAGGAATGTCTGTTTATAGTGATAAGGCAGCTTACATCAATACCACCTATTTAAAATTAGATTTGGCAGCCAAAAGGGCATTGCCATTTGACAGAACTATTGGTGTTGGTATCAATATTGGGGCAATGCAAAAGGCGATTGATTTTAATGGGTTTTTATTTAAAGATCCAGGAGATCCGTTAATTGGAGCAAACAAACAAATATCTAAAATGAATGTTAATTTTGGTGCGGGGGTTTGGTTTAATGATTTGAATAGAAAAAATCTTACTTTAGGTTATGCAATTCAGAACTTAAGTAAAAAGGAATTTAGTTTTGGGTTAATTAATGCAGTAAGACCAGGGTTACATCAATACTTTAATGCCAGTATGGATTTTGATATTTTGGGACCGGGGATGGTTTTAACACCATCTTTAATGGTAAAATCAAGTCAAGATTCGGAAGGAATTTTTGCTAACCCAGATTTTAGTTTGGCGGGTATTTTGAAATATAATCAAAACTTATCGGTGGGATTAGGTATTAGAACCTCTACCAAAACTTTTGAATCTTTTAGTGCCATCATTGGTTGGAACTTAAACGAAGCATTGCGCATTGGATACTCTTTTGATTTTAACACCACTAAATTAAGGTTTAACAATAGTAATACCCATGAGTTGGTTTTAAACTATTGCTTTCGTTTAACCATACCTGAAAGAGTAGAAATTATTTTGGTTGATCCTGTTTTCTTAGACAAAGATCCCAATATTGAATAATTTTTTTAGCCTTATACAATAATATAGAAAACTGAACGTTTTATTAAACAGAAATAAAAATTACCTGAATTGTGAAAAATGTTTTACTTTTGCAAGTCAGCGTAATATAAAGTAACAGAAAATGAAAAAAATACTCAAATATGTCCTAAACAGAACCGCATCAGTTAATCCTGTGCTTAGAGCAGCTGTGCTATTAGGGGTTTTTACCCTAGCTGGTTGTAAAGCTTCAGACAGAGGAGAACTCCTATCTGGTGTTGAGGGAAGAGAAGTTTGGTTTCATCCTGCGCCTATCGGAATGATTTATGTGCCTTCTGGTACAATTCATACTGGAGGTAGTGAACAAGATGTTTTTAACAGCTTTTTAATGCCAAACAAGCAAGTAACCATTACCGCTTTTTGGATGGATGAAACAGAAATTACCAACAATGAGTATCGTAAATTCATTTATTGGGTTATAGATTCTATCGCGCGTTACATGGTTGATGAAGATATGTTGTTTTCTGAGGATGATATTGGCAACAGATACATTAATTATGATGAAGATTTGGATTGGGAGCAATACAATGAGGAATTAGAAGATATGTTTTACCCAGAGGATGAGCGTTTTTATGGTGAGAAGCAAATCGATACCCGAAGATTATTTTATGATTATATGTGGATTGATTACAAAGAAGCAGCAAGAATTGATAGGGATAAATACAACCCTTTAAACAGAAAGCAGTTTGTCAAGAAAGAAAAAACCTTAGTTTATCCAGATACTTTAGCTTTTGTAAGAGACTTTACTTATTCTTATAATGAGCCCATGACTAGGCACTACTTTAGCCATGTAAAATATGATGACTACCCCGTTGTTGGAGTTAATTGGCACCAGGCAAAAGCGTTTTGTAATTGGAGATCAAGATATAAGGCTAAATATTGGAGAGAACTTGAGGCACCGCCAACGGAAGATTTTAGATTGCCACATGAGTATGAGTGGGAGTATGCAGCACGTGGAGGAAGAGACGCGAACGTTTATCCTTGGGGTGGGCCTTACACTAGAAACAGTAAAGGTTGTATGCTTGCCAACTTTAAGCCATTAAGAGGTAATTATGGAGCAGACGGTGGTGTTTATCCAGTAAGATCAGACGCCTATTTCCCTAATGATTATGGCTTGTACAATATGTCAGGAAATGTGGCAGAGTGGACAGCAACTACTTATGCAGAAGCTGCAGCTAGTTTTATACATGATCTAAACCCTGCTTATGAAACATCAATTGATGAGTATGTTAAAAATACAAAAGCAGATCCAGGAGCAGATGTTTGGACACAATCAAGCTTTACTCAGGAGAAATCTGCGATTACTTTAAAACGTAAAGTTATTAGAGGGGGATCTTGGAAAGACATAGCTCATTTTATTGAGTGTGGTGCAAGAACGTATGAGTATCAAGATACCAGTAAATGTTATGTCGGTTTTAGAACCATTCAATCATACATTGGTAGGTCTAATAAGGACAAAAAATAGAAATTTAAACAAACAAAAAATAAAATAATTTAACACTATGAGCAAAAGTTTTTTTGAAACTAAAAGATGGAAAACCATCATGAATTTTATCTACGGAATGGGTGCAGCAGTTGTAATTGTTGGAGCACTTTTTAAAATCTTACACTGGCCATTCGCAAATTTAATGTTGATGGTAGGTCTGTTTACAGAGGCGGGTATCTTTATGATTTCGGCATTTGAACCCGTACACATGGATGTAGATTGGAGTTTAGCTTACCCTGAATTGGCGGGTATGGAAAGTGATAGACCTAAAAAGACTAAAGGAGCTGAAGGTTCTGTAACACAACAATTGGATGCCATGTTGGCAAGTGCCAATGTAGGACCAGAATTGATTTCTAGCTTAGGAACAGGTTTAAAATCTTTGAGTGATAATGTTGGTGAAATGTCTCAATTGAGTAATGCAACAGTTGCTACCAATGAATATACAACCAATGTTCAAAAAGCTGCAAAAACGATGTCAGAAATTTCAGAATCAAGTACTTCAGTAAATTCTTCATTGAATAACTTTAGCGGTGGTTTAACAAATATTTTAACCAACCTTGTTGAAACAGAAGGAACAACCGTTTCTTTTAAAGAAGAAATGACTAAATTGAATAAAAACTTAACCAATTTGAACGGTATATACGGAAACATGCTTTCAGCAATGGGGCAAGCTAAGTCATAATTAATTCAACTATCATTAAAAATAAATAATATATAAAAAAAATGGCAGGAGGAAAATTATCACCACGTCAGAAAATGATTAACATGATGTATCTTGTGTTAATCGCACTTTTGGCAATGAACGTTTCAAAAGAAATCTTAAAGGCATTTCATTTAATGGATGTGTCTTTTGAAAACACTGGAAAAAGCTTAAAAGTTAAGATGAAAGCAGGTGTTGATGGAATTCAAGCGGAAGTTGGCAAACAAGGATCAAAGGCAGTTCCATATTATAACCGTGCCAAAGAAGCTCAAAAAATTGTAGATGATTTAGTTAGCTTTATGGATAAAACTATAAAGGAAATTGAAGGTCCTGGAGGTAGAGAAGGAGATATGATAGCAGGAAAAAAGGAATTGACTAAACCAGATGATACGGAGAAACATGCCAATTACTTTACATCAGAAAGTGGTGGTTTGGGTAACGGTATCAAGGTACGTAAGAAAATTGAAGAGTCAAGGGCTAAATTAGTTGCATTGTTAAAAGCAACTCCTGGAGACACACTTTTTAAAATTCCAGCTTCTTTCTATGAGGATGCAGAAAGATCATCAGATTTACAAATCAGTGATTTTAAAGCTACGGACGGAGAAAAAATTACTTGGCAAAAAATGCTTTTGGTAGAAACTCCATTAGCAGGTGCTGTAACTAACTTGACCCGTTTGAAAAATGAGGCCATGAACCTTGGAAACAATGTGGTAGGTAAACTACAACAGTCTATTAACGCATCGGATATCAAAATTGACAGAATGGTGGCAATGGTTAATGCTCCTTCTAGTTATGTAATGAGTGGTACCTCTTATGAAGCTGATATTTTATTGGTTGCTGCAAGTTCTACGGCTAATTATGAAATTACGGTGAATGGTTCACCACTTGCAGTTACTGGTGGTGTTGGAAAATACAAAGCCCCTGCAAATGGAGCTGGTGCGCACAAGGTTACTGGTACTATAAAGTTAGATGACAAGACATTTGCTTTTGACCAAGAATGGACTTCATTTTTACCGGCAGCAACAATATCTGCTGATGCCATGAATGTTTTGTACTTGGGTTTAGACAATCCAATATCAGTTTCAGTGCCAGGAGTTAATCCTAGCAATGTTACTGCAAGTATGAGCGGTGGTTCCTTAATACCGAAAGGTGCTGGTAAATATATTGCCAAGGTTAGTGGTGGTAGAGAAGCTAAAATCTCTGCAACTGCAAAAATGCCTGATGGTTCTACAAGACCAATGGGTGGTATTGATTTTAGAATAAAGAGAGTTCCAGATCCAACTCCAAAGTTGGGTACTCAAACATCTGGTAATTCATCAGCTGCTAATTTAAATGTTCAAAACAGAGTGGTTGTTATACTTGATAACTTCCCATTTGATGGAGTTAAATATTCTGTAAACTCATGTGAAATTATGGTGATGCATAGAAATAAAGCACCTGATTTTGTAAAATGTCCTGGAGGTCTTATTCCTGGAGGTAGTTTGCGTGTTGTAGTACCTGGAGACAAAGTAATTGTGGGTAATATCAAAGTTACTGGCCCAGGCAAGAGTAACGATTTGCTTTCTAGCAATGTTGTAATTGACGCCACAAAATAGAAAAAGAAGATAAAAAATAGAGAGATATGAAAAGAATTGTTTTAATAGCGTTTTTTGTGGTTGCCTTAGGTATCACCACATCCGCACAGTATGAAAGTGGAAGTACAGCAGCCGCTCCTTATTATGAGGCAGATTTTACCTATAACAAAGATGCTGTTAAGGAAAGACAAGTTATTGCACCATGTTATGTGCGTGAAGCGGACATTAAATACTCTCGCAGGATACACAGAGTTATTGATGTTCGTCAAAAGCTAAACCACTTGCTAACTTGGGAAAGAAATCCTTTTGCAAGAGTGCTATGGGAGAATGTGTTGAACAATAACCTAAGAGCTTTTAAAAACGATTCTTTAAGTGATAAAACTTTCTATACTGCAGAGGATATTATGAGTATGGGTGGTGCAGAAGAAATTGTGCAAATTCCAGGACCATTCTATCCAGAAGATCCAGATGATATCAAGGATACTGTTATTCTAAAAGTGTTTGATTATAAAGGTATTATCAAATACAGAATAATGGAAGATTGGATTTTTGATTATCAACGTTCTGTTTTTGAGCCAAGAATTATCGCCATTGCTCCATACTACAAACCTATTTTTTCTGGAGTGGAATCAGAGTTTGATGTTATTTTCTTTTGGGTAAAAATGGATAACTTTAGACAAATTTTGGCCAATGCAGAGTTGTTTAACAGACACAATGATGCAGCTAGGTTAACGTATGATGATTTTTTCCAACTAAGATTGTTTGATAGTTATATAATTAAAGAATCAAATGATAGAGACTGGGATATCAATCAGTTTCCTGAGTTTAAAGATGATGGCATAAGTGCTCTGTTAGAAGCAGAACACGTTAAAAATGACTTGTTTATTTTTGAGCATGATCTTTGGGAATACTAAGAATCTCCTTTAAAAATATTAGAAAAACCTCTCCAAATTTTGGAGAGGTTTTTTTTTGTCCCGCAAAAATTCTATTGTGCGGATACATTTCTATGAATGGGCTATTCTTCCAATACTGCCTTAACCCATACTCAGTAAAGCATATATAACGCTCCCGATTTATAGCATGGGGAGCGCCTTAGCGTGAACAAAATTTTCTCACAAAGCCGCTAATTCCAGTTTTTTCTCTTGCTCCGAAAAAATCGTGAGTTGCTCTTCGTATTGGGAAACCTAGCATAAGAATATTGGTGTAAAAGTTTCGCTCCTACGGAGCTTTATTTTTTCTGGTTAGATTGTTTTACAACGGTTATGCTCCATAGGAGCATCAATGGTTTAATATTTCATGCTGTACTGCCACCTCCTGATTTTTTATATCGGAACATCTCATAATAACCACCCAAAAAAAATACCCTCATTTCAAAAGTAAAAATGAGGGTATTAATATGATGAAGATAAAAGAATTATTATTTGACTCCGTGCATTAGTTTATTCATAACTGGTGTTAGAAGCATAACTATTATTCCTGCAGCAATCGGAACAATTGTGAAGATCATAAAAAAGTATGACATACTGTATTGAGCAGTAATTGAATCAATCATTCCTCCCATTGATCCAGCAGCTTTGTTTCCTAGGCCAATTGCAATATACCAAATGCCAAACATCATACCGATAACTTTGGCAGGAACAAGTTTTGAAACGTAACTCAATCCCAATGGAGATAAACTTAATTCTCCAAGAGTGTGGAAGAGATATGCTAGTATGAGCCAAATAATACTTACAGAAGCGGTTTGTGCACCTTGAGGTATACTTGCTGATCCATAAGCTAAAATGCCAAAGCCAAGTCCTAATAGAACCAATCCGATACCAAATTTAATGGTTGCGGGAGGATTGAATTTGCTTTCCCAAATTTTTGAAATTAATGGAGCAAATGCTATTATGAAGAAGGAATTTAAAATACCAAACCAAGATGCTGGTATTTCTGTACTTGCCTGTGAAAATTGGTTGTATAGCATCCAAATTACAATTCCCCAAATTATAGCAAAACTTGTTCCCAAGAATATATTTGAGGCAAAATATTTGGAAAATGTAATTTTAAATAACTTGAACAGAACCCACGTAATAATAGCTAAAGGAATTACGGTTAAGAGTGTATTGAATATCCTAAAAGTATTTGCGGCAGAACCTTCAAGCAACCTATTGGTATAATCCTTGGCAAAGATGGTCATAGAGCCACCTGCTTGTTCAAAACAAGCCCAAAAGAATAAAGTAAATATGGCTAAAACACCAACAACAATATATCTATCACGCTGCACATTGGCGGGAACCTTCTCCTGCTCTGCATGCGTGTTTTTGTAATCTTTGTTTTGATTGTCTTTCAGTATAGATTCATCAATGGCATCTGAAAGATCCACTTCAGCTTCTGCTCCAGGTTTTAATCCAATATTCCCAAATATTTTTTGAGCAAACCAAAATTGAAGTAAACCAAAAAACATAAATATACCAGCCAAACCAAAGCCCCAGTGCCAGCCAACAGTTTCTCCAATATACCCACAGAGCATAATGCCTAAAAACGCACCTGCATTCACTCCCATATAGAATATGGTAAAGGCACCATCTTTCTTTTCTTGAGCATTGATATAAATACCATTTATTATTGAAGTAATATTGGGTTTGAATAAACCATTACCAGCAACTAATAATGCAATACCAGTATATAAACCCCATGGTGTGTCAGAAGCCATGGAGGCATGTCCCAGTGTCATAATTAAAGCACCTAAGGCAACTGCCCATCGGTAGCCCAATAATTTATCAGCTAGAATTCCACCGATAATAGGGGAGAAGTAAACCAGCATGGTGTAGGTTCCATAAAGCCCTAGTGCTTCTTCACGAGACCAAGCCCAACCTCCATCTATTAGGCTAGACGTTAAAAAGAGTACCAAAAGTGCCCGCATTCCATAATAAGAAAATCGCTCCCACATTTCGGTAAAAAATAAGATGAACAGTCCACTTGGGTGCCCCAAGAGCATTTTTCTGTTCATTTCAGAACCTTCAAATCTATAAGTTTTATTCATTGATTAATTATTGATGTTTTTATCTGCAATTTCAAACCCTTCTGCTTCCTCATTGCTTGTACCTTCATTGTCTTCAGCTCCGTGTGTCAAAACTTCTAATTTTTTTCTAAATAAGAGCATTAATAGGCCAAATGCAACGCAAAAAACAGCAATTCCTGTGAAGATGATGTACTCGCCAAGGCTTTCTGACCATTCTCCTAAGAGACCTGCCAATTTGCTTCCGAAACCAGTAACCGCAAAGTATACGCCCATCATAATGGAGGCATATTTTACCGGAGCCAGTTTAGTTATATAAGAAAGTGCCACTGGAGAGAGGCATAGTTCACCAATGGTATGAAGTAAGTATGCAAATACCAGCCAGTACATTGCTGATGAGCCTGTTGCTTCGAACTGCGCAGTTGCACCCGTCATAAAGAAGAACCCAGCGCCCATAATAATTAATCCAACAATCATCTTGAATAATCCTGTTGAAAGTTTGCCTTTTAATTTGCGATTAGCCCAAAACAATGCCACAGAAGTTCCAAAGAATATAATAAAAAATGCATTGATGGATTGAAAAACAGAGGCTGGTACCTGGAAGTCACCAATAAATCTATTTGTTTTTTCCATGGTATAAATATTCATTAGACCACCAGCTTGTTCAAAAGCACCCCAGAAAACAACTACTAGCAAAAACGAAACAAGCAGTACCGCAACTCTATCTTTCTCAATCTTATTTAAGGGCCTTGCTGCCGCTTCTCTTTCACTGGCATCAACAGAACTTCCAAGGTAATTACCAACATGTGCAATATGTTTCTGACCATACATGTAAACAAGTAAGCCTAAAGCCATTCCAATACCTGCTAATCCAAAACCGTAATGCCATCCATGTACTTCACCTATATATCCAACTATTATACTAGATAAAAATGCGCCTAGATTTATGCCAATATAAAAAATAGTAAATCCTTTATCTCTTCTAATATCACCTTGTTTATATAGCCCACCAACCATGGTTGAAATATTAGGCTTTAACATCCCCACACCTAAAACAATAAGAACTAAGCCTGAATAAAAGGCAGACATTTGTTGAACAGCCAATATCCCATGTCCTGCAACAAGGAGTAAACTTCCAACTAATACAGACTTTCGTTGACCCAGCCATTTGTCAGCAATAATACCTCCAGGTATCGACATGACATAAACCATCATCGTGTAAGTTCCATATAGCGATAAGGCCTCTCCAGTAGTCCATCCTAACCCAGGATTTGCTCCAGTTGCTTCTGAAACTAAATATAAGGTAAGTATTGCCCGCATCCCATAATAAGAAAAACGTTCCCACATTTCAGTAAAGAACAGTACATAAAGCCCAATAGGGTGTCCGAAAAGTTGTTTTTGATTTGTTAATGTTGTCGACATGTATTTTTATTTAAAACGGTAAAACTAATTGTATTTTATTAATTTCCAAATAAAGATTTTCAACCTCAATAAAGATAATCAATTGGTTTAAAGATTTTCTAAGAAGAATTGGGTTATTTTGGTAAACAAATGCAGTCGTGTTTTACCCCCAGAGATACCATGGGTTTTATTTGGATAAATAGCACAATCATAAGGAATATTGGCGTTGTTTAAAGAGAGCATCATTTCTGCCGCATTCTGAAAATGTACGTTGTCATCGCCAGTGCCATGCACCAAAAGGTAATTTCCACGCAGTTTTTCTATATGGTTAATGGGTGAGTTGGTGTCATAACCCAATGCATTTTCTTGGGGTGTGCGCATGTACCTTTCTGTATAAATATTGTCGTAATAGCGCCAACTTGTTACGGGGGCAACGGCCACAGCCGTTTTAAAATAATCTGCACCCCTCGTTATACAATTGCTAGACATATAGCCTCCATAACTCCAACCCCAAATACCTATTCTGCTTTTGTTTGCCCATGATTGATTTCCAAAATATTTTGCGGCATCGATGTAATCTTGTGTTTCATAATTACCCAATTGCAAATAGGTTTTTTTCTTAAATACCTGACCCTGCCCTCCGCTACCAGTATTGTTAACCGTAATGATAACATAGCCTTGCTGCGCCATATACTCATGCCAAAGGTAATTGCCGCCACCATAACTGTTTTTAGCCGTTTGATAGCCAGGTCCTCCATATACATAAAATAGAATGGGGTATTGCTTTGTTTTGTCAAAATTGGCAGGTTGCAACATCCAATAATCTAATGAATCGCCATATCTATTGCTTATTTTTCCAAAACTCTGTGTTCCTAATTCCAAATCTGATAACTCCGCATTTAAACGCACATTGTCCGCAATTACCCTTATTTTTTCACCTTTTGCATTGTATAAAGTATGTGCACCCGGATTGCTGGATGTTGAATGATGGTCTAAATAAAATTGCATGCCAGCTATAAAGTTAGCATTGTGCCAACCGTTTTCTGAAGATAATTGTTTGAGGTCTTGTGTTAAAGTATGGATGCTAAAGATTTGTCTTTCAGTTGCAATGTCTTTTCCCGCGTTGAAAAATGCCTTATTGTTCTTGCTATCATAACCATAAAAATTATCAATATCATATTTGCCCGGAGTCAAAACCTTGTCTTCTTTGGTGTCGGGATTGAACTGCCACAATTGATTATAACCTTGCTTTTCGCTTAAATGTATCCAAAAACCTTCTGGGGTACAATACCAATCATTCACTTCAATATAAAAGGGATTGGTTTCATTATATAATATACTGGCTTTTCCGTTGGCAGGGTCTACTTTTAAAATATCCAATTTATTTTGGTGTCGGTTTAGGCGTTGTATTGTTAAATAAGTTCCGCTGATATCCCACGCCATTCTAGGCAAGTATTGATCATTTTCAGAGTTGGTTTCACATTGTTTAGATTTTTGCTTTTTGGTGTTAAAAATATAGGCATATACTTTAGAGTTTTCTTCTCCTGCTTTAGGGTATTTCCAAACTTCTTTGGTAGGATAGAGGGTACCATACAAATCCATAGAATAATCTTTTACCTGGCTTTCGTCAAATTTATAATAGGCTAAGTTTTTGGAGTCAGGGCTCCAAAAGAAACCCACATCCATGCCAAACTCCTCTTCATAAACCCAATCTACAGCACCATTGATAATTTTATTTTTGGCACCATCTTTTGTTACCTGACAAGTTTTTTTCTTGCCTAAATCATATACAAACAGATTGTTTTCCTGAACGTACGCCAAAAATTTTCCGTCTGGTGAAAAGGTAGGGTACATTACATGGTTAAAAGTGTTGAGTACTGTTTTATTGCTCATGCTGTAAATTGTGGCATCACACGTATAACTATGTCTGTAAATGGAATTTATATTGGTTTTAATAACGACCAATTTTTCGCTTTGGTCAAAATCAAATGAACCCATGGGAGCATTTAAGGCAATTTTTTCTGTGTTGAAAAGTTCTTCCATCTTTTTACCTGTGGCAATGTCATAGCGACTAACAACGGTATAGTTGTCTTTTTTTTCAGCCAAACTATAAGATTTTCCATCAGATAAACCTTTAAAAGAACTGGGGTAGTTGGCATTGTATTTATTGCTGTACCATATTTCCTCAAGTTTTAATTTGCCTTTGGTTTTTGATTGGGCAGTTATGTTAAGAACAGGAACAAGGATGAAGGCTAGTAGCGATAGAATAAGCAATAGGTGTTTTTTCATGAAACTATTTTAAAAAGATTTGCAAATTACTTAAAAAAATAGAATTAAGGAGGAAGTGGTTTGTAAAAATATTTTTATGGTTTAAAAATGTTATGAAGTTAAACTTTTATTAACTTTTCTCCATTCAGATCCTAGTGCCGATGATCCTGATTGGGGAAAGTTATCATGACTTTAATGGTGTATTGATAAAAACATGATATATTTGTTAATCTAATATACTTGGAATCTATGAAACGCTTATTAACTATCGCTCTATTTTTTGTTGTAACTGCCCCTCTATTTGGGCAAACTAAATATACTTTGGACTCCACAGTGCTAACCTCTAGAGTAGTTAAAGATTCTTTAGATATCCCTTGGGAGATTATTTGGGGACCAGATAACCACATTTGGACAACAGAACGGTTTGGGAGAGTAAGTAGAATTAACCCAGAAACAGGAAAACAAAGTGTTTTATTAGATATTTCATCAGCAGTATATGAGCAGTCGGAAGCTGGGATGTTGGGCATGGCATTGCACCCCGATTTTTCAACAACACCTCATGTTTTTATTGCTTACACGTATTTGAATGGAAGTAATATTAAGGAGAGATTGGTTAGATATACCTATGATGGCACTAAACTGACCCCTGCAGATACTTTAATTGAAAACATTACTGGGAATACCACCCATATAGGTTGTAGGTTATTGTTTTTAAAGGATAACACCTTGCTCATGACCACTGGAGATGCCCAAAAGCAATCTTTGCCGCAAGATACCAATTCAGTAGTTGGCAAAATTTTGAGGATGAATATGGATGGAAGTATTCCCAGTGATAACCCAAATCCTAGTAGCTATATATATTCTTTTGGACATAGAAATGCGCAAGGATTGTGGCTTGCACCCAATGGGATTGTTTATAGTTCTGAGCATGGGCCTACAACTGATGATGAGTTAAATATCATTGTAGCAAACAGAAATTATGGCTGGCCAGATGTAGCAGGATATTGCAATACTCCACCCGAAATTGCCTTTTGCCAGACTAACAATGTGGTTGAACCGATTGCTGCCTGGACGCCAACCATTGCCCCATCGGATATTATTTGGTACAGTCATCCTGCTATTCCAGAGTTTAAAGACAAGCTTTTAATGACAGTGCTCAAAGATAAAAGCCTAATTGCTTTTACGTTTAATGCAAAAGGCGATGCAGTTACAGCTCAAAACGAATATTTTAGAGATGATTTTGGACGATTGAGAGATATTTGCATTTCTCCAGATGGAAAGATTTACATAGCCACCAATGGTAATTCATGGACTAACAACAATCCATTTACCCATTCCATAATAGAATTGAGCAATGAGGCATTTACCTCTATTAAAAAGCCCTCTGCTTTAGATGTTGTTCAAATAGGGCCCAACCCTATTGCTGTTGGAGCAACCCTTAATCTCAACTTGCCCAACGGAGTAAATGGGCATTTTAGACTTTATGATATCTCTGGTAGAATTGTTTTGACTCAAGAGTTAAGTGCTAACAAGTTTCAGGTTAATGTTACTGCAGGTATTTATTTCTGGCAAATATTGTTAGATGATGGGGAAACGAAAGAGGGGAAACTGGCAGTGGATTAGGGGGTTGGTTTTATTTATCGAGTCTTAGACTCGTTTCTATTGATCATCAGTAGAATGCTTCGCTAACTCTACTGATAGGAAATAAATTTTAGTCATTGGGGCGGAAGTTTATTGAACGAAATAATTTAATTATTTTCTGAGTTCAGGTTTTCCAACCTGACCTATCCCAAAAATCTCCGCTTCTCAGCCTCTGTTGGCAACCTGCAAGTTTCTTTTTTGCCAAACCATTGATACCTATTTCTAGCAATCCAATTGTAAATAAATTGGGGTAAAATATAAAATACGAGTCCTAAATTGTAAGGAAAAGGCAATTGTTTACAAATCATACCCACTGCTTTATAATGGGTATAAAATTTATCGTTTAAGTAAAGCGTAACACTATCATATTCTTTAAGCCTTGCAGGAATCAATTTTTTAGCGGTTTCTCCTTGCAATGAGGCAAATTTAAAAACCTCTTTTTTATCCTTCTGCATTATCCAATTAATAGAGGCATTGCAGAGATTACAGTATCCATCAAAAAATATTATGGGAGACATGGGACAGTGTTTTTAATGTTTAATTGTAAATTTTGAATATGTATGTGATTTGTGAAATCTAGGAAAGGGAGTCTGATGTAATTCAACATTAAACATTTAAAATTAATCATTAACAAAGCTCACAACTGGAATCTTTCCTTCTATAATTAGCCTTCCTGCTGTTTTAGCTTTAACTTCTTCTATGGTAACATCAGGAGCTATTTCTTTCAATTCAAATCCACGCTCGGTAATTTCAAAAACGCCTAAATCTGTTATTACTTTTTTAACGCATTTCAAACCTGTTATGGGTAAAGAACATTCGCCCAAAAGCTTAGATTCGCCAGCACGGTTGGTATGTTGCATAGCAACAATTATATTCTTGGCACTCGCTACCAAATCCATCGCTCCACCCATTCCTTTTACCATTTTGCCAGGAATTTTCCAATTGGCAATATCACCTTGGTCGCTCACTTCCATAGCGCCTAGCACCGTTAAATCTACCCTGCCAGAACGAATCATACCAAAGCTCATAGCACTATCAAAAAAGGCAGAACCCTTCGCGGTAGTAATGGTTTGTTTGCCTGCATTAATTAAATCAGCATCTTCATCGCCTTCCATTGGAAAAGGGCCAATGCCCAATAATCCATTTTCAGATTGAAGAATTACCTCAACATTTTCTGGAATATAATTAGCAACCAAAGTTGGAATACCAATCCCTAGGTTGACGTAGTACCCGTCTTTTAATTCTTGTGCAATTCTTTTTGCAATGCCGTATTTGTCTAACATTGGTTCAAAAGTAATGAAAAATAATAGAATTGCATCCTGCTGTTTTAGTTGTTTGTACTTCAAAATATTAAAAATGTAATTTATTTGAATCTGTGGTATTTAAGATTTCGTCATAATTTTATTACCTTCGCAGCAATTAGAAAACTTACCCTATGTTTGATTTAGAAATGATAAAAGCGGTTTACAGCCGTATGCCAAAGCGCATTGCAGCAGCTAGAAAATTAGTAAATAAACCCTTAACCTTAAGTGAAAAAATTCTATACAGTCACTTGTGGGATGATAATACTGATGCTCCTTTTGTGAGAGGTAATAGCTATGTAGATTTTTCTCCAGACAGGGTGGCTTGTCAAGATGCTACTGCGCAAATGGCCCTTTTACAATTTATGCAAGCAGGTAAACCAAAGGTTGCAGTGCCTACTACAGTGCATTGTGATCATTTAATTCAAGCTAAGCTGGGTGCAGAAAAAGATTTGCAAGAGGCATTAAACACGAGTAATGAGGTATTTAATTTCTTGGCATCCGTTTCTAATAAATATGGCATTGGTTTTTGGAAACCAGGTGCAGGAATTATCCATCAGGTAATTTTAGAAAATTATTCATTCCCAGGTGGAATGATGATTGGTACCGATTCACACACTGTAAATGCTGGTGGTTTGGGTATGGTTGCCATTGGCGTTGGTGGAGCAGATGCGGTAGATGTTATGGCAGGAATGCCTTGGGAATTAAAGTTCCCTAAATTAATTGGAGTAAAACTAACGGGCAAGTTAAGCGGGTGGTCATCCTCTAAGGATGTAATTTTGAAAGTAGCAGATATTCTTACCGTAAAAGGTGGTACTGGAGCTATAATTGAATATTTTGGAGAAGGTGCAATATCACTTTCCTGTACAGGAAAAGGAACTATTTGCAATATGGGTGCGGAAGTAGGTGCAACTACTTCTACCTTTGGATATGATGATTCTATGGAGCGTTATTTACGTGCCACCGAAAGAGCAGAAGTTGCTGATGCAGCCAATGCCATAAGAGAACATTTAACAGGCGACCCAGAAGTTTATGCCAACCCAGAACTATATTTTGACCAATTGATTGAAATTGATTTGAATACCCTTAAACCGTTGTTAAACGGACCTTTTACGCCAGATTTATCAACGGAAGTTGGTCAAATGACTGAAAAAGCACTTGCCAACGGATGGCCATTGGATATAGAATGGGGCTTGATAGGTTCTTGCACAAACTCTTCTTATGAAGATTTGACAAGATCAGCATCTATCGCCAAACAGGCAGTGGACAAAGGGCTGGAAACAAAAGCAGAATTTGGAATTAATCCAGGTTCTGAACAAGTAAGGTTTACAGCAGAACGAGATGGATTGTTAAAAATATTTGAAGATTTGAATGCCACTATTTTTACTAACGCTTGTGGCCCTTGTATTGGGCAGTGGGCAAGGTATAACGACCCTAAAAACGGGCCAAAAAATAGTATAGTTCATTCATTCAACAGGAATTTTTCTAAACGTGCCGATGGAAATCCAAACACCCATGCTTTTGTAACTTCGCCAGAAATGGTTGCGGCTATTACCATTGCAGGGAGATTAGATTTTAACCCAATGACAGACACTTTAACCAATAAAAAAGGAGAAAAAGTGATGTTTGACGAGCCTACGGGATTAGAATTACCACCAAAAGGATTTGATGTGGAGGATGCTGGATTTCAAGCACCTGTTGCGGATGGTAGCAGCGTTCAAGTGGTAGTAGATCCAAAATCAGATAGATTACAATTGCTAGAACCGTTTATGCCATGGGAAGGAACAGACTTGAAAGGTTTGCGACTATTAATCAAAGCCAAAGGGAAATGTACAACAGATCATATTTCTATGGCTGGACCGTGGTTATCTTATCGCGGACATTTGGATAATATCTCTAACAATATGTTGATTGGTGCGATGAATGCTTTTAATGACCAAACGGACAGTGTGCTCAATCCATTTACTGGAGCTTATGAGGCGGTGCCTAAAGTACAAAGACAGATAAAAGGAGCAGGCGAGTTTTCTATTGTAGTGGGTGAGGAGAATTATGGAGAGGGCAGTTCAAGAGAACATGCAGCTATGGAACCCAGACACCTAGGAGTTAGGGCAGTATTGGTAAAATCTTTTGCCCGTATCCATGAAACCAACCTTAAAAAACAAGGAATGTTGGGATTGACTTTTGCTGAAAAATCTGATTACGATAAAATTAGAGAAGACGATACTTTTGATATTTTAGGTTTGGTTAATTTTACACCAAATGAACCCCTAACCGTTAGAATTCATCATACTGATGGAACCACCGAGGATATCTTGGTAAACCATACTTACAATGCACAACAAATTGCTTGGTTTAAGGCGGGGAGTGCTTTGAATATTTTTAGGAAATAGGACAGGCATCAAACTGGCTCAGACCATGCGGTTTGATGCTTGATTAAAATTTGATAATGTGGGATTTAATGATTGTTTAGGGTCTTAGGATCCACTACAGAATTACTTCAGAATTTAGATTTACTTTCGTAACGTGAAACTGCTGATAGTTGAAGATGAGATTGAGTTAAGTTATACAATAGCTGATTTTTTTAAAAAAGAAGGCGAATTGGTGCTTACTGCAAAGGATAAAGCGGAGGCAGAAGATAAACTTATATTCCATCAGTTTGATGTGGTAATCTTGGATATAACCTTGCCAGACGGCAGTGGTATTGATATTTTGCCCATCATCAAACAAACACAGGAAAATTGTGGGGTGTTAATTCTATCTGCAAAAAACTCGATGGAGGATAAAATTAAAGGTTTAGATTTGGGCGCAGACGACTATTTAGCCAAACCGTTTCATATAGCAGAATTGAACTCAAGAGTGAAAGCTCTGGTAAGACGAAAAATTTATAAAGGCGAGGAAATATTGCAGTTCAATGAAATAAATATTAACCTTTCAGCAAATCAGGTATATATCAATGATACGCCACTTGCGCTGACAAAAAAGGAGTTTGCTCTTTTGCTTTATTTTATCAATAACAAGAACAGGGTGATAACCAAAGAAGCTATTGCTGAACATTTGTGGGGTGATAGTATAGATTTTAGTGAGAATTTTGATTTTATCTATACCCATATTAAAAACCTTAGAAAAAAAATCCTTTCCATTGGAGGGGTAGATTATTTGAATACTGTTCACGGAATTGGCTATAAATATACAGGTGTATGAAATTAATAACCAAAACAAATCTAAATTTTCTGGTAGTTTTAGCGATAGTATTGCCCATTTCTTGTATCGCACTTTTCTTCTCTTTAAATTATTTTTTGTCTGATGAGGTAGACGAATTGCTAAAAGTGGATCAAATGAGAATAGTTGAGCAGTTAAAAAACAATCCTGTTCCTATTTCTATTGCTCCAATGATTGAAGTAACAGAGATTGAAAACGAAATTATTTTCAATGAAGAAATAAAGGATGTATTGTTTTATGACCCGATTGGGGAAGGAGATGAGCCATTTAGAGAATTGACATCTGTTAAACAAATAAATGGTCAATGGTTTTTAATTAAAGTAAGGCATTCAACAATAGAGAATAAGGATTTTTTCATGGCTATTGTATTAACCATGGTTCTAATTCTAGTCCTTATTTTTGTATTACTCTATTTTCTAAACAACAGGCTATCTCTTAGGCTATGGCAACCATTTTATTATAACCTTGATCAATTAAAGTCATTCTCCTTAAAAGAGACAAAAGAAATAGCGCTTTTAGATTCAAAAATCGAGGAATTTCAAGATCTGAAAAACTCCTTAGTTTTACTAACCAATAAACTTCAAAAAGATTATAAACTATTAAAGGAGTTTACGGAAAATGCTTCCCATGAAATTCAAACTCCGTTATCCATTATATCCATGAATTTGGATGAATTGTTACAAGAAGAGCATACAGAAAGCAATTATAAAAAATTGTATGGCTGTTATCAATCCGTTCAAAGGTTATCCAAACTGAATGAAAAGCTTTTATTACTAGCCAAATTAGACAATAATCAGTTTAATAATTTAAAAGAGATAAATTTAAATGAGTTGTTCTCCAAAAAAGTAGAGGAGTTAAGTCCGCTTTTGGAGGAAAGAAATTTAGAAATTAAGGTAGAAGGAAAGCAGCAGTTCACTACTTCAATGGATCCTGTTTTGGCGAATATTTTATTGATAAACCTCTTATCTAACGCCATTAAGCATTCTACATCCAATTCTATTATTAAAGTATTAATTGACGAAAACGCTTTGCACATTGCTAATAAAGCAAATTATATCATTGATAATCAATTCATTTTTCAGCGATTCAAAAAAGGAAATGATGCCGCAAACTCCACAGGACTGGGTTTATCCATCGTTAAAAGTATTGCTGAAGTGTCAAATTTGGAGGTTGAAGCTTGTTTTGTGAATGATGTTTTTACTATTTCAATAAAAAAATTGTAGCCAAAAAATTAAAACAGATTTTCTTCAGAACCGAGTTGTTTGTTTGTGGTGTATATGAAAATAATAACGCTACTAACTTTAATTACTGTGAGTTTCACTTGCAAAACACTTCAAGCACAATCAAAAGATTCTATCTCATTTATCCAATCAAAAAGAATGTCTTATGATGATTTGGCTAAAAAAAAGGAAGGGACATTTTTTACGGGCATACCCGACTTTTCTTCTGACCCAGTAACGGGTTTTGGTTTTGGATTGAGAAGCAATGTGTATTGGAACGGAGAAAGAACCAACCCATTTTTTGCTTATACACCCTATTTGGCAAAATTAAAAGTTAACGCAGCTTATTATACTTCTAATGCTCGTGAATTAGCTTTATCTATAGACGTGCCTTATTATAAAGGAACACGTTGGCGTTTTAAAGTTGATTTTAAAGCACAACAAAATCCAGCAAATTTATATTTTGGTCTTACCGAATCAACTTTATCATCTTTAAGGTTGCCCTCTACTCCTTCTGGTGGCGAAACTTACAATACTTACTCGGCTTATGATCAAGCCAGGCAAATGCTGAGAATGGGAGGCGCTGGCGAATCTGCTTTAGTTACAGATGCTTTGTCTAACAGGTTTAGAGAAACTGAATATATGCTTAACCTTAAAACAGACTATGCAATTGGAGCTGGTAAATGGCGAATTATGGGTGGCTATGAAATTCAGCATTTAAGTTATAAAACATTTGAAGGAGTAGATGCTAAGGCAATTGACCCAAATACGGGAGAAGAAACAACCGCTCCTAACGGTTTTTCGCTTTTGCAAAGAGATTTTAATCAAGGTAAAATATCAGGTTTAAATGGTGGATGGGTTTCTATATTGCAAACAGCATTGATATATGATACCAGAGATTTTGAGCCTGACCCCACAAAAGGATTATACTTTGAGGTTGCTAATGAATATTCAAGTAAATACATTGCATCACAATTTGACTTTAATAAACTTTTTGTGCAAGGCAGGGCCTACCAGAAATTGCCGTTTGGCAAAAGAACTGTTTTGGCAGGTAGAGTAGGAGTCGGAAATATATTTGGTTTAAATGCTCCATTCTTTGAGTTTCAAGATCAATGGAGTCCAGATGGAAGTATTAACGCTTTGGGAGGTAAGCAGTCATTACGTGGATACAGAGCAAATAGGTTTTTGGCGCGTTCCCTTTGGTTTGCCAATGTTGAATTGAGGTATAGAATAGCAGAAACCAAATTTGGGAAACAAAGATTTGCTTTTGGCATTGCACCATTTTTTGATGCAGGAACCGTTAGAGACAAGTGGCAAGATTTAGGTTTTAAAAATGTAAAAACTTCCTATGGCGGAGGTTTAAGAATAGCTTGGAACCAATCCACTATTTTATCAATAGATTACGGATTGTCAAAGGAAGATAAGTTGCTTTATATTGGCTTAGGGCAAGTATTTTAACAAGTTTAAAAGTTTTTGTATCAACTACAGATTTTCTTCAGAAATGGGTTGTTACTTTGTAGTATACAAAATAAAAAAAATCCAATGAAAAAGAAAATCACAATGATTTCATTACTTGCAAGTTTTGCAATAATGTCATTCGCTCAAACTGCACCAACAATAGTTCAAGATGCTTTCAATGCTAAATATCCAAATGCTAAAACGGTAGAATGGGAACAAGAGAATGATTCTGTATGGGAGGCCGAGTTTAAATTAGAGGGAGTTGAATATTCAGCTAACTTTTCTAATGAAGGTGTTTGGAAAGAGACAGAACATGAAATAAAAACGAAAGATCTACCACAAGCGGTAAAGAACACTTTGGCTAAAGATTTTGCTGGATTTGAAGTTGAAGAAATAGAAATGGTAGAATCTCCTGGTTTTACAGGTTATGAAATAGAGATTGAAAAGGGAGAAGTTACTATGGAAGTCCGTATCGATAAGGCAGGTAAGGTTATTAAGAAAGAGGTAAAGGTGGAAGAGGAAAAGGATTAGTTAATTCCGAAATATAAAATAAAAATGTCAAGCAGATATTGGCTTATACTTTTTTAATCAATGATGAAATCATTTATAATTCTAACCCTACTATTATTGTTTAGTTGCAATATGCTTGCACAACAAAGTTTAGCATACTTTTTATCGCAAGCAAAAGCAAATAACCCGGCATTGGCAGAGAGCAATAATGCCCAAAGTTTAGTTCAATTGCAGGCTAAGTTGATTGACATTCAAAATAAAGCGATTAAAGTAAATGCTACCTCAGAAGTAAATTTTTCGCCTTATTTTAATAACAATGGAAGTCTTGTTTCAGTTACTAATTTACCGAATCAAAATGCTACAGGATATGATGTAAATGTAACCAATGGAGGGTTGTATAGCGCACAGTTAAATATTTCTAAAAATTTATTGAACGATAGAGCCGTAAAAAACTTGCAATTCCAAAACAGCCTACAAATAGGTTCCAATAAATTAACCTATGAATTAATCTATCATAATTTGGAGAAAAATATCTCTGACAATTATGTCCTTGCTTATCAATTGCAAAGTCAAAAGGAATTTTTATTTAATGAGATTATAGAGATTAAAAAAAGGGTTGCAATAGTTGAACTTCTCACCAAAAATGGTCTTTCACAAGAAAGTGATTATTTGTTAGTCCAATTAGATTTAAAAGCTAAAAAATTAGAATTGCAGCAAATCGAAGCAAACTTAAAAAGCGCAATTAATCAACTTTTCAGCTTAAGCAATTTAGAAGCTACTGATACCAGCGTATTGATAAAGCCTAACATTGTTATAGATAGCAATAAAAATTTGCTGTTTATCCATCAGAAATTCAATAATGATTCCCTTCAATTGGAAGCAAATCGCTTAGTGTTTAATAATCAATACAAACCTCAATTAAATATGTATGCAAACACAGGGGTAAATTCTACGGATATTACAAGAATTAATCATCATGTTGGAATAAGTGGCGGTGTAAGATTGACCATACCCATATATGACGGAGGCCAGAAAAATATTTACAGTCAACAACAACAACTTTATCAAGAAAATTTGGCAACTTATAGGGAGCGCAATAAAACGCAACTGAATAACAATTTAGAAATGCTGCAAATTCAAATAGCTTATACTCAAAATAACATGATTGCTATCAATGAACAATTGACAATTCAATCAAAAATTATAGAAGTCTATAAAACTAAATTGGCAAGCGGACAGGTTTCAATTCTTGATTTTTTAAATGTATCAAGGGATTATAGACTAGCGCAATTCTTAAAAATTCAAACACAAACTAACCTTTGGTTATTGTATAACCAATTTAATTATACCAACTGGTAATGAAAAAGACAAATAGTATATTAGCAATACTCGCATTAATATGTTTGATGACATTCACTCAATGCACAGATACAGTGGTTACTGAAGATGCAACCGTGATAGCCATCCCTGTTGAGTATGCAACTGTATCCATCAATGATATTGCCGAGTATGTAACTTTTAATGGAGTAACGCAATACGCCAAAAAGGAGAATATTAGATCTCATATTACAGGTTATATCTCCAGTATGAATTTTAATTTGGGACAGCAAATTTCTAAAGGTCAAACTTTTGCTTGGGTGCGCACAAAGGAACAGGATGCGTTAGAAGGTTTATCTAACATTGACGCTTCTTTTATTAAAATATATCAACCCAATAGCATCAGAAGCAATGGAAATGGAGTAATTACGCTTTTAAATATAACAAAGGATGATTATGTAGCCGAAGGGGATATTTTAGCCATTGTTTCTCAACCCAATTCATTGGTTATTCAAGTAAACATTCCGTATCAATATCATAATTTTGTTAAAATTGGTGGAATTTGTGAGGTAATTCTTCCTGGAGGGAATGTAATCAAGGCAAGAATTTCAGGTGAACTTCCTGTCATTGATCCTGTAGCGCAATCACAATCTTTTTTAATTGCCCTGCCAAAAGAAAACTTGCCTGAAAATCTAAATGTTGGTGTTCGCATTATTCTAAAAGAAAATAAAACAGCCATGGTAGTGCCTCACAAGGCTATTCAAACAAATGAGCTATTGACAGAATTTTGGATAATGAAATTGGTTGGAGATACTTTAGCCATTAAAACGTCTGTCGAAATTTTAATTCAAAATGATTCGTTGGTTGAGATAAGGTCTAGCAGCATTTCTGTGGATGATAAAGTAATAACCAAAGGCAGTTATCAATTACAAGATTCAACCATTGTAAAGATTAAATAGGATGAAAGACTTTCAAATCAAATACAAGTTTCCTCTTTTAGTCATTGCATTGCTGCTATTGGTTGGAGGGGTTTTTACGTATAAAAACCTCAAAACAGGTCTTTTTCCAGATATTACTTTCCCCAAAATTAAAATTATTGCAGATGCTGGGCAACAACCTGTTGAAAAAATGATGGCTGCAGTAACCATTCCATTGGAAAATATTGTAAGAGCTACTGAAGGTTTGGAAGACATCAGGAGTACAACCTCAAGAGGGAGTTGTGAAATATCAGTGTTTTTAGGTTGGGATGTAGATATAGATATTGCCAAAGCGCAAATTGAATCATTTATAAATCAAGCGCAGGGTAGTATTTTACCCAACACCACTATTTCTGTGCAAAAAATGAATCCCTCTATCCTTCCTATAATGGGTTATTCATTAGAAGGAGATTTATCGCAAGTGGAATTAAAGAAAATTGCAAAATATACCATTAAGCCCTATTTGTCAGGTACCAAAGGGGTTTCTAGTATAGTGGTAATAGGAGGGAAAGAGAAAGAATATCAAGTGGTGCTTAAACCGTATGCTATCAATGCGCTTGGGTTAACTGTAGGAACGATTCAAAAGGCAATTGCTAATTCAAATGTATTGCAATCCACGGGTTATATAGCAGATTACGATAGGCTGTATTTGACCATTATGGACAATGCGGTGGATGATATTAGTGACCTAAAAGAATTGGTAATTATCAACTCTCCAAAACGACTTGTGCGCTTAAAAGATGTTGCTACCATTCAATTATCGGAGGCAAAAGAATATGTTAGAATTGTTGCCAATGGAAATAATGTACCTTTAGTTGCTATTGTAAAACAACCCAATGCAAATTTAATTGATGTAAACAATGCTATTGAAGAAAGAGTTGCCGAACTCAGTAAAATTTTGCCAAAGGGAGTTCATTTAATTCCTTTTTACAAACAAGCCGACTTTGTAAACAACAGTATCAAAAGTATAGAAGATGTTTTGCTGATTGGATTGGGATTGGCTTTAATTATAGTGATTCTGTTCTTGCGTTCCTTCAACGCAAGCATGGTTGTGCTCTTTACCATCCCAATTACCTTGTCTGTAACTTTGCTAATCCTTGATTATTTTGGTTACACACTCAACATTATGACGCTTGGAGCTATTGCTGCTGCTATAGGGTTGATGATAGATGATGTTGTAATTATTATAGAACAGATTCATAAAATTAAAGAAGAGCATCCCAAAGAATCCATTGCTTGGTGCATTATAGATGCCATTACCCATTTGTTTCCTGCAATGATTGGCTCTTCCTTAAGTACCTTGGTTATCTTTATTCCATTTGTACTAATGACTGGTGTTGCAGGAGCGTATTTTCAAGTGATGGCATACACTATGATTATTGCACTAACCGCTTCCTTTTTTATCAGCTGGATTATTGTGCCTGTTTTGTACCTACTATTCTCTAAAGACAAATCACATGCTGTTGAAAAAGCAAAAGTGCCAAAAACAAAATGGATTCATTTAGTGCTTGGGAAACCAATTATTGGTGTGTCGTTTACCGCAATATGTATAGCACTATTAATTATAATTCCACCTAAATTACCTTCAGGGTTTTTGCCCGAAATGGATGAAGGGAGCATTGTCTTAGATTTTAACAGTGACCCAGGTACAACCCTTGAAGAAACGGATAGAATGTTGTCTTTAGTCAATGATATTTTGGATAATCAGCCAGAGGTGGATGCTTATTCATCACGTTTAGGAACTCAAATGGGTTTTTTTATAACAGAGCCCAATAGAGGCGATTTCCTAATTAAATTGAAAGAGAATAGGAATAAAACAACGGATGAAGTGTCTGATGAAATAAGAACTAAAATTGAAGCAGTTGTGCCTCAACTAACCATTGACTTTGGACAGGTAATTGGCGATATGTTAGGCGATTTAATGAGTTCAGTTCAACCTATAGAAATTAAATTGTATGGCGATGATATTGATAAAATAAACGAATTGTCTAAAGAAATTGCTGATGTTACAAGTAACACAGAGGGTACAGCTGATGTATTTGATGGAATTACGATAGCAGGGCCAGAAATACTGATCCAGCCTAATGTTCCAAAACTAGCACAATTGGGAATTGCACCTGTTGATTTTCAAACGATAATACAATCTCAAATTGAAGGAGTAATTGTGAGTAGCATGATTGAACAAGAACGCATCATCAATATTCGTATCATTTATCCAAATGCAAATGGCTTAACCATTTCAGAACTAAAAAATTGCAGTGTAATTATTCCTAGTGGTGCGCTGGTGCCTTTAAGTGAATTGGCAACCATTGAAATGGGAAAAGGAGTGGCACAAATTAACAGAGAAAATCAAAAATCCATTGGAGTGATAACTGCTCGATTGAACAATAGAGATTTAGGTTCAACATTCAGTGACTTGCAAAAACAAATAGCTGCAAAAATTAATTTGCCATCTGGCTACCACATTGCATATGGTGGTGAGTATAAGCAACAACAACAAGCGTTTAAAGAGTTAATGATGATATTGGTTGCTGCATTTCTATTGGTTTTTATTGTGATTTTATTCTTATTCAAAAAAATAAAAGTTGCTTTGTCCATTTTGTTTATTTCCATGCTTGGGGTAGCAGGGTGCTTATTGAGTTTGTACATAACTGGCACGGCCCTTAACGTTGGCAGTTATATGGGTATTATTATGATTGTTGGAATTATTGGAGAGAACTCAATATTTACCTGCCGTCAATATCAAGATTGCCCACAGGAATATAGTCATTTAGATAAAATAGAATTTTCCATTGCTGCTAGATTACGACCCAAATTAATGACTGCCTTTGCTGCCATCACAGCGTTAATCCCATTGGCATTGGGAATAGGAGCAGGTGCTCAGTTGCATCAGCCCCTTGCTATCACAGTGATTGGGGGGTTGGTATTTGCATTACCTTTGTTGCTTGTAGTTTTGCCAACGATATTGAAAATTATAAAAGAGTAAATTTATGTTGTTTTAGGGTGAGATTTCAACAATTTCTATCCAATTCAAACTATGGATAATTTATATCTTCACCTTTGGTAAATTTAGGGATTAATATTTCATAATATTTTCCATTATACCTCCCTGAAATTAGGCACTCATTTTCGCCCATGCGCATTGGTTTTGGGTAAGTGGGTGTATACACCGGCTCTATTTCTCCATTGGCTTGCATTCTGTCTCCTTCGCTAAACCTGCAATCTAATTGGTAAGTGCCATCTTTCATTTTATAAAATGAAATGTCATTATCGTTACCTAATTTTCTGTTTACAAGGTTGTCTTCAATCAAAAAGTAAACGGTATCCACCAGAAAAGTATCGGTTACTAACGCTGAAAAATTAAACTGGTATATTCTACTAGAACCGCTACCATAAACGCCACCTGCAGTGCTATATTTAAGTGCAGAACTAATAAATTCCTCCGATTTTAGTTTGTTGCACGTGGCAGACATAAGGCTCAAAATCAAGCAAGGAATTAATATTTTAAATGTATTTTTCATAGGATTAAATGGCGTGTAAATATAGTAAAACAATAATGATACCGCTTATAATAACGTGCGCTACTCATTGTGATAGGGATGATTGTGAATGATTGAGAACGCTCTGTAAACTTGCTCTGCCAGTACAATGCGAGCCAATTGATGAGAAAAAGTAAATTTTGAAAGTGCTAAAACGTAGTGCGCCACATCTTTAATTTGCTGATGAGCACCAAATGCACCACAAATGATAAAAACCATGCGTTTGCAACTGTTAATTTGTTTTTGGGTAATGAAATCCGCAAATTCTTTCGAAGTAGGGGTTTTTCCTTTTTCATCCAAAAGTACTACAAAATCGTGAGGCTCAATATGTTTTAAAAGCTGCTGTGCCTCTTGTGTTTTTTGGTCTTCTGGTTTGGTAACTCCTTTTAGATTGGGGGTGCAAATGGTTTCTATAGGTGCATAATGTTTTAACCTACCTTCATACATTTGAAAGGCGGTGGCAACATATTGTTCTTTGGTAGTTCCTGTAAAAAGAAACAATATTTTCACGGTAGTTTTTAGTTATTGAATTTTTGCCAAGCTTTTTCAAGTGCGTCAGCAGTATGATTATTGACATTGCTTAAAGGCAATCTCAAGGTGGTTTCTCCTATGCCAATTTTATTGAGTAGATGTTTAATTCCACCCGGGCTTCCATCGGCAAAAATAACCCTGCATAAATCTAAGCTTTTGTAATGCAATTTTTTAGCTTCTGCAAAATTACCAGACAATGCCGTTCTAACCATTTCAGAAAAATGATTGGGGATTAACTGCGCAATAACAGAAATAACGCCCTTCCCGCCTAGAGCAGTAATGGCATAGGTTAAACTGTCATCACCACTTATTAACTCAAAGTTTTCGGGCTTGTCTTTGATAATCGTCATCATTTGTTCAATATCCCCACTTGCCTCTTTGGTAGCAATAATATTTTTATGCTTGGCTAAAGTTAACTGAGTGTCAGCAGTCATGTTTACACCAGTTCGCCCTGGAACATTATACAATATTATGGGCAATGGACTCATATCTGCAACCATGTTATAGTGCTTTATGATACCTGCCTGATTGGGTTTGTTATAATATGGGCAAACAGACAAAATAGCTTGATAGCCTATTAAATTGGTATGTTGCAAGGCATGTACCACTTGATGCGTACTATTACCTCCTAATCCCAAAACCAATGGACATCTTCCGTTTACCTTTTCTGCCGTAAATACAATGAGTTGAGCTCTCTCTTCTGCCGTGATGGATGGACTTTCTCCAGTGGTTCCTTGCAGCACCAAATAGTCTAATTTGCCATTAATGCAATGTTCAATCAATTTTTCGAAAGCTTGCCAATCAATGCTTTCGTCTTTTTTAAATGGAGTTATTAAAGCTACTCCAGTTCCTTTGAATAAAAATTCGCTCATTTATCTTATTTGATTTAATGTATTATAAATGCTCTCCAAATAGGATTGCATATTGTTTGTGTTGTCCACAATAAAGTCATAGCCAGGGGTTTTTCTCTCAGAAAAAGGACCAATAATGCACTTGCTTTTACTAAAACCTGCGATGCAAGCATTTTTAGTATCACTTTTAGGGTTGCAAAAGATTAGATAATCATAATCTGTCATTAAAAATTCTTTCAGTTCTTTGCTTCTTGGGAGTCCAGTGGCATAAAAATCGGTTTTATCCAATACTTTACTTTTAAAACTGTTGCCTTGATTTTCTGTAAGCTCAGGTTTCTTTTTAGAATAGATAACAATGCTTTCTACTGCTTTTCCATCATTTCTTAGTGTATTTGCAAAATGATCAATGGCTGCTTTGTCTTTTTCATTGCAAGGTTCATTGATAATAAAGACATAAGCTTTGCTTTTGGCAAAAGGAGTTAAACTAGATTTTTTAGTCTTTCCTTTCATCCTTCGGTATAAACTTAGAAATAATATTTTCGACCTAATTTTCATCTCTCGCAGGCAAATTTAACCAAAGCCATCATTAATTCCCTATCATTTGAAGAAATTCGTTCTCAGAAATAATAATGACCCCTAATTTTTCTGCTTTTTCTAATTTTGAAGGACCCATTTTATCCCCAGCCAAAAGGTAATCTGTTTTTCCTGTTACCCCACTCCCTTGTTTGCCACCATGTGCTAAAATCATTGTTGCCAATTCCTCTCTGCTATATTGACTAAATACTCCAGAAATAACCACTATTTTGCCTTCCAAAGTACTAGAAAGTAGCGTATTTTCTTCTTCTAATGATGCCAATTGAACACCTGCTGCCCGTAATCTATCTATTGTATGAATATGGTTTGGGTCTCTAAAATGTTCAAAAACAGAGATGGCAATAACGGTTCCTATTTCATCTACATTGCTCAAGGTTTCTAGTTCTGCTGCAGCAATATTTTCTATGGTTCTAAAATGGGATACCAATTTTTTCGCAACGGTGGCACCCACATATCTGATACCCAAACCAAAAAGAACCTTATGAAAAGGAACTTCTTTAGATTTTTTAACGCCAAACACAATATTTTCAGCAGATTTTTGACCCATTCTTTCCAAGTTGATTATGTCAGCAACTTCTAGGTCATACAAATCTGCCACATTTTTAACCAAATTGGCTTCAAAAAGTGATTGAATGGTTTCGTCTCCCAAGGATTGAATGTCGCAGGCTTTTCTACTGTTATAATGTTTTATTTTTCCTATGATTTGAGGCGGGCAGCCCAGTTCATTCGGACAATAATGGTTGGCTTCCCCATCGGCCCTAACCAAGGCCGTATTGCATTCTGGACAATGTGTAATATATTGAAGTGGCACACTATTTTGGGCTCTTTTTTCAAAATTAACTCCCGTAATTTTTGGAATTATTTCGCCACCTTTTTCGACAAAAACGGTATCGCCAATTCTTAAACCCAGACGTTCTATCTCATTGGCATTGTGTAAGGAAGCTCTTTTGACAATTGTACCCAAAAGTTGAACAGGCTCTAAATTTGCAACAGGTGTTATAGCACCCGTTCGTCCAACCTGATATGCCACACTTTTTAGAACTGTAGAAACCGCTAATGTTTTAAACTTATAACTGATGGCCCATCTAGGATTTTTGGCTGTAAAGCCTAACTCTTCTCTTTGGTGAAAATCATTAACCTTAATTACTACACCATCAATATCATACCCTAATTTAAAACGTTCTTCATTCCAAAAATTGATGTACTCAAAAACCTGCTGAATGTTTTTACAAACTTTACTTTCATTAGAAATTTGAAGTCCCCAACTTTTTGCGGACTGCAGGCTTTGCCAGTGATTGGTATAGCTTTTTTCGGTTTCAAGCACTTGATAAAGAATTAAATCTAGCGGTCTTTTGGCAACCTCTGCACTGTCTTGAAGTTTAACAGTCCCCGATGCAAAATTTCTTGGGTTGGCATAAAGTGCTTCTCCATTTTCGGCCCTTGTTTCATTCAATTTATCAAAAGCAGCCCGGTGCATAAAAATTTCACCCCGCAGTTCTACATTTTTCGGAAAATCTCCCTTAAGTTTGGAGTTTAGGGTATGAATGGTTTTGACGTTATCTGTTACCACATCACCTTTAATGCCATCACCACGCGTAACGGCTTTTGAAAGTAAACCACTTTCATAATGTAAACTAATAGAAAGTCCATCAAATTTTAACTCACATACATACTCATAATCAGTTGTTCCCAATCCTTTTTGTACGCGGTTGTCAAACTCAATTAGTTCATCCTCGTTATAAGTATTACCCAAGGAAAGCATTTGGTGTTGATGCGTAAATGACTCAAAATTTTTATTCACCGCCCCTCCAACTTTTTGCGTTGGACTATCTGGACTTTTAAGTTCTGGAAATTCATTTTCTAAATCTTCTAATGCTTTCATTAAGAAATCAAATTCAGAATCAGAAATGGTTGGATTTGCCAGGGTGTAATATTGGTAATTGTATTCGCTAAGCTGTTTTCTTAACGTGTCAATTCTCTCTTTTGGATTCATGGTTTTATTCAGAATTAGAACACAAATTGGCTACAAATCAAATTTAATTCCTTGCGCTAAAGGTAGATTGTCTCCGTAATTAATGGTATTAGTTTGTCTGCGCATATAAGCTTTCCAACTATCGCTGCCACTTTCTCTACCACCGCCAGTTTCTTTTTCTCCACCAAAAGCTCCGCCAATTTCTGCTCCACTCGTTCCAATATTTACGTTTGCTATTCCACAATCTGAACCACCATGACTTAGAAACCATTCGGCTTCTTGTAAATTATCCGTAAAAATGGCAGAACTTAAACCTTGCTTTACATCGTTTTGCATGGCTATTGCCTCTTCTAAATTATTATATTTCATCATATATAAAATAGGTGCAAATGTTTCTTCTTGAACCATTTTATAGTGGTTGCAGGCCTCTATAACAGTTGGTTCAACATAACAGCCAGATTCAAAACCTGCACCTTTTAAAACTTTGCCACCGCATACTATTTTACCACCTTCAGCAATAACTTTATTGATGGCATTGGTGTATTGGGTAACCGCTTGTTGATCAATTAAAGGACCGCAGTGATTGGTTTCTAATAATGGATTGCCAATTTTTAACTGTTTATAACCTTTAATTAAAAGTTTTTTAACCTGCTCATATTTTGATTGATGAACAATTATCCTTCTAGTTGTTGTACATCTCTGACCAGCTGTGCCTACTGCACCAAAAAATGTAGCCTTTATTGCCAATTCTAAATTAGCATATTCAGAAATGATAATGGCATTATTGCCACCTAATTCCAATAAAGATTTTCCTAATCGCTGACCCACGGTTTCTGCAACAATTTTTCCCATTCTGGTACTTCCGGTAGCAGAAACCAAAGCTATTCTGGGGTCTTGGCTTAGTTTGCTCCCAATTTTATGGTCACCATTTACTAACGTAAACAAGCCTTCTGGCAGACTATTGTCAATCAGTACTTGTTTCATTAGCTGCATACATGCAATTGCGGAGAGTGGTGTTTTTTCTGATGGTTTCCATACAACAACATTTCCACAAACGGCAGCAATCATAGCATTCCAGGCCCAAACTGCCACAGGAAAATTAAAGGCACTTATAACACCAACAATTCCTAATGGATGCCATTGCTCATACATTCTATGTTTTGGACGCTCGCTGTGCATTGTTAAACCATATAATTGGCGACTAAGGCCAACTGCAAATTCGCAAATGTCAATCATTTCTTGAACCTCTCCTAGCCCTTCTGATAGGCTTTTGCCCATTTCATAAGAAACCAATGTGCCTAAATTGGTTTTATTTTCCCTAAGTATATTGCCGTATTGTCTAACAATGTCACCTCTTAGTGGGGCAGGAATTGTGCGCCATGTTGAGAATGCATCATTGGCACGTTTTATTACTGCTTCATATTCTGTTGTTCCAGCGTAAGTTACAGAACCAATTTTATGACCATCAACAGGAGAAATAATGTCTCTGGTTTCTGTATTGAGTGCAGTAATCCAGTTCGTGCCTGTGCAAACACTTTCATTTTTATCTTTTATGCCTAATGTTTTAAGGATGATTTTAATGTCTTTCTGAGTCGCCATATTATTTGCAAATATACGATTTCACCCATGAAGTTTTAAACAAATTGCGATAAACTATGGGTAATTTGAGAGTAATATTTTACCGATTTAGAATGCTTTTAAATCGGTACTGTCAAATGTCCATTCGGGCGTTTCAATTTTGGCTGTGTTAAGTTTATACCAATGTGAAATTTTAGGATTATAATAATTAATTAGTCCGTTTTACTGGGTGGCATGTGCATAACCCTTTGAGGGAATGGGATTTCAATTTTATTTTCTCTAAAAGCAGTTCTGATATCAAAACGAATATCACTTTTTGTGTTTTCAATAAAAAACATATCCGAACTCCAAAAAAACAATTCATAAATAACAGCACTATCTCCAAAATCAACGATACGCACAAAGGGTTTTCGGTCTGTTTTATTGCTAATAACCATAGGCTGCGTGGCTGCAATAGCCAGCAAAATATCTCTAACCTGATGTTCATTGGCGTTGTAAGACACACCAACCTCAACACTAAAACGAGTTGGAGATAAGTTGTGACTCCAATTGATTACCTTTTCTGTAATAAATTTGTGATTGGGAACAACAATGGTAGTGCCAGTTCTGGTTATAAAATCAGAGGTTCTTAGTTTGATATCAACCACTCTACCCACATTGCCATCTATTTCTAAAATATCATCAATTCTAATTACACCCTCGGTAAGCATAAAAATCCCTGAGACGATGTCTTTAAAAATATCTTGAACACCCAAGCCAATTCCCACAAAAAGGGCTGCAGAGCCAGCTAAAAGATAAGTTACCTCTATCCCAGTGCTTTTTATCATTAAAATGATAGCAAAAATCCAAAAGAAATATTTGAATAATAAATATACTGAATGCCTTCTTTTTTTGTCTACAATGGTTTTTTTGGTTTTCAGTTCTAATATAAACCGAATGAAATAAAGCAGCACAAGTGTACCAAAGTAAATAAAGAGGATATTAAGAATATTATGACCGTTAATATCAACCTTACCAAAATGGAAAATGATTTTATTTAAATATTTATCTATGAAATCAAGCATTTAAAAACTTTTAAAATACAACAAGGTTTGCAAAGTTAAGTTTTGTGATTGAAGTTTTTAGTTTTTAATCGGTTTATTAAAGTATTAATAAGTTGCTTAATTTCGGTAAAATAAGGTGTATTGTAAATTAATAAAAGTGATAAGGTTGCAAAAATGGAGGTTTTAGCAGCACTTTGTAGCCAAGGGTTTTCTATTTGTATGAAATGAATTAAAAGAATAAGGGTACCAATAAGTAATAATGATGTTAAGGCCTTGGCTGAAAAAGGTGTAATTTTGATAATGTACTTCAATATTAAAATACCCAATATAAATGCTACCAAATACACAGCTGCCGTGCCCATTGCTGCACCTGTTACACCATAAATTGGGATTAGTAAAATATTTGCTAAAACACCTACTGCAACATTGACGATGGATAAAGGTATTTCCAGCCAATATACTTTTGAAAAACTAATCAATGCACCGCCACTGCTGAACATAAACTCCAATATTTTAGCAAAGCCAATAAATAATACGACATTTTTTCCCTGAGCATAAAGTGCGCCATTTGGTAAAATATGATATAATAAATCTAAATTGAGCCATAACAAACCAAACATAAGTATGCCAATGGCAACCTGATTATGAGATGTCTTTTTATAAAACCTTTCTAACTCATTTTTATCATCGGCAGCAATTTTATGAGATATTTGAGGGGTTGCCAACTGCATCAATGAGCGATTAGGCAATTCAATAAGTGCAATAAAACTAAATGCAATTGCATAAATGGCGGTATCGCTTAATCCATTTATACCTGTAAGCATTAAAAAATCTAGCCGTGAAACAATTATTCCTAAAAATGCTGTGAGCATACTGGAGGCAGTAAACCACGAAAAATTTTTAATCAGTTTTGGGGTTAATATTTCTTTATTAATTTTAAAACTAAGTTTATTGATGCTGTTGAGGTATAAAATATCAATGATAGCACAGAGCAGATGCGTTGCAATAAAGCCAAAAAGCAGTTGTTCGAAACTGATTAATTTTGCTGCAAACAGTATTAAAAAACCAATGTTGCCTAATCGAATGAGCCATTCTCTCATTATCTTTGGAACAACAATTCTTTGTTTGATGGCACAATAAATTTCAGCTATTTCTATATAGATATAACCAGCAATCAATAAAATAATAAGATAGTAATAGTGATTAAAAACGGGAGATTTTTCCGCATAAAATGCTTTAATGGGTTGTTTAAAAACCGTTAATACAATGTAAGTTAGTATAATGCCTAAAGTAGGAATTGCAAAAGCCCAAAAACTAAAACCATTGTGAGTTTTGTCTTTAGTTTCAAATTTGGGAAAATAGCGCATCATGCTACTTTGCATACCCAATTTGGCAAAGCCAACCATAACCAAGGCTGCCTGAATAAAAACTTGAAAAAGCCCTAATTCCTCTTGCGAAAGGTATTTCGTTTGCAGAAATAGTAAATAAAAAGCTCCAACAATAGCACCTCCAAAATTGATAAAGGTACCCTTAAAACTTTGCCTCGTGATTGTGCCCATAAAACGAACCACGAATAAAATCAAATGTTTGATAGATTTTACATTTTTTTTAGACTAAGGTATAAATAAGCAAGATTTGTTTCGCAATATCAAATAGTACTCTTACTTTTGTGCCACAAGAATATGAAATTAGAAAATGCCAAAGTCCTAGTTATAGGGGGTGCTGGATTTATAGGAAGCCATGTGGTAGCGGAGTTATTGAAAACAAAGGTTGCCAAAATTGTGGTATATGATAATTTTGCTAGAGGAAGAATGGAGTATTTGGAGCCATATATGCACGATAATCGGTTATCCGTATTTTCTGACGGAGGGGATATTAGAGAAACTGATGTTTTAAATGCAGCTATGAAAGGGATGGATGGCGTGTTTTGTTTGGCGGCATTGTGGTTGCTGCATTGCAAAGATTACCCAAGAGTGGCATTTGACGTAAATATAAGAGGTATTTTTAATGTGTTGGAGGCCTGTGTTGCCAATAATATTAAAAAATTGGTTTGGTCTTCTTCAGCCTCTGTTTATGGTGATGCTGTCGAGTTGCCCATGACTGAAGAACATCCATTTAACAATAAGAACTTTTATGGAGCTACCAAAATTGCGGCCGAGGCAATGGCAACTGCTTTTAATGACCGATATGGTTTAGAGGCAATCGGTTTGCGATATATGAATGTTTATGGACCTCATCAAGACCAAACAGCTGCCTACACTGGTGTTATACCAATTATGCTCAATAAAATTGATGAAAATGAGCAACCCGTGATTAATGGAGATGGTTCTCAGTCTTATGATTTTATTTATGTTGAAGACGTTGCAAGGTTTAATATCTTGTCCATGGAAAATGAAGTTAAATTTGGATTTTACAATGTGGGAACGGAAAAGCAAACTACTATTAAAACATTGTGTGATACAATTTTGGAACTGAAGAGTTCAGACCTAAAAGTTCAATATAACCCCTACAGTGAGGATGATGCCAGGCAATTTGTGCAAAATAGAATTGGGAGCAATGCCAAAGCAAAAGCTGAGTTAGGTTTTGAGCCTAAATATGATTTACGCACTGGTTTACAAAAATTAATTGATTGGAGAAATCAAGGACAAACAGCCAATGGATAGTCAAACAAAGCAAACACAAAAGTCTTTTAATGAGAAATGGACAAAAAACAGCAATCTTGCTTTAGAAGCTACCATATCTGAGGGTTCTACGGTTTTTAACTGGATATTAAATAGAAATGGATTTACTAATTTACTTGATTTTAAGAATTTTCTAAGCACCAAGAAACGTATTTTAGATGGTGGCTGTGGCAATGGTAGGGTAACAAAGTTACTTAGAATGCATTCAAATCCTCTAAATACAGAAGTTGTGGGTATAGATTTCTCATCCCATGAGGTGGCCAAAGAGAACTTGAAGGATGAGCAAAATTTAGAAATTCAATTTGGGAATTTAAGAGAGGATTTAAGTTCTCTTGGGTTGTTTGACTTTATTTATTGCCAAGAGGTTTTGCATCATACTGGAGATGCTAGGAGTTCTTTTAAAAATTTATGTCAAATTCTAGCACCAAATGGTGAAATAGCCATATATGTTTACAAAGAAAAAGCACCCGTAAGAGAATTTACGGATGATTATATAAGAGAAAAAATAAGTGGATCGAGTTATGAAGATAGTATGAAGGCTTGTCGCCAAATTGCTGAGTTAAGTAAAACATTGACAGACTTAGACATAAGTTTTGATGCACCCGCAGTGGATGTCTTAGAAATTCCTGCTGGAAATTATACTATGCAAAGGTTTCTTTATCACTTTTTTATGAAATGCTTTTGGAATTCAGAATTTAGTTTTGAGGATAACGCAGTAATTAATTATGATTGGTATCATCCACAGGACTGCACCAGGCATAGTTTAGCTGAAGTTGAAACTTGGTTTGCAGAAAATAATATTGAAATTAACCATAAGTTCGTTGACTTTTATGGAATTACGGTAAAAGGCAAAAAAGTATAAATGGTCACAAAAAAAAGAAATATTGCTATTTCTCAGCCTAGCTTGGGACTAGAAGAATGGGAAGCTGCCAAAGAGCCAATTCTTTCTGGATGGGTTTTGCAGGGTCCAAAAGTGCTTGCCTTTGAAGAGCAATTTGCGGCTTATCATTCCGTAAAATATGCCATAGCCGTTAGTAACTGCTCTACAGCACTGCAATTGGCGGTGCTAGCGTTGGATTTAATGAAGGGAGATGAAGTATTGGTTCCCTCATTTACCTGGGTTTCTACTGTGAATGCAATTGAATCAGCAGGATTAATTCCAATATTCGTTGATGTTGAAAAGGATACCTATAATATTTCAATAGAAGATGCAAAGGCAAAAAAAACGTCTAGAACAAAAGCAATTATTCCGGTTCATCTTTTTGGTTTATGTGCGGACATGAAAGCCATAAAAACTCATTTTCCTGAACTAAGAATTATTGAAGACGCTGCATGTGCAAGCGGTTCAAAAATTGATGATGAGTACACTGGTAATTTTGGTGATATGGCTTGTTTTTCTTTTCATCCCAGAAAAAGCATTACTACAGGCGAAGGGGGCATGATAACCACAAATAATCTAAAATTAGCGGAAAAACTAAGAATTTTAAGAAACTGCGGTTTAAGTAATCAAAAGGACCCAAAGACCGGTATGTTTCAGGTTTATGATTTAGGTTTCAATTTTAGACTTACAGATATCCAAGCTGCCATTGGTATAGTACAATTATCTAAAATGAAGGATTTAATAGCATTTAGACAAAATTGGGCAAAATTCTTTGATCAAGAATTGGAATGCATTGATTGGTTGGCATTGCCAAGATATCCGGAAAATTATGAACATACTTGGCAATCTTATGTTGTGCTTGTGGATGAACAGAAATCAAAGTATTCAAGAAATAAACTTATGGAGATGCTTGCGGATAGGGGAATTGCTACGAGACCTGGAACCCATGCAGTCCATATGCTAGCTTATTATCAGGAGAAATATAAATTTAAGGAAAATGATTTCCCAAATTCAGCTATTTGTAATAATTGCACCCTAGCAATACCATTGCATAACAAAATGGTTGATGAAGATTTTTTTTACATCGTTGAAGTTTTAAAAAGTATTTAAATATGTGCGGTTTAGTGGGCATATTTAATTTTGATGGGCAAGGAATCAATGCTGAAATGCTAAAGTCTATGGCTGAAAAGATAAACCATCGAGGACCCGATGGTAGCGGAATTTTTATTGAAGATAATTTGGGTTTGGCACACAAGCGGCTGTCCATTTTAGATGTAAGTGAAAGGGGGGCACAGCCCATGGGGTCGAGAGACAATCGTTGGACAATAGTTTTTAATGGATGCATTTATAATTATCAAACTTTAAGGCAAGAACTTAGAAACCAAGGGCATACTTTTTTGTCTACTACGGATACAGAAGTTATTACAGAAGGTTTATCCGCATATGGTATTGATTTTATTAAAAGACTGAATGGCATGTTTGCTATTGCCGCTTGGGATAATATTGATAAAAAACTTTATTTAACGAGAGACCGATATGGCGTAAAGCCTCTATATTACTGGTTTGATGGCAAAAGAATTGTATTTGCAAGTGAGATAAAAGCTATCATCGCACATCATTCTTATAAAACAGAAGTTGACTTAGGTTCATTGAATGAATATTTTACATTTCAGAACCAATTTACTTATCGCACGCTTTTTAAAGGTGTATGTATGTTACCACAAGCCAATACAATTGCTATTGATGCTACCACAACACAAATAAAACATCAACCTTGGTGGGACTATGATTTTACATCCCCCGATGAAAAAATGAGTTTTGAGGATGCCGTAAGTGAAACAAATCGTTTATTTAAGCAGGCTGTAGTGCGTCAAATGGTTTCTGATGTGCCTGTGGGTAGTTATCTTTCTGGAGGTATGGATTCAGGTTCTATTACTTCTGTTGCATCACAACATGTTGAGCGATTAAGTACCTTTACTTGTGGGTTTGATATGAGTGAGGTGTCTGGAGTCGAAGTGAATTATGACGAGAGACGTGATGCAGAATTGATAGCAAATACCTTTAAAACTGAGCATTATGAGCAAGTCATTAATGCAGGGGATTTAGCTTGGAGTCTGCCTAGAGTCGTTTATCATTTGGAAGATCTTCGTGCGGGAATGTCATACCCTAATTATTATATCAGCAGGTTGGCAAGTAAATTTGTAAAAGTTTGTTTACAAGGAACAGGCGGTGATGAGTTGTATGGAGGATATCCTTGGCGCTATTACCGAGTTTTTGGAGCTTTAGATAAAAAAGATTATTTTCATCAATATTATGATTTTTGGCAAAGGTTAGTTACAGATAGAGAAAAAACACAGCTTTTTCAACCAAATATTGTTACTCAAATGAATTTTGACGAGCCTAGAAGCATATTTGAAAAGGTGTTTTTATTTAATGATAAGCTAAATTATGATACTCCAGAGCAGCATATTCAAAACTCGCTTTATTTTGAAATAAAAACTTTTTTACCAGCATTACTTTTGGTAGGAGATAAGTTGAGCATGGCGAATGGATTGGAAGAACGCTTTCCTTTTCTTGATAATGATTTAGTTAACTTTGCTCAAAAAATTCCTGTAAAACATAAATTGGGCAATTTGGAGAATATGAAACGGATGGATGAAAACCTATCTGGCAACAAACGAAAACTTTATAAAGAGTATGATGACGGTAAAAATGTACTCCGCAAAGCGATGATGGAATTGTTGCCTGAAAGAGTAGTAAACAGGCCAAAGCAAGGTTTTAGCGCTCCTGATGAAAGTTGGTATAGGGGTGAGAATGCTGCTTATGTAAAAGAATTGCTATTAAACAAGAATTTAATAAGTGCCGAATATATAAACCCTGATTTTATAAAAAAAACTATCGATGAACACATGGAGAAGGGCATAAATCATCGATTACTTATCTGGAGTTTACTTTGTTTTGAACATTGGTGTAAGATTTTTTTGGACAAATAATTTAACGTGTTTTGTCTTCATGGTTAAATTTGATTATAATTTTGAAACTTTACGACCACGAAATATTGATTAACTTTGCAGGAATGAAAATATTGATAAGTGGCTATTCAGGCTTACTTGGATCTGAACTGCTAATGCTTCTCAGTGAAAAAAAAGTTCAATTATTTTTGATTGGAAGGAAAAAGCTCGTTAAAAATAAAAATATTGTTTTTATTGAAACTAACCTTGCGGAAAAAATTGATTTTCAGAAGTTCCCAAAAAAAATTGATGTAGTTATTCATATTGCACAGTCCCCTTATTTTAGAGATTTTAATAATTTTGCCCAAGATATTTATGCAGTTAATACCTCGGCTACCTTTCAATTGGCTTTATATGCAAAAATGGCAGGTGCCAAACAATTTATTTTCACATCTACCGCAGGAATATACTCAAGTAAAAATGAGCCTATTACGGAGGGTGAGGTGATTAATTACAAGGTCGATCAAGGGTTTTATATTGCATCAAAACTAGCGGCAGAACAGTTATTAATAAATTTTAAACAGTTCTATAATATTATAATATTTAGGCCATTTTTTATCTATGGGCCTCTTCAAGATAAGAATATGTTAATACCAAGGCTTATAAATAATGTTAAAAACCATGATAGAATAGACCTTAAGGGGAGCGATGGATTGCATATTAACCCAATTTATGTAAGGGATGCTGCAAAGGCATTGATGGCGGCTATCGGTAAAGAGGAATCTTCAATATATAATTTAGCAGGGCCTGAAGTAGTAAGTTTAAGGTCAATAGCGGATATGATTGGTGTTCAGTGTGGTGAAATTCCGACTTTTAATGTGGTGGAACCTAAAATGACTGAAAGTTTGGTTGGCAATATTGATTTATTAAGTAAGAATTTATATAAACCGGAAATAACTTTTAAAGAAGGTCTAAAAACATTTTTTGAATAATTTACCCATGAGAATTTTACTGGGAACACAAAATATTGCCTCTGTTTTAGGTGAAATGCAGAATGCCTTTAATAAATTAGGGCATGAAACAACGTTGTTTGTTCATGAAAGACCTGCTAATATTGTAAAAAAAACTGTTTATGATTATGTCATAAGTGAGCAGATATTTTTTCTCTTTAGAGAGAAATGGTTCGCAAATAAAAGAGGAATTATTCATACTTTTTTTAGAAAATTTTCTTCAACGATAAGAAAAGTCCTCATTCAAAGGCAATCCAGAAAATTATTGTCAAAATTGATAGAGGACCATGATGTCTTTATTTTTATATGGCACTCTATTTTATATAATTACAGGGATTTGGCTGAAATAAAAAAGGCGGGTAAAAAAATAGTCTTTATTTTTTGTGGTGATGATGTGCGATGGTACTGGTCTATGAAAAAAGAATTTGAAGATTTGGGCATGGTGCCTGTGGAGTATGGGTCTGAATATGATTACAGTAAAAAAGGACTTCGACAAAGGTTAAGGCGTATAAAAGCAGCGGAAAAATTTGCTGATATTATTTATAGTAAAAGAGAGCAGGCCCAATTGCAAACGAGACCTTTTTTTCATTGGCCAATGTTTGTAGATACTATTCAAAACGTTGGTGTAATTAGTGTTCAAAATGAAAAACCACTAATTTTACATGCGCCTACTAATTATTCTGGTAAAGGTTCGGAGTATATAATTGAGAGTTTAAAAAGAATTAAGAAAAATGGTATAGCGTTTAAAATGAAATTAATACAGAATTTAGACCATGAAAAGGCTATAGAAGAATATGCAAAGGCAGATATAATTATTGATCAGCTTTTTGTGCCAGGTGGTGGTCGGTTAACGAGTGAAGCACTTTTATTGGGCAAGGTTGTTGCAACAAACATGTCTTATGGTTTGTACGATCAAGGTAATTTAGCTCAATTACCTGAAGTTTGCCCGGTTTTTCACATAGACAAATTTAATTTAGATAAACAATTGACCCATTTAATTTCTAATGTTTCGCTGCGTCAAAGGCTTTCAGACCAAAGTATTCCGTATGCTTTGAAGTATTTGGGTGTGAACGAATTTGCGAAAAAAATAATTCAAAATATTTCATTACAATCAAATCCTGAATATTTCCCCTAACTATCTATAATCTTAAATTTATTTAAAGGGCTGTAGACTTTCTCAATTGTGTAAGCTTTCTAATGTTCTCTTTCAAGATTGTTTATAATGGCATTGTTCCATGCACGGAATGTGTTTTTTAATTCTTACTCCATCCAACAAATTGGATGTTTAAGTATCTTTTTATAATATTCTAACTTCAAATTAATCCTTTCAGTATGTTTATTTTAAATTATCAAAGTTAATTTATTTGAATAGGTAATATTTATATTGGTTTAACTCTCATTTTATTTGGGTTGGCAAAAGTACAACTTTTAAACATTCAATTCTGCGAGTTGAAATACCTAAATTAAAGAATTTGTATACTTAATTCAAATCCTAACACTTAGTTTTTACTTGAGAAATATAAATTACCTTTGCATTGCATAAATAGAGAATTTAGTGTGTGGAATAGCAGGTATATATAAATTTAATTCGAGAGTGGATAAAGAACAACTCAAGCAAATGACTGATATTCTTTCTCATCGTGGTCCAGATGGAGATGGGCAGTGGGTTGAAGGGAATATAGGTTTGGGTCATAGACGACTTTCAATTATAGATTTAAGTAATGCTGCATCTCAGCCAATGTTGGCTGTTGACGGTAGGTATAGTATTACTTTTAATGGGGAAATATATAATTACTTAGAGTTAAAAAAACAATTACTTGACAAGGGGGCAAGTTTTAAAACCCAGTCAGATACTGAGGTTTTAATTTGGGCATTTCATTTCTACAGAGAAAAAAGCTTGGAATTGTTAGATGGTATGTTTGCCTTTGCCATTTGGGATAAAATTGAAAAAAAACTATTTGCAGCAAGAGACCGCTTTGGTGAAAAGCCTTTTTTTTATGCGAAGAATGGTCAGGAATTAGTATTTGCCTCTGAAATTAAAGCAATTTGGAAATTCGGTTTTGAAAAAACCATGCTCGAAAAGGCCTTTTATAATTATTGGGTATACGATATTTTAGAGGATCCATTGAATCCGGAAAATACCTTCTTCAAGAATATCTTTCAACTTCCAGCAGCACATTTTTTAACTATTAGTGCTGACAATAATTTAAAAATAAAACGTTATTGGGATATTGATTTAAATAAAAAATCTAAGGATAATGAGTTATTGGCTACCAATAAAACTAAAGAATTATTAAAGCAGTCAGTTGCGCTCAGATTAAGATCTGATGTGGCGATTGGAAGCAGTTTGTCTGGGGGGTTAGATTCTTCCGTTATTGTCGCGCTTATTAATAGTTTGAAGTTGTCTGGTCAAGCCCAAAAAACTTTCTCTGCCCGTTTTCATTCAAATAAGGATGAGGGTAAATATATTGATGAGGTTGTTAGTGCATTGGATGTGCAGCGTAATGATGTTTGGATTAGTGAAGATGATGTAATGAATGATATTGAAAAAATATTTTGGCATCATGATGAACCGGTTAGCAGTGGCAGTGTGGTTGCGCAGTGGAAGGTGATGGAGTTGGCAAAAAAAAATGACGTAACTGTTATGCTCGATGGTCAAGGCGCTGATGAGGTATTTGCAGGATATGAGTATTTCTATCGTAAGTTTTTTGGACAATTATTAAAATCAAAGCCAAGAGAATATTTCAAAGCTATCCAAGCCTATTATCAGACTTATCCTAATGGGAATGGATTTAAAGTAAATGGACAATTTATTGCGCAAACCATTTTTCCAAATTTATCAGGAAAAATAGCTTTAAGAGCAAATCAGTTGCAATTAAGTAATGTAACCCACGGACTAGATGTTAAATTTAACAAGCAATTTGTTGGCACCCAGTATCCATATCGTCATTATTTTAACTTGAATAGAGATTTATATGAAGCTGTTTTTGGTGGTAAACTTCAGCATTTATTGAGATTGGCGGACAGAAATGCCATGGCTCATTCAGTGGAGGTGAGGTTGCCTTATTTAAGTCATCTTTTGGTTGAATATGCCTTTGCATTACCCGCAGCATATAAAATAAAAAATGGATTTACAAAAAATATATTGAGAAATGCTTTTGACAATGATCTTCCATCTAGTATAATTTGGAGGAAAAATAAAATTGGGTATGAAGCCCCACAGCAAGATTGGTTAATGCACCCTGCCATTATAGAAAAAGTTGAGCGTAGCCTTTTGAAATGTAAGGAAAACGGAATTATTCACAAGCTTGATCTAAAGAATTTAAATCCAAGAGAAAGATGGAAATTAATGTCTATTGAGAACTTATTGCATTGATATAAAAAATTTGGGGCTTGCTAAGGAAATTCTAAATATGATACTTTACAATTGGTCATTTAGAAAGTAATATCCAGCTATCTATAACATCAAATTAATTACTTTTGCATACGAAATATAATACAAATCCAAAATTTGAAAAAAATACTTATAATCTCTTTTACTGATCAATCAAGAGATCCGCGTGTAAGAAGACAAGTTGATGCTTTGATTAAAGATTACAAAATCACTTGTGCTGGTATCAAGCCTGCCCCTCAACCATTAATTGATTTCGTTCCAATAAATAAAAAAAACAACTCAATTATTTCTGTTTTTCAACGCCTTTGGTTATTGTTTCTTAAAAGGGATCAACAAATGATTTATGAAAAGTACCAATTAGAGAAGGTTGAAAAAGTATTGTTGAGAAAAAGTTTTGATATTGTTATTTGTAATGATTTAGAGCCATTAGCTCTAGCGCTAAGAGTAAAGGGTACGGCCAAATTAATTTGGGATGCACATGAATATTATCCTGACGAAATTATTGACCGAATTCATTTAAGGTTATTGCTTAAAAACCATGTTGACAGAATGCTAAAGAAATATGCAAGAAAAGCAGATTTATCTTATACTGTAAGTAATGGATGTATCAAAGAATACAAGAAAAATTATAACATTGATTGTAAATTAATGCTCAATGCTACGAATTATGTTGAATTAAAACCAAAATTTAATATGTCCGGAGCCATTAAAATGGTGCATCATGGAGTTGCAGTGAGGTCAAGAAAAATGGAACTAATGATATATAGTGTTATTCAGTGTAAAAAGGATGTAGAGCTTGATTTGTATCTTTTGGCAACAGGAGAAAGTGGTAAAAAGTATCTTGCAGAAATGAAAGACAAATTTAAAAGTTTTGATAACATTAAATTTTTAGAGCCTATACCATTTAATGAGATTGCCGCTACTATAAACAAATATGATATTGGTTTTATTTATTATGAGCCCACTCAGGCAAATTATAAATATAGCTTACCCAACAAATTTTTTGAATACATCCAAGCGCGAATTGCAGTAGCAATTTCGCCTCTTGAAGATTTGTCGCTTTTGGTAAAACGTTTTGAAATTGGCATTATATCGGAAAATTTTAAACCCAGTAGCATGGCCAATGCAATAGAGGCCTTAACTTTTGAGGCCATTAATAATTATAAAATCAATTCAGATAAATTGGCAAAGGAAATGAATGCCGACTCAGAAATAGAAAAGTTAGTTCAAGATATTCAAGAAATTTTAGAATAGATAACCATTGCTATTTTTTTAGATGGATAAATTTTATAAAACTGAAAAGTTTTAACTTAATAAGAAGGAGTGTTTTGGCATTTGATTGGTTAAATTTGTTGCCTAACGCAATTAAAGAGTGAAATTAATTTTATTCGTTTTAGGTGTTAGGCCTCAATATATTAAACATGCACCTATACATTAGGCAAAACAAAGACATTTCAATGCTCTAACCTTACATACAGGTCAGCACTTTGATGCAAATGTGAGTGAATTTTTTTTAAGAATTAGAAATAATTGTGTTTTTAATTTATTCTAAATTGTTTGCATCACAGCTTTTCAGTCTTGAAAATAGTGATTATAGTGAAGGGTACATGGATGCAAATGGTTTTTGTAAAAAAGCTTTTGGCGCAATTGAATGTATTAGTAGAAAATAAGGATTTTGACTTTAATACAAATTTGTTACTCAAATATGAGCCAAATAGTATTTACTAAAACATTGGAAATAATAATTTTTTAATTAAGTAATACTAAAAATTCGTCTAGGGCCATAAGCGGCTTCAATTTTAAAAGCTTGTTCTTGTTCTCTGTCAAAATTTATTTTTAAAGCTTCACTCCAAGAATCAAATGTACTAACAAAGTTATCTTTAACCCACCAAATGGGGTGGGTTAAAATTTGAATAGATAAATAATTGCCAGATTCTATAATCTCAATAGGGTTATTTTCTTTCCAATTAGCATTGGAATCAGACATATAAAAAACACCTTTCATGTCATTCGAATCATAAGTATTTATTTGGTTTATTTTTACTTTATTAGCAATGACATCTTTCGAAGGTTGGTGAAAAGAAACGGTGGATACTTTTGTTTCAAAAGTTTTTTCTAAAATTTCAATTTGAAAATTAATGTCTTCTTGGATATTTTCAATGGTAAAAGCAGCATCGTAATGTAAGCCAATAGCGTGATTCATCTCAAGGATTTCCTTTACTATTTTATGTACAGACCTTGAAAATAAATTATAAAAAGGTGATCGTAACATGAAAAAAAAGGTTGAGCGAACCGCTAGTTCATGTTCTATTTTTGCAATTCTAAGTGCAAATGTTGGGTTTACATCAATATCATGACGAAGTAAAATGGTTTTATTCTTTCTAAAATCTTCAAAAAATCTAAATTCGTAATTGTTCGTTATTCCAGTTAATAGTATATTTTCGTATTTTTTTAGGTTAAAATTATTTTCTGTCATTTTGATTTATAAACACAATAAAATAGGTTTAAAAAAAAATCTATCTCTTTGCAAATTTAATTAAAAGTTAAATTCTAAAAAAGCAAATATTTTTAACACGATCCTAAATAAGTTGCATACAAAGTATATGTAGTACCATCATAATGTTACCTCATTAAATGAAAAGTTCCTTTGTAAGACTTAATTCTTCCACACTCATTAGCCCAAATGAGATATAGGTATACTCCTTCTTGGCAAAGTACATTTTTATAATTTCCATCCCATAATTGGTTATCGCCTTCAAAAAGTTTCTCCCCCCATCGGTTATATATTTCCATGTGGAAAGGGAAAGACAAAGTATCATGCGGAAATTTTTCATTTAATAAATCCCCATTGGGTGTAAATGCATTTGGAATTAGTACCATGCCGCTATATCCTCTTTTTATTTCGATTTGTTGATTAAACTCCCCACAGCCATTGCTAACATACATTTGATAAATACCTTGTTGCTTAACTATGTAGGGTCGGCTCTGTAACTGCCCATCCCAAAGCACATTAGCTATGCCTACATCTAATGGATAATTTATTTCACCGCATATTAGAACCTCTTTGGGAATGGCGAATGGTGCAGTATCTGCTTTAATAAAGATACTGTCTTCAATTAATCCGCAGACTGAATTATAGGAAACAAAATACAAGCCAGCTTTGGTAATTTTTATAAAGTTGCTAGTTTCTCCGGTATTCCATAAAAAACTGTTTCCATCTTTAAATCCTAAAGTATAATTGAATGGGTCACAAATGCTGGTGTCTAAGCCTAATTTTAAATCACTTAATTTATTGATTTTTATCTCAAAATTATCTGTAAATGTATCACATTGGTTATATTTTGATAAACTATAAAAACCCTCCGTTTGAAATGACTTTCGATAATCAGTAGTGCTGTCCCACCAGTAAAATGAATCTATAAATGGTGAATTTATGTTTAATATACCTTGATTATCGCAAAAGGAAGTATCTCTTATGTCAAAAGATTCAGTACCATATTTTTCATTTATATAAAACGTGTCATATAAAATTGCACAGCTAGTATGTTGCTGAACATAATGGAACCCTCCATTCGTAATTTGATATTGTCTAAAAGGAATGGTGCCATTGTCCCAAAATGAAGAGTCATTTTGCACATTAAAAGTAAGAGTAATGGGAAGGCAAATAGAGGTGTCATTGGGAAAAATAGTTAGGGTGGAGTCCGCGTTTTTTACCTCTAAAGTATCTGCTGCTAAACCACAGATGCTTTTATCTTGAGCCCAATATTTTCCTGCATTAGTTATTGTTATTTTTTTACTTGTTTCACCTGTGTTCCATTTAGTACTATCAGAAAGCCCTGTTAATGTTATAATGCCACCTTTGCAGATAGAAGTATCAATACCTAAAAAGTTACCGTTTTTACCTTTAACAATTACCTCAAAAGTGTCAGTTATAACCGCGCTACAGTAAACTAGTCTTGCCCAATATTTTCCCGGTTTTGAAATTTGTATGGATTTCCCGGTACTCCCATCGCTCCATTGGGTAATATCCAACCCAGTGGTGTAAACCAAATTATCTCCTTCGCAAATAATTGTATCCTTCAAGTTTGGCAAAGTATCTATTATATCTAATTTCTTGTAATAGTATGTTTCATTTTGCATGCCCAACCTGGCCATTGTTCCTGTTACTAGAGTAAAACTTTGATAATTAAAATTACATCCAGTACCAGAAACGTTTGGCTTGTCTATAGTGTGGATTTTTGTTACTCCATTTTCCGAAACATAAATTTTCCCATCAGGTGCAATATTTAAGCCACAAAATCGATAATTTCCTGTTATAGATTTTAACACGGTAATAGCTTTCGTATTAAAATCATATTGAGACACTTTTGACGGGTCTTTAACTTGGTAAACATCTGTATAATACAATAGCTTGTTATCTGGTGAGAAAACTACATCATAGAATGCTTCAGTATTATTTTCTACTGAAATACGATTGCTAAATTTTCCAGTGGTTGAGTCAAAATCCACCACCCAAACCCCATTGCAAGCGGTTTTAAAAGTGTTTGTATAAGCCATTTTTGTGCCGATATGATTAAATTTTGCCAAAGCTATTAATCCACCACAGCTTAAATTGAAATCAGTTTTTACTGGGGTGGTATTGATTCCATTTTTTGTAATTTTATAGGCGTAAAACTCATGGGTTCCTATCTTTGAGGTTATGAGCCAAAATGAATCTCCATTTGCCATAGGTCTACAACTCAAGCGTTCGTTAAGATCTGAGGCTATCAGTGTATTTCTGCTACCTAAAATTAATTCTCCCCTTCCACTGTCAGCGCACATATTTACAACCGAATACCTTAATTGACCTTGAGTAGATGGGGTAAAGTCATCGCCAATGTAAAACAGATAAAAGTAATTATTGTTGCCAGGGTCTTGCACAATAATTGGGCTTTGGGCAGAAGAACCGTTTTGACCGATTAAACCACTTCCATTTTTCATTAGTTTATTTTCACGGTTGTAAACGTTTTTACCGTCTGAATAAAACAACAAACTACCATCTTCATTGGAAATGGTTGCAACACCTTCACTTGAATTTGTTTTGCCATAGCTGGTGGCAATTGGAGGCGTTTTGCTAAAATCAATACCTGCATTATCACCAAAAAACCATAAAGAAGATTTAATTTGTGCATCTAAAGGATGAACAAGCCCAATAGAAATAATTAGTAACAATCCTTTTAAGGAAGTAATTTTATTTTTCATCAGTGCAATTGTTATATGCCACGCAAAGATAAGCTATTTAGTATTTTTTTTTCTATTGAAAATTATTATATGCTGGCTTCCCTAACAGATTTGTGAAATTGCAAATCCCTACATTTTGGTTGGTCTCAATTCTTTTTTCATAATTTAAAACTTGGTAAAGGAATAATTGTTTAGTTTTGCAAATGGAAGGAAAGAAAAAATAAGAAAATACTTGTTTTTTTTTTGAAATGTCTAAATCAGAAATGGCAACAAAAGTAGAAGCACTGTGGGCCTATAAATCTCAAGCACAAAGTGAATATGGGAAAGAAGATTTTATAGATTCTTGGGCAAAAACTAGAGGGATGCAAATTGGCAATCAGTTGGCAGATTGTTTTGAAGTTGTTTGTATTAATTTATAAACTATGGAAGTTAAAATTAGTTCAAGCGTTATCCAACAAGAATTTGAGGATATTGAAATTGTAGGAGATGAGTTTACAATCAATAGGGCAATTGCATTTGATGAAAATAGTAACGATTCTAATGCTTTAATGTGGGTTTCCAATTCTAAAATTGACAATGCCTATTTAATAAAGCAAGGAATTGTAATTGTACCTAGAAGGGTTCAAAAAGAGAAGCTTTCAACCGGTGCCAACTTTATTTTGTCCAAAAACCCTCGCTTACTATTTTCTAAAATTTTAATGGCGTATTTTGAATATAAAGTTGATTTTTCCATTGCCAAATCAGCTAAAATTGATATTTCTGTTAATTTATCAAGAACCGTTTTTATTGGAGAAAACTGTATAATTGAAGAGGGATGCAAAATAGGAGATAATGTGTTTATTGGACACAATTCTATTATTAAAAGAAATACCGTAATTGGCAATAATGTGCAAATTGGATGTAATACAACCATAGGTGGTGTTGGTTTTGGTTATGAAAAAGATGAAAATTCAGAATATATTTTAATTCCACATATTGGTAATGTGGTAATTGGAGATAATGTTGAAATTGGCAGTAATACTTGTATAGATAGGGGGGTTTTGGGAAGTACTATCATTCAAAAAAATGTCAAAATTGATAACTTGGTTCATATTGCCCATGGCGTAAATATTGGTGAAAATACTTTGGTTATTGCCCATGCTATGATTGCAGGAAGCGTTCAGATAGGTTCAAATTGTTGGATTGCTCCTTGCAGTTCTATTAAGAATGGCATTTCTATAGGCAATAATGTTACTGTTGGCATGGCCGCAAATGTTTTGAAATCAGTAGATGATAATACTACAATTGTTGGAAATCCTGCAAAATTGCTATAATTGTATATTGTTAAAAGGAAAAATTGCTTATTTTTTGATGAATTAGAAATTTATCGTCATGTTTTAAAGATAAGTTATAAATTCCTTTTGCGATATTTTCTAAATCTAAAATATAATTTGAGGTTGACTCAAAATCCCATGTGCCAATTAATTTACCAGCCCTATCTGTAATTACAACTTGGTTAAATGATTTATTTGATTCAATATTAAACAGACCATTTGTCGAAGGGTTAGGGTAACACTTTAGTTCAATTTTTTCAGATGATATAGCTATTTCAGAATTTTCAGCATTGCAAGAGGATATGTCAATATGTGTTTCATCAGTTATTTGTGTAAAATTTACATAATTGTAATAGCCCAAGCCAGTTGTGCCGTGTACTAGGTAATTTAAATTTTTAGGGTATTTGTTTTGGTTGAAACTAAAAGTAGTATCTATTAGTGGTTGACTGTAATCGTCATTATATGATAGCGTTAAATTAAAAGTGCTGTTATTGCACATATTGTACTTCACGTAGCACCATTTATTTATGTCAACCAATCCTTCATTTGTAGTGGAATTATAACATGTAAATGATGTTATGGTTTGATTATTTTTAAAGAAAATGGCCATATAAGATTGGTTTGGGAATGCACTTAAAGAGTTAGGATTAAACAACAATTCATTTTGAACTGTTAATTTATTATTTACTCTATCATACCACATTATACCATTGGTTTCAGATAATGAGAGTGTAATTCCACCAGAAACGCCATCTTTTAATAAAATATCGGAAACTTTATATTTAAAACGAATTTCATAACTTGATTTATTTGAAATTAGTCCATCTAAGGATTTGTGTAAATTTGAATTTCCTTGATTTGGAGAGAACCAAGATTCTTCAGAACGCATTGAGCCATTAGTTATGTTTGCATTTGAGCTATCAGAATTTTGATAGTAATTCCAATTTTGTTTTGTAGTGTAATCTTCATAAAACTGAGAGAATCCTAGATTGGAAATAATTAAAAAAACACCTAAAAGTAATAGTTTAATTTTTTTCATATTACAAATATAAGTGTAATTTTATTAATTATTATCACTAGCATCCGAAAGTTAAAAAAAACAAAAGCCCAAAGAATCCCTTACTTTTGAGTTGTACTAAAAACTTTTTAAATATAGGACTCTTTAAGCGCAACAAAAATAACAATAAACCAGTAATTCGACAAATCTTAGATTTAGTCCCTGGTTGGCTTTTGGAAAGTTGCACCAATACCTACAAAACCGATAAAGGTGTTAGTAAATATAAGACTTATGACCAGTTTGTGGCTTTAACTTTCGGACAGCTTAATAAGTGCCAGATCCTTAATGACATATCAGCAGGCATTGGAGTAAGTGAGATTTTTATTAGCGACTTGGGATTAAGCCAAAGCCCAGCACGTTCCACCATGAGTGATGGCAATAAAAACCGAGACTGGCGTGTGTTTGAGAGTTTATACTATCGCTTATTAAGTCATTATAAATCGACATTAAAAAGGCATCACAACACCCACATTATAAAAGAGATTAAGGGCAAGGTGGTTAAATTAATAGATAGCTCAACCATATCCTATATGTTTGGCTATGTTTAATTGGGCTTACTTTCGGACAGCTAAGGGAGGTATTAAATTGCATACAAGTTGGGACTACAATTTAATGATACCTGATGTTGTAAATATAACAGAGGCAAAGGTTCACGACAGGTATGGTTTAGAGCAATTAATTTATCCTAAAGACACTATTATTGTTGAAGATAGAGCCTATTTTGATTTTGAATTAATGCTTAACAGGCTAAAAGCAGAGAATGTATTTGTAACTAGAATAAAAATTAACACTTTGTATAAGACGATAGAAGAATTAGAATTGCCCGAAGGTGTTGACCAACATATTCTAAAAGATGAAATAATTCAACTTACTTCAGCTAAGGCCGTGAAAACAGGCATTTCTGAACATAAATTAAGATTAATACATGTTTACAAGGAAGATGAAAATAAAGTGATTGTTATTATTACCAATCAGTTACATTGGGAGTACAAAACCGTTGCTGAATTATACAAGAAACGTTGGGATATTGAATTATTTTTCAAAGCTTTAAAACAAAATCTACAAGTGAAAACATTTTGGGGTACTAGTGAGAATGCAGTAAAATCACAAATTTATGTAGCTCTGATAAATTATCTGCTTTTAGAACTCATAAAAAGAACAATGTCTAAAACTCAAGTTGCGTTCTCAAATTTATCAGAAAAAATTAGATTCTGTCTGTATCACTATCTAACCCTTGATTATGTATGCAATGAGGTAAGGGAAGGTGTTCGTAAAGTTACTATCTGCACTCAAACAGAATTCTCATTTAGAAAGGACTTATTTTCTTGATAATTTAATATTTACAACCAAAACACTAGGGTAGAACTATGCTTTTTGCAAGTTTTCAAAAACTTTCGGATGCTAGTGAATTATTAGGTATCAATCCTGTCCTAAACGATTTTCAGTAAATTTCAAAAACCTTTATTTTATTAAAAAAGGGATAAAATAATCAGCTAAAATCAAAAAGAACCCCCTGCTTATAAATATCAGGTGGTTTTTCTTTTTTTAAGAAAGGCTCATCAAGCCATTTTTGCAATTCTATTTTAACAAAAAGGTTAATTCTTAAAAATGCAACTAGGTTGGATAAATACCATTTATATTTAGCCAAGGCTTTCAGGTATTTTAATATCAAAATTGTAATCAGAGCCGTCCATATTTGTATCATTACAGCATTTTCACTTGTTCCAATAAACGATTTGATGTGCAGGAGCTGTTTTATATCTCTAAAAAATATTTCTATGTTCCACCGACTTTTATAAAGTTCGGTAATCGTATTTGCACACCAAGTCATATTATTGGTAATAACTTCTATTACTTGCCCATTCTTTTCATCCCATAATGCTACCCTTCTTAGTCGTTTTGGGTATTTCTTTTTGGAGCCGGTTCCTGTTAGTTCAATAATTTCATCTTTCAGTAAATGAGGATGTTTGTTTTCTGGTAAATCTCTTTCTTTTATCGTTGTAAATTTGATGTTCTCTTTATGTCTTATTACAAAAAATACGCCTGTGCTGTCCCAAACATTTAGCAAGCTAAAATCATTGTAATAACGATCAGCCACTATAACACTTCCTTTTATTAATGGTATCTCATAAGCCCCTTTATTATCAGCTGTTTTGCCGTCTGTAATGTTTATACATAAATAGGCAGATTACTATCAAAATCAAGCAAGGTGTGCATTTTTACAGCACCTTTGGTGGTCTTGTATAGTGCCCAATCAAAAAGTGATAAACACAGGCTAATTGTACTTGCATCTAAAAGCAATATTTTTGATTTGATTTTGAATTTTACTTGTTTAAATCCAGCCTGCTGTCCTAATTGTTTTAGAAGTGCATAATAGAAATCTCTAAAAAGCTCCCATGGTCTATGTTTGTTCTGATAGCCTAAATTTGATTTTGTGGGTGGATAAACATTTCCTAAATGATTTAAATTACCTGTTGCAGAACGTAAACCGTTGCTAATATCTCGCAAAGATTGACTTTTTGCAAAGTGGCAAAAAAGCATGGATATAAGATGAGACTAGCTATCAAATCCCCTTTGATGTTTATCTGATTGATGTTCTTGGGCTAATTTCTTGAAAAGTGAGCGGTCTATTTTTTGTATTATTTGCCCAAAGAGTGTTACTTTTGTCATGGAGAATTTATTTTTTGTTGTGAAACTCAAATATAATTGAGATACTTAAAACTAATTCTCTTTTTTTATTCTTTTCTTTTTAACGTTTAGGACGGGATTGATTAGGTATATTGTTATTTATAAAATCTCAAGAAAGCTTGGCAGAAAAAAACAGTTACAAACTTGTCAGAACGGGTTATACTTTGTATGAAATTTAAAAATGCAACTAGAATTAAGTTATTTGTCAATAGGTTATATGTTTAGGTTAGTTTTTTTAATTTTTGCGAGACAATAGGTTTTGCATATTTATGAATTATTTATGCTTAATTTGCATTGCTTTTCAGGATACTGTGGAAAGTGAAAAGATAAGTTGCACCCATGAACATTGCAGATATTAGAGACTCTAGTTTATTAGAAAGATACCTCATTCAGGACCTTACTGATGAAGAACATGTTATGGTTTCTGGTTATTTGACAAAATTTCCAGAGTTGAAAGATGAACTTTCTGAGATTGAAACGGCTTTAGAAACGTATGCCATGGCTAGTGCAATTGACCCTCCTCAAGCTGTCAAGCCGATGCTTATGAGTGCTTTAAATTATATAGATAGACTTGAAGCGGGAGAGTTGCCAACAATTGTGCCCGGGCTTACTGATAATTCTAAAATTGAAGATTTTGAAAAATGGTTAATCAGACCTGACTTGCAGGAAGCAAGCGAGTATGAATCTATGTCTGCACATATTATCGGTAAGAATGAAGAAAGAAGCACTGCTATTGTTTGGTTAAAGCATGGTGCACCTCCTGAAATTCATAGTCATGAAATGGAGACGTTTTTTATACTGGAAGGCACTTGCGATATTACTATTGATGAAACAGCGTATTCACTTAAAGCAGGAGATTTTTTAGAAATTCCTTTACACGTAAGTCATCATGTAAAAGTAACCTCTGCAGAGCGTTGCAAATTAATTTTGGAAAGATCGGCAGCTTAATTTTTTTATCATCATTTTCCTTTTTGGAACAATTTTTTCTTTACTTTGCATAGTTTCATGAATAAATTGACATGGTTATATTGTATCCTAATTTTTGGTTTTTTAAACTTCATTCCAAATAGTGTATATGCCCAAAGGGAAAATCCAAGCACCATTGATACCACCGTTCAAAATGATAGTTTTAGAACTTTGCAATGGGTGGCGGATAGTTTGGCAAAAGCGATTGTAGAAAAAAAATCAAATGCAGTGTTGGGTTTATACCCTGGAGCTGGAATTTATATTAAATACAGTCAAATTGTAGCACCTGATATTCCAAACGGAACAGTGGTTTCACGCTATACGTTCTATAAGCTTAAATTGTCAAAAAAACATCAGCGTATAAAAAAGGACTTGAAAAAAGCAGGACTTACTTTAAATAAAGCCTCGCTCGATCGAATTGATATTGATACAGGCGTTTCTGATAGGAAAATTATTTATTGTAGAATTAGAGTACATTTTAAACGCAACAAACAACGTTTTTTTATTGAAGCCAATGGAATTCAAATAAACAATCAGTGGTTTATTATTGATGGATTTAATGTGGAAAGAGAAGAGGATATCTAATTTAAACTACTGAATTATTTTAATGCTCCTCAAGATAGTCTAAATCCTTGTGAAAAGTTTCAGGCAAAGCAATAATGCTTACAATAGCCAATGCCAAGACAATAGTGCCTAAAATCATTGCTGATGTTACTATATTTCCCGTAATATTTTCAAAATAAGTGGTCAAAAGTGTGAGTGGAATTACTGCACCTCGCACAAAATTGGGAGCACTGGTTGTTGCGGTAGCCCTAATGTTGGTTCCAAAAAGTTCACTTGCCGTGGTAATAAAAACGGCCCAATAGCCTGTAGTAAAACCGATGATAGTAGAAATTGTATAAAACCATATTTCACTTTTGTAAGCGGTAGTAAGGTAAATTACAGTACATACAGCCAAGCTAAATACAAATAACAACATTACCTTTTTTCTACTTTGCATTAGTTGACTTAGCAGCCCACTTGCCAAATCACCTATTGTTATTCCAATGTATGCAAAGGCAATTGCCTTACCAGCATCTGCCTTAAAATTTGCACCCAGTTTGGTCATTAGTTCTGGACTGAACGTAATAAGGATACCCATTACATACCATACAGGAACGGTGGTTAAAACAATTCCTAGAAACTTTACAAGATTGGTTTTATTACTAAATAAGCTAAAAAAGTTGCCTTTCTTAGCCTTTGATTTTTGCAGAGATTGGAACATGCCAGATTCATATACGCCAAATCGCATAATTAAAAGAAGCATACCCAATCCACCACCAATAAAAAAGGAATATCGCCAATTGGGCATAAAATTACTAACAAAGCCGGCTACAACAGCACCAAAAACCCCTATGGTAGCAACAAATGTAGCGCCATATCCTCTTTGTTTGGTGCTAAGTGTTTCGCTTACCAAGGTGATACCCACGCCTAGTTCTCCTGCCAACCCAAAGCCACTTATAAATCTAAGGGCAGCATATTGGTTTATATTTATGATAAACCCATTGAGAATGTTAGCTATTGAGTACATCAATATTGAGCCAAAAAGAACGGCAACTCTTCCTTTTTTATCGCCTAAAACACCCCAAAATATGCCGCCTACAAGCATTCCGCCCATTTGCATATTCAGCAAGAATTTGCCGTAGTTTTTAATAGATTCACTGTTTGCGTTGACACCTAAAATTTCTTTCAGACTGTCTTGTCTTTCAATACTGAACAACACCAAATCATAAATATCTACAAAATAACCTAAAGCCGCAACTATGGTAAGGGTGGAAAATATACCACCCTTGTTAAAAAACGGTTTGTCCATTAATTAACGACTGCCTAGCTTCATTAACTTTATCTCACCCTCATAATCATTTAACTTGAGGTAATAAACTCCGTCAGCAAGATGGCGTAAATCTATTTCAATTATTTTTGTTTCTACTCCCAGTTGTTTGGCAAATACCTTTCTGCCATTAACATCTATGATGGTTATTTGATTAAGTGTTTCTACTCCTTGACTTTCAATCTTCCATAATCCATCACTAGGATTTGGTGTAATTTTATATAAATTTTCAATTGCTGCAATGTTTTTAATGCCAACACCATAATCAACAATATATACAAAATTTAATTGATTGTCTTGTGGGTCTCCATCTTTTGCTGATATCAAACTTATTGTGGCATCAAAAGTGTCTTTAAAGTGAGAATTATAGGTTTTAGAAAATGTTAGAATAGTATCCGTATTTTGGGGCAAAGTAAATGATAAGGAGTCACGGTAAATATAATTACTGTGTCTTCCGGTTAACTGTATAAAGGCTTTTCCATTGTCAGTTGCATTATCAATCCCTACTTTAGTTATCCTTATATTAGGATGAATTGTATCAAGGTAAAGACCTGGGATGTAACGTGCATTATTCATAGGAAAATTATCTGAAATCTTATTATTAGAGCCGATATAACCAAAAAAGATAATGTTTTTTTGATCGTTGATTAAGCGTTGGTCGTTATTGAGCAAGGCCCTAACTTTTAAAGTATATTTACCGATATCCAATAACTCAAAAGGTTGAATAAAGGATATTGTTTTGTTTTCTGAGCTGTCTAATGTTATGGCTACTGTTTGGTCATAAACTTTTGCTCCTTTGCTATTTACAATTTGGCAATTAACATCAAATGGGGTAAACTGTTTGGCTAATCCAATATTGGTTACAGAGGCTTGAGGTATAAAAGTAGTTCTAATGGCAAATTTGACACTGTCAAGAGGCGTAAGAATGCTGTCAATACTCACATCATTGCTGGTTTGCACATTATAGTTAAGTGTAAAAGTGTCATTTGCATTTATTTGATCATTTGGCAAAAGGGTAACCAATTGAAGAATAACATTTTTATCTTCAGAAAAAATTAGTAAGCTATCAAAAGTGATGTTTACACTTTTATTGCTATCCATGGTAACGAGTTTTGTAGATGTATAAAATACATTGCCATTGGAAATAGCACTTAGCTTAACTGGGGAATTTTTAATTGAATCAAAACCTCGGTTGGATATACGTGCTTTTGGAGCAAAAACTCCATTATTTAACTCATATACAGTGTTGTGGTTGGGTGCAAGAATCGTATCTGCAACCGCATCCCTTTCAACACCAAAATAGAAAACAGACTTTAAAGTGTCATTGGCGGTGTAAAAATCTCTGGATGTTTTAGAAACAGCTTCTACCAAATATCTTCCTTTAACTGTTAGTTTTAGCGTATCCACAAATTGCAATAATGTGGTACTAAAAGCCCCTAAATTGTATGTTTGAGTATCTGTGTAAATGGTGCTTCCATTAATGTTTTTTATACTTATAAAAGTGGAGGCACTTGAAATATTGTTCAGTCCATCATTTTTTACCCTCACTTTTGGTCTTGGAATGCCACTTAATCCCGTAACAATTTCCTCGTTGAAGGGAGAAATGATGCTGTCTGTTGCAATATCATAATATTTTTCAACTCTAATGGGTTGGATAATGGTGTCATTTTGTCTATTTACATCTCCGCTTAACGCTGTGGTTGCTTCAAAACTAATAGAGTCTAATACATTGGCAAACCATGCTTTGTGTCCAATTATTACAGAATTTCCTGGTGGCAAGCTGGGTATGGTAAAACTATCTACTGACAAAATAGTCTTCCCTTTTAAAATCCTAGTCCTAACCTTTATATTGGTTTGAGCGTTATCAGCAAAATTTCTAACCCTATAGACAGGTTTGACGGAATCAAATTTATATTCATAGACTTGATCAAAACTTGGTGAAAAAACAAAGTCCGGTCCAACGTCATTAAGGTATCGAACTACAAAGTTGCTTTCTAAAGTGTCGTTTTCTTTAACATCATCCTTGCTCCATTGCGCAATCACTTGTTGTCTGTAATTTCCAGTGAATTGAAAGCCATAAGCGGTATCAAAATTCAATTTTTTAACAACTCCAGAGGCTATCGTATCTTTTTTGTTGGCAGTAAAAACTAAAACATTGCTGGCTCCTCTAAAAACATTACATTTAAAATTGATAGCGGTGTCTGCATTATTGACCCCTAAATTATAGATGGTTGCAGTTGGGTGGATAGTATCATAATCAAAAAAATTGTAAACTGCTCCATTTTTTGGGCTGTCAATAGATAAAATTGTTACATCGTGCTCTGCCTGTAGCCTCGGTTCTATCATAAAGCGAAAAGGTGCGTCTGGTGCAAAGTCTATCCAATTAGTGTCGGCCAAAGGTGCTGAGTACCAGAAAGTTTGCTTTCTAACAGGTTGCTCTAGTTGGTATGCAAAAGAGACATTGGTGGTACCTAATTGCCTTACACCAACATAAAAATTTCCAGTAACAAAAACAGGTGGAAATACGGGAATTATTGATTTGGCGGTAGATGTAAGAGAGTCGCTTTGCCACAATAATTTTCCCGGTTTTCCGGTACTTTGGTTAATGTCCCAAATGCCCGCCCTAAATGGTTGCCCACCAAAACCAAAACTTACTTCTACTTGATTAATTGCTTTTACCGCATTGCTAGAAAATTGAGCTACAAAATTACCCGTTGCACCATTAAATCCAATTCCACCAGGCCCTAAAGGTTCAGCTAAATGTCTATAGGAGTAAATATTTTGAGTTGCCAATCTAACATGCTCACGTGTATTATCTGCGGGGTTGCTGTCTATAGGCAGGGTAAAGGTAAGTGTGTCAAAGCCTATATTTGAAATACTTCTTGTAGGAAATTTAACTAATTTTTCTTCAAAGGCATTAATGCTTGAAAGGACAACACTGTCGGTAAAAATATTGCTACCTCGAGAAGAAACAAACAATTTTAAATTATTGGCGGTCTTTTTTCCATAATTTGCTATAAGCAGTTTAATGGTATCGGGATTGCCAAGTGGTACGGGAATTTTTCCATAGACATAAGGTATAATAATAGAACCCTCATAGTTTTGCCGTGGAATGTATAGACGGATATGGGGGTGAATGTCACTGGTAATATTGGTGCTATCAGGAATAGTACGCCCCATGCCTCTAGTAAATTTTACTTGATTGGGTTGATAGTCAGGGAAGTCTCCTGCAACGTCACAACTCCAAGCTACGGCAAAAGGAAGCATAGAGTCTTGTTGGTATTCAATAAAAAAAACTAAATTCTTGCCTTTTGTGGTGTCATAAGCATGAACTGTATCTAATTTAAAATTTTTATAACCACTGGTTGAATCGATAATTGGTATAGGGTTTCCAGAAAATACCAACTTGGTATTTAAAGTTGACCTTTCTGCTATAAAATGAATATTATTAGCTCCAAAATTATTTTTTGTAGTATTGGCCATCCATATTTTACAATTGGCGGATCCTCTAAATTTAACAGCGCCAATTCTCTCAAAATCCAAGGCATTGATGGTGTCTCCATGTCTTATACCCTGAATAACACCAGATGGGTATATTATGGCATACCGACTAAAGCTAGACGTATCAACACTGGTATTAAATGGGCCAAAAAAATTGGTAGAAGTAATATTGCCAGCACCTAAGTTTATTCTTTGAGCCTGAGCAAGGCTTATGGTAAAAATAAAACTGCCCAAAAGCAGTAACTTGTATAATTTATTCATATTTTATTTCAAATTTTAAACCTTAGAAGCATTTAATTGCATAATTTTGTGGAAAAATACAAAAAATACTTTGCAGTTCAAATTTTTATTTTTGGTTGCTTTAACCCCGAAAACACTCGTAAATCCATTAAGGCAAAGGCTTCAAGACCTTTCTATGTTATCCTTAAAAAGCATAGAATATGACAATTATGCTGCAATTATTCTTGGTGAAGAGGAAAAAATTGATGGAAATTTGATTTTTGTTAAAGCGCCAAATGGTACAAAAGGAGAAAGGTTAAAATTTGCGATGGACTACTTAATAGCGCAAAATATTGATTATGAATATTTATGTAGGTTTGATGATGATGACATTTTAAACCCGCTGATTTTAACCTTATACAAAAATACCAAAGCTATGTGTATTGCGGATAAACATCACGCTTTCTTTGATTTATTTACCAAGCGGTGTTTGCAAACCAAAAGGACTTGGATGGCGAATACCGTATTTTTGAGAAAGGATTGTGCTACCTGTTTAATGCCCGATGGACGAACCCTTATTGAACAAGACCATGCAGAAGAGTGGATGAATTTTTTCAAAGAAAAGGAGGTTAAATTTGCCTCAAAAAAACACCCCATCTATTTGCGTGTGCTTTCTCCAACAAGCGAAACAGCTAACATTGATGCTAACAATTATCAAAACTATTTAAAGTCCTTTGGCAATTGGAAAAACGCCAAAACAATTTTAGATTTTAAGCCTTTAATTGAAAAGTTGAATATAATTGGAAAAGATTTTTATAAGAATAGTCCAATATTTATCCAAAGGGAAATGAGTGCTAATTCATTTATTAAGAGAATTGCGAAAAGGTTCTTTAACTAAAAAAAGCACGCAGCTTTTTTATGGTGCGTTGTGCCCAAAAATCTAATATTCTAAAATTACCAGTTTTTTTCTTGTCAATTAAGGAAGGTAAACTCCCATTTAAACTGCCTTGGCATGCAATTGCTGGCTGACTCCAATAGCAATCAATCAGATTATTTTCAATGCAGTGCTTGAAAAACCAGTCCCAAGGAAGATGGCATTTATGTTGGGCAATATATTCAAGCATGTTTTTTGCAGCTGCTTGATCAATAAGGTTAGCACCGGTGAGACGGGGTTGATTGGCAGAATATAAAAATTGATTCTTTTTACGTTTACTTCTAGGGATATATTTGGGCAAGCTGTCTTCTAAGCTGATAACAGCATTGGAAATTTTCCTAGTTTCTAACTCTTGTACAATTAGTTTAAAATCTCTGTCAAAATTTGAATAAAAGTTGATGTCATCCTCTAAAATTAAAACCCATTTTTCATTAGATAACAATAGTTTTTCTAAACTTAAAATGTGCTTGTAGGCACAACTAACAAAAGCACTAGGCTGATGCATTGTGTCTTTAAAGTATTTGTCCAATATATCAGTGCTTAAATCAGCAATATTGCCATATTCGGTAAATGAAGTGTTGAAATAAGGATATTTTATAAGTAAATTGTCAATGTGTGCTTTTCTATCCTTTGCACCCTTAACATGAATAACATAAACTTGCTTTACTCCACTCATTTTTTAACGCAGCAAAGATAGGAATATGTCTTAACCAATGTGACTAAAAATTTTGGTCGATTAAAACGGGCTGTTTGTTATTGCGGACGGCAAAAAAAATGGTGTAATACTAATTTTAGCACAATTATTGATTTACCTATCTTAGCCAACTGAAAATATCATGCGTTTATTCCTAACATACCTTATTTTATTTGTTTCATTACAAGCCTCTGCACAAAGCCCAAACAATTGGGAAGACAGCATTTTGAGTAAAATGTCCTTGGATGAAAAAATAGGTCAGTTGTTTATGATTGCTGCATACAGCAATAAGGATGACAAGCATGTTCAGGAAATTGAACAAGCCATCAGTCAATATCATGTTGGTGGATTAATATTTTTTCAGGGGACTGCTGCCAAGCAAGTTTATTTGACCAATTATTACCAAACCGTTTCCAAAACACCGCTTTTTATTGCTCAGGATGCAGAATGGGGTGTAAAAATGCGTTTAACCAATGCTCCCAAATATCCATATCAAATGACCTTGGGTGCATGCAATAGTAAAGCATTGAGTTATGAGGCTGGACGTTCTATGGGACAGGAACTAAAACGCTTAGGGGCGCACATAAGTTTTTCTCCTGTGGCTGATGTTAATAATAACCCCAATAACCCCATAATTGGTTTTAGAAGTTTTGGCGAAAACAGAGAAAATGTTGCGGACAAAACTGTTGCTATGGTGCATGGATTGCAGAGTGAGCGCATTATAGCGTGTGCCAAACATTTTCCAGGTCATGGCAATACCAGTACTGATAGTCATTTAGATTTGCCAATAATAAAAGGGAGTAAAAAGGAGTTGGATAGTATTGAGCTTTTCCCTTTTAAAAGGGCAATTGAGGCTGGGGTTATGGCTACAATGGTTGCGCATATACATTTGCCCGGTTTGGACAACACACCCAATATGCCAGCTAGTTTATCTCCAAAAGTGGTGAGAGATATTTTAAGATATGAACTCAATTTTCAAGGTCTTGCTTTTACGGATGCGATGAATATGAAAGGTGTTACCAAATATTTTAAGAATGGAGAAGGAGATGTAATGGCGCTTTTAGCAGGAAACGATATTATATTGTATCCTGAAAATTTAGCAGCCTCTTTTGCCGCCATTAAAAAAGCACTTTTAGAAGGAAGACTTTCGGAAAATGATATAACCCAAAAGGTTAAAAAGATTTTGTACTATAAAAGATGGGTTGGACTCAACAACTATCAACCAACTTCAACTGGTGATATAGAAAGTGATATTTTTAAGATTGCTGAGGAAAATCAAATTTTATACCAAGCCGCAATGCAGGCTATCACTTTGGTTTCTAACGATGAAGATTTTTTGCCTTTGGATACCACTCATCATTATGCACTTTTAAGCATAGGAGAAACAGATGAAAATCAATTTTATGATGAACTTAAAAAATATGTGCACGTTACGCGATTCAGTTTAAGTAGCAAAGCCAATACAAATGCCAGCCTCCATTTAAAAAGTCAATTAAAACAATTTGATTCTATTATCATCAGTTTTCACAATCCATCTGTTTGGAGCAATAAAAGTTATGGTTTTAGTGATGAAGTTATCCGATTGGTCAATGAATTGGAAAGAGAGAATAAAACAGCTATTGTATTGTTTTGTAATCCTTACCTAACCAAGTATTTTACAAAAACCAAAACTTTAGTCGTGGCTTATGAAGATGAACCGATATTTAGGACTACAGCAGCAGATATGCTTTTAGGTCAACAGCCAATGATTGGACATTTGCCATTTAAACCAGCTGATTTGCCGGATGCAAACCCATTGCCCTTGTCCTATTTTACCAAAAGTGGAATAAAAGAGTACAATGCCTATACGCAAGGCTTAGATACCAATAAACTTAAGCGTATTGATTATATTTTAGATGAAGTGGTGCAAAGTGGTGCAGCTCCAGGGGGGCAGGTTTTGGTAGCTAAAAATGGAAAAATAATTTACGAAAAATCGTTTGGACGATACACTTATGGCAGCAGCCAAATGGTTACGCCAAATACCATGTATGATGTGGCAAGTATTACTAAAGCTTATGCTTCTTCGTTAATGGGTATGAAATTGTATGACTTAGGTATGTTGTCGATTGAAGCCACACTAGACACCTACATTCCAGAAACAAAAGGAAAAGCAGTTGGAAAAATTAAAATACGAGAATTGATGCTGCACCAAGCAGGTTTGCCAGCATGGATACCATTTTATAAAGAAACACTAGGAGTAAATTTTAATAAGATATATGCTACTAAACAAGGGGGAGTTTATCAGCTGCCAGTAGCTAGTAATATGTTTATGGACACCATGGAGGCTGTGCGCATGATGGATAGGATTTATAACAGTACATTGACTTCTAAAGGCTCCTATAAATACAGTGATTTAAGTTTGATATTGCTTAAAAAAGTGATGGAGAATATTGCCCAAATGCCCATGGATTCATTTCTGTATTACAACTTTTATATGCCATTGAATTTAAAGCATACAGGTTTTAATATGTACAAAACCTATCCCATAGATTCTTTTGCACCAAGCGAAGATGACGGCTATTTTAGACAGCAAATTATACAAGGTTACGTGCATGATATGGGGGCAGCTATGTTTGGGGGGGTTAGTGGCCATGCAGGATTGTTCTCTAATGCTCAAGATATGTTGGTAATTTCTGAAATGCTAAGGAATAAGGGTAATTATGATGGGGTAAGTTATATAAACCCGACTACCATTGCTTTGTTTACAAGTCAACAGAACAATAGTTGCCGAAGAGGATTGGTATTTGATAAACCTGAGGGCAGAAGAGGTTATGGAAGTCCTACTTCAGAAAGTTGTCCTATTAGTGCCTTTGGGCATACAGGTTTCACCGGCACTTGTGTTTGGATAGACCCCACCAATAATTTAGTGTATATTTTCTTGAGCAACAGGACTTTCCCCACCATGGATAATAAAAAGTTAGTACAAGGAAATTACAGAGATAAAATTCAAGAAACGGTTTATAATGCAATGAAAAAATAATTATGTTTACAGGGATTATAGAACAAATTGGTAACATTAAAAGTATTAGGCAGGAAGGGACTAATAAGGTTTTTTGTCTATCTGTTTCCTTTCTCCATGAACTGAAAATAGACCAAAGTATTGCTCACAATGGCGTTTGTTTAACGGTTAGTAATTTATACCACGATATTTATGAGGTAACAGCCATTGCAGAAACTTTGCAATGCACCAACCTAGATAATTGGCAGGTACATGATAAAATAAATGTAGAGCGTTGTATGCCAGCCAACGGTAGATTTGATGGGCATATTGTACAAGGGCATGTAGATACAACAGCAGTTTGCACTCAAATTGAAGACCTAAATGGTAGCTGGAAATGTGCTTTTCAATACCAAGACTCTGAAAATATTACCGTTCAAAAAGGGTCAATTTGTATCAATGGCATTAGTTTAACAGTGGTGGATAGTGAAACCAATTCATTTTCAGTTGCGATTATTCCTTACACCTTTGAACACACCAATTTTAAAACCTTGAAAGTAGGAGATAAGGTCAATTTAGAATTTGATATTATTGGTAAATATTTGCAGAAAATGATGCGGAAAGGTTAGGATGCCTAGCGAATAGCTTTTCCAATCCATTGATAATCATTCCAATCCCCACCCTTATTGCGGTAATCATACAGGTAATTAAAAGTACCTTCCTTATCCCAAAAAAATTCTTTGCGCTCGCTTTTCCAAAAGCCTGCGTTTTCTGTTTTTAATGAAAACTGGATTAATTGAAAAGTACTGTCTAAAATGAGATAAGTGGATTTTGAGTTGTTTTCCAAATTCATGCCTCTTACTAAATACCTTTTGCTTCTTTGGTCGTAAATGGTGTCTGTTAGGATGTCATTGTTTTTAATAAAATCCTCATAATTCAAATCATAAAAGGGTTCTAACTCCTTTTTCCAGTTAGGGTTTTGAATCGTGTCGGCAAAGCCTGATTTGTTTTTGTAGCCACTAATTTCCAAGGCGGTTTTTAAACTGTCAAACTGGTGGGTTTGTGCAGCAATGGCTTTGTGAAAAATACCATTTTTAGATGAATTATTGCAGCCCATCCAGCCCATGAAAATTACTATGAAAATAATAAGCCTATCCATTTATTTTAAAATTAACCCAAACAAAACATAACACCAGTAGGACACCACTTGCTAAAAAAGGGGCGGTTGGATGCCAATCATATAAAAAACCCCCTAAAAAAGGACCTACACCTCTTGCCAAAGCACCCAAGGACTGCATGCTGCCAAGCACCTTGCCTTGCTCTTTAGAATCGCTGTAAGAACTAACCAAACTAGAGGATGCGGGCATGATTAATCCATTGGCGGCAGCAATTATGAGTAGTAAAGACAGTTGAACAAAATAAAACATCATCACAAATTCTTTGCCCACAGGCGCAAATGGAATTCCTGCAATGCCTACCGCCATTAACAAAGTACCATACAGTAACATCTTGCGTTCACCAAACCATTTTTTAAACTTTTTAATGAATAACCCTTGAATCAAAGCAGAACAAATGCCGATGTAGGAAAAGATATACCCAATTTGTAGAGAATTTAGTTCATAAATTTGCTCCCACAAAACCGTACTTGAAACTTGCATCATACTAAATGCCATAATAAACATGACAAACAATAAGAAGATGGGTCGCAGTTTAGGTCTTTGTGCTATTTCAAACATTTCAGCGATAACTTCTAGTGGTTTAAATTTCCTTTTATCTAGGTTTAAATTAGACTCGGGTAAGAAAAAATAAACATACAAAAAGTTAATTAAACACAAGGCTGCACAAACGTATCCAATGCTTTCAAAGCCAAAATGGGTTTTAAGTGCACCGCCTACAAAAGGGCCTATTATAAACCCCAAGCCAAATGCCACACCAATTAATCCATATCTTTCCGCACGCTTTTCTGGTGGCGTAATATCTGCAATATACGCTTGGGCTGCTGAAAAGTTTCCAGCACCAATACCCGCTAACAAACGAGATAAAAAAAGCACCCATAAACTGGTAGTAAAGCCAAAAATAAGATAAGCCACAAAGCTGATGGCGATGGAGACTAAAAAAACAGGTCGCCTACCAATTTGATCACTTTTAGAACCCCAAAACGGTGCTGATATGAACTGCATAAAAGAAAAAATGGCTGCAGCTATAAAAGCGGGTGTATTACTCTGCGTAACAGATTTTCCCAAGTCTAAAGCAAAACCGGGCAAAACAGGAATAACAATTCCAAACCCCAGCAAATCAATAAACACCGTTAAAAAAACGATGGCTAAGGCATTTTTACTATTAATATCCTTGTTGATTTTCATTTATTCAGAAAGGGTAACTAAAGATTTTCCAGTCATAACTGTGGGTTTTTCTAGGTTCATCAACTCCAATATAGAGGGTGCAATATCAGCCAAAACACCATCTTTTAACTTATAATTTTTATGAGGGTTTACCAAAATACAAGGCACAGGGTTCAAACTGTGTTGTGTATTGGGAGTTCCATCAGCATTGATAGCAAAATCTGCATTGCCATGGTCTGCAATGATTACAAATTGCCAACCTTTAGTTTTTCCTTCCTCTACTATATTTTCTAAACAAGTATCTACCGCGTTTATAGCTTTTTGGATAGCTGGGTAAACCCCAGTATGTCCAACCATGTCTGCATTGGCAAAATTGACACACATAAAATCAATGTCTTTGCTGAAATAGGGAATAACACGGTTTGTTAATTCAAAAGCGCTCATTTCTGGTTTTAAGTCGTAAGTGGCGACATCGGGTGAACTTGCCATTTCTCGGAATTCATTTGCAAAAGGTTGCTCTCTGCCACCATTAAAAAAGAAGGTAACATGCGGATATTTTTCTGTTTCTGCAGCTCTTAATTGTCCAATATTTTTAGAAGCTAAAAATTCACCCAAAGTGTTTTGGACATTCTCTTCCTCAAATAAAACCCACGGACTTTTAAATATATCATTGTATTTAGTTAAGCTGCAGTATGTTACGTTTAATTGTTTCGTGTCAAAGTCAACAAAATCTCTTTCAACCAACATTTCCGTTAACTGACGCGGTCTATCTGTTCTAAAATTAAGATTGAAAACGACATCGTTCTCTCCAATTGAAGGCATTAAATTCCCATTATTATCCAACATTTTAATGGGTAGCATGAACTCATCGGTAATGTTTTGACTATATTTTTCTTGGATAGTTTCTAGTATGTTGCTGCAAAATTCACCTTCATTTTTCACCATCAAATCATAGGCAATTTTGGTGCGTTCCCATCTATGGTCTCTATCCATGGCGTAATAGCGACCTACAACAGAACTTAGTTTTGCTCCTGTTTGTTTACAAGTTTCTAATAAGTTTTCTAAGTGATGAATACCGCTTTTGGGATCGGTATCTCTTCCGTCTAGAAAAGCATGGACATAAATGGGTTGCGTAGTTTGTGCTCTTGTAATTTCAATAAATTTGAGAATGTGGTTGATGGAACTGTGCACACCACCATCAGACAATAATCCAATAACATGAATGGCTGATTTTCTATGATTGGCAACTGCTATTGCCTTTTGAAATACAGGGTTTTCTGCAATTAAATTGTTAGCAAATGCTTGATTTATTTTTTCCAACATCTGCCAAATAACCCTACCTGCACCCAAATTGATATGCCCCACTTCACTATTTCCCATTTGCCCTTCCGGCAAACCCACAGCATTTCCGAATGTTGTTAGGGTACTATGCGTGCAAGTTGCCATTAGCTTATTGAAATAGGCTGGGCTTGCATTATAGATAGCATCACTTTTTTGATGGTTCCCAATGCCCCAACCGTCCAAGATTATGAGTGCTGTTTTATTAATTGTCAAGTTAATTTTCTGTTATGAGGAAAGTATGCGCAAAATTAACCAAGAGGTTTAAAATTAAAAATTTAGTTTATGGAAGTTTACTTTTCTTATATTCCAACTCATCAATCTTTATAATCCATAAAAACAATGCGCCCAAACCAAACACAATGGCATTGCAATAATAAACCGCAGGAATATTGGAAAAGCTGTTTTGGTGAATATAACCAGTAAAATAACCTCCTAGAATTATCCCTAATTCTAAACCTATAAAAACTGAGGCATATGCTTTTCCTTTATTTTCTGGTTTGGCAATATCTGTAGTCCAAGCAAAAACAGTGGGGGAGGATGCTCCTTGACACAACCCCCAAAAGGCTATTAATAAGAAAAATAAATTGGCAGTGGGCACTTTTGCAACCAGCAGCATTATTAAAAACATAAGGGTCACAGCAATTCTTAAAATCCAAACTCTGCCATAAATGTCGGATAGTTTGGCAATTAAAAACCGAGAAAGTATGGAGGAAGTAGTTAACAATGTAAAAGCCAAACCTAGATTTTGTATATTTAACAGCTTACTATGGTCTGGAGCTATGGTTAAAAAAGAACCAAATCCAAAACTTAACACAAAGCATATAATAAAGGGGCCGTAAACATTGGGCTCATAAAAATCATGTAAATTTATCTTGAGTAATTTGAATTTGAATCTTTGCGTTTCTGGAGCGGTTTCTGGTAAACCTTTAAATGTGGCAAATGCCAAAATGGCCAATAGGATGGAGCTTATAAAAACGGCATTAAAACCGTATTGAATATAAAGAAACCCGCCTATAAATGGTCCAATAGCCATGCCTAAGTTGTTGCTCATCCCTTGAATACCCATGGCCAAACCTCTTTTGTTGATAGGTGATAAATCTGCGGTGTAGGCAATGTTTCCGGTGGGGGTGAAGCCTGTGGACATGCCATGCAAAAAACGGATGATGAGCAGTTGCCCAACCGCAAAAGCAAACAAATAGCCAAGGCCAGCAAAAATGCAAACCACTGCGCCAAAAACCATCACAGGAATTCTACCAATTCTGTCAGTTAAAATACCACTAAACGGTCTTGAAATAAGTGCCATGCTGGCAAAAAGAGCAATGTGGTATCCTTTAAAAGCTGCTCCACCAAATTTTTCTAAATAGTCAGGCATCACAGGGATAACCATTTGAAAACTAGCGCAAAAAAGCACGCTGCCCAAACACATTACCCAAAAGGGATTAGGAAAAGAGTTTACAAATATTTTTTTAAAATTCAATATTAATCGAGTTTCAAAACAGCCATGAAAGCAGATTGTGGAACCTCTACAGAACCTATTTGTTTCATACGTTTTTTACCTGCTTTTTGTTTTTCAAGCAACTTTCTTTTTCTGGAAATATCACCTCCATAACATTTAGCGGTAACATCCTTGCGCATGGCAGAAATTGTTTCTCTGGCAATAACTTTTGCTCCGATAGCCGCTTGTATCGCAATTTCAAACTGCTGTTTTGGGATTAGTTCCTTTAATTTTAGACAAATTTTCTTACCCAAATCATAAGCTCGGTCTTTGTGAATGATGGCAGAAAGGGCATCTATGGGCTCTTTATTAAGCATAATGTCCATTTTTACCAATTGACTTTCTTTATACCCAATTTGATGATAATCAAAGGAGGCATACCCCTTAGAATTTGATTTTAACTTATCATAAAAATCAAAAACCACTTCTGCCAAGGGCATTTCAAAAGTTAGTTCTACGCGGTTAGAAGTTAAATAAACCTGATTTTTTATTTGCCCTCTTTTTTCCATACACAAGCTGATAATCGGACCCACATAATCCGCTGCAGTAATAATAGACGCTAGTATGTAAGGCTCTTCTACCAATTTTATTTTGTCAGGGGGCGGAAGGTCGGTAGGATTATTTACCTTTATCTGTTCATCTTTGGTAGTCAAGCATTTATAACTAACGTTGGGTACGGTTGTTATTACGGTCATGTTATACTCTCGCTCCAAACGCTCCTGTATAATTTCCATGTGTAACATGCCTAAAAATCCACATCTAAAACCAAAACCTAAAGCTGCTGAACTTTCAGGTTCAAATACCAAGCTGGCATCGTTAAGCTGTAATTTGTACATACTGTCTCGCAACTCTTCAAAATCTTCTGTTTCTATTGGGTAAATTCCTGCAAATACCATTGGTTTAACATCTTCAAACCCTTTAATGGCCTCCATTGTTGGGTTAACTAAAGAAGTAATGGTATCTCCAACTTTTACTTCTCTAGCATTTTTTATACCACTGATTACGTAGCCAACATCACCCGCTTTTACTTCTTTTCGTGGTTCATTTTCTAAGCGCAAAACACCAACCTCCTCTGCATAATAGTCCATAGAAGTATTCATAAATTTGATGTTTTGATCTTTTGTAATCGTTCCATCTAACACTTTGTAATAGGCTATTATTCCTCGGTAAGAGTTATAAACAGAGTCAAAAATAAGTGCTTTTAAGGGTTTATTTATATCTCCTTTTGGTGAAGGGATTCTATGAATAATTGCTGCCAAAATATCATCAACACCTAAACCTGTTTTTCCACTCGCATGGATAATGTCTCCTCTATCACAACCAATTAAATCAACAATTTGATCCTTTACCTCTTCGGGCATTGCACCGGGCAAATCCATTTTGTTGAGAATAGGGATAATTTCTAAATTGTGATCTATTGCTAGGTAAAGGTTACTAATGGTTTGAGCTTGAATACCTTGTGCTGCATCTACAATCAATAAAGCACCTTCGCAAGCTGCAATGGAGCGAGAAACCTCATAGCTAAAATCTACATGGCCAGGAGTATCAATTAAATTTAAAACATATTTGGTTCCCTCAAAAAGATAATCCATTTGAATGGCATGGCTTTTAATGGTAATGCCACGTTCTCTTTCAATATCCATGTTATCCAATAATTGATTTTGCATTTGCCTAGAAGAAATTGTCTGAGTGGTTTCCAATAAACGATCGGCTAGTGTGCTTTTTCCGTGGTCTATATGGGCGATAATGCAAAAATTACGAAACTTGTCCATGAGTGGTGCAAAGGTAATTTATTATACTTACTGAATAATTAAAATTGCAAATGAATTTAGGGGGTGCAAAATTGACTGAATAAGTTTGGAAATCCTGACTGTACACATGCTATTGGATATGAAGCAGGCTTATTTGATGTAATTGATTTAAGGTGAAATTTTACAACTTATATTCTTGATTAAAGTCCGTAACTTTCATTACTACATTTCTTTACTTTTTTATTATCAATCACTTCAATTTTCTCCGTTTTTCTATTTGCCCTCCAAGCTTTAACAATCTCAGTATAAAATTCAGGATTGTTTTTATCATCAACAACTAACGCAAAAATCTCAGTGTCTGCACCTTTTTGCGTTTCACAATATTCTGTAATATTTTTATTGCCTGTTATATCAGTTCTCTTTATTTCAAGTATGTCTAAAACGGTAGCATTTTTCTTTAATTTGACGCTATCATATTTAAAAAACACGTAAAACACACTTACATTTGAATAACAATAGCTAATGCCATAATTCGTATTTGGGAAATTACTGTCTTTCGAAAGTAAATACCCACCACCAGGATTGGTTATTAAGTGATCATCAAACTTTAATTTATTTGCATTTACTGGAAATTCTTTTCCTTTAAGAGAGTTAATGTTTTTACCCCAAAGGTTATATCTGCTCTTAAATTCATGATATTTAATGTATGGGAGTAATTTATTTAAAGAAATTCCAATATCTGATAACCTGTTGTCCCAACATCCCATGTTAAACCTTATGTCTATATCATTCTTATTTTGTACAAAATAGAAATTGTTGAGACAGTCAGACTCTTTAGATAAATTATCTATAAAATAGTTATAATAAGATAAACACTCCATTCCATAATCCGATTTAAAAGGAACAATATTGTCAACTTCATCCATGTATCCATCTTTAAAGATTTTTTCAATTAAACTTTTGGGGTCAATTGAAAAGAAATCTTCGAAGGAAAGTTTAGAACCATCATTTAAGTCATAAATTAACGTTTCATAGAAAACAAGTTCTTTCGCCATGTAAGGGTCGACAACTTTTTCAACTGTCAAAACCAGTAAATTCTGTGATACATAGTCAATACTAAAACTTTCATTGGTAAAATCATCCCTGTAATATTCGATTTCTACCTCTTCCTGCTTTTTCATTTTATTATACTCGCTCAGTGAATTTACTCCAACATCATTTAGAAAATTACGAATGTATAACGCACTGTCTGATTCAATTTGACATGCTTCAAAATACTGTTTGATATTAGAATTTATTTTATTTTTTACAAGATCATTAATTTCTCCACTTATCTGTGGAATAAAAGATGTAATAGTAACGACATAAGGAATTTTATAATTAATTTCTAAAGTATCGATCTTAACTTTACTCAATTCATCAATTGTTTCAGAGTCCAACTCATTTTGATAAAATGATTCAACCCCATTCATATTAAGCTTCTTTGAATCCAATCCACAAGCTGACAGAGTTAATAATAGAATAATTAAAAATCGCTTCATTTCAATATACCAATATAACCAACACCCAATATTTCGCAAACTATCAATCTTAAAATCGCTTATATCCTTTCCAATACCTCCTGTGTAAGGTTGCCGTTGGTATTTCCTGTATTGAGGGTTGCAATGGGTTCAAAAAGCATTACGTCTACCTCTTCATCTGCAATCGGTTTATGTTCTACCCCTTTGGGTACAATCAGAAACTCATTGGGATAAAGCGTGACGGTTTTGTCTCTAAAAGCTATTTTTAAAACCCCTTTTACTACAAAAAACAGTTCGTCCTCATGCGGATGGCTATGCCAAACAAATTCGCCTTTTAGCTTAGCCAGTTTTACATATTGCCCGTTCAGTTCACCTACAATTTTAGGTGTCCAATGTTCAGAAAAGAGATTAAATTTATCTGTTATATTGACCTTATCCATAATTGATTCAATAAAATTGAATTCAAAAGTATGGATTTTTTAATCAATAAAATAATCGGAAAGCACCTAAAATAAAATCGTCTAAAAATCGTTTTTCTACTGAATCAATTATTCTGTCCAAATAAACTTTGACTTTGCCTCATAAAATATTGCTTAGAGATTTTGTTTTTAAGAACAACTATCAGGATTGGTTGCTGTTTCAGAAAAAAGCAGATATAGATAAAATGCAATCAATTTATGAGCAATACCTTATCCATAACTATTTAAAAGATGCTCAACATGAAATTGGACAAGGGTTTGAAGCTTTTTTATGGAAAAATACTTTTGATATAAACCTGCCATTTGTAATGGATTATTGGCGCGAAAAGGTGATTAAACTGGGTTACTATAATTATGTTTCCGATCAGAAAACTGAATATTTGGATGGTGGTATAAAAAGAATTTACGAACGCCACTACCTAAAACCACTTAGCGGAATCAAACTTATAGAAAATTCTGGAAGTTCTTACGGAAATGTGTCTATTGAAGTATGTTTGGGGAATGATAAATCAGCACTTTTTATTAAATTGGCTGTAACCAAATATCCTGAAATAAGTTACCAAAGTTTTGAGAGTTTACTCGGTATTTTGGTGGGGTAATTTTTTGTTGTAATTACTCCTTCACAAACCTCAATATAGTTGCGCTTTGGTCATTCACCATTCTCAACAAATAAATTCCATTTAATAAACTGGAAACATTGATGGTGCTGTTGTCGTTTTGATTTCCAGAAAGGATTACTTTCCCTAAAGCATCAATAATTTCATATTGATATGAAGTTTGATTGCTAAGAATATGCAGTGTTGTGCTAACTGGATTGGGGTAAATTTTTTGGTTTAGGGTGTTCGTTGTTTTGGTTACGTTTACAAGCCTGTCAACATTACAAACTACACTGTTAGTGCTGTACTGATAATTTCCGTTCATGATTACCAAAGCAGTATTTTTAACAACCTCATTTTTATTCAATTTGTTAAAAACAAATTTAAACTCTATAAAGCCTTGATCTGAAGTAATTTCAGGACTGCCACCTGGGTTAGAAGTTAGATTGATGTCATTAAAAGTCCAAATTAAGTAGCCAATGTTTGGGTTGGTCACGTCTTGCTTTACTTCGGTGGAAAAAGGATGACTAGAAGTTATTTCTTGTGTATATTTAAAATCGTGAAGCAAATTTAAAGTGTCAATAATTACCACATCGGTAACGATGGAATTGGTTCTGTTTTGAAAACTAATTTGGTATTCAATAACGGTGTCAGTAGCAGCAATGCTAGCAACATCACCTTGCTGATTTTGCTGTGTGTTTTGCTCTTTTAAAACAGTATAATCATCATTGGTTACTTGTTGCAGAAAAAAATCTTCTCCACTTTCTACTTGCACACTGTTGTTATAGCTGTAGTTTACATTGAAATCTAAGGACTTATCGAGCACATCTACATTATCCTGTAGCGCAAACGAAATGTTGATTGCCTGAAAACCAAAAGCTTGGATGTCCGATAGTTTCCAACTAATGGAAGTGTCATTTTCTATTTGAAAAGGAGGAACACTAAAAATGTTTTTCATCTTTTGTGTTCCACCTAATACCACTTTTATGTCTGTGGCATCATTTAATCCCACATTTCTGATTAAATAGGTAACTAATTTTCTTCCATTCTTTTGAATTCGTTTTCCTCCATGTGCAATAATGCGTGTGTCTAAAATAGCCCTTTGTTCAGCTTGGGTTGATATTGCAATATCAAAAGGTCCATTAACATGGTTTGGTGGATTTTTAAACAAGTTAGAATCTTTAATGCATAGATCAAAAGTAAAAAATTTGTTATCCAGAAGTAAACTTGGCATTTTGTTGCTGCTGTCTTCAAAGTAGTACCGGAATACACCCATTTCATCAGTGGTTACTGTATTTTTATCATCCCCAAATTTTAAGTTTTTTTGCGCAATGGGTCTTTCGCCTGCATCTCTAACACAATTATTATTGGCATCTAAAAATAAATTGCCGAAAATTAATTTCTGGCTAGGCTTGTAGGATGCAATAAAAGGACCATTGCTGTTAGAAAGGTAATTCAACAGTTTTACGCCCACAATATATAAGGTGCTGTTAAATGAATCAATAAACTGTGCTGATTGATTGCCATTGATTGATTTCCAAACCGAATTCTCATATTGAATAAATCCAGTTCTAAAACCTCCAACGGTTAGGTTAAAATCACCAACGGCATACAGTTCATTATTATATAACTCAAACTGATGGAAGTCCGTTATTTTATTTGTTCCTTGATTAATATTTGTAAAAGTTTGATTCTTAATATTCATGGAGAACATATTGATTTCTCCATTGACATTTTGACCCGCAATGTAATAATTTTGATCGGATAAGGGTATAAAATGTAATCCTTGAACAAATGGAGCAGTTACCTTTTGCCATGTGTCATTTTTTAAATAGGATATTGCCTTTGAACTGGTTTTTCCAGCATTGGCAAATTTACCAGAGGCAAGTATAAATCCTTTTCTAACTTCTATGTAGTTAACGGCACTGTCCAGCCCAACGGTACCTGAATAGTCCTTAACGGTAAAAATTTTGCCATCAAAATATTTGGCTATGTTGCCACAAAAAACACCGCCAAAACTGTCAAATTGCCCAGCAATGAATAAAGTGTCTTGCAAAAAGGCGACATCGTTTATCTCATCACGAGGTTCAAAATTGCTTGAAACTTTTAAAGGAGCCCATTTGCCATTGTATATTAAGAGATTTCTATAAACAGAAATGTCTTGATCTATTTGATAGTTAAATTTGCCAAAGATGTGTACCACCCCAGCATTGTTAACCTTAATTTGTCGTATTTGAGCACCAGAATCTAGTAAAATGGTGTCAACCGTTCTCCAATAAATTTCATTCCACAACCTTAGTTCTAGTTTAATACGGTTTTTGTTAACGTTGTTGTTATCTTTGATTAAATCTATTTGATACAGTCCCGCTTTACTGCCTGCAATACCTGCAAAACTCCTTTTTGAAACGTCAATTGGCTTAATGGTTTTACGAATTATTTGGGCATCAGATTGACATACCGTAAATGACAAGAACATCATCAGGATGGTGCTTAAAAAGCTGCTTTTGCTATATGTACTGCGTTTCTTCATTTGCTTTTTATCTAATAAAACGTTGTAAACCTATTTTAATATTGGTTCCATTGGGTTTGATGTCAAAGGTATTAATTTTAGAAATATTTTGACCAGAGAATGTTTCAACCTTCAAATAAAATGCTGTAAAAGGAGTAATCCTATATCCAATGCGTGTATTGAAGCCTGCTGTTATATTCGCTCTTTTAATAATTGGACTTGTAGCAGGGTAAACAACGGAGTAATTATTATCATCTCGTCCATAAATTTTGGCTTGCTTGTATAAGTTGAAATTAAAACCTGCTCCAAATGCAAAATCAAATCTTTTGTATTGTAGCACTTTAAATTGAAAATGAAGCGGAATACTGGCAATTTTGATACTGCTCATATCATTGGTATTAAAAGTAGTGTCTCTAAAGTTTCTTTTGAACCAACCAATCGTATCACCATTCGCATTTTTATGAGGAAATGAATCGTGAATATTTATTCTCTTTTGTGTGGTAAGGAAATTGTATTCGCCTTTGCTAAAACCAGTATAAAAATTACTTCTGCCTTTTTCTAATCCTAAAAGTATTTCCCAAGCGGCACCGTTGGATCCTTGAGTATGGGCAAATTGATTTTGTGCAGTTTGCAAACCCATGCCTAAGGCAATATAAGGAGTAAATGGAATTTTGAGCTTGAGGTGATTGGGTTTTTCTTTTTCCTGAACTACTTTCATGTTTTCAGCTAAATTTACTAGATATTTTCTAGCACTTAAATTAATATTTAACAGAGGATTAACACCTACTGGTCCTTCAAAACTGCTAAATTCCTCATTGCCTAAGTTAATAATTTGTGGGTTAAGTACCTGCTGCTTATTTTCGATGGGGTTTATCGCCAGATTGGTATTGTTAATTGAGGCCTTTTCTATAGAAGGTTTTTGGCTACTTTTAGTTTGGTTTTCGGATGAATTGGTGGAAACGTCTAATGTAGCTTTCATTACTACTTTATTTTTATTGGCATTCACAGTGGCACTCCCCAATAACTTGGAAGTTTCTTCTTTATTTGATTTATCCAAAATTTCTATAGGAGCATTGTTTTTGATTTCAGTTGCAGGTTTGGTAGTGGCTTCAGATATCGGTTTGTTAAATTCCTCATTGGTTTCAGATGGAATATCTACTATAATTTCTTTAGTAAGGTTTTGAGTTTTCGCCTTGATGTTTCCATCTTCCTTGTTATTATAAAAATTTGAACCAACCCAAATACCTGAACCCAAAAATAGCAAGGTAATAATGGAAAGAATAATGCCCTTTGCTATTTTTCCACCTTGGTTATTATCGGCAACAGCTATTGGCAACGCATCAAAACCAGGGGTGTTGCTGTGCTGGTAATCCTTAAATTTGCCTGCCCATGCCTGGTCATTGAGCTTGTTTTTGATGTCATCAAAGCCAGCAGGGTCAGTAGGGTATGTTTTACCCTTTAACTGATTAAACAGTTTGTCAATATGTATTTTATCTTTTGACACTGCTGTAAATTCCCATTTTATCTTGTACTAAGGTCTGTAAATGTTTTCTTGCTCTGTTCAGTTGGCTTTTTGAAGTTCCTTCATTAATGCCCAATGCATCTGCAATTTCTTTGTGCGTATAACCTTCTACCGCATACATATTAAAAACTATTCGATAACCATCAGGCAACTCTTGTAAAATATTAATCAACTCTGCATGGCTTAATTTTTCTAAACTATCTGCACTCACATCATGTTGATTTTCAATTTTGTAAGCCACGTGTTCATTGTCGTCAATAAATTGATAGCGTTTACCTTGTCTTAGGTGGTTCAATGTGGTATTAATGGCTATGCGCGTCATCCAAGTTTCTATTTTGCTTTCATTTTTAAAACTGTCTATTTTGTTGAAAATTTTGACAAAACTTTCCTGAAGCGCATCCTTTGCGAGTTCCTCGTTTCTACAATACCGTACACAAATCCCCATTAATTTACCGGCAAATTGTTCATACAACATTCGTTGGTATTTTGGTTGATTGGCTTGGCATCCTTGGACAATGTTATCAATATTTACAGTCTTTTTTAAAAGCAATTTCACCTCCTTTGACCCTGCAATATACTAAAAGGTTGCATACCATGAAAAGAAAAGCTGAAAAAGCTAAAAAAAAAGCTAAGATGCTAAAAAGTTAGATTTTCTAGTAAGTACAGCTCATATCAGCATAACAGCTTATGAGCTAAGAAGCTAAAAAGATGAAAAGTTAAATTTTCTAGTAAGAACAAATTCATATCATCATAACAGCTTATCAGCATCTCAACTTAACAGCTTTTCAGCTTTTTCAGCTTCCCTCCGATATAATTTAAGATTAGTCAATATAATGACCCAATTAATAAGGCAAAAGCCTACTTTTGCACCCTTAAAAATTAGATTAATGGATATTTTAATAATGGTATTGCAATTATTGGCTGGGCTTTTTATCCTAGTAATTGTGCATGAATTTGGTCATTTTATTGCAGCGCGTGCATTTGGTATGCGTGTAGATAAATTTTATTTGTTTTTTGATGCTTATGGCAAAAAATTATTTTCCTTTAAAAGAGGTGATACCGAGTATGGCATTGGCTGGCTTCCACTTGGTGGATATGTGAAAATTTCGGGCATGGTGGATGAAAGTATGGATAAAGACCAGCTCTCACAGGAGCCTCAGCCACATGAGTTTAGGTCTAAACCTGCTTGGCAAAGACTTATTGTGATGTTAGGGGGTATTATTTTAAATATAATTTTGGGGTATATCATTTTTTCTGGCAAACTGGCCTATTTTGGAGAAACGCAGATGTTAAATACTTATGCCAACGATCATTATGGCATTGCTGTTTCAGAAATAGGAGCAAAAGCAGGTTTTAAAGATGGCGACAAAGTGCTTTCTATCAATGACAAGCCTATTGTTTACATGAAAGATTTTAACTCAAATCAAGTAGTTTTTTCTAATACCAATTATGCAAATATTATCAGAGATGGGCAAGAGCAAAAAATTGATTTAGCGCCCAATATGTTGGAATTGATTACCGAATCTAAGCGCGAGCCTTTGGTAACATTTGCCATGAAAACAGAGATTGACAGTGTGTTGGCAGACTCTCCTGCCGATAAAGCGGGGTTGAAAAAAGGGGATGTGGTTGTCAGCATCAATGATACTGCCATAGAATATTATCATAAAATGTCTGAGAAAATTGTTGGCAATGCCGGCAAAAAAATTGACATGAAAGTTCAAAGGGGAATGGACACCGTTGCATTAGTCGCTAATGTTTCTGACAAAGGCACCTTAGGTTTCATCAATAGGGTAGAGGATCAAGATCAGCTAATGCAAAAATTACATTATTCTGTGGGCGAAAGCTTCGTATTGGGTTTTAGCAGAAGTGGAAGTGCATTGTATGGTCAAGTTGCTGGAATAAAAGCTTTGGTAACCGGTAAAATCAATGCCATGAAAAGTTTGACAAGTCCCATAGGCATTGCTAAAATATATGGTGGCACCTTTGATTGGTTTACTTTTTGGACCATTACAGGCTTGTTGTCTTTTGTTTTGGCAATCATGAATTTGTTGCCCATACCTGCTTTGGATGGTGGGCATTGTGTTTTCCTTATTGTAGAAATGGTAAGAGGCAAACCTTTGAGCGATAAGGCCTTGATGCGTGCCCAGGTGGTTGGTTTTGTTATCATCATGGGTTTAATGGTGTTGGCAGTTTCAAGTGATTTATTTTTTAAATAAGTGAATCATTTTGAGTTTTTTGGTATTCCCATTAGTTTCTATCCAGACCAGAGTGCACTCAACAAACAATTTAAAATAAACGTCATGCAACATCACCCTGATTTGAATGAGGGAAATGATGATGCAGAAGTTTTTACAGCTAAAAGCAATGCGGCTTTTAAAATTCTAAAGACCGATAAAAAAAGAATTGCATACATCTTAAAGCTCACCAAAACTATGGTAGAAGGAGAAAAATCTGTTTTGCCCAATACTTTTTTGATGGAAATGATGGAGTTGAATGAAGCTTTGATGGATGCCAAAATGGAAGGAGAGTCGATTGCCGAAACTTTAAAAGAGGTAGATGAAAGGAATAAACAGATTTGGAAGGAAATTGAAACCATTGGCAGCCAGGCAGACAAGCATCCTGAAAGTTTCAATGATGCGCTAGCGCAAATAAAAAACTTGTTTCTGCAAGGCAGATATTTAGAGAGGATATTGGAGCAGGGGTGATATTGCCACTATATTTAATTGTTTTTTACACCCCCAACTCAGGATACTGCTCCGGATTATACTCACTCATCATGCCATAAATGGCAGCAGTAATATCTTCAGCATTGGGTTTGCTAAAATAGTCTCCATCCGTTCCGTAGGCTGGGCGGTGGTCTTTAGAAGAGATTGTCAATGGTTCAGCATCTATATGTTTCATTCCACCTTGTTCTACCAACACTTTTTGCATCATAAATGCAGTGGCACCTCCACTCACATCTTCATCCAAAAATACTACTTTGTTGGTTTTCTTTAAAGAGTCAACAAGGCTGTTTTGGATATCAAAAGGCAATAAAGTTTGCACATCTATCAATTCTACAGAAATGCCCAATTGAGCCAACTGCTGCACACTTTGCTCTGCTATGCGGCAAGAACTACCATAAGTAATTACCGTTACATCCGTGCCTTCATTAAGGGTTTCTGGAATGCCCACTGCTTCGCAATACTCGCCAATGTTTTCTGGCATATCTTCTTTGGTTCTGTAGCCGTTTAGGCATTCAATAAGTAAGGCAGGCTCATCACTTTTTAACAAAGTATTGTAAAAGCCTGCTGCTTTGGTCATGTTTCTGGGTACTAAAACATGCACCCCTCTTATAGCGTTTAAAATCATACCCATAGGCGATCCACTGTGCCAAATTCCCTCTAATCTGTGTCCTCTGGTTCTAATAATTACAGGAGATTTTTGTCCTCCTTTGGTTCTCCATTGTAAGGTTGCCAAATCATCGCTCAATGTTTGCAAGGCATACAGCAAATAATCTAAATACTGAATTTCTACAATAGGTCTTAAACCACGCATGGCGGCTCCAATTCCTTGACCTAAAATACTGGCTTCTCTAATGCCGGTATCCATGATGCGCACCTCGCCATATTTTTCTTGCAAGCCTGCAAAACCTTGATTTACATCGCCAATATGTCCTAAATCTTCACCAAAGGCAATCAGTTCCGGAATGCGTTCAAAAGCCGCATCAAAACAAGCATTTAAAATTTCTCTTCCATCTACTTTTTCAGAAGTATCGGTATAGCTTATATCAACACCTGCAATGTTCAATAACCTTTGCTCAGAGGCACTGTATAAATGACTGCTGTATCGGTCGCTATTTTTATTGCTGTACTGATTGTAAAAAGTCAATAGGGCTTTTCTTGCCTCATTATCATTGCCAATGCTCATTCTTAAAGCGGCATGAATGGCAGTACTAATTTCTTTTCTGCTGGGCTCAGAACTTGCTTTTAGTGTAGTTGCCAAAGCGGAAATTTGTGTATTGCTGGTTTCAGTCCCCAATGCTTCAATAAAATTAGCAGCCTCAGTTTGGTCTGTTTTAATGGGGTTTAAAAAGGCTTCCCAAGCATTTTTCTTAGCATTTTTAACCTCATTTTTCGCTTCTTTTTCTATGGCTTCTAACTCTTGTTTACTGGCTAATTCTGAATGTAAAATCCATTCTTTCATTTTAGTCATGCAGTCAAAATCAGTTTCCCATGCCAGTCTTTTTTGTGATTTATACCGTTCATGCGAGCCGCTTGTAGAATGCCCTTGTGGTTGGGTTAGTTCTTGCACATGCACTAAAACGGGGATGTGTTGCTCTCTACAAATCTTGGCAGCCTCAGCATATGTTTTGCATAAAGCAGGGTAATCCCAACCTTTAACCGTAAATATTTGGTATCCTTGACCATTTTCATCGGTTTGAAAACCGCTTAAAATAGCAGAGATATTTTCTTTGGTTGTTTGATATTTGGAAGGAACAGAAATTCCGTAGCCATCATCCCAAACCGACATCAGCATGGGTACTTGCAAAACACCTGCTGCATTAAAAACTTCCCAAAAATGTCCCTCACTGGTGCTGGCATTTCCGATTGTTCCCCATGCTACTTCGTTTCCTTTATTGCTAAACTGCGTTAAAAATTGCAGATCATTGTTTTTCCTGTATAATTTAGAGGCCCAAGCCAAGCCTAACAAACGGGGCATTTGCCCGGCTGTAGGAGAAATATCTGCACTGGAATTGTATTTATCGGTTTGGCTCAACCAATTTCCATTTTCATCGAGTAACCTTGTGCCAAAGTGTCCGTTCATGCTTCTGCCTGCGCTGCAAGGTTCTGCTTCAACATCTGTGTGGGCATACAATTGGGCAAAAAACTCTTGCACATTGCTCATTTCTTTGGCAAACATAAAAGTTTGATCTCGGTAATAGCCACTTCTAAAATCTCCTAAGGCAAATGATTTTGCCATGGCAATCTGCGCTACCTCTTTCCCATCCCCAAAAATACCAAACTTTGCTTTACCCGTTAGTACTTCTTTTCTACCCAACAAACTAGCCTCTCTCGAAGCATAAGCCAATTTGTAATCGTTTAAAACTTCTGCCTTAAAATCTTCTTTGCTTATTTTTTGCATGGCTGCCTTTGATGTATTCTCCACTACCGCAAAAATATAATTTATTTAATAAATAATAGGTGCTTTCCAATAATTATTGATTTTGGGGTGTTGGACGGTAATAATTATGAAAGTACATTTCAAGTCTAATGGAAGATGATTTACGATTAGTTCCGTCCGTTGCGCTCCGCCACAGACGGAGCGGCAATCTAATTTGTCAGCTGTTTGTTTGCTGAGATTGCTGCGCTCCGCTCGCAATGGACGTTTTTTTTACTTATCTGGCGTATTCTATAACAATAAACATTTCCTCTTGTTGTTCTGCCACCTTCCGATAAAAAATCTGAACTAGTCAATATCTTTTAGGAAAATTAGTTATTGCTCATTTTTATTGTTTTACATCGTATTTTATTATTTCCCAAACTCTTCCTGTTCGGGATTCTTCAAATTTAATTAAGCCAATTTTTGGGGCATAATATGCCTTTTCGTATAAATCTTGCGATTGATTTAGATTTTCTAGAGTTATAATGTCTTTATAAACCACGCCTTGTATAATTAATGAGTCTATTTTTGTTGTTCTGTAACCTTCAAAGTTTTCACTTATAACCATAGCGTCACCTTGATATTGCCCGTATGTAAATGATACATTCCTTTCAGGAATGACTATAATAAGGTCAAAAATTTCATTTTTTGCATCAGTATTTAAATTAGTGGGATACGCTTGATAGCGACAGAAATGTAAGGGTTGAAAATGTGAATAAATATCAAAGCGGGTGTTTTCATAACATTTGCCTTCTGATTTAACTTTTTCATGTCTAGGCTAGTTATTGAACTTTTTCCAACCCAAAAGCTATCCATACTGTTGGAAAATATTTCTTCATAAATCCAGTAGCTTCCCTCTCTAAAAAAAATCTATCCCTCGCATCTTGTGGCAGTAAAATGGTATTATCTTCTCTGCAGGTGGTTGGTTCAACAGTTTTTTTTACATTGGCATACACCAAGCAGCAGCACTCCAATAAAAACACAATTTAAAAAATTCTTGATGTAATGCATATATTAAATTTGTAAAGGTCAAAGCTAAACAAAAAACTACAAATTGTTCAAATGTCTCTTTTTTTTGAAACTCCTCAGCCAGTTTATTTCCCTCCCAAAACCATTTTATAAAATAGCGCATTTTTATACTAATTTTGCCGCAGTATTTTAATTCAATGAGAATAGTAATTGGAGGTTCGGGAGACGTGGGTTATCATCTTGCAGATGCCTTGGTAGATGCAGGACATAGTCTTACGTTAATTGATGTTAACGATCGTATTTTGCAGCATGCAGCAAGCAATATTGATGCAATTACATTGGCAGGTGATGTGTCTTCTGTAGATACTTTGAAGCGTGCGGATATTCACCGAGCAGATATTTTTATTGCTGCCACCACTTCAGAATCCACCAATTTGTTGGCTTGTATTTTAGCGAAAAAATTGGGTGCAGAAAAAACAATAGCCCGCATTAGCAATATTGAATACTTTGACCAAAATCAAAGAAATAATTTTAAAGAAGTAGGCATTGATAATCTTTTTTCGCCCACCTTGTTGGCAGCAGAAGAAATTCAACGATTAATTAACCGTTGTGCTGCAACAGATATTTTTGAATTTGAGCAAGGTAAACTTTCTATTGTGGGATACACGGTTGAAAGTAATTCTCCTTATATAGGCAAAGAGTTTAGGTCTTTATGCTTGAGCAAGGATTATGAAACCAATACCATCGCCTTACTGCGAAATGGTAAAACAACCATCCCGACTTTAGAGCAATTAATTGAAGGCAATGACCATGTTTACTTGGTAAGCAATGCCAAAGATTTATCAACCCTAGACAAAGATTTGGGAGAAGAATTTAAAATTATCAAGCAATTGATGATTATTGGTGATACGGAAATAGCCCTACAAACCGCATCTATTTTAGAGAAGAATTATGCTGTAACGGTTATATTATCTGATGCTCAAAAGGCAAAAAGATTTATTGAAAAATTGAATAAAACTTTAATCATTGAAGGCGATTATAGTAATTTGGATTTGTTGCAAGAAGAAGGTTTAGAAAGGATGGATGCGTTTATTGCGCTTACGGCAAATACAGAAACCAACATTATCGCAAGTTTAACAGCAGAAAGCATGGGTGTTTTTAGATCCATTGCTTTGGTTGACAATGCGGCTTATACACACTTATCTCAAAAAATTGGGGTAGATACCCTCATCAATAAAAAATTAATCGCAGCTAACAATATTTTTAGATTTGTTAGAAAAGGGCAAATAGAAGCCATTGCTTCTTTACATGGTGTTGATGCTGAGATAATTGAATTTAATGTGCATACCAATAATTTTATTACACAAAACCCTATTTCTGAAATAGGTTTGCCAAAAGATGCCTTGATTGCAGGGGTGGTGCGTAGGGAAAAAGGCATTATCCCAAACCCCGATTTTCAGTTAGAAATAGACGACAAGGTTATTGTATTAACCTTACCAAAAGCTATCAGAAAAGTAGAAGATTTGTTTAAATAATGATTAATTATAGAATAGTCATTAAATTATTGGGGGTAATCCTATTGGTAATGGGTTTATTTATGCTGGTCCCATTGGGTGTTGCAGCTTATTACAATGGACCTGATTTTAAAAGTTTTCTGTATAGTGCAGGGATTTGTATTGCCATTGGGTTGCCTTTTTTTATAGTGAAACCCAGTATCAATGAAATTGGCAAAAGAGAGGGCTATTTAATTGTAACTTTAAGTTGGGTGGTTATGAGTGTGGCCGCAACCTTGCCCTATCTTTATTCAGGTGCAATTCATTCTTTTGGTGCAGCTTTTTTTGAAACTTGCTCAGGCTTTACCACCACGGGCGCGTCTGTTTTTAATGACATTGAGGCATTGCCTCATGGTATTTTATTGTGGCGCAGTTTGACACAATGGATTGGAGGGATGGGAATTATCGTTTTAACGGTGGCTATTTTGCCGTTGCTAGGTGTGGGAGGTGTGCAGCTTTTTAGTGCAGAATCTCCAGGTCCCACAAAGGACAAAGTTCATCCAAAAATTAAAGAAACTGCCAAAAGGTTGTGGTTGATTTATACTGCGCTGACCATTATTCTTTTTTTAATCCTTTACCTTATCAGCGGTATGAGCTGTTTTGATGCGGTAAATCATGCCATGACCACCATGAGTACTGGAGGGTTTTCAACTAAAAATGCAAGCATTGCATATTGGGATAGCCCAATTGTTCAATATCCCATCATTATTTTTATGTTTTTGGCGGGGACAAATTTTACTGTTTTGTACTTTCTGTTAAAGGCGAAATTTAAAAAAGTGCTGTATAATGAGGAGTTTGTAACCTACCTTATTGGTACAATTTTAATTACAGTTTTTGTCACTTTTTCGGTGATTTGTCATGTAAATGAAAGCTTAGAAAAATCTTTTAGACTGGCATTGTTTCAGGTAGTTTCTATCATTACCACTACTGGTTTTGTAACAGCAGATTATACTACTTGGAGTAATGGTTTGACAATGACATTTTTTATGCTTCTTTTTGTGGGTGCTTGCGCAGGTTCAACTAGCGGTGGAATTAAAGTGGTGCGCCATGTCGTATTTTTCAAAAATATAATTCTAGAATTTAAAAGATTATTGCATCCAAGGGCATTGCTCAAAGTGAAAATGAATAAGGAGGTAGTACCGCAAAAAGTTACGGCACATGTTATGGTGTTTTTATTGGTTTATTTAATGGTATTTTGTGTGGGAAGTATCTTAATAATGCGGTTAAATGGAGATGTGGCATTGCCATTTCAAACAGCATTGGGTGCAGTTGCTACTTGTTTGGGAAATATAGGGCCCGGTTTAGGAGCGGTGGGTCCCGTTTATAATTTTTCTATTTTGCCAGACCATAGCAAAATTATCTTAAGTTTTATAATGATTATTGGAAGGTTGGAGTTGTTTTCTGTTCTTATCTTATTTTCACCTAGTTTTTGGAGAAGTAATTAAAATAAATCCATAGTATGATGTTTGTCATGTAATTAAATGCCCGTAGTATGATTATCAAATTAAACTAAATGGTTAATTTTGCCCACATTAGCAAAAAAACTTGAATTACATTAAAAATCATCATTTTTTTAAAACGTATCCTGTAAAAAAGGATTATAAATGGCTTCTGTGGAGTATTGGATTAGTGTATTTATGGTTTGGGCTGTTGAAATTTTTTCCTCATGCCAGTCCTGCTGAAATATTGGCAAAAGATACCATCGCATTTATTACTTTCGGATTAATCCCAACTCAAGTGGGATATGTAATTTTGGCAATTTGGGAAGTTTTAATTGGCATTCTTTTTTTTATCAAAAAAACAAGTCGGGCAATCATTTGGCTAGCATTAGTTCACATGATTTGTACTTTTATCCCATTATTTATTTTTATTGGAGTTTGTTTTCATGCCGCTCCTTTTATATTTACTATTGTTGGGCAATACATCATCAAAAACATAATTATTACCGCAGTGTTAGTTATGCTATTAAAAAATTTAAAAACATACGAATGAGTTATACAGAATTGAACAATAAAATAGTTGAGAAATTTCAGGATTTAGAGGTAAACCCTGAAATATATTTGAAAGGTATTCTAGAGCGAAAACCAATAAATTATTGGGAATATATTCAATTAGAAACCCTTATGACCTTGCAAAACCCTAGAACGGAACATGCAGATGAAACGATATTTGTTATCTATCATCAAATAACAGAACTCAGTTTAAAGTTGATTGTGCATGAGTTAAAACAAATTACAGGGGGAGTTACAGCAGATATAAGCACCTTGGTAGAAAAAGTAAAACGGATCAATCGTTACACCGAAATGCTTATTAACTCTTTTGGGATAATGAAATACGGAATGGATTATGATTCATACGGTACATTTAGAAACGCTTTGGCACCGGCAAGTGGTTTTCAAAGTGTTCAATTTAGATACATTGAGTTGTATTGCACGGCTCTAGAAAATTTGATAAATCAAAAAGGCAAAGAAAGATTATCTGCCAACCCAAGTATGGAAGAACAGTTTGACAATCTGTATTGGAAAGATGCAGGATTGGATAGAAAAACAGGTAAAAAGTCCTTGACACTGCTACAATTTGAAGAAAAATATTTGTCTGATTTAATAGCTTTTGCAAAAGAATTAAAGGGCAATACCTTATTTGATAAAATTTTGAGCTTATCTGAAAATGAGCAACAAAACTCAGCGTTCAAAGACTTTGATTATTTATACAATGTGGCATGGCCAATGGTTCATCTTGAAACAGCGCAGCATTATTTAGACAGTAAGGGCGAAAACAAAGAGGCGACAGGCAACTCTGAATGGAAAAAGTATTTGCACCCTAAACACCAGCAAAGAGTATTTTTTCCATTTTTGTGGGAAAATGAGGCTATTGAAAACCATACCGTTTTGCATCTCTAATTTTCTATTTTGCTTTTTTAATCTTAAATTGCACCCAAAATATTTAATTATGCATAAAATTCTACTTTCTACTTTAATTTTTTTTGCAACGGTTTCTATAAAACTACAGGCTCAAGTCAATCATACTGTTAATACTCAAGGTAACCTTTATTCTCCAAGTACTATAACAATTGCTGTTGGTGATACAGTAACTTTTGTTAATACTGGAGGAACGCATAATGTAAATGGAAAAACTTCAACTTTTGCCACCAATGTCGAATCCTTTGATAATGGGAGCCCTTCAACAGGCTGGACTTTTAAACACGTTTTTACAATTGCTGGAACGAATGAGTATCAGTGTGACGTTCATGCCCCGGGTATGAAAGGCAAGGTAATTGTTCAGGCAGCCATGAATTTGAAAACCATTGACGCCAAAGAACTAGCGGTATATCCAAACCCCACTTCGGGCTTAGTTTATTTACCCACTAATAATTCGGCCAATCAAAACGTTACTGTTTACAATGCCCTTGGACAATTGGTTTTAGAACAAAATATACAACAATCGAAAAATGGGGTTGTTAACCTATCAAATTTAACCGAAGGCATTTACACCATTGGGGTTGCCATAGAGAATAAAGCAACAATTTTTACTAGAATTTCTGTTGTCAAATAGTAGGAGGTAAGGAGGTCAGAAGAGGGAAGTCAGAAGAAAATTGCTTTCCAACTTCCTTCTTTGCGAGCTGAGCACGGCAAACTGAGGTAGAATGTGAATACCGTGCTTCACCCAAAATTTTGAAACCTAATGGACGAACTAATCGTAAATCCAAGATCCTATAATCAATAAATTTAATTAATGGTTTCTAAACCAAATCTGTCAAACTCATTTCTAGCCCTTTGGCACTTAAACCCGTGTTTTTAGGGTTAAACTGATGTAAACGCATCAAAGAAGATTTAATGATATTGCTAACATCTTTAAAAATTGCGGTGTCATCTACCTTTCCATCTTTATCCATCAAATATGCAAATACCCTAGCCATGCCGCAGTTAGCAATAAAATCAGGAATTACAGCCATATTATTATCCGCCAATTGAGAGGTGGTTCCCATAAATATTTCTGGGTCAGCAAAAGGTACGTTTGCACCACAGCTAACCACTTCCATTTGTTGGGCAGCCATTCTTACTACTTGATCTTCTGTAACCAATCTACTACCGGCACCTGGAATAAATATTTCTGCTTGCAAATCCCAAATTTTGCTATTCACTTCCTCAAAAGAAAGCATGTTTGGTGCATTTAGGGCATTGCCATTTCGGTTGTTGAATAAATCTTCAATCTCTGCTTGTGTAAAGCCTTTTTCATTAATGATGCCACCGTCTTTGTCAATAATTCCGACAATGTTTACACCATATTTAGCCAAATAAAATGCAGCAGCTCCAGCCACATTTCCCCAGCCTTGTATAATGGCATTTTTCCTTACTATCATTCCACCCCAAATATCATAATAGTGTCGTACAGCCTCTGCCACACCCCAACCCGTAATCATATCGGCAACGGTATATCCTTTTTCTAGCGTTGGCACCAATTGAGCGTTGCTTATTACCAAACTTACACCATCTTGCAAACGACTGATACTCTTTAGTTTTTCTTCCGCAGAATACCCCAAATGTCCATTTACAATCCCTTCTTGTGGATGTAGCAAACCTTGTGCATTGGTTATTGGAATAACTTCATGGATTTCGTCCACATTCATATCTCCTCCTGTGCCATAATAGGCTTTTAAAATGGGGTAAACTGCCTTGTACCATCTTTCTAAAACGCCCTTTTTACGAGGGTCTTTTGGGTCAAAATTAATACCACTTTTGGCACCACCAATTGGAGGGCCGCAAACTGTAAACTTGATTTCCATGGTTTTGGCTAGTGATTCAACCTCTCTTTTATCCAACCCTATGCGCATGCGTGTGCCACCACCGGCTGCACCATTTCTTAGTGAGTTTATAACAACCCAGCCTTCTGCTTCGGTTTCACTATCTTTCCATTCAAAAACAATATGGGGTTGTTTGCCCTCATATTTTTTTATCAATTGGGCTAGTTTTGTGTTTGTTGTTGTACTCATATGCATTGTGAATAATTGCCTGACATTGCTCCTCCAATTACATCTTCACTAGCACCTGTTGCCGTAGCAATGGTATTGGCTTTGTTTTGAACTCTTAAAAAACCCAATAAAGCAAAAATTAGTGCCTCTTTGTAGTTGACCATATCGTTTTCTGGAATAATAATTTCAGCCTCGGTGTGGCTCTTAATATGGTCTATCAATGTTGTGTTAAAAGCACCACCACCTGTAATAAACAATCGTTTGCCGTCTGAATTTCCATCTGATAACTTCTCTATTGCCTTACCAATTTGGAAAGCAATATGGTCAACAACTGTTTTCATTCTGTCTTCAAGCGGCAGCTCTCTAAACTCTTTTACTATGGGCCAAAGCGCATCACTAATCCAATCTCTATTCAATGATTTTGGACCTTCTTGCTGATAAAATTCCAGTTCATTCAATTCATTGAGCATATCATAATCTATTTTACCCTTTTCAGCTATTTCCCCATTGTTGTCATAAGGTTGTTCAATGTCTCTGGCTAATCTGTTGGTAAGAATATTGCACGCACAAATATCAAAAGCAATGTTTTTTCCATTCGTGTTGGCAGAGATATTGGCAAATCCTCCAAGATTTAGGCAAAAGTCATATTCTCCAAAAAGTAATTTGTCACCAATAGCGACCAGCGGAGCACCTTCACCATTCAAGGCAACATCGGCTCTTCTAAAATCTGTTATTACTGGTAGTTTGGTCTTAGCAGCAAGCGTTGCACCATCTCCAATTTGGGCAGTAGTTTTTACTTCTGGATTATGGAAAATTGTATGACCATGTGAGGCTACTAAATCAACTTTTAAATTGTTGGTTGTAATAAAATCATTGATAAGCTCTGCTAGAAAATGGGCGTAAAAAATATCGGTTTTAACATAAGTTAATGCATTTTGGGTTCTTAATTTTGACAATCTCAAGCGCCATTTTTCATCATAGTCATAAGTTGCAGTTTGCAACATTTTAAAGGAAAAATTGCCATTTTCTTCTTGTATTTCACACAAGGCTAAATCAACGCCATCCATTGAGGAGCCTGACATTACTCCTAAAACATTTAATTTCTTCATATATATCTGTTATAATAAAATTTCTTTTTAAAAAAAATTGTAAAACGAAAAAAAGAGTGAAAAGACCTTATGGTTTATAATATTTTTTTGACCACCGCTAACACAATCCTACTTCCCCTAAAACAACAAAGCAAAATTATAGGTTTAAGATTTGTTAAACAAATAATTGTAATGTAAAATTTTGTGATAAATGTTGTCATTAAAAAAAATCTCCCATTGGCTATGCCAATGGGAGATTTTTAAAAGTATAGATTGCTATTAATGGTTTATAGAAACTTTGAAAGATGCACTTCCTGTTTCAGTAGTTACTTGGATGATATAAATACCATTGGCCAAGTTAGAAACATTGATTGAAGCATTGCTTTCTGCAATTTTTCTTCCGTTCAAGTCCAACAAAGTAGCGGCAAATGCTTGTCCATTTTCAACTTCAATGTTTATTGCATTATTCGCTGGATTTGGATAAACAACTGCATTGATAGTTTTAGAAAGATTGCTAACAGAAGTAATTTGTTTTCCAACCACTCCAAATTTAGAAGATGACCAAGATTGTTTATTCCAAACAACGCTGTTGCTAGTTGGTAAAACACTTGGGTTTGTTAATGAAGTAGTAGTATAACCCACATTACAAGAGGTGTTTTCGATATTGTTATTGGTAATGTTGGTAGCAAATGTTGCTTGGTCCCAGGTAACACTTAAACCTGTGTTATCCCAAGTTTTATCCATACAAGCCAAAATGTTGTTTTTAAATTCGGCTGTTCCGTTTAGTACTTGGTCATAGGTTGTTTGTGCATCAATTAACCATCCTGTTGGGTAACCCGCCAGAACTGAATTGAAAATAGAAATTCTAGAATTTCTTCTTTGATGTACAGCACGTTTATAGTTTGAAGCAATAATAGTATTGAATACTTTTGGACCCAAAATAGTAATATTAGAGAATATGGGCGCAGTAAAAGGAGTGTTAGAAGAACCAGTACCGTCATTATCCACTTCAAAGCCATTAGAGCCAGAAACGTCAGCGATGTCAGGATCTCTCATGGTAAATCCGTATTGAACCCTACCAGTAAATCCAAAATCACAATCATAATCATCATCCCATGATCTATAAGTAATTAAATATTTAGCGTCTACACTACCACCAAACCATTCAATGGCATCATCTCCACTATAACTCACTTGAATATGGTCAAGTTTTGTGCTTTTGCCAACTCCACCCAATGAAATACCATTGATCTCATTGTTTGGTTGAAAAGCAATTCCAGGATACTCTACTCTGACATAGCTTAAAATGCCACTTGTGTCATTGTCATCAGTTCCACCATATTCTCCATCATTGTTTGCATTGTTAACACCACCTTCAATAGTTGCAACACCACCTGTCGGGTTTACCTTTGCTTTCCCTAAGAGGATTAGGCCACCCCAATCTCCATAATCTCTATCACCAACGGCTTGATTAGAGGTAAATACAATTGGTTTGTTTACAGAACCTTGTGCATTTAACTTTGAACCTTTGGTGACAATGATAGTCCCTTTAGTTCCTAAATCACCTCTTAAAACTGTGCCTTCAGGAATGGTTAAGGTTGCTCTATTTTTCACATAAACAAAACCACTGATCAAATAGGTTTTGCTAGCATCCAATGTTGTATTTGTAGTAATATCTCCACTTAATGTAGCATTGGTAGCTGGGTAATTGGTGTTTTGAGGGTCAAAATTAGACCAGCCCGCGGTCCAGTCAATTGTACCAAATGCTCCAACAAAATTAGTTGAGTCAAATTGGAAGGGTCGTTGTGCTTGAGTTGCAAAGCAAGCACTCAAAGCGATAATAGATAGTAATGTCTTTTTCATTTTAATATTGTTTTTAAATATGGTGCAAACTTCGTGTTAACAGTTTTCCTTTGTCTTAACCTAATGTTATGCTTGTGTTAATATCTATGATGTGTACAAAAAACCCCTTTTTGGCAAAGCCAAAAAGGGGTTTTAATAGATTTTTTGGTTTTAAAATTTATAATTGAAAGCAACGCTAACACTACTTCCAGGTAAGTATTTTCTCATTACTTTAGAAGTTGCCTCATTATAATCAGTGTTATCAGTACCTCTGTTTTGGTAAATTATAAATGCTTGGCCTAAAATATCATTGAATTGAACTTTGAGATTCATGTGGTCTTTTTTATCCATTTTAAAACCAACTTGACCATCAATAACAGTTCTTGGTTTTTCATAAAAGTCTGGATAGATGTCTGTTCCTACAAATACAATTCTTTTGCCAATTCTATTGCCAGTTATACCAAATGAAACAATGTTTTCTGGATTATCATAAGTGATGCTGGCATTAAATACATAAGGACTTTGACCTTGCAATGGTCTTGGTTTTGCACCCACAATATTAGAAACATCCACACTTGAACGAATCCATGCGTAATTGGCTCCAACATAAACATAATTTTTCCAGTTTTTGTATTGTGCTTTTGCGTCTCTTAAAAGGAATGAAAGATTTTTTCTAAATTCTAGCTCAATACCATAGTTTTCTGCGGATAAAGCATTTTGATAGGTTGTAGAAAGTGTTCCACCACCTATATCTGCGCCCAATACTTGCTCAATAGGATTGGTAAAGTGTTTGTAGAATACTGAAGCTGAAATTAACTGATTGCCTTTAAAATATTTTTCAAACCTTGCATCGTAGTTTTGGACAGAGGTTCTTACTAATTGGTCATTACCTACCACTTCAATAAATTTTGAAAAATCAAAGAAACTAAAAGGGGCTAATTCCCTAAACTCTGGACGAGAAAGGGTCTTTGAAGCACCCAATCTTACATTTGCACTTTCTGTTAGGCTATAGTTGATGTTTAATGAAGGTAAAATATCTAACTTAGATTTATCAATGCTAATTTCATCTGTAGAACCTGCTTTGAAAGATTTTAATTGTTGGTTAAACTGCTCTATTCTTGCACCATAAACCAATCTTAGTTTTTTTGCGATGGTTTGGTCAAGCATGGCGTAGCCAGCATTTAAAGAAGAACTTCCAGTGTATTCATCACTTTTGTTGGTGCTTTCTTTTAATATAAAACCTGTTTTGGAAATATTGCTGGTGTCAAATACTTTATCAGCAGGAAGCGTTAATAAATCTCGGTCAATTCTAGAATTACTGTAGGCTACGTACCCTAATACCCTTGCATTAAATTCTCTTGATCTCATTTGATGGAATCCACCTAATTTTGCATTTATTTTTCCTAAAATTTTGCTATCCACCAGGTCTTTGATTAGGTAATTATAATTTACTGAGTAAATATTTTCATTCAATTGGCTATAAAACATTCCTCCATCTAAGGGGCCAGGGCTTGGCGGAAGCACTAAGGTATAAGGAGCATTGGTTTCTGCTGAGTCTGTTGGGCGGCTGTATCTAATTCTTCTAAAATTAGGTATTTGCTTGTTAATTTTACTGTATCCAATATTCCAATCAAACAATGTTTGTCCTTTAAAAAAAGCATGTTCGCCCACTGCTTGAACGGATGCTAACATATTTTGTTGAAAGTATAATGCGCTAGACTGAAAGTCCGTTTGCGCTTGAAAGTCCGTACCAGTTCTCAGTATAGTTTCATCAGAAGAGTTAATGTTTAATAAACTTTTAATTCCAAATTTATTGGTGTTATTAACTTTCCAAGCAAAATTTAACATGCTTCCAATAAATGCTGTTGAGGTGTAAGAATTATCGGTATAAGAGTAAATTTCTTCTGTTTTTCCAAAATCTTGAATAAGCTTAGCATTGTATTTATTAGACTTGTTATAAACAGTGCTAAAATTAATACCTGCATCTTTTTTTAACAATTTAAAAGGTACAGCATAGTTTATGCTTAATCCTAAATTGGGCAATGCTTTTATCGTTTTTGTCCCAAAATCTCCATTAAACTGCTTAGAAACTGGAATATAATCCGCTTTGGAGGAAATATTTTGGTAAACATCCGTTGTTGGAATATCCTTGGGTAAGGCTCTTGTGCCATCGTCAAAACCTAAAAAATCGTATTTTCCACCATTGTAGGTTTCAAAATTTTTGCCAGTAGTTAAATTGTGTATTCCTATATTTATTCCCAAATTAAAGTTTCTTTTTAAAGGAATATCTCTGGTAACTAAACTAATAACACCGCCCGCAAACTCACTAGGCATATCTGGTGTTGCAGTTTTGGTTATGCTCATGCTTTCTATTTGAGAAGCAGGGAACATATCAAAACTAAAAGCTTTTCTATCAGCTTCTGAACTTGGCAGAGGAGCACCATTCAATAAAGCAAAATTGTATCGGTCGCTCAAACCTCTGATTATGGCAAATTTGTTATCCTGAATACTTGCACCACTCAATTTTTTCAGCACATCACCAGCACCAGAGACTGGTGTTTGTTTAATAGCTTCTGCACCCATCACTTCCATCATTCCCATTCCCTTTTGCCTTACAGCAATAGTACCTATGCCGGAGCCGGCAGCTCCATTTCCTGTAAGTTTTACGCTTTCTACAGAACTTGATTTAGGGTCTAAATTGATAGTTAATTCATTGATGGTATTATATTTAACTTGAACTTCCAGATCTAGCGTATCATGTTTTAAGTAAATTACTCTGAGCATGTACTTACCGGTGTCCAATCCAGAAAACTTAAATCTTCCGTCAACATCAGTATAGCTATTTTTTACGGAGGTATTCAATTTCATTAACTGAACTTTTGCAAAAATGCAGGTGTTGTTGTCTGCATTACTCTTTACCAATCCTGCAAGTCCGCCAACTGTTTGAGCAGATATTTGAGTAGTAAAAATTAAAGAGAAAATTGTTAAAAGTGTACCTGAAAATATTTTTTTCATAGGGCGTTTTTTTGTTAGTGCAAAAGTACCACACCCTAAAAGGCATTGATGTAAATTGGTAATTATATGATTGTTATGTTTGTGTTAAGGTAATGTTAACAGTTGTTATTACGCCAATTTTAGTGTAAAACCAAAGGTAGAGCCTTCCCCAACAGTGCTTCTGACATTAATTGTTTGGTCATGCGCTTCTAAAATATGCTTAACAATGGAAAGTCCCAATCCTGTACCACCCATATCGCGAGATCTACTTTTCTCTACTCGATAAAACCGTTCAAACAGTCTAGGCATATCCTTCTGAGCAATTCCCTCACCATCATCCGCAATTTCTATCATCAAATTTCCATCCATCTTATAAAAAGACACTGCTGTTTTGCCATGCTCTGCTCCGTATTTTATACTGTTTGAAAATAAATTAGTCAGCACCTGACTAATTCCTTCTTTATCCGCAATTACTAAAAATGGCTTGTTACAACCTTCTTTAAAACGCAATTTGATATTTTTTTGAGAACCAATGACCTCTAACTGCTCCCAAACCTCTTTGCTTAAGGTCCATATATCAAATTTGCTGGGTTCAATATTAAAATCGCCATTCTCTAATTTGTTAATGGCCATTAACTCTTCAACCAATGCTTGCAATCGGTCTGCATTTTTTGCCGCTTTTTCTAAAAAACGTCTGTTTACAGTGGTATCGTCCATAGCACCATCTAGCAAAGTATGGATGTAGCCTTGAATACTAAATATGGGTGTCTTTAGCTCATGACTAACATTAGCTAAAAACTCTTTTCTAAACTCTTCTTGGTTTTTAAGCAAGGCTATGATTTCGCTTTGGTCAAAAGCCCAATTCTTTACATCCTCATTCACTTTATCTAGTGGGTCTGAGCTGCTCCAAACATTTAACTGGTCCTTGTTTAAATTTGTTTTTTTTAACTTATGAATGTTTTTATAAATCAATTTTATCCTGCGATAAATAAAAAATTCGATGGTATAAAGTGATAGGACAAAAGCAAAAATAACAAAGCAAATTGTGGCAATGGTAGTAAATAAAACCGTTGCCCCACTCATAACCAAAGAGGCTAAAAAGAAAACGCCAAGCAACAAGGAAAATAGCAGGGCAATTTGTCTCGGTATTAAATTTCTAATCACTGTTCAAATTTATAACCAACTCCTTTAATTGTAGCTATAATTTTATCCCCTAGTTTTTCACGTATTTTTCTAATGTGCACATCGATAGTTCTATCTACCACAAAAACATCTGTGCCCCATACATCTTCCAAAATTTTCTCTCGTGTAAACACTTTCCCAGGTTTTGAAGCTAGCAAAAACAACAATTCAAACTCTTTTTTTGGTAAAACATATTTTTTTCCATCCAAGGTTACCAAATAGGTATCTCTATCAATTCTAAGGTTTCCAACCTCTATTGAGCGTTGTTTAGAATCATTGACGGGTTTTCTTCTTTGTAAAATAGCCTTAATTCTTGAAAGTAAAATTTTTGGTTTTAATGGTTTTACAATATAATCATCTGCACCAGCCTGAAAACCAGCTAACTCCATCAATTCTTCACTTCGTGCAGTTAAAAATACAATGGCAATATCTTTTAAAGTTTTGTCTTTTTTTATTTTTTTAGCGGCTTCTAATCCATCCATTTCTGGCATCATCACGTCCATTAAAATTAAATCTGGATGAAAGGATTCTGCTTTTTCAACTGCCTGTAAACCATTGTTGGCCTCCTCTACCAAATATCCATTCTTATGTAAGTTGTATGATATAAAATCTAAAATATCCTCATCATCATCTACTACCAATATTTTAAACTTTCGGTTTGCTTGATCTACCATATTATTTTACGATTAAAACTTTGTTGCGAAATACGCAATTTTAAATAAGCACTGTATGAATTTAATGTTATCAAATCTTTATCCTTTTTACTCAAAAACTAGGTAAGGTCTTAATTTATTTAAAATATCATCGCCTAATAATGACGCTTTTCTAAACTCTTCCATATGCGCAATTTTTTGGTGTTGCTTGATGTATTTTTCAATGCGATTGGCAACAGTCCATTTAATATAAGGGTGCTTGGCTAGTTCTGCGGTTTTAGCGGTGTTCACATTAATTTTATTAACAGTGCCATTGCACGTTAATTGTTTTTCAATTTTTAAATATGAACTATCGCTCATTCCATATATTTCTTTAAGCTGTTCAAGTGCGTAAAAACCTCCTAAATCTCTCCTAAATTGAATTATTTTTCCAGCAAAATAGTCGCCAATTCCGTATACAGTTCTCAAGCTGGCACTGTCAGTATTGTTTATTTCAATGGATTTTTTAGTAAAATTGGTTTTATTATTGTTTTTTTTCTGTTCTGTTTCATTCTGCACAGAAACAATTGCTATACTGAAATGTGCTTTTATCAATAACAATTTTTTATCATCCATTCCATAAATTTTCTCAACCTGCTGCCAGTTTTTGTATCCTTTAATAGCTTTGCCATAATTTAAAATAGAGTTGGCAGTTTTACTATCTAAACCCGTTGAAACAAGGTTTTTCCAAGTTGCGGTATTCAAATCTCCTATCATACCAACTGCTTTATTAGTTTTGCTGTTGTCCTTTTTGTTTTCCGTCAACAGTTTAAGGGTTTTTTGTTGCTTCTCTAGTTGATTGACATAAATTTCTTGATAATCAAGTTTGGCAGTTGGTCTGAAAAAGGCATCGTACACAAATGGTAGAAGTGCAAAAATAAGCACTAAAAAAAGGAGTGCATACGTTGCACTCCTTTCTGATTGGGTAAAAGTAAACCAATTTTTAATCAAACTGAATTTGCCTTTCCACATCTTTATTGTTTTTTAGCTTACACTTGCCGAGGCTACTTCGTTCAATTCCGTAGGATATGAACCTTCTTCTAGCCTTTTTTTAATGGCTTTGAAAGCGGTAATGGTTTCCTCTACATCGGCCAAACTATGAACGGCAGTGGGTATTAATCTTAAAATAATAATTCCTTTTGGAATAACTGGATAGGTTACCAAAGAGCAGAAAATATTGTGATTCTCTCTTAAATCATAAGTTAATTGAGATGCTTGAGCCAAATCTCCCTGCAAAATTACAGGTGTAACAGGCGTTGATGTAATGCCAATATTAAATCCAGCTGCTTTTAAGCCAGATTGCAAAGCATTTACAATTTTCCAAAGGTTCGCTTTGTGCTCAGGGTTTTCTCTCAACATCTCCAATCTTTTTAAAGCACCTATAACCAATGGCATAGGCAGTGATTTTGCAAATATTTGTGAGCGCATATTGTATCTCAAAAAGTTTATAACCTCTGGTGTAGACGCGATAAAAGCACCTATACTCGCCATACTTTTAGCAAAAGTAGAGAAGTAAATATCAATGCCATCTTGGCAATTTTGTTCCTCGCCAGTACCAGCACCAGTTTTTCCCATGGTTCCAAAACCGTGAGCATCATCTACAAATAATCTAAATTTATATTGTTCTTTTAAGGCAATTATTTCTTTTAATTTCCCCTGAGAACCGCTCATTCCAAAAACACCTTCAGTAATCACTAAAATACCTCCAAGTTTTGGGTCAACAAGTTTAGTGGCACGGTCCAATTGTGTTTTTAAACTTTCAATATCGTTGTGCCTGTAAACATACCTTTTTCCAGCATGCAAGCGCACACCATCAATAATACAAGCATGAGACTCAGCATCATAAACAATTACATCATGTCTATCAACCAATGCATCGATGGCAGAAACAACTCCTTGATAACCAAAATTTAACAATATAGCGTCCGGTTTGCTAACAAATGCTGCCAACTCTTGTTCCAATTGTTCATGAAAATTACTATTTCCACTCATCATTCTAGCACCCATAGGGTATGCACAGCCATATTCAGCAGCGGCATCAGCATCGGCTTTTCGCACTTCCGGATGATTTGCCAAACCTAAATAATTATTCAAACTCCAATTTAAAAGCTCTTTTCCCATAAATTTCATGCGGGGTGCAATTTCTCCCTCTAGTTTCGGAAAAGTGTAGTATCCATGCGAAATTTTACTGTTAACTCCCAATGGACCCATGTTTTTCTGTACCTTTTCAAAAATATCTCTCATATAATTATTTATTCTTTAATCTTAAATGTCTCAAGTCTACTGCAAAGGTAACATTATATAACATTTTTTTTAAATTTGTTTTCGCACTTGAGCTTTGTTGTTAGAGAAGAGGTAGCATTGGGGTTTAAAGAACATTATGCAAGTCTAAGAGGTAGTTTAGTCTTATTTTTATGTTTATATTCGATAAGATGCTCATTCAAAACCTAATTAAATTGCTGAAAATAGGGTGTTTAGAGGGCCTAAACTACCCTGGTTTTCTTTTGTTTAAAATAATATGATTTGCAATAAAGAAGTTTTATCTTTGCAAGTTCAAAATTGTGATGGCAAAAGCAAATTTTTTAAGATTTTTTATTTTCTCAATGGTACTGCTTTTTGTGGCAGGCTGCGGAGACTATGGCAAATTGTTGAAAAGCAAAGACAACGATTTAAAATACAAGGCTGCCAGAGACTACTATGCCAAAGAAAAGTATGACAAAGCCTTGCCACTTTTTGAAGACGTTTTAGCAGCTTGGAAAGGGCAGGATAGGAGTGAGGAAGTTTATTATTACTATTGCTACACGCATTATGGAATGGGTAATTTGCCCTCTGCCAGTTTTCATTTTAAAAACTTTACTGAAACTTTTTTTACCAGTAAGCACCTTGAGGAAGCTGCTTTTATGCACGCCCATTGTGAGTATAACATGGTTTTGCCCATCCAATTGGATCAAACACAAACAAAAAAAGCCATAGATGAGTTACAATTGTTTATTAATTTACATCCAACATCTTCTTATGTAGATAGTTGCAATAACTTAATGGATGATTTGAGACTACAATTGATAAAAAAGGATTTTAACAATGCCATGCTGTATTACAATACTGGCAGGTATAAAAGTGCTATTACTGCTCTTGACAACCTTTTGAAGGATTATCCTGGTATGGATAATGAGGATGAAGTGGAGTTTTATATTGTTAAATCATACCAAGAACTATCAGAAAACAGTGTGCCTGAAAAGGTAAAAGAAAGATGGACTAAAACCAGTGAATTGAGTGCCAACTTTATACAAAAATTTGGTGCATCTAATGAATATACTTCACGCATTGTTTCTGTAATGGAAACGGCTGATAAAAGATTAAAATTACTCAAATAAAAATAACCCCCATGGAAAATAAAAAAATAGTGAAACCTGAAAGGTCTGCGATTAGCAGAGACTTGAACAAGCTAGAAGAAGGAACAGACAATATTTACCAAACAATTGCTATTTTAGCTAAAAGAGCAAACCAAATTTCTGGTAATGTAAAAGAAGAATTACATTCCAAATTATCAGAATTTGCTTCGGATAGTGATAACCTTGAAGAGGTTTTTGAAAATAGAGAGCAAATAGAAATTAGCAGTCATTATGAGCGCATGCCAAAGCCAACTTTAATGGCTATTCAAGAGTTTCTTGAAGAAAAAATCTACTTCAGAAAGTCTGATGAAGAGCAAGCTAAAGGATAAGAAAATACTTTTAGCAATTAGTGGCAGCATTGCCGCCTATAAAATTGCCACACTCACCAGACTTCTTGTAAAAGCAGAGGCTCAGGTAAAAGTGGTGATGACGGACGATGCCATCAATTTCATTACTCCACTTACTTTAAGCACACTTTCCAAAAACCCTGTTTATCATCAATTCATAAAAAATGATGCTGGTGAATGGGTAAACCATGTTGATTTAGGTTTGTGGGCTGATGTGATGGTGGTGGCTCCGGCAACTGCAAAAACCATTGCTGCCATGGCACATGGTTATTGTGATAACTTGCTAGTAGCCTGTTATCTATCGGCAAAATGTTCTGTTATGTTTGCACCAGCCATGGACTTGGATATGTTTGCTCACCCTAGTACCAAAAATAATATTGACACACTGCTTTCTTATAGCAATATTTTAATTCCTGTTGGAAATGGAGCGCTGGCCAGTGGACTATCTGGTGATGGCAGGATGGCAGAACCCGAAGAAATTGTTGATGCCATTGAAGAACAATTTTCAATTATAAAGAACGATAAAAAGGTTTTGATAACTGCTGGACCCACTTATGAAAACATTGACCCTGTTAGATTTATTGGCAATTACTCCTCTGGAAAAATGGGTTTTTCCTTGGCAAATGCTTTTGTAAATGCCGGTTATCAGGTAGATTTGGTTGCAGGACCTGTAAGTTTGCCAAAACCCAATGGCTTGAACAGTTATACCTCCGTACAATCGGCTAAAGAAATGTTTGATGCTGTAGATAGTATGTTTAATGATACAGATATTTGTGTGATGGCAGCAGCTGTTGCGGACTATAAACCAGCAGAAGTTGCTATTCAAAAAATAAAAAAGAAGGATGCCATAATGGACATATCATTGATTAAAACCACAGATATATTGGCGACTATGGGTAAACGCAAAACTAAAAAACAGATTTTGGTAGGCTTTGCGCTAGAAACCAATGAAGAGGAACAAAACGCTTTGGGAAAACTGGAACAAAAAAACTTAGACATGATTGTTCTAAACTCTATTAATGACAAGGGCGCAGGTTTTCAGCATAATACCAATAAGATTACTATTTATACGGCAAACGGAATTAAACAGCAGTTTGCTTTAAAGGATAAGCAAGCGGTGGCAAACGATATTCTACATTTTATTGAAACCAATTTTTAAATGGTACTATTTTTGAACAAAATTGCTGGAATGAAGAAGTTAAGTTTGATTGTTTTGTTTTGTGCTTTATGTTCAAAGTTTGTGTCTGCACAAGAACTAAATTGCAAGGTTACGGTTATATCGCCTACTATTCAAATGTCTAATAAGCAGATATTTAACAGTATGCAGCAAAGTATTTGGCAGTTTATGAACACCAAAAAATGGACACCAAACCAGTATGAGCCGCAGGAGAAAATAGAATGTAACTTGCAAATAGAAATTACCTATGCCAGCACGGATAAATTTACTGCCAAAGCTCAGTTAAATGTTTTGCGACCGGTTTATGGAAGCGCCTATAAAACAATCATTTTTAACCAGGTAGATGTAGAATGGGCATTTAACTATGTTGAATTTCAGTCTATGGAGTTTCAAGAAAATGCCAGTGTTTCTAATTTAACAAGCCTATTAGCGTTTTACGCTTATATTGTTTTAGGGGTAGATTATGATACTTACGCTTTAGAGGGCGGAACACCTTATTTTACAAAAGCACAAAATGTGGCAAACATCAATGCTAATGATCCGGGATGGGATGCCAATGCAGGCAATTCTTCTCTGAACAACAGGTACTATTTGATAGAAAATTTTATGAATGCCCGATACAAGCCATTGCGGCAGGCTACTTATGAATATCACAGATTGGGGTTGGATATTATGTACAAAGAGCCAGACAAAGGGAGGGAAGCCATTACTGAGGCTGTAAAACTGATTGAGCCAGTGGCACAATTAATGCCCAATACCTTGATTATTAAGGTTTTTTTTAATGCAAAAGCCAATGAGTTGGTAGAACTGTATAAACAAGCTCCATCGGTGGACAAAAACAAAATGGTTACCTTGCTCAGCAAGCTAGACCCCGCCAACAAATCCAAGTACGATAAAATTAAAGAGTGACATTGAAAGGTTTGGGGTAGTTCGTCTTGGTAGCTTTTGTTGTTTTTTAGTGTTTTGATCCAAACAAACCTTTTGAAATAAGAAAAAATATTATTTTTAACCCTACTTTACTGTTATTGGCTCTTTAGACTATTTTTGTCCTAGGAATAGGTAAAAACTAGGTTAAAAGATAAACGTAATTCTAAGACAGTAATCCATTTGGGAATGCCGGAGTTCCTGATTGTAGTTATAGCGCTATTTTTTGGTGGATTTGCTATTGCCGTAGAAGTATTTCAAGAATTGAGCAACGGATATTTTTATGGCTTAATCTTAATTTAGGTGGTGGGGAGATTATTTTAAAAGGAAGAAGGAGGTTAAAATAGGTTAGTAAATAATAATTCCCTAAAAATAATAGTTTTTAACACAAAATTCCAGTAGCGCTAGCTCGATTATTCTTTTTCTTAATGGATTTAAATAAACAAATTGTGTAAAACTTGTAAAATGATTAAATAATATTTGTTTTTATTAAACATTATGTTATATTTGTGAATATAAATTATATTAATACATAATAATATAGAAATGCATACGCGTCCTAATGGCATTTTTAGAGATTCTGTTCTAATGTATTTATCTAAACCAATACAACTTTTATGAAAAGCATATTAACAATTTTAATTAGTTTCATTTTAACTAATTTATTACATGCTACTAAATGTACCATCTCTGGTACAGTTACTGCCGGGCCTACGACCTGCTCTTCTTTAGTGACTGGTGACACCCTGCTCATTACTGGAACACTCAATTTAAATTCTAGTTATTTGGTTCAAGCCGCCAAGAATATCACCATACAAGTAGATGGTGGTTCTATTACATGGAATGGTGATTACACTTTTGGGTTGGGCACCAGTTCATTTCTTTACCTTTACAATGGAGGCTCATTAGTTAATGGTGCTGGAACTTGTAACTCTCAAAAGAAAGTCATGTTTGGCACTGTTGATATAGTTAGTTGCAATGGTGGTGGTGGGCCAGGCACCTATACCTTTGCAGGATATAATTCTGCTGGAGGTGGAGGAATTTCAGGTCCACTACCTGTGGAGCTCGTTAGTTTTGATGCAAAGAGGATACATAATCAAGCCAATAAAATTTCTTGGACTACGGCTAGTGAATTAAACCATGCTCGCTTTGAAGTTGAAAGAAGTTATGACGGTGTTCATTTTGACTTAATCAATACAGTGGCTGGCACAAACACAAACCAAACACAAGTATATGCTGTGATAGATGCTAATACCTCAGCAAAGTTGACTTATTACAGATTGAAGCAAGTAGATAACAATTTTGAATACTCGTATTCTAATTCGGTGCAATTGGCACCTTTGAATACTGCAGTAAAGCCAGTTATTGCATTACAGCCAAACCCAAATCAGGGAGTGTTTAGCATACAGTGGAATGCTACTAATGATGCTGAAATGAACATAAATATATATGATTTAAAGGGTAGTTTGGTTCTTGCCAAAAAAGTTCAAAGCTTTGAGGGAGATAACAGCTTATTGATGAACCTAGAATCATTGCCAATAGGCACGTATATGGTAGCTGCACAAATTAATGATCAAACGAGCCAAACTAAAATTCAGAAATTGAAGGAGTAGTTTCAGACAATTCCAAAGTCTGTTTAAGCTGTTTCGTTTTATTGACAGCTTTAAGTAAAGCCACAACTTATCTCATTCTGTTCTCCTTGAAATTAAAAAATTGCCTATGATTTTTTGGCATGCTAGCCACCATTCACTTTGTTTTTCAAAATAAAGTCGATAAATATCACTGGTACCAATAATATCAGTACAAATGACTTTTTTTGTATTCTCTCCCTTATCCTACAACCTTCCGAACGCACTGAGAAGCCTTTATTCTCCAAACTCTTAAAAAATAGTTTGGTAAGGTCGTTTTTGAATGTGCTATACAGATATAGGTTCTTAAACTGCTTTTGAGAGCAGAATAATTAAAAATCACATTAAAATATGAACTTAAACAAAAAAAATATAATATTAAACAGAATGATGGGGGCAAAAAAATAAATTGTAAAACAAAGTGTGTAAAATTAGGGTAATTGATTACTTATTATTGTATTTAATTAAACAAAATGAAAAAAATTTGAAAAAAAAGTTAAACACAATTAGTTTTTGTTGAATATTGTCTTATATTTGCAGCAATAAATAATATATAATACACAATCCAATTCTATGAAATTCATCTTAACCATTTTAATTAGTTTCTTTTTAACTAATTTATTACCTGCTACAAAAATAACTATCTCGGGAACAGTGACGGCTGGGGCTTCTACAGGCTCTTCTTTAGTGTCTGGAGACACCATGCTTATTACTGGAACACTCAATTTAAATTCTAGTTATTTGGTTCAAGCCGCCAAGGATATCACGATACAGGTAGACGGTGGGTCCATTTCATGGAGTGGCAACCATACCTTTGGATTGGGTTCCAGTTCATACATCTACCTGTACAATGGAGGTGCATTGGTTAACGGGTCAGGAAGTTGTAATGCAAATAAGAAGGTCATGTTTGGCACTGTAGATGTAGTAAGTTGCAATGGCGGGGGCGGTTCCGGAGTCTATTCATTTGCTCAATACAATTCTGCCGGAGGCGGAGGTCCTGCAGGTCCACTACCTGTGGAGCTAGTGAGTTTTGATGCAAAGAGAATAAATAATCAAGCAATTCAAATTTCTTGGACTACAGCTAGTGAATTGAATAATGCTCGATTTGAAGTTGAAAGAAGTTATGATGGTGTTAATTTTGAAATATTCAATACAGTGGCTGGTACAAACACAAACCAAACACAGAACTATGTTGTGATAGACGCTAATACCTCAGCAAAGGTGACTTATTACAGATTGAAGCAAGTAGATAACAATTTGGAATTCTCTTATTCTAATACAGTTCAATTGGCACCTTTAAACTCATCAGTAAAGCCAGTTATTGCGTTGCAGCCAAACCCAAATCAGGGCAAGTTCAGCGCATACAATGGATTGCTACTAATGATGCTGAAATGAACATAAATATTTATGACTTAAAGGGTAGTTTGGTTCTTGCTAAAAATGTTCAAAGTTTTGAGGGAGATAATAGCTTATGGATGAACCTAGAATCATTGCCAATAGGTACGTATATAGTGACTACGCAAATTAATGATCAAACAAGCCAAACTAAGTTTCAGAAATTGAAGGATTAGTTTCATGCAATTGTAGTCGGTATTTAAACGGTTTAGTTTCATTGATTGTATTATCAATTTTAGAACTGTACAATAGAAGCGAACTGCATGTTTTCATAAAAAAAAGCCTAGTGAAAACTAGGCTTTTTTTGTGTGGTACCTCCAGGAATCGCCACGATGTACATCGTGGCAGGGACACAAGGATTTTATGAATATTTATTAATCAAATATATTACTAGATCAGGTTCATTAATTAATCTTTGTTTAAAAGCCCTTGTTCCGTTTCTTTTAATATGTGCTTCAATTTTTCTAGCCATTGTGCGATTTTTGCAAGGGATTTCAAGTTTTAGTATCCAGTCATTTACCTTAGAAGTAAAAGCGGTTTTAAAAAAGCCAGTGTTGTGCAGGTTTAATCTTTCCTTGATATCCTTGGTCTCACCGCAGTAAAACATATCTAATTTGGGGCTATATAATAAATAAACGCAATTCATAAAAAAAGGCTTCACAATAATTGTGAAGCCTTTGCTCTTGTGTGGTACCTCCAGGAATCGCCACGATGTACATCGTGGCAGGGACACAAGGATTTTATGAATATTTATTAATCAAATATATTACTAGATCAGGTTCATTAATTAATCTTTGTTTAAAAGCCCTTGTTCCGTTTCTTTTAATATGTGCTTCAATTTTTCTAGCCATTGTGCGATTTTTGCAAGGTATTTCAAGTTTTAGTATCCAATCATTTACCTTAGAAGTAAAAGCGGTTTTAAAAAAGCCAGTGTTGTGCAGGTTTAATCTTTCCTTGATATCCTTGTCTCACCGCAGTAAAACATATCTAATTTGGGGCTATATAATAAATAAACGCAATTCATAAAAAAAGGCTTCACAATAATTGTGAAGCCTTTGCTCTTGTGTGGTACCTCCAGGAATCGAACCAGGGACACAAGGATTTTCAGTCCTTTGCTCTACCAACTGAGCTAAGGTACCATTTTCAGTCTCTTTGCTCTACCTCCCGATGGACATCGGGATGAGCTAAGGTACCATTTTCAGTCTCTTTGCTCTACCTCCCGATGGACATCGGGATGAGCTAAGGTACCATTTTCAGTCTCTTTGCTCTACCTCCCGATGGACATCGGGATGAGCTAAGGTACCATTTTTTGCCTTTTTTACCGCTCCGAAATTAATGGATTGATGTAAAACCACAATGGTTTTTTAAAGGAGTGCAAAAATAGTTTTATTTTTATAAAACACAAGTAAAAAATAATTTTTAGTTTTTACTTTATTGCTTTATGTTTGAAAATCTAAAATCTATATGCAATATATACCTCAAATAGCCTTTTTATTGGTGCTGGCAGTGGCAACTTATTTTTTTGTTAAAAGCGTTGCAACCATTCGTAGAAATATTTTATTAGGATCTAATTATACTCCTAATTCTACACCATCATTTCGTTTGGGCAATATGATGCGGGTGGCAATGGGGCAAAGCAAAATGGTGGTAAGACCCGTTGCAGGGTTTTTTCATATCCTAATTTATGTAGGGTTCATTCTCATCAACATAGAAGTTTTAGAAATAATTTTGGATGGAATTTTTGGACAGCACAGGTTATTTAGCCAACCTTTGGGTAGTTTGTACAATATTGCCATTGGTTTTTTTGAGATTTTGGCATTTTTAGTAATTTTAGCTTGTGTAGTTTTTCTTTTTAGAAGAGATGTTATCAAATTAAAGCGATTAAATACTTTAGAATTAAAAGGGTGGCCTAAAGTGGATGGCAGAAATATTTTGTTGATTGAACTTTTTTTAATGCTTGCCCTACTCGTAATGAATGCAAGTGATAGAGCGTTTCAGTCTCAAAGCAGTATGCCTATTTCTTCTTTTATTGCTCCACTTTTCGACAACATCAGTGTATCCAGTTTACATGTGCTTGAAAGAACTGCTTGGTGGGTGCATATTGTCGGGATATTGCTATTTCTCAATTACATTCCTTATTCCAAGCATCTGCACATCTTTTTAGCATTCCCTAATACCTATTTTGCCAAACAACAACCAAAAGGCAAGTTTAGCAATATTGAAGCGGTTACCACAGAGGTTAACTTAATGATGGACCCTGCGGCAACACCGCCAGAAAATTATGAGCCACCCAGTAGCTTTGGGGTTAAAGATATTATAGATTTATCCTGGAAAAATTTGCTTGATGCATACAGTTGTACGGAGTGCGGACGCTGCTCTAGTGTGTGCCCTGCCAATATTACAGGGAAAATGTTATCGCCTAGAAAAATAATGATGGATACTAGGGACAGGGCGGATGAATTGGGAAAGCATATTGACAGCAAACCGGAAAATATGCATGATGGTAAATCATTGCACGATAAAATAAGCAAAGAAGAGTTATGGGCATGTACCACTTGTAATGCTTGTGTAGAGGCTTGCCCAATAGAGATAAATCCTTTAGATATTATAATGCAAATGCGTCAATATTTGGTAATGGAGGAGGCGAGTGCTCCAACAGAAATCAACAATATGCTGACCAATTTGGAAAACAATGGTGCACCTTGGCAATTTTCTGCCATGGATAGGGCAAAATGGGCTAGCGAATAGGTGCAAATTGTATTAAGTATTTGAACAATATGGAAGAAGATAATATAATTGATGAGTCACTAAGCACTTCGCCAGAAGTCTTAAAAGACCGAAGGGTTCATCAACAATTGCAAGTTTTTTTGGATTATCTTGATGGCCTTACAAAGTATAAATATTGCTTTTGCTTTTGTGGATGATACTTTGTCATTTATTCATATTTTTTTCGGAATTATTCCTTTCCTTTTTTACTATACCATTGTTATTAAAAAGGAACCGAGGTATATAACTTGGGAATTACTGTATTTAGTAATTACTGGTTTTATGACCTTTGCTGCATTGTATTTTTCTATTTCTGCACTAATAGGTTCAAATGGTATCTCAATTTATAGCAATGTACTGCTAGGCCTTATTGCTGTTATTTTTGGATTCGTAATTTGGGGTGTTATTTTACATGCAAAGTTTAGAATTGAATAACTTTTCAGTTGTACTTTAAACCTGCATAATATCTCTAAGTTGTTCATAAACCAGTTTTAATTTTTGATTTTGCAAGAAATTTGATGCCGCATGAATAAGATAATGTAAGGTGTTTTTTCTAAGGGTATTTGGCATTTCCAAGGCTTCAATTCCTTCCACAGGGCAGGCAAGGCACATTTGGATGGCTGTTGCCATTTCTTCATCTTCTAGCAAAGTTTGGGCAGATAGTGATGCCGGGTTTTCAAAACCTGGTTTGGGTAAATACCCTGTTAGTTTTAATAGATGACAGGTATAATGCAACGGAATCATACTAAACCCCATTTTGTTTTCTTCTAAATGGAGGACATAATTATAGGTAAATGTAAATAAATCTTCATCGGCATAATCTTCATGAACAAACTGTAAAAGTAAATTTGCCATGTAGCTACCTACCAAAATGCCATAAGGGTTGCTATGAAAATAGGCAAGTGGTGGTGTGTTTTTTAACTCAACAAGGTGCTGTAAATCATTGTTTTTCGTCTGCTTAGTAACAACATCACATAAACTAAGTATTTGATAAAGCCCCACCGTTGAGCCTTTTTTAGAAATATTTTTTCTGACATTTCTTGATAAAACAGAAATTAAACCAAAATCTTTTGAGAAGAACTTAGTAATTACCCCCGTTTCACCATACTTGGTGTTTTTAAGCAATATTGCCTTGTGCTTTTGTAACAACTTATTTTAGAAATAAAATCTTTGCCACATTTGTTTCTTCTGCTTTTTCATCAGCCACAAAAACCAAGTAAACACCACTAGATATTTTTTCATTGTTCAGGTTTCTACCGTTCCAAACCAAAGTGCCACCGTTGCTTCTGCCTTCAGAAACTAATTGGCCATTTAAGTCTGTAATTTTAACCAATGAGTTTTCTTTGAGGTTGGTAATGGTAATAAATCCCTCAAAGCCAGAGCGCACAGGGTTGGGAAAAACCTTAATATTATCCAAATTTTCTTTTGCATCCGTGGCAAATCCACGATAAGAAATAATTCCTTCTTGGGTTCCAAAAAATATTTCGCCAGAGTTGGGTTGTATGCCAACCGTGTAAACCAAATTGCTAAGTAAAGGACTGTTGTCCGTATTGAAACGGAATAAAATACTATCTGCATTTTTAGAAATTAAAAATACCCCGCGGTTTGTTGCTATCCATTTTCTATTGCCACCATCAGTTTTTAAGTCATTAATAATTTCATCACCCAGCAAATAATCCGTTTTGTTCCCTTGTGTTATAATCAATCTATCCGACTCAAATTTGCCAGGGCCATCAAACACACGCTTGGGGTCTCTAATTACACAAAGTCCTTGGCTTGTCCCAATCCACATTTCACCATCTTTATCCAAGCTTAAGGAAACAACATTGTTATTTATCAATTTGCCTGAACCTTCTTTAGACGTAATTTCTACATAGCGGTCGTCAAACTCATTGAGTGGTGTGTTATTGTCATCATAAACCAATATGCCAATGGTGTTGCTAAGGGGTGTAATAATCCATTTGTAATTATTTTTGTCAACTACAATTTTTCCAGTCCCTTTAATATTACTCACAGAGCCATTTTGAACCAGCCGAAATGCTTTCCATTTTCCATCAGGGGTTCTTACAGAAAGGTTACTATCAGGATGGGACGAGTTGCTAATCCACAGGTTGTTATTGTTGTCAAATGCCGCACCATTACTTATTAAAAAGTTATTTGCTTGATTTTTTCTCAAGGAACTATTGCTTTCATCATAAACCTTTACAGGTTGAAAATTGGTATTGTAAGAAACTACACCACTGGATTGTGTGGCAATTATAAACTCCCCCAAAGTCGAACTATAAGTGGCATGGGTAAAATCTCTAAGGTTGTCAAGCAATACATCTCCACTGCGATTTATCCACTCTCCATTTGTAAATCTGCCGTATCCAGCGTTGCTGAACAAGGGGTCGAAACCTCGGTTAAAACCACCACCCATTACCCACAAGTCATCCAGCACGGGTACCATAGAAAAACTAGTGGAAAAGTTTGGACCATTGGGTATTACGGCATATTCATTGGCATCGGTTTTTAGCAAAAGTCCAAAACCATTTACCACCATCCACAACTCGCCTTTATCATCAATTATGGCCTTCTTAATAGTATTAACACTATACGTCTTAACGATGGTATTTCCTTCAAATATCATTATCTTACCATTTCTTGCAGCAACCAACTTATCATGGCAAACGGTTAAACTTTGCAATTCATCTTTGCCATTGTTCTCAATATCAATCCATCCGTTGTTGTAAACCGAAAAATTGCTGTCAGGGTCGGCATATAAACTGCCTTTGTAGGCAGTTACATGGTTAGCTCCACCCGGAAGGGTACCCAGCCTATTCCAATTGGTGAATGATGCCAAATTTACTGAACTTTTGTTGAGTGCTGCAAATACCCCTTCTGGTGTGGCTATATAAATGCTATCGCCCATGGTGGTTGATGCTTTTACATTAGCAATGGCACCATTGTTTGCAATGTTTGTATAGCTTTCTTTTATTTCTTCTTTGTCCAAATCCAATACCAAAAGGCCGTAAGAGGTACTCAGCAAGGCATATTGTTTGTAAAAATGAATGTGATAAATATTTTTTTCTCCTTGAATGCTCTTTTTTAAGAAAGCATCAATATTGATAATAACATTGTCTTTAATAATATCAATGTTGCCATTTTTATAGGCTACAAGCAACAATCCTTTCTCAAAGTTGTATTTGGCGACAGCCATTGCCACTTCAGAAAATCCTTGAACTTTGGAAAGCCTCTCAATACTGCCATCTTTTTTGTTGTGATAAAACGAACCCAATTCGGCAATTGCCAAATGGTTTACTGGGGTCTCTGTTAATTCTGTACAGTTGGCATAAGGCAAATGAACTCTCCATCCTCCTGTTGGTATATTTGCCTGACCAATTAATTGAAGACTGAATAATAGAAATATTGACGCAATAAATGTTTTATGAAACATGGGTTTACAAAAATAAGTAATTGATAGCTGATAAAAGAATTTTCATTTCACTACAACGTAAGATTTACAATATTTGTTGTTGCCATTTGTTATCCAAATAAATAACTAAACACTTCTTCAATCTTCCCAAAGGTGTTCACTTTAATGTTGTGCTTTTTTAAATCTCCTATTTTATTGAACTTCGAGATAACAATTTCGTCAAACCCTAGTTTTTCTGCCTCTTGTATACGCTGTTCAATTCTACTAACTGCTCTAATTTCGCCTGAAAGTCCTACTTCTGCAGCAAATGTTGTTTTAGACGGCAATGCCAAACTTTGATAAGAGCTTAATATAGCCGCCACTATTGCTAAGTCAATTGCAGGGTCTTCTGTTCTAATACCACCAGCAATGTTAATAAATACATCATGCGCAGCCAGTCTAAACCCACATCTTTTTTCTAAAACCGCCAAAAGCATATTTAACCTACGCATGTCAAACCCTGTTCCGTTGCGCTGTGGTGTACCATATACTGCCGAACTAACAAGGGCTTGCACTTCAATCAGTAGCGGCCGCATCCCTTCCATGGATGCACAAATGGCTATTCCTCCTAAATGATCATCTTTTTGAGATATTAATATTTCACTTGGATTACTCACTTCTCTTAATCCAATGCCTTGCATTTCATAAATGCCCAACTCATTGGCACCACCAAATCTATTTTTAACGGAACGCACCATGCGATAGGTATGATGTCGGTCACCTTCAAAATGCAAAACAGTATCTACCATGTGCTCTAAAACTTTGGGTCCAGCTATCATTCCATCTTTAGTAATATGTCCTACAATAAAAACAGGTACTTGGGTCTCTTTGGCCAATTTTATGAGTGCCGCAGCACATTCTCTAACTTGGGATACACTTCCCGGAGATGATTCTAGAATATTGGTATATAGCGTTTGAATAGAATCTACTATTAAAATTTGAGGTTCTATCTCATTAAATTGGTCAATGATATTTTCTAAGGATGTTTCTGTTAAAACATAACAATTGTCATTTTTTCGTCCAAGCCTTTCTGCCCGCATTTTTACTTGCGCTTCACTTTCTTCTCCACTTACGTATAATATTTTAAAATTATTTTGTAAGGCTATTTGCAAAAGCAAGGTGGATTTTCCAATACCTGGTTCTCCACCCAACAAAACAACCGAGCCAGTTACCAATCCACCACCTAACACCCGATTTATTTCTTGATCTGCGAATACCAAACGCTCATCATTTTTGTACTGCACATCTTGTATAGGCATGGCTACCCTAGCTTGTGTTTGATAAGCTTGAACAGTTTTGGACGGAGCACGAACTATTTCTTCATCAATGGTGTTCCATTCGCCACAACTGTTACATTTTCCCAAGGTTTTGGCATAATTGGCACCACAATTTCTACAAACAAATACTTTCTTATCTTTAGCCATATTTTAAGTGTGAACAAAATTAAGCATAAAAAATGTGCAGTTTAATAAAAAAATGCACAGCTTTATAACGTGCCGTTTGTTTGTGAAATTAGCCGTTTTAGAAAAAAAATTACACCAATTGTAAAAATTAAAAATTTATTCACATTAAACTTTGTAATATTTTCATACTTTTGCAATCAAAAGAAATAAATAATAATCATTATAATGAAAAGAAAATTGTTTGCAATCTCATTTGCGCTTATGACTTTATCAAGTCCGTTATCCATGTTTGCACTAGGTACTGCTGCTGACACAGCTACCATTGATACTTCTGTATCTGCTGCCCCAACTCCTGTTGCAGAGGAGGTTGTTGAGGAAGTTGCAACGCCAATTCCTGATGAAGGCGCTCATGCCATTATCAAAAACAAGTTTATTGAAGGGGGTGTTCTTTGGATGACTCCAGTATTGTTATGCCTAATTTTAGGTTTGGCTGTAGCGATTGAAAGAATTATCAGTTTGTTTATGGCAAGTGGTAATACCAATAAATTTAAAGACAGCATTGAAGCACACTTAAAAAATAAGGATGTTGAGGCTGCAAAAGCTGAGGCTAGAAACACACCTGGCCCTATTGCTAGTATATTTTACCAAGGTTTAGACAGACACAAAGAAGGTTTGGGCGTTGTAGAAGGTTCAGTAGCATCTTATGGTTCTGTCCAAGTTTCTAAACTAGAAAGTGGTTTGGTTTGGTTAGGATTGTTCATTGCATTAGCGCCAATGCTTGGTTTCTTGGGAACTGTTATTGGTATGATTCAGGCATTTGATGATATTCAAGCAGAGGGAGATATTTCTCCAACGGTTGTGGCTGGTGGTATTAAAGTTGCCCTTTTAACGACTGTTGCTGGTTTAATCGTTGCCATCATTCTTCAAGTTTTTTACAATTTTATCACTTCTAAAATTGATTCAATGGTGGGAGATATGGAAAGTTCATCTATTGATTTAGTTGATATGATGTTAAAAAATGAAATTGTAAAGTAAATAAAATAGATAAATTATCATGACAAAAAATGGAAGATTAATATACTATCTCATTATTGCTGCCCTAACACTTTTTGTGTTGGTGTACATCTTTGGGATAGAAAATATAAAAGAAATTGAATTGGCTAAAAATTCTGTAGGTGTAAGTATTGGAATGGTACTGACTTACATACTTTTAGGCCTAGGCTTAATAGGTGTTTTGGCTAATTCTATCAAAGGAATGGTTAACAATCCTCAATCAGGAGTGCGATCCTTGATAGGTGTCGGAATTATTGCAGTTCTATTTTTAATAGGCTACTTAATAGACGGAGGTGGAATGAAAGCAGGATGGGAGAAGTTTGGTATTGATAGCAATGGTGTTTCTAAAGCTGTAGGTGGTGCTTTAATTATGATGTATATCATTTTATTTGGAGCAGTTTTGATTGCTGTTTTTGGGCCATTTTTAAGATTATTAAGAAAAAATTAAGAAAATATGGCCAAGTCAAAAAGAAATATACCTGAAATTAATGCAGGGTCAATGGCTGACATTGCTTTCTTGTTGCTCATATTTTTTCTTATTACAACTACGATGGCCAATGACCAAGGTATTTTAAATATTTTGCCACCTAAAATTACTGGTGAGCCACCTCCAGTAAAACAACGAAATATTCTAAAAATATTGGTTAATGCCAACGATCAAATATTGGTGGAAGACAAATTGTATATGAAGTTGGACGAGTTGGAAGAATTTACGGAAAAATTTCTTAAAAATAATGGGGTAGACGAGGACTTATCTGTAAGTCCAGAAATGGCAGTTGTTTCTTTGAAAAATGATAGAGGTACTTCTTATAACTTCTATATTCAAGTGCAAAACCGCTTACGAAAGGCATACAACAAGTTTAGAAACGAACTTTCTCAAGAAATGTATGGTGCAAACTTTGATGATTTGTCTGATGCAAAACAAGAAAAAATTAAAGAGAAAATTCCACAAAGAATTTCTGAGGCCGAACCAGATGATATAGGAGGAGATATATAATATGTCAAAATTTAAAACAAGAAGAGAAAAAGGAACCCCTGCAATATCTACTGCATCTTTGCCAGATATTGTTTTTATGTTGTTGTTCTTTTTTATGACCGTAACAAAAATGCGCTCAACAGAGGTAATGGTCAAAATAAAAATACCCAAAGCCAGTGAGGTTACAAAAATTACGGACAAAAAATTGGTACACTATATTTATATAGGCCAACCGATGGACGAAGCCATGTATGGTTCAGGTTCTCGTATTCAGGTAAATGATGCATTTATTTTAAAATCAGACATTCCAGCATTTATTGAAACTGAAAGAGCAAAAATGCCAGAGTACAAGAAAAGTATGATTATCACAGCTTTAAAAGCCGATGTGAAAGTGAAAATGGGTATAATTACAGATGTTAAAAAGCAGCTTCGAGATGCCAATCAATTAAAATTGATGTATTACACGAATAAAAAGTCCAAGAAATAAATATTCAGCTTTAAATAATAAAACCCCGACTTTATAAAGTCGGGGTTTCTTTTTTGCATAATTTAGTGCAAATTTGCGCTAGTCAATGACGCCATCCATATCCTTTATCAAAAATAAGTACAGCAGCCAGTTAGCACTGTTTGAAAAGGAGTTTAAACGCAGTACTAAAACCAATGTAGCCTTGTTGGATACGGTGATGAATTACGTTATCAAGCGCAAAGGAAAGCAAGTAAGACCTTTGTTTGTATTGTTAAGCGCTAATTTGTTTGGTGCTGTAAACACTAAAACCTATCGTGCTGCCGCAATGGTAGAGCTGCTGCATACAGCAACCCTTGCTCATGATGATGTGGTGGATAATGCCTACAAACGCAGAGGTTTTTTTAGCATCAACGCCCTCTGGAAAAATAAAATTGCGGTTTTGGTGGGTGATTATTTGCTTTCAAGAGGTTTGTTGTTAGCCGTTGAAAACAAGGATTTTGATTTGCTGGAAATAATGTCATCCTCTGTAAAGGCGATGAGCGAAGGAGAATTATTGCAATTAGAAAAGGCAAGACGATTAGATATTACAGAAGAGGTTTACTTTAATATAATCCTAGGTAAAACAGCATCTTTAATTGCTTCTTGCTGCGCTTTAGGCGCAGCGTCTATTCAAAATGATCAAAAAGTAATTGATGATTTATACAATTTTGGAATTAAAGTTGGGCTTGCTTTTCAGATTAAAGATGATATTTTTGATTATGGTAAGCAAGACATTGGCAAACCTTTAAGCATTGATATTAAAGAAAAGAAAATGACGCTTCCTCTTATCCATACCCTTGGGAAATGTAATAAGGTTGAAAGGCGAGAAATTATCAAAATTTTTAAAAACGATAACATTAGCAGAGCGCACATCGATTTTATTGTTGACAAGGTTAATCAATTTGGAGGAATTTCCTACGCTCAAGAAAAAATGAATCTTTTAATTGCTGAAGCCAAAGAAATAATTCAACCTTATATTAAAACTGAGGATCATAAGGATTTAATCACCTTGATTGATTTTGTAGTGGATCGAGTGAAATAGGGAATTTAGGACAATTGGCAACTAAGACAATTGGCAATTTAGGACAATAGGTATTTTGTAAATCAAATAATAATTCATCATTCAAAATTCAACATTGCTTTCTTCACTCTTTCTACCGTATTATAAACGATAGGGCAAATGTTATAGTTAAACATCACTTGATTAATCCTATATTTAAAGTGCTTTTGGTGCAAGTGGGGGTAATCATGGCAGGACAAAGGTCTGTTTGTGTAAATGTCACATCTGTTGTCTTTAAGGAAACTGCAAGGGCTACTTTTCATATAATACATTTTCTTTTGGACATCATATTCGGAATATTTATTAGTTACTGCTATCACATCTAAATCCAAGTGTTTAGCAATATTGATCATATCATTTTCTGATAGTGCTGGGTGAAGGCTTTTGCAACAATTTCCGCAGGTGGTGCAATCAGTTTTTGAGGTTTCTTCATGGGCTATTCCATGAACCATATCATCAATATCACTGTCTTTTAAGGTTTTTAATTGCTTAATAAAGGCAATGTTTTCGGGATGATTTGATTTTTTTTCAAAGGGCATAGTATAAAAAAAAGCTGTTCGCCACTTGGCAAACAGCTTTATATAAATAGATGTTTTTTTACTATTTAACTTTAGTTGCTAATTCAGATCCCGCCTTAAATTTTACAACCTTTTTGGCTGCAATTTTAATTTCTTTTCCTGTTTGAGGGTTTCTACCCATTCTTGCAGCTCTTTGATTTACTGAAAAGGTTCCGAATCCTACTAGAATTACTTTGTCTCCACCTTTTAATGCGCTCGTAGTTCCCTCAATAAAAGCACTGAGAGCGGAGGCGGCTTGAGTTTTGGTAATTTTTGCCTCACCTGCCATTTTGTCGATTAAGTCTGATTTATTCATCTTGTAATATTATTGGTTGTTGTAGGTCAAAATTACACATTCTATACAATTATGACAAGCATTATGTTTAATTTTTTTCTGTGCCCAAACTAGGGGGCTAAATTTTTTGCTATTTCAAGTACTTTTACAAGCGCACTGCCGTTTTGCGATGGAACAGAAAAGTGGGCTTGCTGATAAAAATATTGTCTTTCTTGCAGCAAATTTTGTAATATTTGGCTAATTTCCACTTCATTTTTATCCATGAATAAGGGTCTTTGCACGTTTGAAGCAATAATATTTTTTACATTCGTTTCAAAATCAGAAATTAACCAAACAATGATTCCCAATTGTTTTAACTGCTCAATATTGTCAAAGTAGCAGGGTAAACCACCACCGCAGGCAACAATTTGAGGTGCGGTAATAAGTTTTTTAATAAAATCACGTTCCAGTTTTCTAAAGTAAAAAGCACCTTGAGCGCGAAATATTTCGGAAATACTTAAATCAGTTTGGTGCTGCAAATTGTAATTTTTTAGAATTTCTACATCACTATCCATAAAAGGAATATCACAAGCCTTTGCTAGTTGCAATCCTACATGTGTTTTGCCCACTCCAGGCAAGCCAATAAGGAATATGGGTTTGGTAATGGACATTATATTTTAACCCTTGGGTCAAGCGCGGCATAAACAAAATCTACAAGAATATTGACCACAATAAAGATGCAAGCAGTAAAAATAATACCACCCATTACCACAGGAATATCAGAGTTTTGGACGGCCTCAATGGTTACTTTGCCCAAACCTTTCCAATTGAAAATGTATTCAATAAAGAAAGCACCGGCTAACAAAGAAGCAAACCATCCAGAAAGTGCTGTAACAACAGGGTTTAAAGCATTTTTTAATACATGATTTTTGATAATTTGATAACTTGATAATCCTTTAGATTTGGCTGTTAAAATGTACTCTTGTTTAATTACGGAAAGCACAGAAGATCTAGTCAATTGACAAATTATTCCAATAATTCTGATAGAGAGTGCAGCTGCAGGTAAAATTAAATTGCGCCATTCAATGGTGTAATTTTCACCGAGTGCATCTAAGCTACGCATACTGCCTGTCATGGAAAGGCCGGTATAATTTGAAAGTAAATAGCCAAATACCCATGCAAAAAGTATGGCAACCAAAAAGCTAGGAAATGAAATGCCAATATTGCTAATAATCATGAGCACCTTATCTGGCCATAAACCTTTGTTAAAAGCGCAAATCATCCCCATTATTATACCCAATATTGCTGCAATAGTCAAACTGGTAAACGCCAAAAGTAAGGTTCCTGGCAAAGCTTCACTTAAAATTTCACCTACTTTCTTTTTGTTTTGAAATGATCGTCTTAGGTAAGGTGTTTTAATCCAAAGATCATGCTCTGTTCCAGCAATAAGTTTTACACCATTGATGGCTTTAAAACTTTGGACTGCCTTGGGATAATAAGAAATAGGGGATAGGTCATTGAGGTATAAAAAATATTGTGTGGCTGCAGGTTTGTCTAGCCCAAACTCTTTATTTATAGCTTCTGTACTTAAAACATCACTTCTTTGACCTGATGCCAATGTGGTGGGGTCTGGCAGCAGCATTAATAAGAAAAAGACAAGCGTTACTACACCCCATAAAATTAATATGCCTCTAGCTATTTTTATAAAGGCTTTTTTCAAGCTATTTTGAGGTTAATTGTTCCAATTCTTCACCTGTTGGTAAATGTCTGAATGGCCATCTTTTGATTACAACGGCATCTTTTATCAATATTAAACCAGGATTAGACCTAATCATAGAAGCCAGCAATTTATTGTCCACACTGCAAAAAGGATACATCACCTCTTTGGTTTGTCTATATTCATCAATTGCAGCACCACCAGAAGAAGTCATAGCATAAAAACCATGCCCTGTTTGAGCCCAAGAAGTGTAAATTTTATTTAATTTTGGCTGAACGTTTTTATGCACTTCATCTAAATAAATTGAAACCAATAACAAAGTATAGCCTTTTGCATCCATAATGCTATCTGCAACATCTACACCGTTGGCATTATAAATATTTGACCAATCATGTATTTCTGGTTTATAGGCTTCTTTCAGCGTTTTTTCAGACACTGTTTTAATAAAAGTTCCTTTTTCCGGAATATTAGGAATAAATGTATTGTTTTCAGAATTGTAAGTAACGGTTACCTCCTTGCCAGTGCTGTCTTTGTAGAGCATCACTTTTTCAATTAAATCATATTTTAAAGCACCTTCTGGTACTGCAATTCTTTCTCTCAAATTACTACCTTCACTATATTTTAAGAAATCAAATACGGGTAGGTAAAGATAGCAATACATGGTGAAAAGTGTGAAAACACTCATTGACAAAATCAATAAGGTTTTCGCAAATTTTGGCGAGAAAATTGGTTTAATATAACGTCCTGTAAAGAACAACCATAAAATCAATATGGTCAAAACTACATCCTTTTTAAAAGTGTCCCATGGTTTTAATTTGATGAAATCTCCAAAACAACCGCAGTCTGTTACTTTGTTGTAATAGGCAGAATAGAACGTTAGGAACGTAAAAAATAGCGTCATTAAAAGAAGCATCCAAACAGTAAACCTGCTTTTAAATCCAATTAAAAGACACAATCCTAAAAATATTTCTAAAAGGCAAATTGCCATAGCAATTGCGGTAGCAAAACCACCTAGCCCTTTGTAAAACCCAACTAGCCAACTGCTTTTATTAAGATATTTAGAAACATCAATGGCTTCTTCAATAGCCGTTTTTTCAATGTTTAGTGAAATTGTTTTATTGTATATTTCCTTTCCACCAACCATTGCAGTAACCACAATATTTCCTGCAAATACACTATCCTCTTCATAAAGGGTGTCCCTCAAAATATTATTAGAAGCCTGATTGCAAAAAACAACCATTTCCTTTTCAGTTTTATAAGAAGGTGTAATTTTTCCAGTAAGTGAATCTTCAATTTCGTATTCCATCACATATTCCTCATCGGAAACTAAGGTGTTGATAGAAAATGTTTTAAACTCTTCATTTTCGTACAATGGTATGGCATAACTGGCATTGGCATAGACGCCTTCAAAATGAATGGTAAAGGAGTCTTGCTCTGCCTGAACATCTTGCGAAAAAACTTCAAAATATTCGTGTAATTTTATGGCGAAACCTTTGGTGTCATTGCTTTTAATGAACCCAGAGAAAATAAAAAGTAAACCAACTAGGATGCGGAATAAGTGTGTAATATATCTCATTAAAATTGTCTTTTTTCTTCTAATCTAATTAGCGCAAATATACTATAGTTTATCATATCCCGATAATTTGCATCCACACCCTCAGAAATTAAAGTATTGCCACCATTGTCCTCAATTTGTTGTGTTCTGAGTATTTTCATCAGTATCAAATCGGTGAAGGTACTTACCCTCATGCTTCTCCATGCCTCACCGTAATCATGGTTTTTGTCTTGCATTAGTTTTTTAGTGGTATTTATTTCTTCCTCATATTTTGCAAGCAAGGTGTTTTCATCCAACACGTCATTTTCTTTTAACTGCAAATTAATCAAAGCAATAATGCAATAATTGATTATGCCAATATATTCATTTTCAATGCCTTCATTTACTTTGCTCATGCCTTTTTGCTCAATACTTCTAATTCTTTGGGCTTTGATAAAAATTTGATCGGTGATGGATGCAGGTCGCAGTATGCGCCATGCAGTGCCGTAATCACTATTCTTTTTAGAAAAAATATTTCTGCAAATAGCTACTTGTGCATCATATTGTGTAGCAGTTACAGGATTATCTGTTTTGGTCATTGATTTTTGTTTTAGCTTTGCAAAAATACAAATCTATTCTACAACATTGCAGTTTCAATTAAAAAGTAAGCACAACTTGTACGCATTTGATAACCCCATTATCATGGGAATTGTAAATGCTACACCCGATTCGTTTTATGCAAATAGCAGAGCCAATACCGAGCATGAATTGTTAAAAATATGTGAAAAGCATTTGCAAGAGGGTGCCACAATTTTGGATATTGGGGCCATGAGTACGCGCCCCGGGGCTGCTGAAATTGCGGTTGAACAAGAAATGCAATTGATAGAAAATGCCTTAACGATTATTCAAAAGCAAAACTATAAAACGCTAATCAGTGTAGATACTTACCGCACAAAAGTGGCAGGCATAGCAATCAATTTTGGGGCAGATTTTATCAATGATATTGCCGCTGGTGATGATGAAGGGATGTTGGACTTAATAGCCAAAAATGGTATGGGGTATATGGCGATGCACAAAAAGGGGATGCCTGCTACGATGCAGCAAAATCCAGCATATGAGAATGTTACCAAAGAGGTGTGCGCTTATTTTTTAAATAAGAATGAAGAATATAAAAAGCATCAAATTCACTCTTGGGTGGCTGACCCTGGTTTTGGATTTGGAAAAACAACAGCCCATAATTTTGAATTGTTAAAAAACCTTGCAGTTATAAAAACCATTGTGGAAAGACCAATTTTAATTGGAATTTCACGAAAGGGAATGGTTTATAAAACCCTTAATAATACTGCCGAAAGCGCATTGAACGGCACCACCGCATTGCATACCGTAGCTTTACTAAAAGGCGCTGATATTTTAAGAGTGCATGATGTAAGAGAAGCGATGGAAGTAATAAAACTTGTTGGAATGATTTAAAAATCTTTGACGAAAGCAAATTCTATCCTGCCCATGTCTTTGGTTTTATATTCATCATCTTTTCCCGCTTTCTCGTAAACCACATGAAGGACCTCAATGGGTACATTAGGATACATCTTAGCGAGTAAAGCAGAATAGTAACTCGCGATTTTCTTTAATATATCGATTTGTGTAGCCGAAAATGTAAACGTATCTATATGGACATTTAGAATAATTCTTTTATAGTCAATATCACCAAGACTATTAAAGAACCTATTCTTAGATGTATCCAAGGTGGATTCATTCAAATTTAAGTTCATACTAATATAATCAATATTTAAGGGTTTTAATTTTACAGAATCAAATTCTGCATCGGTAGGTCTAGCGCTACTCCCTTTTTTGATTACAGACAAATTACTAACCGTTACTAAAGCTGTGTCATTTTCTGCTCCTTCAACCCATATTACTAAAGTTCGCTTTATTGAGCTTGCAATTAGTGGCAATTTTATTTCAGATTGATTAAAAGTGTATAAAAATTCTACTTGATAAAATGGTTTGATAGGACTTAACATCTCTAATCTGTCCATATCGATTGGATTATCTATAAATGCTAATTTTACAATAGTTTTTTTGGAGGTTTTAAAGGATTCTATTCCAAAATTTAGAACCAAGCTGTCTTTTGGTTTTATACCTTGTTTGTCTATGGTCAATTGCAAAACATTGGATGCCTTCTTCTTAGCATTGAATTGAAAATAATAAGTTTGAAAACTGTCCCATTTTACTGCCTTCCAGCCAAAATTCACTTGGCTATTGTTTTGCCAATTGTGCCTAAACTTATCATTACAGTTTTGGCTAAAATCAATTTCAAATGGATAATAAATTTGAGGGAATGTGATGTCCTGTAATAAATTTTGCCCTTGCGCCATAAAGGATAACAAGAAGAATAAGCCACCTAAAAGTTTTACTTTGTATTGCATTTTGTATGAGAAGTTCATATATAACCTAACGCAAATATAGTGTTTAGTATTTCACTAAATTTCCTTTTTTCTGTTTGCCTCAAACTCTTTTACAAGATCCTCAGCACTTTTTCCTTCATTTAGGTTTTTTATGCTAATCTGCACGTCCTTAATCATGGCACTGTTGGGATACATTACCAAATACTCTTCATATGCCTTTAGTGCCTCCTCTGGTCTTTGTGCGTTTTCATAAAAAACAGCCACATTTAGCAAAGCTTGTTCGCCTTCTTTTGTATTGCCATACAACTTGTTGGTTTGTCTAAACCAATGTATTTGATCAGAAAAGTCTTTTTGCATATTGCCAAATCGCAACATGGCATAAGGTGCTTTTGTGCTTTCTGGAAATTTAGTAAAAACTATTTGATACCAATAGTTAGCACTGTCAAGGTTTTCAGATGTGCTTAAATAATTGTTTGCCACAAATGTAAGTTGTCTTGCATTGGCAGTGTCTGTTGGCTTTTCGGTATAAAACTGTTGGTATAAGTTAGCAAGTGTTTGGTTCTTCGACTCACTTTCTGTCTGGTTTTCTGCAGCCGTAATTTTAGATTCAAGGCTATTGTTGGCTTGGCATGCAACCAATACTAAAATAAAGGAGGTGCAAATAAAAAATGAAGATTTTTGAAACATGCCACAAACTTAATATTTTATTGAATAATTTAGAAGGGAAATAAAAATCCTATTTTGAGATTACTCAAAAATAATAGTGCTTGTTTTTCAATTGTCTGCCATGTTAAATCGCGAGCTATCAGTGATGATTTTAATTACAGTACCTCCATTTATCCCAATATCTGCGCACTGTGCTCCTTGGTTTTTACTTTGTCAATAATGTCAGCAATATTGCCTTGTTCATCGATGATAAAGGTGGTGCGAGCAATGCCCATGTATTTTCTGCCATACATGCTTTTTTCAACCCAAACATTATAGGCTTCTGCTGTTTTTTTGTCAATATCGGCTAGTAGATGAAAGGGTAAATCATATTTTTCAATGAATTTGACATGCTTTTTAGTGGTGTCCGGGCTAACACCCAAAATTTCATATCCTTGCGCCAATAGCTTTTTATAGTTGTCTCTTAAATCACAGGCTTCTGCTGTGCAGCCGGGAGTATCATCTTTGGGGTAAAAGTATAAAACCAATTTTTTGCCTTTGTAGTCATTTAAACTCACGGTTTCTTCTGTTTCAATTTGCCCTTCAAAAAAAGGTGCTGGTTTTCCAATTGCTATGCTCATGTTTCTTTATAAATAAAATGTGTATGTTACTTTGTTTTCATTGCCTACCTTGTCCGTAACCAAAAGTGTAAAGGTATGTTTTCCTTTGCCAAATCTTTCTGCTGTGGCTATTCCTTTTAAGCGGGCATATTTTCCGTCAAAATCTAATAACAACCAATTGCCGTCCACTTCTGCCCGGTAGCTTTTAATGCCTGTGCCTCCATCGGAAATACTGAATGAAAAATTTCCTTTATAACCTGTAGAAAGTGCCTTGATATAGGGAGCGGTTAAATCGGCACTGATGCTGTATTCTCCTGTTTCTTTGCCTTTTGCATAAAGCCAGTTGCCGTTTCTAACGGTTTCGCAAGCTTTGTTGCTACCACCATTGTTGTATTTAATGTACAGCTTGTTTTTATCGGTTTCAACGGTATTTCCAATAAGCAATCCAACATTGATGTATTGATGCAGGGGGATTGAAACATCAAAAACTCTAAGTGTGGCACCATAACTATTGCTGCCAATATCATGGTTAAAGTACATGCTGTTGTAAACAGTATATTTTGGAATCAATACCAAAGCTTTTGCATCATTGAAATAAAAGTCCTCGTCATATTTCACCATTGGATCTGTAGGTGCATCCGTTCTTTTTAAGACAGAAGATTTTAGCTCAACATTCACTTTTAAGAAAAACGTTAATTTTGTTTCTTTCATATTAACATCGTATGCTTTTAAAGTAATTTTTACAGGCTCTACTTGACTTTCCGGCAGGTCTATAATACCATATTCTTTTTGTTTTTTAGGATACCAAGGCAGCATATTTCCTTCATCTTTCCAAAAACGATAAGCCATTCCTCCATTTTTTTTATACATGGCAAAATCCATGATGCTGTTCAGGTATCGGGTTTCATTAAACGTAAATTGCTCTATATTCATTTGAAATGCAACAATGTCATTCACATACATCTCCAAATAATTTACACCCATATTTTCACCATAACTTTGAAAATAATCTCTAATTTTGGCAGAGAGGGCATATTTTCCGGGTGCTACTTCTCTTGTCGTTCCATTGGGTAATCCAATATAGGAATAGGGAAGGAAGCCATCGGTTTTTATAAAATCTGCATCGTAGGTATGCAAATAACAAGATAAAAATTTAGGCCCTAGCTTTTCTGTAATGTCCATTTTAAACAATAGCGGATTGGTGGGCGCTTCTGTAGATGTTTTTCTAACTTCAAAGTGTAAATGTGGACCGCTACTTCCTCCTGTATTGCCAGAGTAGGCAATGATGTCCCCTTTTTTTACAATCAGTTCTGTTGGCTTTGGATAAACATTGATTTCAAAGTTTTCCTCCAAATAATGCACCCTGTCTATCCAGTTTTCTAAATAGGGGTTAAAGTGGTCTAAATGGGCGTAAACCGTGGTGTATCCGTTGGGATGCGCAATATAAATGCAGTTGCCATAACCGTAAGCAGATTTATTAATTCTACTTACATAGCCATCTGCACTTGCTTTTATTGGAACACCTATTTTCCCACCCGTGCGCACATCTAATCCTCCGTGGAAATGATTTCTCCTCAACTCGGCAAAGCTTCCAACGCAGGTAACATAACCATCAACAGGGTTGGCAAAGTAGCCAGCAATGCCGCTATCAGAAACCAACCGGATATTTTGAGCCGCTAATTTTGAGGTAGGGAGAAAGTTCAAAATAAGAATACTCAAAAATAAATAAGGTTTTAGTCTTTTCATAATACCGCTTTGTACTAAGTTTGCGCAAAAATAAGACCATATGATTATACTTATAGGAATACTTATCGTTATATTGTTGATAATTGTTTTGTTTTACAATGAATTGATAGCAGCTAAGGTGCGTGTAGAAGATGCGCAAGAGGCTTTGAAAAATCAATTGAAACATACCTTTAATCTGCAAGAAAATGAAATTGACAGAGCCATAGTGAGTTGGCAAAAAAATGGATTACAGCTAGACACTAAAAGTAAACTGTGTTTTGATCAGTTGTATGATGCTATTAATAAGTACAATGGTAAAATTAAACAGTTCCCGTTTTCTGTAATGGCCGATATTTTAAAAATGAAAAGTGTGGAGATTTGACCCTGAAGGTCAATGTTTCAGGGTCTCCATCTCCCTATAAGGGAATTTCGACCCTGAAACGGGAAAAATATCGAAGCACTATTTGCAATTGAAATTAAAAATTTCTTGGCTTTCTAGCATTCCAATTAAGTTATCATTGATATTTACTTTGCCCACTCCTGCAGGGGTGCCTGTAAAAATAATATCTCCAATTTTTAAGGTGTAATATTGGCTTATGTGCGCAATAATTTGATTGACATTGAACAGCATATTTTGGGTGTTGCCTATCTGTTTCACTTCATTATTTACCAGTAGCTTAAAGTTTAAATTATTGATTTCAAAAGCAGTTTTTTCCATCCATTTACCCACTACAGCGCTGTTGTCAAACCCTTTGCTAATTTCCCATGGCAAGCCTTTTTCTTTTAGTTTAAGCTGTATATCTCGGGCTGTAAAATCAATGCCCAAGCCAATTTGCGAAAAATATTTACCTGCAAATTTTTCATCAATGTTTTTACCAACTTTATCAATGCGCACCAAAAGTTCACATTCATACTGAATTTCTTGGCTGAAATTTGGGATGTAAAAGGGCTTATTTTTTTGGAGAATAGCAGTTTCTGGCTTCAGAAATATAACAGGATTTTCTGGAACATCATTTCCAAGTTCTTTGGCATGTTCAGCATAGTTTCTTCCAATACAGATTACTTTTGGCATGGATATTTAAGGGTTAACGTATATTTTATGAGTGAATAATACTTTTTTATCAGCAAAATTAAGTTGCAAATACTTGCCTCTAAAATTACTTAAATTGATGGTTTGCAGATTTTGGTCAATCTGTTGGGTTAACAATAATTTTCCAGTGGTATCAAATATACGCAATGTACCTACTTTGTTGGGTATGGTCAATTGATGGTCTTTTATAAAGTACCAATCAGGCAACGGAGCCAACAAGTCAACAGCCTTAACTGGTTCATCCACTAAATATTGGTATAAATTTCCACCACCCACGGTTGCATTTTGTTCATCTGTAACGAATAAATAGGGCGGCACATACGTACACCCCTCTTTTTGGGTGTAGCTGTCAAAAAAAATCTTTTTTGGATTAATTAAACCTTTGCTGTCAAAGCTATCAAACCTTAAAACAAAGCTGTGGGACAGCAGCCACAACGTATTGTTGCTAAAATGAGCATCCGTAATCCAATCAAATTCTTTAGGGCCAGAACCTAAATAGAAGCTATCTACCACCAATGCCTCTTTAAGCCCAATGTTTTGATTAACAAAATATTTGTAGGTAAAACCGTTGTATGGCTTGCTTCTATTTTTGCTAAATAAAAAAATTGAATCATTGATTACAACCATGCCTTCTACGTCAAAATGCTTAAGGGCATCTGCTGCTGGAAAAGTGGTTTGATTAGGGTAATAAAAAGATAGGGTGTCAGCAATAAGGGTGTCATTTTGTTGGTTCAAGAAATCCTTTACGATGAATATTTTTAAATCTTGCCGACTGTTGTTGTTATTTCCAACATCCCCAATCAATAAATCACCTTTAGCATTGAGGCAAATTGCCTCCCAGTCATTGTTGTAAGCGCCTTTTATAAGGTACTTTCTAATGATTTGTCCTTGATTATTCAATGCAAAAAGCTCAGCAGGGTTGCCACCGTCATTTTGGGTATAAAACGTGTCATTATGGTAAATTAAACCACTGGTTTCATAAATGCTGCTAGGCAAAACCCATTGATTTAGTGGGCTTATTTGACCACAAATGTTTGAAGCCAAAAGGAAAATAGACATATTCAAAAGCCATTTCATTCAGGCAAAAATACGATTTGCCCTTATAAATCGCACAATTATTATTGTTCAGATAAATGGTATTTTTCATAAAACCCCTATTTCAGCTTGTTTTAGGCAGGATGTGAAGAAAGTTTGGGTATAGGCTTTTATTTTTTATTATCTGTAATTTCAATTTCGCCTTTGCGATATTCCATGAGCGTATGCGTAACCTCAGCCCCGAATAAAAGTATAACTGTAGAATAATATACCCATATTAAAAGAATAATCAAGGAGCTTGCTGTTTCATAAGTAACTGAAAAGTCGCTATTTGACAAATATGCACCAATCAAAAATTTGCCGATAATAAACAGTGCTGCAGTAATTAATGAACCAATAACAACTTCTTTCCATCTAAGGCTTTTATCTGGTAAAAATTTGAATATTAAACCAATGATAATCAGTAATGTAGTGAGGGTTATGATAAAACTGACTACATTTAAAATTACCACATTGGTAGAGCCAATCAGATATTCTATTCGGTCCATAAATAGTTTTAAAAGTACGTCTATCATCAAAGATACCATTAAAATAAAGCCCATAGAAATAATCATACCAAGAGATAGCAATCTGTTTAGAATAAATTTAACCCATCCTTTTCTCGGTTTTGCCTCCACTTCCCAAATTTTATTAAGGGCGTCTTGCAATGATATAAAAATAGTGGTGGCAGAAAATAGTAAAGTGCCCACTCCTATTATAGTACCAATCGTGCCAGAGTTTGTCAGCTCGATGTTTTTAATTATTCTTTCAACGGTTTCAGCACCAGAATTACCTACAATTTGCTTTATACTCTCAGATAATTTACCGGTAACCGCTGCTGTACCAAAAAAAAGCCCTGCACTCATAATAATGGTGATTGCAAGCCCTGGAAGTGAAAAAATGGTATAAAATGCTATTGCAGCTGCATTGTTCATGTTATCATGTTTAAAAAATCCATGAAAAACATTTTTTGATATGACTATAAATTTTTTAAACTGGTTCATTATTTGCCAAATATAATATCAAATAATAGACCAATGCAAAATCAGGTAGTGAAGAATGTAAACAGTAAATCAAAATCAAAAAGAAAATGGATCAAAATGGCAAAATGGATTTTGGGCATTGTTCTAGTTTTACTGGTAGCATTTAGAGTTTATTTACCCTATTTGTTAAAAGGTAGAATTATTGCTGCCGTAAATTCAGTCCCTGGTTATGCCTGCTCTGTTGGTGATATTGATTTGATGTTATATCGGGGAGCCATGTGCTTAGAAGAGTTCAAAATAATGGTAACAACCAATGAAGTAAAAGAGCCTTTTATTGATATAAAGCTTGTAGAAAGTTCAATAGACTGGCCAGCAATTTTTGGCGGTAGAATTGTTGTAAAGGCAGAAGTAACTGAGCCTATCTTAAATTTTAGAGACGGGGAAACAGAATCTGAAAAACAAACTGGTGGTACAGATTGGATAAAACCGTTAACGGAATTGATTCCTTTAAAATTAAATGGCTTTATCATCAAAAATGGTAAAATAAATTTTGAAAATCGAAGTAGCACACCACCTGTTCAATTGCAAGTTAGTTCATTAAGTGTTATGGCTACTAATCTAACTAACGCCAAAGATTTGGATGGAACTCTGCCATCTGATTTAAAAATTTCTGCTGTTATGTTTGAATCTGGGACTTTTAACCTAGAAGGAAAAATTAATGCGATTAAAAAAATACCAGATGTTGATTTAACCTTAAATATTGACAGTGTGGATCTTAAAAATTTGAATGATTTTACTTTGGCTTATGCAAAGTTTGATTTTGAAAAAGGTGGTTTTGCTGCCCGCAGTGAATTTGCCATGTATGATGGCAAAATGGCGGGTTATTTTGAGCCATTTTTATACAAGGTGAAAGTTTTGGATTGGAAAAACGAGGAAGGCAATTTCTTGAATAAGCTGTGGCAAGGAGCTTTGGGATTGGGCGTTGAGTTAACAGAAAATCAAAAGTTAGATAGAACTGCGACCAAAATAAAAATTACAGGTTCTATAGACAAGCCAGATGTTAATATTTTGAATGTAATTGTCAATGTGTTTAGGAATGCGTTTATAGATGCCTACGATTTAAAGGTAGATAATTCTATTGATCAAGATGATGCCAAAAATGGACAAGGGAAGAACAACAATTCGTTAAAAGGGGTAGTTGAAGATTTGTTTGATGGAGATGGAAATTCAATTTTTAAATCAAGTGATGAGAAAGGGTCGAAGGATAGAAAATCTAATTAAAGCTTTAAATAAATTGAATTGAAATAATATTGTAATGTATATTTTGTCGTTTAAGAATAGAAACATTGCATAGTGTAGAAATTAATCCACAATCTTTGAAAATTAATTGCCCAATGTTAAGGGGGTGTAAAATTTTAATTATTGATAATCAATAATTTATATTGTGGTAGGTAAATTGATGACATTCTAGGTATTATGACAAAAACATTAATTATAACCGCAATTATTGCAACCATGGCTGTTGGATGTAAAAAATACGATGATGGGCCAACTGTAAGTCTAGTATCCAAAACTAATCGGTTGGATAACACTTGGGAAGTGGACAAAGCCTACGATGAAGGCAAAGATGTAACAAGTAGCTACAATCAATACACATTGAAGCTTACTAAAAGTGGTTCTGCCTCATTAACTGCAAAGTACACTTACGGGCCATTTTCTTATGAAGGAACTACTAATGGTACATGGGTCTTTCAAAATTCTAAGGAAGATATTAAACTTGATTTTGATGACAATGATGCAGATGCAACTTATGAAATTTTAAGGTTAACATCAAATGAATTGTGGGTTAAAGAAAGGGCTGGTACCGTTGAATTACATTTAGATACCAAATAAACACTGGGTTATGGTTCATCTCAAATTAAGAATTGCCGAATTGAGAGGAGTATTTATTATATTACAATTATTGTTCGTTAAACAGAACTTTAAGGTTTGAATAATTTACTGGGGATAATAAAAAAAAGACGACAATCTTTTTTTTATTATTGCTTCATTCAGTTTTGAAGTTATATTTGGGGCAATATTGGATTGATAAAATAGAAGTAGAAAAAAAATTACAATAATGAAAAGAGCATTTTTACTAGAAGACGATAAGGATGCTGCAATTCTCATCGAAAGGGTTTTAAGCGGACTTTCTTACGAAGTTGTAGTTAGAAATTCTTATAAAGAGGCAGTTGAGCTATTAAATGCAGAAGTTATTTTTGATTTATTATTTTGGGATTATAACCTTAGGGACGGTTACAGCTTAGATTTATTGGAGACTTTTAAATTAGATCATATACCGAAGAAGGTTTTAAGCTCTGCTTACCTCAATGATGAAACCATATCCAAAGCTCACAAATTAGGAGTTGATATATGTCTAAAAAAACCAATAAATCCTGATAAAATAAAAATGGCCGTTTCAGAAAAAAAACAATGAAAAAAATACTGGTTATAGACGATGATTATGATTTGTTACAGCTTTTAAAGTCATTTTTAGAGAAAAATAAATATGAGGTTACTATCGCATCCTCTGGTGGAGATGGAATACGAAAATTAGATAAAACATTTGATTTGGTTATTTGTGATGTGAGACTACCAGATATTGGTGGGTTAGAAATTATTGCGAAAGTCAAGGAGAAGCACCCACATATTTTCATTATTATGATAACTGGGTATGCCGATGTGCGCAGTGCTGTTGAGGCATTGAGGATTGGAGCATCGGATTATATAACCAAGCCTTTGCACCCAGATGAGTTGTTAAATCAAATTGATGAGCTGATGGAGAAATCTACTTTGTCAAGGGGTGGGTCTGCAGTTAGTGAAGGTAATGCTATTACCTCTCGTCCTTCAGTACAGTCAGAAAAGATAGTTGCTAAGAAAAACCTTAATCAGCAACAGTATGTAGTTGGAGAAAGTGCCATTATGCAGGCAGTTAATAAAAACATTGAACTAGTGGCACCTACGGATATGAGTGTTATCATCATGGGCGAGACGGGCACTGGTAAGGAATATGTTGCCAAAAGGATACATGAGATAAGTGCAAGATGCTCAGCTCCATTTGTCGCTCTTGATTGTGGGGCTTTGCCGCAAGAACTGGCTGGTAGTGAGCTTTTTGGGCATAAAAAAGGAGCATTTACAGGCGCTGTTCAGGAAACTATAGGACATTTTGAAATGGCTAATGGTGGAACCCTTTTTTTAGATGAAATAGGGAATTTAAGTTATGAGAATCAAATAAAACTTTTAAGGGTTTTGCAGGAGCGTAAAGTGAAAAAAATAGGAGATACAAAAGAAAAGGACATTGATATTAGGTTATTGGTCGCCACTAACGAAAATTTAAAAAACAAAATAAAAAATGGCGAGTTTAGAGAAGATTTATATCATCGATTAAATGAGTTTAGTATAGAAATGCCTGCCCTAAGACAAAGGGGAAAGGACATATCTGTATTTTCGAAACATTTTTTAGCCTTGGCCAATATTAGATTGAATAAAAGTATTGATAACATTAATGAAAAGGTAGAAGAAGCATTTTGTAAATATACATGGCCCGGTAATTTACGTGAATTGAATAATGTTATCAAAAGAGCCGTTCTATTGTGCAATACTAGTGAATTAAAAAAAGAGCATATGCCATCGGAAATATTTTTAGGGGAACAGATATTTGATGACAATGAAATTTTTGACAACTCTAAAATCTCTGATTTAAAATCTGTTACAGAAAGGGCAGAAAAAAATGCCATTTTAGCGGCATTGAAAAAATATCAGTTTAATAAAACCAAAGTTGCAGAGGCATTGGAAATTGATAGAAAAACATTGTATAACAAAATTAATGCCTATGGCATTGATATTTAAATCTGCGCACATGAAAAATCTGCTTGAAAGCCCTTTATTTATTATGGTTCAATCCATTAATAAGCCTGCAGTTTATTTGAGGAACGAGCACTTCTTTATTAACCAATTTGCGGAAAAAATATTTGGATATAAAAATAGTGAAATTATAGATTTAGCAAGTTGGTTTAAAACAATTTATCCTGAAAACCATCTGGAGGTAGAAAAAAAATATGAAATGGCACTTAAAAGTGGTTTCGCTTACCCAATGGATTTAAAAATTTTAACAAAAGCAGGAAAGGAAAAATTTATTAGATTTACAGGATATAATAATGGTGATGAAACCATTTGGTTGTTGGCGGATATCACAGAAATACTTGAATCGCAAGAAGAATCTTTAAATGAGTTGAGAACCAAAACTAATGCGTTAAAAGAAATAAGACTTTTAAAGGCCAGACAGGTTTCTGAAAATAATAAATTAAAGAAAGCAAATAAGGAGTTAGAAGATTTTGCCTACATCGCTTCACACGATTTAAAAGAGCCACTAAGGAAAATTTCTGCGTTTAGTACACAGCTTAAAGAGAAATATGCTACGCAACTAGATGAAAAAGGCAATTTTTATATAGACAGGCTTACCAATGCCAGTTCAAGAATGCAAAAACTAATTGATGATTTGTTGCAGTATTCTCGTGTATCTAGATTGCAAATAACGGAAATGACAGTTTTAGATGTAAGTGAATTAGTCAGTTATATTGAATTTAAACTAGAAAGGTTTATTAACGAGAAGAAGGCGGTCATTATAAAAAAGAATATTTTGCCAGTTTTTGGTAATGAAAGTTTGATACAAAGCCTTTTGCAAAACCTTGTCAACAATGGAATTAAATTTCATAAAAATGATATTTTGCCCATTATTGAAATAGATTCTGAAGTAGTAAATATAAGAAGAAGGGCCTATGTGCATTATTCAATTAAAGATAACGGAATTGGCATTGAAGAACGCTTTTTAAAACGAGTTTTTAATATATTTGAAAGGTTGCATGGCAGGGATGAATATGAGGGAACAGGCATTGGATTGGCTATTGTTCAAAGAGTTATAGAAAAACATAAAGGAAAAATTGCCATAGAAAGTGAAATTGGTGTTGGGACAACTTTTCACTTATATTTGCCAACAAACGATAATGTCTAATTGAATGAAAAAAGAGAGTTCAATAAAAATACTGATGGCAGATGATGACGCTGATGATAGGTTATTCGCTCAGGAGGCTTTTATGGAAGGCAAATTAGTAGATAGCCTTGACTTTGTTGAAAACGGTATCGAATTAATTGCCTACCTGCGCAAAGAGGGAAAATATAAAAATGCTCTTACTCCAGATATCGTTCTTTTAGATATTAATATGCCTAAAATGAATGGTTTGGAAGCTTTGAAAATTATCAAAAATGACAGTCAATTAAAGCAGATTCCTGTTATTATGCTTACAACTAGTTCTGCTGATACAGACATTACTTATGCCTATAATAATGGCAGCAACTCTTATATTTCCAAGCCTGTAACCTTTAGTGATTTGGTAAACACATTAACTTACCTCGCTAAATATTGGTTTAAAATCGTATCATTGCCACACAATGAAAAGGTATGACGAAACATTCCAAGTATTATTAGTTGATGATAACAAAGAAGAGTATTATGTAGTAAGGGAGTTTCTTTCTGAAATTTCATCCATAAAGCTAAATTTAGATTGGGCCAACTCCTATCATGAAGCTATTGAAAAAGTTAATCATAAAATATATGATGTATTTTTAATAGATTTTGACCTTGGCGAATTTACGGGTCTCGATTTATTAATGAAGATAAATCAAATTGTAAAAACAAATTATATAACCATTTTTTTAACTGCCGAAGGAAATAAGGATTTAGATGAAAAAGTGTTGAAAAATGCGGTTGATGATTATTTGTCAAAAGATGATTTAAACCCTTCTTTATTAGGAAGGAGCATTAGGTATGGTATCGAAAGAAAAAGAACACTTATAGAGTTGTCAAAAAGTGAAAATATGTATCGGCAGTTGTACTATAATGCTAAAACACCGGTGATGCATGTGGATCAAGATTTTAATATTGTCGATATCAACGAAGCGTTTAAAATAACATTTAAATTCAAGCCTGATTTTATATTGAATGAAGAAAATAGTTTTAAAGTTTGGGATATTTTGGATTGCATTGATTACAAAAAGGCTCTTGTTAATCATATACTCCATGTGAGAGATAGCAATGGTACAACGTTTAGGTGCAAAACACAAGAAGGAGATGTAATTGAATTACAGCTTCATGTTTATGAACTTGAAAATACTGCCAAGGAAATTTCTTATCAGGTAGTTATAATAGATATGACACAAGAAATAAAAAAGAATCAGGAAGAAAGGCAAAGACAAAAGCTAGATTTAATGGAAAAGATGGCAAAAATTGTTGCACATGAGGTGCGCAACCCATTAAATAATATTCTGTTGGCAGAAGGGCAGTTGAGCCCAGAACTTGATAATACCCATCTGTTATACACAGATATCATAAAAAGGAATGCCAACAAAATAGAAGATTTGATTAGAAAGTTTCTTAGCACATTCAATACAGATATGGTTAAGCATAAAGAAGTGGAGCTGAAATATGTTTTAACTATTTGTGTAAAGGAGTTTGCGGATACCGCCAAATTGATGAACGTGAAACTCGTTTTAGATTGCGAGAATTGCAATATAAAATTATGGATGGATGAGGAAAGGATTTCATTAGTTTTTAATAACCTTATTAAAAATGCCATGAAGGCTTGTGAGCAAAAGGAAAATGCACAAATAAATATTTCTGTAGAAACAACCGAAAAAACGGTTGAAATAAGAGTGGAAGACAATGGAAAGGGTTTAAGTTTGGAGGATATGAATCAATTGTTTGAGCCGTTTTATACCAATAGTGGCAATGGTTTGGGTTTAGGTTTAACCACAACTTTAAATATTGTTAAATCCCATAATGGTGATATAAAAGTGGCTAGAAATAATTTGGGTGGAGCCACTTTCACTGTTATTATTCCTTTGAAACAGCCCATAGTTTAGGAAATGTCGATAACAAAAAAAGGCACCTCGGTGCCTTTTTTTTTGTATTGTTGAGTTTGGTCCTAGAGACCTAAAATTCCTACGATTTTCAAATCTAAATCGATTGTTGAATTAGAGTTTAAATTAAAGTCTCCAATAGTAACAGTTGTATTTGAAGTAACGGTGAATAATGTTGTTAACTCAAGTTTTCCATCACTGTTGGTATCCTTGTAACCAGCAAACTGTAACTCATAATTCCCTTTTTCTAGAAAATAGAATCCAAAATTATTATTGATAATTGCTGAACTAGAAACAGCATTTCTGAAATAAATTTTGTCAGCTCCATAAGCTTGTGTTTCTTTTGATTTGTCAAAGCTTCCTTTTACATAAACATAAGCAATAACTTTATCATAATTGCTGAAATTAGCGGTATCTATTTTACCTTTAACGATTGCAGATTGATTTCTTTGTACAATTCTTAATGAATTAGATAATTCTGCATCACTTGAGAATTTATACTCTCCAGTAGTTTCTTGTGTTACGGATTTTCTAAGATCAAAATCTACTACAAAATCATTAGCGTTATTTGCAACTACTTGAGTTGATTTTTTTAAGGTCAATTTCATTTCATCCGTACTCGTATTTGATTTGATAGCCTTTTTTGTTTGCGTTTTGGTCATAATGTAGGTACCAGGTGAATTGCCTTGTGCATCTGTTTTAGTGTCTAGTACAAATTCGATTTCATTGTAAGTACGATTGCTTAGGTCACCGTCAAACAAAATTTCGCTGCTTCCATTTTGCATTGCCATAATGTTAAATGTTTTCTTTCCCTTAAACCCATCATAGACTTGGCCATCTAATTTTACTTGAGTAACGGTTATAAACATGCCGCTTACCTCTGAATTGTCAATAGGTGCATCCGTCATGCTAATTTTAGTGTTACTCTTTTCGTCTTCTGTTGGAGGATCAGTTTTGTCCTTTTTACAGGCGTTAAAAAGTACGGTACTTGTAATTAGTCCAATTGCTAAGTAGCGCGATACCGATTTTAAATTTAATGTTTTCATATTTTATTTTATTTGAATTGTGTAATTGAATAAATTCAAATGAAGTTCCAAAATTTTAAGTTTTGATTATTAATTGTTTAAGTTTTGGTTTAATTTTTTTGATGAGGAGGCAACTACATTCATTGGGGATTATTTTACTAGATTATTTTTAGTTCTAATTTTTAGAAAAAGGCTGACAATGGAGCAGATTCTACAAATTATGGAATATTTACGCCATTTTGGTTGTGTTTTAGAGAATAAATGTAATGCTATACTAAACAGTTATTGAATTATTGCTCATTGGAATGGTGTATGCTTCAACTTAATTAATTAAAATATAAATTATATGACAACAACACAACATACATTTAGAGATTTGGGATTTATTAAAGAAGAGACAAAAGCCATAGTAGATAAATTGAATATTCTGTTGGCAAATTATCAAATTCATTATCAAAAATTAAGAAGCTTTCACTGGAATGTTAAAGGTTCAGATTTTTTTGATATTCATGAGCAGTTTGAAGTAGAGTACAATACGGTTAAATTAAATATTGATGAAATTGCAGAGCGTGTTAGAACATTTGGAGCGACACCCTTTTCTACATTGAAAAAATATCTTGAGGTTTCGGAAATTGAAGAATCAAAATCGGATTTGAGTTCTGACGCAATGGTGGAAGAAATTATTTCAGATTTTACAATATTATTAGGACATATTGTCGTAGCCATAGAAATAGCTCAAGAAAATGGCGACTTAGGAACAGCAGATATTTTGATTAAGGACTTAAAACGTTTAGAAAAGCGTCATTGGATGTTTTCATCTTTTTTAAATAAATCCTAATATTGCAGATATTAGTGAAAGGAAATTTTGATTTGAAAGATCAGTTAAATAAGTCGTACGAGTCAATAGGTGATAATCTGCAACGGTGGTTAGATGCCATGATAACTAACTTGCCTAATTTAATAGTGGCAGTTATTGTTTTCGCATTGGCCTAAATTCTATCAGGTCTAATCCGGAAATATCTAAAAATATTTTTAACGAAATTTATTGATCAATCTTCCTTGAGGTCTCTTATTGCAACCATTGCATCAGTCGTTATAATTGCATTTGGGGGTCCTAAACTTAGATACTGTCCTTAAATCATTGTTGGCAGGGGCTGGTGTAGCTGGACTTGCTATTGGTTTGGTGGCATTGCAAAGTTCATTGTCCAATAATTTTTCAGGTATTTTCTTTCTCTAAGAGATATAATCAATGTGGGTGATTGGATAGAAACAAATGTTTTCAGCGGGGCTGTTGAAGAAATTAATTTAAGAAACGTTGTATTTAAGGAACTGCATAATAATTGGGTGATGATACCCAACATAATGGTGGTCGAAAACCCTTTTAAAAATTATGGATTAACGGACAGAATTAGGATAATACTTAAATGTGGGGTAGGTTATGAATCTAACTTACAAGAAGTAGAGGAAATTGCCAAAACAGCCATCAGAGAACAATTTCCGACCGATGTAAATGAAAATATAGAATTTCATTATTTGGAATTTGGTGATAGTTCAATTAATTTTCAACTGAGGTTTTGGTTAGATGCTAAGGCAAAATTAACAATTTTAGAGGCTAGGAAAGGGAATAAAAATTATCAAGGATGCATTTGATAAAAAAGGTATCAATATCCCATTCCCAATCAGAACATTGCAAATTAGTGCATAAGAGATACAGAAGCTAAAAACGGTATCAGATAAACCAGATAAAAGGGATCAAAAGCTCAGTGATTAATGTTTATTTTATGGTGTAGCATTTACACATTTAAGTCATTTTTTGTGTAATTTATTGCTCAAAAATAGCCATAATATGAATGCGCTAGGTGTAAATTGTTGAAAGTTAGAACTTTGTATTTTTGGCTTAAAATGTGAAATATTTAAATTCAACAAATATATAATACCATGATAAGACTAATTATTTCACTATTGATTATCGCCCTTCTGGCAGCCATTCTTGGATTTACAGGGCTGGCGCTAGCAGCCGCAGGCATTGCAAAAATTATTTTTTGGATTGCCATTGTACTTTTAATTATTTCAACTGTTTTTAGGCTACTGAATAGAGCGGCTTAAATAAATATAGCTAAAAGTTAAAATAGTGTTATTTATGCTTGCGTAACACCATTTTTTTGTAGGGTCATAAAATTCACAACTTTGTGTTATATTTCTACAATAGAAATTTAGATCATCTATAATAGTATGATAGTCAGTATTTTGTTTTCGGCATAATCCATGTAGACTTATTGTAAATATTTATTATTATGAAAAAATTGACAATGATTTTTGGAATAGCGGTTTTAGGAATGCTGGTTTCATCTTGCAACAATGAGTCTAAAACAATGTCTCACAAAGAGCAAAGAGAGAACAAAGTGGTGTATGTGGAAGATACCATCAATAGTTATGAAGGGATGCAATGGGCTAGAGACAATTGGTCGCAATTAGACAACGAGTACACGGACCTAACCACACAGGCAAAACAAGAAGCTGATAAACATAAAGATCCAATGGATGAAGAAGTTACTATAAGATGGAATAATATAAAAACTAAAGTTTCTCAACCTGTTTATTCCACCTATGTAGTTTCTGCCTGCGGTGGATTGGGAGTTGAAAAGCCAGGCCTTTCCTTAGCATTTTTAACCGTTGACAATATTGAGCCAGCTTATGCAGGTTTTGTAAATGCAGTAAAAATGGATTATGACAAATTTTCTAAGGACGATGCTAGAATAATTAGCTCAATGTGGGATGATTTGAATGATAGAAAAAATGAATTGGAGCCAATTCCAGCGGGAGATAATATCAAAATAGCCGCCCATAAAACCGAATTTGCAGTTGTAAAAAGTGCCTTAAAAATTAAAACAGGTGTGGAAGAAGCTCTTTGATGATGAGCAAAATGAAAAATAGAATGTTTAATTATTAGTTTTAAATATAACAGGAAAAAGGGGGATAAGCGTTGCTTCATCCTCTTTTTTTTTGCTAGTCAAGGTGTAAAACTAATTATTGGTAAAGAGTTTAAACCAATGGAGTTTTTTATCTTTGCCCTGATTTTACATGAACCAAAGACAAATTTTCTTGCAGAATGTTGCACAAACATCAACAGCACCCTTAGCCATAGCTATCAAAAAGGCCAAAGGGTGCTATTTTTGGGATAGAAAGGGAAAAAGGTATTTAGATTTAATTTCCGGCATTGCCGTAAGCAGTTTAGGACACGGAAATAGTAGGGTGGTGAAGGCTGTTCAAAAACAAGCCAGCAGATATATGCACACCATGGTTTATGGAGAGCATATTCAGGAGCCTCAAGGGCTATTGGCTCAAAAGCTTTGTACATTACTTCCTAATCAGTTAAACAATGTTTATTTCGTAAATAGTGGCTCAGAGGGTATAGAAGGAGCTATGAAATTAGCAAAAAGAGTAACAGGAAGGTTTGGTTTTGTCGCACAAGAATTAGCTTATCATGGTAGTACGCAGGGTGCATTAAGTTTGATGAGTGATGATTTTTTTAGTGCCAAGTATCACCCATTACTGCCATCTATTGCCTTTATAAAACCCAATGAAATAGACGATTTGAAAAAAATTGATGAAAATACTGCAGGGGTAATTATCGAGTTTGTTCAGGCGGAAAAGGGTGTGTATGCCTTAGATAAGGCTTTTGCCTTGGCTTTGCGCAAACGTTGCACAGAGGTAGGTACTCTGCTCATTGCTGATGAAATTCAAACAGGAATGGGAAGGACAGGAAGTTTTTTTGCCTTTGAGCAATACGGAATTGTACCGGATATTTTAGTTTTGGCAAAAAGCTTGGGTGCTGGTATGCCATTGGGATGTTTTATAGCCAATAAATTGTTGATGGAAAATTTACAAGATAATCCCCCTTTAGGGCATATTACAACATTTGGTGGTCACCCTGTGAGTTGTGCTGCGGCCTATGCGGGTTTAATAGAGCTAACTACAAAAAAATGGGTTACAGAGGTTAGTGAAAAAGGAGATTTATTTGTAAAATTACTGAAACACCCATTAATTAAAGAAGTAAGGCATAGCGGATTAATGATAGCGGTAGATTTTGGCCATGCAGCATTAAATCATACAATAATTGATGCTTGCTTAGAAAATGGTTTGCATGTTGACTGGTTTCTGTTCAACGAAGAATCAATGCGAATTTGCCCGCCTTTAATTATCACGAAAGAAGAAATAAAACGTGCCTGTAAAATTATTTTAGCGGTTTTGAATAACCAAAATGCAACCAATTAGATATTAAATTAGTTAAAGCAAAAAATGAAGAAGATATTAACCATTACCGTTTTAAGCACCATGCTGGTTTTTACGGCATGTAGAAAAGAAAAAAGCAATTTGGCGGTAGCCGTAAGAACCGGCTCTGACAATGCTGAAGCAGAAACAGAAATGAATGCACTTTTTCTTTCTGTCAATGATTTTGCAACCGCCTATCAAAGCAACAGTACCCATAAAGTTTTGCCCAGTGAAGCTAAGATTATCATAACAGATAGCAACTTTTCCACCAATAATGGTATTGCTTTTATCATTGATTTCGGGCCATATAAACCTACCACGCCACATGGGATTCCTTGTTTAGATGGGCGATACAGGGCAGGAAAAGTGTATGGTACTTTGTCAAAACCGTATAGGGAAATTGGTGCAGTTTTAACACTAACTTTATCAGACAGTGGCATGTTTTATAGCGGAAATGGTACAGATATGTTTGGAGTTGTAGGAATTAAAACCTTAACAAGAGAAACTGAAAATCGTTTCAAAGTTATTGTTCCTGAAATAAAGATTAAAGATGTTGAGGGTAAGACCGTTATTTGGTCTTGCAACCGTGCAGTTACCAAAATTAAGGATGCTGGTATTGGTGTTTTGAGTGATATCTATAGCATCGCTGGTTCAGGAAATGGAACCAATAAGGATGGTGAAAAATATACCGTGAATATAACAAAGGATTTAATTAAAAATATAAGCCCCGGCTGTGCCAGCACTTTTATTGATGGGGTAATTGAACTTGAAAATACGGATAAAAAGGCAAAAATGACCTTAGATTTTAATCCATACAATGATGCAGCTTGTGACAGAGTGGCGAAGGTAACCATCGGCAAAACGGAAAAGATATTCTATATCAAATAGATTGAGTAGTTTTATTAGATTAAGCCTTTCTTTGCAGTATATTTTTATTTGCAAAACAAAAAATTTATGAAGTATTTATTAGTAGCGCTAAAGGGCATGGCCATGGGCGCGGCAGATATAATTCCAGGTGTGTCTGGCGGAACAATTGCTTTTATTACAGGAATTTATGACCAATTATTGGAATCAATTAATGCCATCAATTTTCAACTAATAAATGTAATTCGGCATCAAGGTGTCAAAGTAGCTTGGCAAAAAATTAATGGAACTTTCTTGCTTTTTTTGTTTGCAGGAATAGGTATCAGCATACTTTCTTTATCTAAATTTTTATCCTATCTATTAGAAACACATCCCGTGTTAGTTTGGTCTTTCTTTTTTGGTTTAATTATCGCAAGTATTTTTTATGTAATCAAGCAAGTTAGTCATTGGAATTTAGCTGCCATAGTTGGTTTAGTATTAGGAACATTATTGGTTGTTGGAGTTTCTCTAATTCCTGCTGTGGGCAATACAAATAGCTTATTGTATATTTTTATATGCGGTGTTATAGCAATTTGTGCAATGATATTGCCAGGTATATCTGGTAGTTTTTTGCTGTTAATTTTGGGGGCATATCAAACAATTTTGGATGCGCTCAATAACCGTGATTTTGCAATAATTTTTACATTTATGGCTGGTGCAGTGGTAGGTTTGTTAAGTTTTTCAAGGTTTTTGAAATGGGTTTTAGATAATTATAAAAATACCACTATTGCAGTTTTAACAGGTTTCTTAGTGGGGTCTTTATACAAAATTTGGCCTTGGAAAGAAACCGTAGAAACAAGAATTAATTCTCATGGTGAGGTAGTTCCATTTATTCAAGAAAATATTTTACCAAACGGGCAAGTTTTGGGTGCCGTAATCTGTGCCCTCATAGGTTTCTCTTTAATTTTTATTATTGAAAAAATTGCGGTTTGGGGCAATAGCAGCAATAGCGAAGGAGTAAAATAAGGCAAATTTTTGATATGCTTTACCCAAAAAGTCCTTGCGCTTTTTCATAATCTTCAGGAATACCAATATCTATAAACATACCAGTAGCAACAAAACCTTTGAACTGCCACTTTTCTAAATAGGGCATCAAAAAATCGGTTTCAAAAGAGAACTTTTCTGGCAAGGGTAATTGCATAAATGCACCCTTATCAATTATATAAATTCCAGCATTTATCAATCCATCGTTTTTTGGTTCTTTTTCTTTAAAAGCTACTACCACATCGTTTTTATCTATTTCAACTGCACCATATCGTTCAAAATTTTTCATGGGTTTAAGTACAAGCGTAAACTTGCTTTTGCTTGTTTCATGCAAATTATTCATATCAACAAGGGACATTTCCAAAAAAGAATCTCCGTTTAGAATAAGTACCTGCAGTGTTTTGCAATGTTGCAGTGCATTTTTTATGGCACCGCCTGTTCCCAATGGTTCATTTTCTATGGCATATTCTATGTCAATTCCTTGATAATTTGAACCAAAATAATCTTGTATAACCTCATATTTATATCCAACTGCTAAAATTACTTTTTGAATTCCTTGTGCAATGCAAAAATCTAAAATATAGCCCAAAAAAGGCTTGCCACTAACGGCTGCCATCGGTTTGGGTATGTCTTTTACCACAGTCTGCAATCTGGTTCCAAAGCCACCAGCCAATATTACTGCCTCAGAAATCAAATTTATAATTTGAAATAATTGGTTTCAACCAATTCACACAAAATATGACCTAACACAATGTGTGCCTCTTGTATTCTAGGGGTGTCATTAGAAGGAATGCAGAACGTGTAATCACAAATTGCTTTCATCGAGCCTCCTTTTTCTCCAGTAAATCCAACGGTAATACCTCCTTGTTTTTTAGCCTGTTCGAGGGCGTTCAATACATTTTTTGAGTTTCCACTGGTGCTTATTCCAACCAAAATATCACCTTTTCTTATCTTGGCCTTAACCAAACGACTATAAATATCGTCAAAACTGTAATCATTGGCCACAGCCGTAATGTATGAGGTGTTTACGTGCAATGCTTCTGAGTATAAGGGATCTCTGTCGGTATAAAACCTTCCAGAAAATTCGGCTGCCAAATGCTGTGCATCAGCCGCGCTTCCACCATTCCCACAAAACAAAATTTTACAATCTGCTTTAAAACAATCAACCATTATATTGGCAACCTTGCTGCAAAGGTTTAAAAAGTCTTGGTCTTGTGCCAACTTACTTTTAATGGCTGCTGTCTCCTCAAAAATTGATTTTATTTTTTCTATATCTTCCATGTTTTTAATCCGTGTTTTACAAATCGGTAGGGCATTGTTTGCCCACCCAGTTTATTTAATGCTTTAATTACTTCGTATCTTTTATTAACAGGGGCAAAGCAAAGCATAAAACCTCCACCTCCTGCACCTGAAATCTTTCCTCCTGTTGCCCCTGATTTTAAGGCTGTTTCATAAATTGTATCAATATCACTGTTGCTAATACCAACAGCCATTTTTTTCTTAAACTGCCATCCATAGTCCAATATTCTACCTATATCCTCAATATTCCCCACCAATAAAGCTTCTTTCATCATCAATGCTTGTTCTTTTAAATGGTGCATGGCATCAATTGAACTGCTTTTTTTATCTTTTACGTTTTGAGATTGAGCCTCAATTATTTCTGCTGAAACCCGACTAGTTTTGGTATAGTAGAGCACTAAATCATGCTCTAGTTCACTGATAAATTTGTCCTTAATTCGCAGAGGGTTAACAATAACTTTATCGTTTTCATAAAACTCCATGAAGTTAAATCCCCCAAAAGTGGCGGCATATTGGTCCTGCTTTCCACCGGCATAGCCCAAATCATTGCGCTCAATATCATAAGCCAATTTGGCAATGTCATATTCGCCCAATGGTAATTTAAGCCACTCACAAAATGCGCCTAGAATAGAAACAGTAAGGGTAGATGAAGAGCCCAGTCCTGAGCCCGCAGGCGCATCTACATAGGTGCTTAGCCTAAATGATAGTGGTTGATTTTTATTAAAATCTTTAACTACTCTGTTGTAAACGCCTTTCAATAAATCCAATTTTCCATTGATGGGGAGCTGTTCCGTTGATTCAAATTCATACACTTCTTCCTTATCCATCGCATGGATAATAATCTTCTTGTTTTCCAGTGGTTCAATCGTTGTTCTGGCATACATGCTAATTGTAGCGTTTAAAATTGCACCTCCATGTAAATCAGAGTAGGGCGAAACATCTGTACCTCCACCAGCCAAGCCAAATCTTAAAGGGGCAACACTTCTAATAATCACGGCTGCAAGTTCAGCATTTTTTTTTAGAATTTTATTTTCAATTAATTTTTCTACGACAAAATACTGTTTTTACTCGGAAACTGTCCTGTTTTTCATTTTAGTAAGGGCTATAACAGTAGGTATTTTCGCCTCAATATTATTTTTATCTTAAATGAAACAACTTTTGACATTATTTATACGTCTAAATTGAAAGAAATTGACGTATTTTGTTAATCTAAATGTTGAAACGGTTATTCATACTTTTATTTATCCTATTGGGAGCAGTGTCTCAATCCTTCGCCACGCATTTGGTGGGTGGGAGTATGAGTTATGAGTACAAGGGCAAATTGGCTAACGGTGAATCAACGTTTAAGGTTACTTTTGTTTTATACAGAGATTGTTCTGGCACAGGAACCGATGACGGAAAACCAGTACCTTTTGATTTAGATATCGATATTTGTGTTTATTCCAACTCTGGTTCTAAACCTTTTTATAACAAGTATAAAACCGATTTAGTTAGTGAGGAAAAGGTTCAACCTTTGGGAAGAACAGATTGTCCTCAAACTAAAAATATGTGTCTTTCAAAAGGGGTTTATGAAAGAATTATCGTTGTGGCACCTAGTAGTTTTGGTTATGTTTTGTTTTGGCAAAGATGTTGCAGAAATGTTCTTACTAATTTACCTGAAGATCCATCTGGTGTTCCAGACTTGGGACAAAGCTATTCCGCCACCATTCCACCTACAAATCAATTAAATAGTTCGCCCTATTTTTCAGGTGTTCCTGTTCCTTTTATCTGTGTTAATGATTTGACTGAGCTTAGAAATACTGCCATTGACCCTGATGGAGATGATTTAGAATATAGGTTTGTTACCCCTTGGGATGGAAAATTGAATGGTGCAAGTGAACCTACTTGCCCAACAAGTTATACTACTCCTAAAAATGTGGTTTATACCAGTGGTTACAGTACGGGCCAGCCTTTTGGCGCTAACGGTACTGCAACAATTAATTCAGCCAATGGATTGACAAAGTTTTTGGCAACCGCCCCTGGTAGTTACGCTGTGGCATTAGAAGTCATTGAACGAAGAAATGGTGTTGAACTGAGCCGTGTAAGATTAGAGCTTCAAATTTTGGTGGTCAATTGTACGCCCAACAACAAGCCGGTGATTCAAGGCGGTGATAACCAGATTTATACGATTGAGGCAGGTGCCAATTTGTGTTTTGATATTGTTGCAACGGATTTAGATAATCAAAATATAAAGCTCAGTGCTTATGGTGATATTTTATCTGGAACCAATGGTTTTACAGGTACAAGGGCTAGTTTTACAACTAAAACAGGATATAAATCTGTTAGTAGTCAATTTTGTTGGCAGACAGATTGCCAACATGCCCGAACGGATCCTTACTTATTGACAGCAGAAGCGATTGATGATGGCTGCCCATCTAAATTTACCAATGTAAATTTTTTAATTTATGTAAAACCTTTTATTAGTGATATCGATATTTCTGGCATAAATCAAGTCTGTAACAATGCTCAAAATCAAATTTATAGTTCAGTCAACAGGCAGCCCAGTTCAAAACTTACTTGGAGCACAAGTGCCAATGGTACTATCAATGGATCTAATACCGGTTCAAATCTTTCCGTTAATTGGAATGGAGGTACAGAAGGTAAAATTTATGTAACAGAAATTTCTCAATACAATTGTTTTGGTAGTAAGGATAGTTTTGTTGTAACCCTGATATCTGCGCCACCTAATGTGAAAATTTCAGGAAAGCTGGATGTATGTCCAAATAGCTTAGAGGATTATGTGTTGTCGGATGTTTTGGCAGGGCATACGGTGCAATGGTTTGTAAAAGGCGGTGCCATTACTTTTGGAAAGTTTGGCTTTGTTGCTACCATTAACTGGGGGGGTAAAGGTACGGCTGAGATAAAAGCCGTGCAATATAACCAGTTTGGATGTGCCAGTGATACCGCCAAACTAATAATCACTATCCACAAGCCAGACCCTCCAATAATTGAAGGCGTACAATCTATTTGCCCATACATTCAAAATGTTCCCTATAATATTCAAAACCCTTTGCCAGCACACGTTTATATGTGGTCAGTTACCCCAACTGGCGTTTTAGCCTCTGGTCAAGGAACGGATAAAATTAAAATAAATTGGGGGAATATTGGAAGACGGTATGTCAAAGCTATTGCCATAGATCAATACAATTGTCCATCAGATGAAGACTCAATTCCAGTGGATATTGAATATGTTTTGCTTGGTGAAATTCCTGATGGCCTAAGTTCAGTTTGTGAAGAAAATGAAATAGAATATAAAGTAAGGTTTACGCCAAAGTCCATCTATCGTTGGACAGTTAGCGGAGGCAATATAATTGAAGGGGATACTGGAAATATTATTAAAGTGAAATGGGGTGTTGCCGGCAACGGGCAAGTAGCGGTGTTTGAGGAAAGTTATGATACCATCAATAACCGACCATGTTTAAGTTTAACCAATATTTTACCGGTTGTTATTCACCCAAATCCAATAGCTACAGAAATTGAAGGTGTATTTGAAATTTGCCAGTTAGCTGGAGGGTTCAATAATTTTACATTGAATGGATATGCCAATTCTTATTATAAATGGAGCATTGATGGCGATACTAGCAATATTATTGGACAAGGAACAAGAACGATTAGAATACCTTTAGATAAGGAAGGCACTTTTGTAATTGGAGTGTTGGAAACTACAGAATTTGGATGTCCTGGAGTTTTTATAGACTCTGTTTTTATAGTTCATCCCAAGCCAAGAACCACGCCAATATTGGGAGACAACATTATTTGTTATCCTTATTATGACAACAAACCTTATTCCGTTACTGGTTTTAATACTTCAACCTTCAAATGGTTTGTTGATGGCGGAGTAGAAGTACCTGCACCAAGTATTACTGCTAGTACCATTGTAAATTGGAGTGGACAGCAAAATGCCAACATTAAAGTTTTAGAAACTTCAGATTTTGGCTGCTTGGGAGATACACAATCTCTTCCTGTTTTTGCAGATAAACCCAGTATTAAATTTGATTTGGTAACAGTAAACCCACCTCCAGGAAGTGACCAGTCTATGAAAGTTTATTGGACGCTTAATAATGGGCCTCGCTATAACAGATATTTTTTAATTTATAAAAGAAATGCAGGCAGCAGCGATGCTTTTGTTTTAGTTGATAGTGTTATTGGCAGCCGTAGAGATTATACTGAATCTCCTTTAAATACAGATAACAATGCTTTTGAATACAAGGTGTTAGGCTATGATTTATGTGGTCAAAGATTGTTGTCAGACTCTCATACTAACGTATTGCTGACTGGAGTAAAGGATGGTCCTTATGAGGTTACATTAGGTTTTTCCGGATATAATGGTTGGAACGAAGGTGTTTCAGAGTATCAACTTTACAGGTATCTACCTTCTAAAACGGGATGGCAGTTTTTAAAATCGTACCCAGCTGTTCAATCCAATATTAAACTAGACAATGGCTTGGATAATTATACCCAATGCTATCGTATCAAAGCCATAAAAAATGTTGGTGGACAGGATACCGCTTCTTGGAGTAATGAATTGTGTTTTGATTTTGACCCAGCTGTTTGGATTCCGAATGCTTTTACTAGGAATGCAGACGGACTGAATGACAAATTTTTTGTAACGGCAGGAGCAGTAAAAACTATTGAAATTACCGTATTTAATAGGTGGGGAGAAAAACTTTACCGTTCTACAGACCAAACAGAAGGTTGGGATGGAACATACAAAGGTGAAAATTGCCAACAGGATGTTTACATGTATGTCGTGCGGTTTACAGACTTCTTAGATAAAAACTATATGCAGTCAGGTACTTTGCATTTAATTAGGTAGCAAAATTGCCAACTGCTTTGTATTTCCAACGGTTGTTTAGCCTTTACGCCCCTTTGTATCCATTGGTTTCCCATGTTTTTTTTAAATCTAGGGCAACGCAAATTGAAAACATCAATCAATTTTTTAGCGCTGATAAAGCTGAAACTAAGAAAGTTTTGTTAGTGGGTGGTGGAGATGGTTTAGATATTCAGTTTTTTACACAAACAATGGACATAACTTATTTGGATAACGCAAAGGGTATGTTTGATAAGGCACAACATAACTTTAAAAATAGAGAAAATACCCATTTTGTGTTAGCAGACTTTAATGATTATGCTTTAAATGTCAAGAGCCAATTTGATGCAATATGTTTGCATTTTTGTCTAGCTAGTACTCATAAACCTAGATTAATGATGAAAGGGGCTTGTAAACTATTAAAAAGTGGAGGAGTACTTTCTGTTATGGATGTGGTTATATCAAAACAATATTTTTTTTCTAAAACACTTAATTTTGTAACCAAGCACACCATGTTTAATATTTTTAATGATATTGAAAGAGACTTTTCTGAACAAAATGATTTAACATTGGTTTATAAGAAACCGTTGGTCGAATCAAAATTTTTTAACGCTTATTTATATGAAAAAGAATAGTTTAATATTCATTTTATTTATTATTTGTTTTCAGGCTTTTGGGCAGCAAACATGGCAAAAAAGTTATACCCTAGCTTTGGGAAGCAACCGATTTAAAACTGATAAATTTACTGCAATATCTTTTCAAATTCCATTGGACATAAAACCCACTGAACTTAGTTTGAAGATTGGAGAGCGCAAAGTAGCACTAATTCAAGATGAGCATGTTGACAAATCCAACTACTGGCAATCGGTAATACAGGTTTTTACGGACAGCACTTTTACCATCGAAACCATTAAAGCCTTTGAAATAAAAGTGCTTTTTCAGAATGTCCCAAGTATAAATCAGCATATTAGAACTTTTAACTTAAGGGAAAATAATTGTGAAATGCCATCCATGATACCACCAAGTATTTGGAGAGCAGGGCTGGCTGACCCCAAGCCAAACCCCATTAGCACAAATACTATACATGGAGTAATCCATCACTCTGCCTCTGGCAATGGACAAACCAATTACATAGATTTGGTAAGGAGTTATTATGTGCATCATACTCAAGTAAATGGCTGGGATGACATAGGTTATAATTTTTTGATTGCTTATGACGGAACAATTTTTATAGGCAGGGATAAGCAACATTTAGTTGTACCTCAATATCAAGTACAAGGTGCTCATTTTTGTTCTAAGAATGTGGGAACTTTTGGGGTTTGCTTGATTGGTAATTTCTCTGATTTGACTCCTTCTGATACCATGTTGAAATCGCTAAAAAAATTATTGACATGGGTTTTATACAATGAAAACCTTTCCGCAGTGGACAGTACGCAGCACCCTGCGCCTTCCGATGCTTTTTTAAGTAATATTGCTGGACATAGGCAAGGTTGTGCCACAGAGTGTCCGGGTGACAGCACTTTTATAATCATTCAAAATATCAGGGAATCTGTTGAAGCGGAAAGATTACGTTGTAATCAATTCTTAAATATTAAAGAAACAGGGAAGCATACTTTTCAATATACTTTGAAAGGCAATTTATTGGAAATTGAGAATTTGCAGAATAGTTCAATAGATATTTATAACCTAAGCGGGCAACTCATTAATACTGAACCTTCACAGAATGGTACAATAAAGTTTGATCTTAGTAGGTTTAGCCCCGGTATTTACATTGCCCTTGTCGGTCAACAAGGATTTATTCGCTTTTTGAAGGAGTAGTAGGCACTTGCCAAGTTTTTGGGTTGTTAACTTTTTCATCTAGCAAAGCAAGGTCCAATACCTCAAGCATGTTTTCTACATAATTAAATTTTAGCCCTGTTAAATAATGCGCAGGGATAACGTCAATATCTTTTTTATTTGCCTGACACATTATTATTTCATGGATACCAGACCTTTTGGCGGCTAGGATTTTTTCTTTAATGCCACCTACCGGAAGCACCTTTCCTCTTAGGGTTATTTCTCCGGTCATCGCTAAATTAGGCTTAACTTTTCTTTGTGTAAATAATGATGCCAAAGAAGTTAAAATAGTAATGCCCGCACTTGGTCCATCCTTGGGCGTTGAGCCTGCTGGAAAGTGTATGTGCAGGTCGTAATTTTCAAAAATTTTGGGATCAAGGTCTAAATATGTAGCATTGGCTTTTAAGAAGGTATATGCAGTATTGGCAGATTCTTTCATCACATCACCCAATTGACCAGTTAATTGTAAACGACCTTTGCCTAAAGTTAGGGTACTCTCCACAAAAAGGATTGAGCCACCAACATAGGACCATGCTAAGCCTGTTACCACGCCTGCAATGTCATTTCCTTGATAGATTTCTTTTTCCATCTTCTCAGCACCCAAAATCTTTTCTACAGTTTCAATATCCAATTTGGGGTTAAATGCCAAATTCATTACTTTGTTTTTGGCGATATTTCTAGCCAAAGCCGCCAATTTTTTATCCAATCCTCTCACACCACTTTCTCTTGTATATTCCTCAATCAAATAACTTAATACCTGAGCTGAAACTTTTAAATCAGCCGGTAACAGACCATGCGCTTTTATCTGCTTGGGCAATAAATGGCGCTTTGCAATTTGCACTTTTTCCTCAACTGTGTAGCCCGTTATTTCAATGATTTCCATTCTGTCCAATAGGGCTGGTTGAATATGGTCTAAACTGTTAGCAGTAGCAATAAACATCACTTTGCTCAAGTCATATTCAACTTCTAAATAGTTGTCATAAAATGTAGTGTTTTGTTCGGGATCTAATGTTTCTAACAAGGCACTTGAAGGGTCACCTTTAAAATCTCTTCCTAATTTATCTATCTCATCCAACACAAAAACGGGGTTAGAACTTTTTGCTTTTTTGATATTCTGAATAATTCTACCCGGCATTGCACCAATGTACGTTTTGCGATGTCCTCTAATTTCTGCTTCATCACTCATTCCACCTAAACTCATGCGAATGTATTTTCTGTTCAATGCCCTGGCAATACTTTTACCCAATGATGTTTTTCCCACACCTGGAGGGCCATACAAACAAATTATAGGGCTTTTCATATCGCCTTTTAGTTTTAAGGTAGCCAAGTATTCCAACACGCGGTCTTTTACTTTTTCAAGTCCATAATGGTCTTTGTCAAAAACCTTTTGTGCTCGGTTTAAATCAAAATTGTCTTTAGTAAACTCATTCCAAGGCAAATCTAATAGCAGTTGTGCATAGTTTAGACTTACAGAATAATCAGGGGAGGCAGGATTTATACGCAATAATTTATCCAACTCCTTGTTGAAATGGCTAGCAATATCTTTACTCCATTTTTTCTTTAATCCTTTGGCGCGTAAATTAGCAATTTCTTTATCAGGCGCATCTTGGCCCAACTCTTCTTGTATGGCTCTAATCTGCTGCTGCAAAAAATATTCTTTTTGCTGCTTGTCCATATCCACCCTCACTTTGCTTTGTATTTGATCTTTCAACTCTAACTGTTGAATTTCTTTATCCAAATGCTGCATTACTTTTTTGGCGCGTTCTTTTAGTGTGTTAAATTCTAAAATGGCTTGTTTTTCCGAATTACTAACATTCAAATTTCCAGACACAAAATTGATTAAAAAACTATCGCTTTCTATATTTTTAATTGCAAAAGAAGCCTCACTTGGGATGTTTGGACTCAAATCAATGATGTTTAAACTTACGTCTTTGATGGAAGACATCATGGCTTTCAACTCTTTGTCCCTTTTTTCAGTAACGTTTGGGATTGCCTCAACTTTAGCTTTGAGATAGGGCTGAGATTGAATTTGGTCTGTAAGCCTAATTCGCCTTTTGCCCTGTATGATTAATGTTGTATTGCCATCAGGCATGCGCAACATTTTTAAAATTTGTGCTAAAGTTCCTATTTCATAAATATCGTCAAAAGTGGGGTCTTCTATTTCACCTTTAATTTGTGTAAAAACACCTATTAGTTTGTTGCCTTTGTAAGCATCTTTAATTAATTTGATAGATTTATCTCTACCCACGGAAATAGGGAAAATTACACCCGGAAATAAAACGGTGTTTCTTATGGGTAAGATAGGCAAATCAACAGGAACTTTTTCCTTGTTCATTTGGTTTTCCTCTTCTTGTGAAAGAAGGGGCATAAACTCTGGCCCATCTATGGATTCTATTTCTATATCATCTGAAGAAAATTGAAGCAATTTTTTGATATTCATTCGGTCTTTTTAGGATGTGCTTGTAAAATTCAATACTTATGCCAAAAATCAAAACGGACAAAAGGACATAAAAAGTATGCCTTAATGTCTTATGATAGCACTTTTTTGATGCGTATAAGGTAAAATAGCATAAGTGTTGAAATAAGGGTTATGGCGCCATTGATTAACAATCTGTCCATGCCAAAAAACAACAAATTGCCGATAAAAAATAAACAGCTATAAGCAAAAATAATCAAGGTAATCCACAACATAAAACGATTGATAAGGTTGTCATTATTGACTTTCTGTTGGCATTGGCTGGCTATGGTTTGCCACTTACCCTGTGGTTTAATTCTCTCATAAAATTTAATTAAATGATTTCTTCTGTCTGCGCTTTCTTTACCAGAAGTAAGGTAAGTTACCACTATCCAAACAAGGCTGGTTATACAAACGTTAATAAAAATAGTATTCGGAAATTGAGCAAAATCTGCTTCAACAAACAGTCCATTTGCATCGGTGTTATAAATCGCTAGACTGCTTAATTTGAGAGCGGCATAAACAATAAAAGGAGTAATGGTTGCGGTAATTTCACTCCACGCGCTGATACGCCACCAATACCAACGTAAAATAAGTACCAAGCCTAATCCAGCACCACATTCCATAATAAACAGCCAAGCACTTTTAATAGAAGTGATGTACAGGGAAATTATGGATGCCAAAATCATGAGGACTACTGTTGCTATTCTGCCATAAAGCACTTCTTTTTTGTTAGACAATGCAGGCTTTAAATTTTTTGTATCCTCATCATCAGAACGATAGAATAAGGGTTTCATAAAATCATTAACAATATATGAGGCTCCCCAATTAAGGTGGGTAGAAATGGTACTCATGTAGGCACCAATAAAACCGGTCAACATCAATCCCCTAAAGCCATTAGGTAAGGTGTCTTTCATAGCAAAAACATATCCAAACCTTAAATCATCTTCTGCCAAATTGGGGTAAAGGACTAAACACGCTAATCCTACAATTATCCATGGCCATGGACGGATAACAATATGTGCAACCTGAAAGAAAATGGTGGCTAAGGTTGCATTTTTTTCATCTTTGGCACTGGCCATACGTTGTGCAATGTAGCCACCTCCGCCAGGTTCTTGCCCAGGATACCAACTTGCCCACCAAATAATTCCAAAAAAGGCAATAAAATTTTCAAAAGATAAAGACAGTCCCGAACCGTTTTCTGCATTGCCAAAACTAGGAAAGAATTTTAAAGTTTCGGGATTTAACTTTGCTTTTAGTCCTGCCAAACCTTCGATTTGGTCACTTTGTAAAACAAAATATGCCAATGCAAAACTAGCTATCATAGCGATGATAAATTGAAGAACATCGGTATAAACTACCCCTAAAAAGCCACTGATAGAAGAATAAATTGCAACAATGGCCATCAATCCAATGGTTATGGCAAAAGCCGTTTCAATGGGTATGTCAAAGAATTTTTCAAATACGGTTATCATGGCTAAGTTAACCCAACCCATAATAACAACATTCATAAAAACACCTAAATAAATAGATTTAAAAACGCGCAGATACTTGGCAGGTTTGCCAAAATAGCGCAATTGTAAAAACTCATTTTCAGTCACAACATTGCTTCTGCGCCATAAGTGACTAAAAAAAACTGCTGTTAGCATCCCACCTATCATGCCGTTCCACCAAAGCCAGTTACCCGAAATACCATCCTTACCCACAATTTCTGCAACGGCCAAGGGGGTATCTGCCGCGAAAGTGGTTGCCACCATACTGATGCCAATAACACCCCATTTTAGATTCCTGTTTCCAATAAAAAAAGAACTACCTCCAACGGTAGATTTGTTGTAGTAAAATATAGAAATCCCTAATGAGGCTAAAAGGAAAACTAAAATTATCGAAATATCTAAGTAGCTAAGGGTCATTGATGATAATAATTTTACAAATGTATTGTAAAGTTAGAACAAATTACCTTACTTTTGCAGCAAATATAAATATAAAAAGAAAAATGAAAAAATTAACAAATTATGTTACAATGTTTGCAGTAGCTGCAACTTTGTTATTATCGGCTTGTGGTGGTAAGGATAAAATAGAACCTGAAAAGCCAACGCCAAAAGTAAACTTTAAAACAACTGCAGGTTATACCTTTGCAAGTGCAACTGTTGCAGGAGACAGTAACATTAAAGCAGGTATCATCATAAACCATGAGTACAAAATTAAAAGAGTTTTATTTCAGATTTCAATATCAGGTTCTTCTCCTATTACAGTAAAGGATTCTGTCATGAGCAGCAAGGTTGTTGACATGGACTTCATGAGACAAGTAATAACTACTCCAGGAACTGAAGTATGGACGATTACGGCAACGGATGAAAATGACAAAGTTGGAACAGCTAGTTTTACTGTGACTATTGGTGGTGCTGATCAAATATTAATTGATTATGTTGCAACAGGAGCGGGTCAACAAAATAGAAAAATTTACAGAAAACAAAGTTCAAAACCTGAATCTGCGCTTAATTTAGATGATTTAGTAATTTATTCTGCAGCCAATGCAGATGATGGTGTAAAAGATGTTTATGACAATACAGTAGGAACTGGTGATGCCTATGTGCCTGTTTGGGCTTCTAAAACTGGTACCACTTTTGTTAAAGTAACCGGCACTTTGGATTATTCTTCTACTGTGAATTATAGTCAAATTGTAAATTATTTTAACTCTAAAACGCCTACAACTGTAAGTCAAACTATAGTAAAAGATAATATGTATGTTGTTAAAGGTGGTGTAAAAAACAGATATTATTTAGTATATGTTATCAACGTTAGTGATGTTGTTGGTTTTGAAAATGACCATTGTGAAATAAAAGTAAAAACTATCGATATTACTAAATAAGATATTGAAACTTTATAATAAAAAAAGTCCTACTTCGGTAGGACTTTTTTTATGCTTTAAATCTACCTTTGCTTTTATAATATGAAAATCAAAAACATTGGTGTTTTTACTTCTGGTGGCGATGCTCCTGGAATGAATGCCGCTATTAGAGCTGTGGTTAGAACTGCAGTGCATCAACAAGTAAATGTTTTTGGTATTTACAAGGGTTATGAGGGTTTGATAAACAATGACATCAAAGCACTAAACACTTTTGATGTTGCCAACATTATTCAAAGAGGAGGCACCATTTTAAAATCTGCAAGAAGTAAAGACTTTGAAACCAAGCAAGGAAGAGAAAAGGCATTTACAAACCTTAAAAAACATAACATAGATGGAATTATTGCCATTGGTGGTAATGGCACTTATAAAGGAGCAAAAGTTTTTGAGGAAGAATTTAATGTCCCCATAATCGGATTGCCAGGAACAATAGACAACGATATTTATGGAACAGATAGTACCATAGGTGCAGACACTGCTTTGAACAATGCTATATGGGCCATTGATAAAATTAGAGACACTGCGGCAGCCCATGACCGTGTTTTTTTTGTGGAAGTGATGGGTAGGGATTCAGGGTTTATTGGTTTAAATGCTGGGGTTGCAGTAGGAGCCGAATCTATTTTGATACCCGAAATTTTAAACGATACCAATTTATTGCTTTCTCATTTTGAAAAGCAAAAGAAACGCGAAAAAATGTTCAGCATTGTTATTGTAACAGAGGGTAACAAAGAGGGAAATGCCATTGAATTAGCTAATACTGTAAGGGATAAATTTCCGTATTTGGATATTCGGGTTTCTGTTTTAGGTCATATGCAACGCGGGGGCAGTCCTTCTGCCGCTGATAGAATTTTGGCATCTAAACTTGGTTATTGCGCGGTTAATTCAATGGTTGCAGGAGAATCTGGGTTTGCTTTAGGAATGATAGCCAATAAAATAGCTAAAACACCTTTTTTGGAAGCTACAAAATCTTTTTCTTGCTTTGATGAGGAATTATGGGAAATGGCTAAAATTCTTAGTTTATAAAAAATGATAAAGAAAATAAATATTAAGAATTTTGCCTTGCTAAAGGATATAAGTTTTGAGCCCGTAGCTGGCCTAAATATTATTACTGGTGAAACGGGTGCAGGTAAATCTATTATTTTTGAGGCGCTAGGATTGCTTTTAGGTGAACGGGCAGACAGTCAATTATTTGAAGGACAGAATGAAAAATGCATTTTAGAAGGGGAGTTTGCTGTGGATGCAACAATAGAAAATTTATTTTTTAAACCAGAAGATTTTGATTTTGAAAGTCATACTATTTTAAGGAGAGAGATTAATTCCAATGGTAAAAGCAGGGCGTTTATCAATGACACTCCAGCATCATTAGGACAAATGAAACTATTGGGTAATTTATTGGTTAATATTCATAACCAGCATGAAACCATTGGTATCTTTAACAAAAAAAACCAATTGGCTTTGCTAGATGGTTTCGCCAAAAACAAAGCTTTGCTTGAGGCTTTTCAATCGGTTTATTTTCAAGCTAAAAAGATAGAAACAACCTTATTCGAAAGGAAGAACCATTTAGCAGAAATTAAGAAACAGGAAAGCTATAACCAATTTCTGTTAGAAGAGTTGCTAAAACTCAATTTGACAGTGCAGGATAGAAAGTTAGAAGAACAATTAGACCATTTATCACATGCAGACGAAATTAAGCAGATGGGTTCAAAAATATGCAATACACTGTCAGATGGAGAATTTAGTATATTAGACCAGATAGGACAATTGCAGGCTGATGTAAAAAAGATAGATGGCTTTTTTCCAAAATCTAGTTTCTTTGAACGTTTTCAATCCATTGTATTAGAATTGAAAGAACTTGCAGTGGATGTGGAAAAGGAAACGGATAGTCTAACAGTAGATAATGAAAGTCTAGAAGCAATGGAGCATCGATTTTCTAGTATTCAGCAATTATTAAAAAAGCACCAGACCCAGGATATTGATAGTTTAATGGTTATACGTCAAAATCTAGAAAATGAGTTGAACAATACGGAGGAGTTAGAAAAAAGCATTTTTTTATTAGAAAATGAGTTAGAAACTGTACTAAAAAACTTGTCTGTACAATCTATGGCACTTTCAGATGCTCGCAAAAAAGCGATACCTCAAATAACCATGCAGCTTATTGAGCTTTTAAAAAGCCTAGAGTTAGAAAAAGCCAAGGTGGTTTTTGAATTGAAAAAAGCAGAAAATTTATATGCATTTGGCGCAGATGATTTAAGCATTCTGTTTAGTGCAAATTCTGATATGGCACCCATGCCTCTGGATAAAGTGGCAAGTGGGGGAGAGGCTTCTCGTTTGGCATTGTGTTTAAAATCTTTGGCAAGCTTGGATATGGTAACGCTAATTTTTGATGAGATTGACAGTGGTGTATCCGGAAAAGTGGCACAAAGAATTGGGGAGCTGCTTAAAAATATTGCAAGCAAACAACAAGTAATTGCCGTGACGCACTCTCCTCAAGTAGCAAGCTGTGCAGATAATCACATTTTTGTAAGTAAAAAGGAGGAAAATGGTAAAACCGTTACTGCTATTCATTATTTAAATAAGGAACAAGAGCAAAATGTGATTGCTCAAATGCTTAGTGGAAGCGCAGTAACAGACGCGGCAATGGCAAATGCCAAAACATTGTTAGAAAGAAAAATGGATTAAATGCTACTCGCTTTCTTCTTGATGTAAAAATTCATCAAAGTCATATTCTGGCATTAAATCACTTTTTACATGACCTACAGTTTCTTGTAAGGCCTGTGAAAATTTATTAAAATCTTCCTTGTAAAGAAATATTTTATGTTTGATGAACGTTCCATCCTCATGTCTTTTTTTACTTTCTGTTATGGTAATGTAATAATCATTATTTCTTGTAGATTTTACATCAAAAAAGTAAGTTCTTTTTCCTGCTCTAACCTTTTTTGAAAAGATTTCTTCATCTCTCTCGTATTGCCCCCTCGATCCGTTTTCCATAAATTTTTATAAATATCATTCAAAAATACAAAGATTTTTTTAATTTCAACAATTTTATTTTTATTTTATAAGTATTGTTCAATACCTTTTGGGTCCAAAGTTATGCAATAATCTAAATCTTGGCTGCAAAAATTGGTACAAAAAAAGCTGTTAAACTTTAGTGTTTAACAGCTTTTTTTGATTTCTGCCTATAGACATAGATGCTTTTGAAGTGATTTACTCCTTAACAATTTTGGTATTAATGGTTTGACCATTTGCATTAGTAATTAGCAAAATGTAAGAGCCACTATTTAAGCCGTTCAGGTCGATAAAAGCATTGTTATTTAAGGTTCCTGACAAAGAAGTTTGTCCAACCAAGTTTAGAAGCGAGTAACTATAATTTTGGCTTGCATCCAGCCCTTTGATATAAATTATTTCACTTACAGGATTTGGATAAGTGTAAATTGGTAAATTAATAATAGGGCTTGTTGCCAATTTATTATCTACGGTAATATAATCGGTTTTGGTGGATGCATTGCTGCCAGATGCATTAGTGGCCGTCAATTTAATGGTGTACTTGCCTTCATTCGCAAATGACATTACTGGAAATCTTGAAGTATTTGTAGTACTGTTTTTGTATGTTACTCCAGCGGAAGGGGTAACTTCCCATAGCCAAGATGTAGGAGTATTTGAACTTAAATCAGTAAGTACCACATTGTTATTAGGGCCAACTAATATTTTGTCTGCACTAAAATCAGTAACAGGTGTGGCAGTAATATTAGACACATTGATAAATGCTATTTTTTCCTTGTTAGATGATCCTGTGCTGTAGGTATAAGTTAACTCAACAGTGTAGGAGCCTGTTTGTGTAAACTCTAATTGGGGACTCTCGCTGGTTAAGGTGCTTCCATTAATCAAGTTATAGTTGTTAGGTGTGATTTTCCAAACCTTTGTACCTAACTTGTTTGTTGTTAAATCAGTAAGTTTAACCACTTGATTTACGGTAACATTTTTAGGTGTAGGCGTCAAAATCAACAACTGGGCCATTGTCTAAAATTATTCTTTTAATAACGCCATACTCCATATCTACAACATACAAAGCGTTCTCTTTTTTGTTGTACACCATGTTTCTTAGTTCTCCAAATCTAGTGTTCGCAAGCGTTCCAAAAGTAGAGTCGGGCAAAACAGCGTTTGAGCCACAGTATGTAGTCAAGGTATTATTTTCATATTTTTTAATTTCTCTACCTTGGGTAATGTATATAACTCCATCAACATACTCCACATCTCTTGGGCCAAATAATCCAGTTACTACAGTAGTAACTACTTGGGTTGTTACATTAAGCTTTCTAATTTTACCATTTTGATAATCGCAAATTAAAATATTGGATTCATCCATTTTGCACATACCCATAGGGTCTGCAAACAAAGCTGCCGTTCCAGTTCCATTAAGATCGCCAGATGTTCCTGCAGTTCCAGCAATGGTTGTAACCATACCGCCAGAAAGTTTTCTAATGGTATGCTGATAATCATCAGAAATATAAAAATCTCCATTGGCCATTGCCACAATATCATAAGGTGCTTCAAACTGAGCGGTTGTAAGGGCATTACCGTCCACATTTCCTGAGGTACCTGTACCTGCAACTCTTTCACCAACTTGGGCATTGGAAACATCATTGAAGCGAGATAGCTTTCTTATTTTTCTGTTACCGTAATCACAAATATAAACCTCATTGGTTAAAGGGTGTACTGCAACACCTCTTGGTTGTTTTAACCTGCCAACTATTCCTGCATCATAGTCTTCACCTGATGTAGAAGTTGGGTCTCCAGCACCGCCAGATCTTCCTCTAAGGGAAGATCCGTCAAGAATCATAACCCGGTGCCAATGTGTAAAATAGGTTCTTCCGCTTGTATCAATGGCAATTCCTTCGGGTAAGTTTAAATAAGCATCCTGCAAAGCAGTATTTTGGACAGTGGTAAATTTTGTGTTACTACCATCGTTAAAATATGCTTTTCCTGCATAGTTGCTAGAACTTTGTCCCAATAATCCAAGGCTAAAAAAGAGTGCTGCGCCTGATAAAAGTAAATTTTTTAATGTGTATGTTTTTTTCATTTGTGTAATTTTTCTAATGCTTTAATAATATTTTTTTCTACTGTTGTTTGAATGTCTTTATAATTTCGCGGTGCAAATTTAACATCTAAAATATGATTATATAAATTTTTATATCTCTCAGAGATAATATTTACAAAACTATCGGTCATTTCGGGCATTTTTTGTCCTTCTAAACCTTGAAAATCATTTTCTATTAACCATTGTCTTACAAATTCCTTAGACAGTTGCTCTTGGGGCAATCTTTTTTCTTGATTTTGAAAATACTTGTCTAGGTAAAAATACCGAGAAGAATCTGGTGTATGTATTTCATCCATCAAGGTTAACGCACCTTCATACCAACCAAATTCATACTTGGTATCAACTAATATTAAATTTTGCTTGGCAGCGGCATCAGTCCCAAACTGAAACAAAGCCAAGCTTTTTTTACAAAGTGTTTTCCAAGTGTTTTCATCTACAATGTTTTGTATTAAAATTTCCTGTTCTGAGATGTCTAAATCATGTCCTTCATCCGCCTTGGTGCTAGGAGTAATGATAGGATAGGGCAGCTTATCATTTTCTTTTAATCCTTCGGGCAATGAAACTCCACATAATACTCTTTTTCCTGAATTATAGGTTCTCCAAGCGTGTCCTGTTAAGTAGCCACGCACCACCATTTCTAGTTTAATGGGCTCGCATATTTTCCCAATGCTTACATGAGGGTCAGGACTTGTAATTAACCAATTTGGAATAATATGTTTTGTTGATTCTAAAAAATGAACAGCAATTTGGTTCAAAACTTGACCTTTAAATGGGATGCAGCGGGGCAAAATATGGTCAAAGGCAGAAATTCGGTCACTTGCAACCATTACCAGGTATTCATTTCCAATGGTATAAACATCCCGCACTTTGCCTTTATAAAACTTTGTTTGGTTTGACAAGGTAAATTGCGTGTAGTCTAAGGTTTCATTATTGTTGTTGTTGGTCATCTTCTTTTTGATATGCTGTGATAATGGCTTTCACTAATTTGTGTCTAACCACGTCTTCAATAGTTAGGTAAACCCATGTAATTCCTTTAATGTTTTTTAAGATTTTAGAGGCTTGCAACAATCCAGAAAGATAACTTTTTGGCAAATCAATTTGCGTTAAATCACCTGTAATAATCATCTTGGCATTAGGACCCATTCTTGTTAAAAACATTTTTAACTGGAGTTTTGTGCTGTTTTGTGCTTCATCTAAAATTACATAGCAGTTATCAAGCGTTCTACCTCGCATAAAAGCCATTGGTGCAATTTCAATAACCCTTGATTCCAAGTAGGCCTTTAATTTCTCTGCAGGTATCATATCCTCCAAAGCATCGTACAATGGTCTTAAATAAGGGTCGATTTTTTCTTTTAAATCACCGGGAAGAAAACCTAGGTTTTCGCCTGCTTCCACCGCAGGTCTGGTTAAAATTATTCGTTTAACCTCTTTGTTCCGTAGAGCTTTTACTGCTAAAGCAACTGCCGTATAGGTTTTTCCCGTTCCCGCAGGGCCAATAGCAAAAATAATATCACTTCTCTGTATTTCATCAACCAACACTTGCTGGTTAGGTGTTCGGGCTTTTATTACTTTAGCGTTGTTGCCATACAAAATAATATTATTGGTATTTTCACTCGGCTTGTTTACTTCTGGTTCTGTGATGTCAGACATTTTTCCTTCAAATATATTTTCCATTATTTGATCGTCAATCTCCATTTTTCTTGAGGCATAGCTCATCAATAAATCAAACTTTTTAGAGAAAGAAATTATTTCATCTTCATCACCAATCAGCTTTAATTCATTGCCCCGAGCAATAATTTTCAACTTCGGAAAACGTGATTTGATAAAATCAATGTTTTTGTTATTTACCCCAAAAAGAAATTGAGGATTAACATTTTCTACAGTAATTAGTTTTTCTAACAAATGTTTTAGTTGTTTAGTAAATAAACCTATTAAATTTGCCTACGAAAATAAATTATTTTTTTCCTTGCGCAAATTAGTTTTATTAACCGACTTGGGTTCAAATGCCTTTGAACTAGCACAAATAAAAGCTGCTGTGTATAGTAGTGCTTATGATTATCAGATAGTTGAGTTGTCAAATGCCATTGCTGAACAGGATATAATTGAAGGCCATTTTTTTATAAACACACTATGGCAAAACTTTATTTCCAACACGGTTTTTATCATTTCTATTGGGCTTCCCGATAGCAATGGCGTAGGTTACATGCTTGCGCAGTGTCAGGATAAATTATTTATTGCAGCAGATAACGGTTTATTGCCTTTGGTTTTAAATGGATTAGAGGTAAAGTATTGGACATTAAATGAAAAAGTGAGTTTTGAAAGGGTTTTGGAAACCTTACTGCAAAACGATTTTTTAATTGAAGAGCAATGGATTGAGGTTAAAAATCCCATTGAAAAAATAATTGATCGACCCATGCAAACAGACTCTATCATTAGATCTAGTATTGTCCATATTGATAGTTTTGGCAATGCTTATGTGCCATTATCGAAAAAGACTTTTTTAGCCCATACAGATAAAAACAGATATGTTATTCAATTAAAAAGGGATGAAATGCTTAATACATTAAGCAGTGGATATAATGATGTAACAGATGGTGACGGGTTGGCTTTTTTTGATTTTTCAGAAAACTTTTTAATTATTGCCGTAAAAAAGGGTAACGCTGCTGGACTTTATGGATTAAGAAAAGGGCAATACATTTTTGTACAGAATATTAGTTAGTAATAAAATGATCAGTAGAATAGTTAAAATGTTTTTTGAGGAAGATAAACTTCCCATTTTTATGACAACATTTGAGTCGAGTAAACATAAAATTAGAAATTTTGAGGGTTGTAATCATTTACAATTGCTACGTCATCAAACCCTCAAAAATGTACTCTACACCTACAGTATTTGGGATTCTGAAGAAGCTTTAAATGCCTATAGAAATAGTGATTTGTTTAGAGAAACTTGGAGTAAAACCAAGGTCTGTTTCTGTGAGAAACCAATAACCTATACCCTTGATCAATTAGATTGGGTGGAATGAATTAATAATTATTAATTAACAATTATTTTTATTGCCTACTCCCAAATATTTACTTCAGGCTCTAGTTTTATTTGATAGGTATCTTCTACACTTTTGATAATATCATACGCCAATTTTTTAACTTCTGCACCCTTGGCATTGCCATAATTAACCAGAACTAAAGCCTGTTTTGCATTACTTCCAGTATTGCCAATACGTTTCCCTTTCCATCCCAAGCTTTCAATCAGCCAACCAGCTGGTACTTTTACACCTTCTGGCACTTCGTAACCTTTTATGTCAGGAAATTTTTCTTTTAACGCGTTAAAAAGGCTGGCTGATATTACTGGGTTTTTGAAAAAAGAACCGCTGTTACCTAGTTCAGCAGGGTTAGGCAATTTACTTTGCCTAATGGCTATTATTGCGTCACTAACCTGTTTAATGGAGGCGTTTGCAGGAGCAATACTTTGCTGAATAAGTGTACTTTCTATATCACCATAACTGGTATTTGTTTTATGATGTTTAGACAGCCTTAAAGTTACAGAATAAATAAAGTATTGACCAATCAAGTTTCTTTTAAACACGGATTCTCGGTATCCAAACGCACATTCATTGTGTTCAAAGGTTTCTAATTGAAGACTAGACAAGTTTAATGCCTCTAGTCTTACAAAGGTATCTTTTAATTCAGCTCCATAAGCTCCTATATTTTGCATGGGTGCTGCCCCAACACTTCCTGGAATCAACGACATGTTTTCTATTCCATACCATTTGTTTTCTACGGCATATAGAACCAGTTGATGCCAATTAGTTCCCGAATAGACTTTTAATACCACCTCATTTTCTGTTTCACTTTGTAGATGTATGCCTTCAATTTTATTGATAATAACAATGCCATCAATGTCATTACATAATAAAATATTGCTGCCTCCTCCTAAAAAATACAATTTATTTGTTTTTGCTAAATTGCTTTTTAAAATTTCCAATAAATCATCTAACTGGTTTATTTCCATCATATATTTTGCGGTAGCCTCTAGTCCAAAGGTGTTATATTTCTTTAGAGAGCAGTTTTTAATTATTTCCATTTTTTACAAAAGTATATTTTATTTTTAATTTATAGTTCTTATGGTTTTCAATAATAAAAAAATCCCTGTCAAATTTATTGACAAGGATTTTTCTTAACTCTTCTATAATTTAAAATTATCTTCTTTTCTGTTTCTTGCTACCGATACCACTACTTGGCAACCCTTTGTACTTCTTTTTGCTATTTCCAACAGGAGAACCAAGTCTTATCATGGCACATCTAAAACCTAGGGTAGAAAGTGATAATTCTTCATCTAGGTATCTTCTAGTTCCTGGAGAAGCCCAATAGTATCTGTCATTCCAAGAACCTCCTTTGTAAACTCTGGCTTGGTTATCAATCAATGAAGTAACTCCATAATCATATTGTTGTTCTCCATCATTATAGGTTAATTCATCTTTAAAACCGATGTTGTCAGAAACTTTATAATTTCTTCTATTTACGTTTTGAGCAGGATCAACCAATTCATAAACCAATCTACCTTGAGAGTCTTTTAATTCTAAATCTCCATAATCGTCAAACTGTAGTTGTTTGTAAACGTTTCCTCTAAAAGAGTTAAAGTCACTCATGTCTTCTGATGTTAAAGGTCTGTATACATCCATTACCCATTCAGATACATTACCAGCCATATTGTATAAACCGTAATCGTTTGGCCAATAAGAATAAACTGGTGTTGTGATAAAGCCGGCATCATTTAATTTTCCTGCGATACCACCTTGATCACCTTTTCCTCTTTTTAGGTTAGCCAATATTAAACCACGCACTTTTTCAGTGGCTCCATTATTTTGTGTCCATCTCACGGTTAACTCATTCCATGGGTATATTTTACCTTCATCAACATTCTCTAAGGTTGAGTTGCCAATACCAGCAAGCGCAGCAAATTCCCACTCTGCCTCAGTAGGCAATCTATATTCTGGTAAAAGAATACCGTCTTCCATTCTTACTTGTGTTCTACGAGATTTCCTCTTAAATAACCCCTTTTTCTTTTTGGTGTAATCTACCATTTGGTTTTTTTTCTTACCTTTAACGGCAAAATCATATTGTCCAGCAAGATAGGCTTTAGAATTAAAGTTGTTTTCTAGCATCTCATATTGTGGAGCATATTTAATTATTTTCTCTCTGTCCAATATATATTCGTTAACACGGTCTGTTCTCCAAGCACAAAAATCAGTGCATTGTAACCAATTTACACCCACAACAGGATAGTCTTGATATGCAGGATGTCTAAAATAGTACTCTACAAATGGTTCATTATAAGCCAGTTTATTTCGCCATACATTGGTGTCGGGTAGGGCATTTCTGTAAATTTCAGGATAATCAGAAAAAACTCTACCTACCCAGTACAAATATTCCCTGTATTGAAGATTAGAAACTTCTGTTTCATCTATATAAAAAGATTGAACAGTTACTTTTCTTTTATAATTGTCATTAGTAAAAAGCACATTTTGCTCATGTGAACCCATTACAAAAGCACCACCTTCTACAAGCATTAAACCTGGGCCAGTTTCTTGACCTTTGTACTCATGCTTTTCAAAACCTCCCCACTTTGCATTGTTGTAGCCTTGACCAGTCGTAGCTGATTTATTCTTTTTACAAGATGGTAAAATCATAACAGCAGCAAGGGCTAGGCACGGAATTATTAACTTTTTCATATAAATTGTTCTATTCTGAAGTATATTATAAACGGCAAATATCGTGAAATTATTGTTTAAATTGTTAAAAATTTTTAGAATTATTTTACAATATATTTCTGATGGTTTAAAGTTTGTAAGTGTTTTGAACAAAAAAAAAGAGGAATAATTAAATTAAACCTCTTTTTCAATATTTTAAATATATCCTTAATTAAAACTCTGGACATTTAATAGGTTTAAATCCCCCTGGACGTGTATTTAAACACCAATCAACGGCCAATGAAACCTCATGCGAGCCTTGTGCAGCTGGCCTGGCAGATGAAACAGTAATGTCATAGCTATAACCAAATTTTAATCTATCTTTTCTAAATCCTAACAATGCAATAATGGCATCACTGTTACCAAATTGACCCAAGGTTTGTCTAAACCACAACCCACTAACTAATGGGCCTTTGTTTACGTAAAATCCAAAATTCATTTGTGTAAAATTTTGTTGCATCATAAATAAGAAGTTAGGAGAAATAAAGGCATCTGGATTTCTCCTTTTTTCCAAAGGAATCATTAAACCAGTATGTGCGGTATACCTTCTAGGTAAAATACCATCTTGGCTGCCATAAAAAGATTGATTTGGTTCAATGATGTTATGCATTGCAAAACCAAAGTAGAAATTTTTAGAATAACCTAAAATACCTGCTCCAAAGTTAGGGAAACTGACACTTTGTGTAGGTAAGGGCTCATTGGTTTGGTATATAAAGCCTTGTGTTGGATTAATTTGATCGGCAAATTGCAGTTTGTTAAAGTCTAATCTCTTATTTACAAATGTGGCTTGTAAACCAGTTCTAAAAAAGAACTTTTTATTTACTGGAATTACATAAGAATAAATACCACTAATTGCAGTAGACGTTAAAAGTCCACTACCAGCAACATCTCTTGTAATCATTGCTCCTAAGCCACCCCCAACAGCATTGAAATGTTGATCCCAACTAGCATTTACGGTTTGATAGGTGCCTTTTAATGATGGCCATTGGTTACGGTAGTTTATGGCTAATCTACCAGCATTGCCATTATTACATACCGCACTACCAGCCATGGCCGGATTAGTATAAATAGGAGCGGCATAAAATTGGGTAAACTCTGGGTCTTGCGCTTGTATTTGGGCAGCAAAAGTTAAGGTAATGCAGAAGGTTGTAAGTTTTGTAATTGTTTTTCTCATGTGCTTATTGCGTTAGTGCAAATATAATTTTTTTGTCATAACTATGAAACGAATATAAATATAAAATATTTTATAACTACTTTCGTTGTGTTATAAATGTAGGTTATACCATTGCTCTTATGACAAACAAATTTACGAAAAAGTCCACCATGTTTAAAAATAAATTAAGAAAAAATTACAAAGAAAGTATTTTCAAAAGCCTTTACTTCGTCTTTTTTGTGGTCTTTGCTCATGTTTTGAGTGCTCAAAACTCTCCTTTGTCATCTGGTGTTTGGAGAAAAGTATTGGTAAATAAGCATGGAATGCATCAAATTTCTGGTGCAACCATGAAATCTTGGGGATGGAATTTATCCAATATCAGCCCAAATAGCATAAAGATTTTTGGAAATCATGGCGGAATGTTACCAGAAGCCAATGATGTTTGGCGCCCAACAAACCTACTGGAAAATGCAATTTTTGTAAACGATGGTGGAGATGGTGTCTTTAATGAAGCTGATTATATTTCTTTTTATGCCGAAGGACCACATAAATTTTTGTTTGACTCAATCGGCAAGCAATATGTTCATCAAAATAATATTTACAGTGACGTAACGGCATATTTTATTACTTTTGGAGGTGCAGATGGAAAAAGAATTAATGCTGCAGTTCCACCTGTCGGAAGTCCTACGGTAACCTATAATACCTATGATTTTAAGTACTTTTATGAAAAGGATGTAAATAAGATATTGCATTCTGGGAGAGAATTTCATGGGGAGGATTTTTCGCAATCAGGGTCTAAAACTTTTCCTGTTAATGTTGTTGCTCCGGTTGATAACGCCACAGTAAAGTTAAAATTGGCCATGGCAGGCAAAGGGATAAGCAGTACAGCAGTTTGTAGCTTTAATGGTCAAAACTTTGCAACTATTTCTGGCTTATACGGAATTGAGGATAATATTGACGCCCCAAAATACACGGAGTTCTTAGTACAAAATAATTTAAAAATTAATAGTTCCAGTAACAATATTCAAGTATATTATAATAAAGGAGGAGATAATTCTGTCGGTTATCTCAATTACTTTGAATTTTTTACGGATGCATATTTAGCCAATCAAGGTTTTTTTGAGTTTTCTAAAATAGCTGCAATCAATGAAAACTTGGTGCAGTATAGTATAGACAATCAAGGTAAAGCAATTTTGGTTTTAGATATTACCAATCCATGGAATTTAAAATCTATGCCCTTACAAACGAGCGGAAACACGAGCAATTTTGTCGCTGCACACAATGGCACTTTTAGGAAATTTGTGTGTTTAGATTGGACAAAAGTAGAAAGCGTGACAGATGGCGGAGGAGTAGATCCTCAAAATTTGGCTAGTTTACCTGCTCCAGATTTAGTTATTCTAACACATCCTGAATTTGTAAACGCAGCGCAAGTATTGGCAAATCATAGACGCTCACACGATGGTTTGAGTGTTGCCGTGGTTACCCCTCAACAAGTTTATAATGAGTTTTCTTCTGGTACGCAAGATATTACTGCCATTAGAGATTTTATGAAAAAACTTTATGATGACGGTAGTAATAGGTTAAAGTACCTCTTAATTATGGGAGATGCCTCTTATGATTATAAAAATAGAATTGCCAATAATACCAATTTTGTTCCTACCTATGAGAGCTTTAATTCTGATTATGAAACAAAATCTTATTGCAGTGATGATTATTATTGCTTTTTGGAAGACGCTGACGGTTATTGGCCTGATAATAAAAAACAAACCTTAGAGATTAGTATTGGAAGATTGCCTGTTCAAAATGCAGAGGAAGCCAATAAAATGGTTGAAAAATTAATAAGATATGACAGCCCAAAAGCATTTGGAAGCTGGAGGAACACATTTAACTTTTTGGCCGATGATGTGGACGAAAGTTGGGATGTCGCTCATGTTTATCAGACCGAGGCCATTTTAAATGTTTTAGATACAAGCGCACCCGTTTATAACAGCACTAAAATATATATGGATGCCTACAAGGAAGTCTTACTCGGTGGAGCTGGGGCCTATCCAGAGGTGAACAGAAAAGTTGATGAGGTCATGAATCAAGGAACGCTTGTTTTTAATTATATTGGACATGGAGGGACAGCAGGAATGGCAAAAGAAAGGGTTGTATCTATAGAGCAGATTAACAAATGGAATAATCTATACCATATGCCAATTTTTGTTACCGCCACTTGTGAGCTTGCGGCTTATGACAATCCAGCTGTAAAATCAGCAGGAGAGCACATGATACTAAACCCAACAGGTGGCCCCATAGCACTTTTTACTACTACAAGGGTTGTTTATTCTGCCAATAACTTTGTACTAAGTCAGGCCTTGTGGTTAGACAATATGGCCGATGAGGGGCTTTCATACAGGCTGGGTGACGTTTATTTGAGAACTAAAAATAGAACCTCAATTAACGAGAATGACAGAAGGTTTACTATTCTTGGAGATCCCTCCATGCTCATTGCCAGGCCCAAAAATAAAGTAATATTGGATAGTATCAATGATCTCAGTGTTAGTCAACATTCTGACACTATCAAGGCGCTTTCATTGGTGGTGGGAAAAGGTCATTTAGAAAAATCTTCGGGCGGACTTTGGAGCAACTTTAATGGAGAAGTGGATGTAGTTATTTATGACAAACCTATAAGTGAAACCACTTTGGGTAATGGAGACAACGGAGTTAAAATTGGATATAAGCATTTAAAAAGCATTATTTATAAAGGTAAAGTCATTGCTGAAAATGGCAGATTTAGTTTTTCTTTTATTGTTCCAAAGGATATCAGTTACAATATTCAGTTGGGCAAATTTTCTTTTTATGCCCAAAATGCGGTTGAAGATGGCAACGGATATAATAGAGATATTTATATTGGTGGAAGTTCTGATACGGCAGCTGATGATGATATTGCACCTACTGTTACAATGTTTTTGAATACCCGTAAATTTATCAATGGAGGTGTTACTGATGAAAATCCTTATTTTATTGCTGATTTGTTTGATGACCATGGCATTAATTTAAGTCTTTCTGGTGTGGGTAGAACATTGTTGTTAACCATAGATAAAGGTACAGCGGACGAAAAGGAAATAATTTTGAATGATTATTATACCAGTAAGACAGGTACATATAAAGAAGGTAGTATTGGTTACCAATTTAACAATTTGAAACCAGGAAGGCACCATTTGCATCTAAAGGTTTGGGATACCTACAACAACTCTGGTGAAGGGGAATTGTATTTTATTGTTGGAGAAGTAACCAATGAATTTAAAGTTTTGGCCTTGCGCAGTGTTCCTAATCCATTTCAAAATGCACCAAAAATTATATTTGATCATAATAGACCAGGAACTGATTTAACCATTAAAACGGAATTATTTAGCAACACAGGTGCCATGGTTCTCAATCATACACAGACCATTCAAAATTGTGAAAGTACATTGGAAGTAGCAGTTGATAACGATGAAAATTGGGTAAATTACTTGAAGCCAGGATTATATATTTTGCGCTTTACAGTGACCACTTCAAACGGTGAAAAGAAAACCGAAACCTTAAAAATAGTTTACACTCCTTAAATAGATATTTGCGATAGATTAAAGAACTTACTAAAAAAAACATATTTTTGCAAATCAAAATGACTCTAAAAACAAATTTTTGGACCCTTTCGGTGCTATGCGCATCTGCTGGTTCTATTTCCGCTCAAAACACACTCGTTAACAATAGTATCAATGGTGGACAGTTAAACACAGTTACCACTGCTGTTCCTTTTTTAACCATTTCCCCAGATTCTAGATCAGCTTCTTTAGGAGAGGCCGGGGTTGCTTTAAGCCCTGACGTAAACAGCGTTCATTGGAACTTGGCAAAATTATCATTTGCCGAAAAAAACAATGGTGTCGGTTTGTCCTATGCTCCTTGGCTCAGAAAAATTGTAAATGACATGTTTTATGCCTATTTGCCAGCTTATGCTAAGGTAGGAGATAGATTTGCCATTGGAGGTTCTTTTAGATACTTCTCTCTAGGGCAAATTAACTATACGGATAACTTTGGTAATTCTTTGGGCTCAAATAACCCAAATGAATTTGCTTTAGATTTGGGTATTTCTACTGCATTAAGTAAAAAAATGTCTGTTGGAGTAACATTAAGGTATATTAGTTCTAATTTAGTGCCAAGAAGCTTTGCGGCCTCAAACGTAAGGCCAGGCAAAGCGGGTGCAGGTGATATTTCATGGTATTACAAAACACCGTTAAAGAATTCAAAGGTTAAACAATACAATGCAACACTGGCTTTGGGTGCTGTTATTAGCAATATCGGTTCTAAAATAACATATACTGATAAAACAGAAAGAGATTTTATTCCTGCTAATTTAAGGATTGGTGCTGCGTATAGTATGGATGTAGATAAGTACAATACCATTACCTTTACCACAGACATTAATAAACTGTTGGTGCCTACTAGACCACAAATGGTTATTGATTCGGCAACCGGAAGACAAAAGATTTTAAAGGGTAAATCACAAGATGTAGGCTCCATAGCGGGTATTTTTCAGTCTTTTACAGATGCACCAGATGGTTTTAAGGAGGAGTTGAAGGAATATAACATTTCAGCGGGGTTTGAATGGTGGTATCAAAAGCAATTTGCTGGTAGAATAGGTTATTTCCATGAGGATAAATTAAAAGGAAACAGACAGTTTTTAACCGTAGGTTTTGGTATTAGGTACAATGTATTTGGGTTAGATGTGGCATATTTGGTGCCAACCAACGGAAATCAACATCCGTTATCAAATCAATTGAGATTTAGTATGATGTTTGATATGGCTTCTTTTAGCGACAAGAAAAGTAATTAGTCTGCAGTAATTTTATAGTGATTAGTTAAGGTTTTTCTCCAACTAAACACTAAAAAAGGGATTGTTTTCTCTTTCAAATCCAATGCTGGTTTCTGCCCCGTGCCCTGAGTAAACAATTGTTTCTGCAGGTAATTCATATATTTTTTCTACAATGGTTTTTTCAAGGGTTGAATGATTTCCACCTGGCAAATCTGTCCTTCCTATGCTCTGCAAAAAGAGAACGTCTCCAGAAAAGATATTATTGCTGGCCTGGTGATAAAAACTAACACTGCCGGCACTGTGTCCGGGTGTAAATAAGATTTCAAATGATTCGGCTCCTAATCTTATACTGGTCATATCGTCAAAATTCATGTCAACGGAATCATTAAAAGTTTTGAATGGCAACCCATATCGCATTGCTACATCTGCACCCATTGCCAAATTGCCTTTTTCTAAAGTATGCATGTAAATGGGTATTTTAAAATGATTTTTACAAAAATGTAATCCCATGATATGGTCTATGTGGGCATGGGTAAGCCAAATTGCCTCTACGGCTAATTTGTTGCTCTCAATAAATGATACTAGCTGTTTTTCCTCCTGCTCATCGCTAAATCCAGGGTCAATAATAACCGCATTTTTTTTATCGGTGTAAACGACATAACTATTTTCTTGAAATGGGTTTACTGTAAATTTTTTCACGTTAAGCATGCTGCAAATTTACGGTTAGCATTTTTAAATATAACGGACTATTGAGATTTGACCAAAATAATTACCTTTGCTCAAATGTCTTATAGTTCAACTTGGGAAAGCCCAAGCAACATCGCTTTGGTAAAATATTGGGGTAAAAAGGGTGTTCAACTACCCGCCAACCCTTCCATTAGCTTTACTTTAAATGAAGCAAAAACCAGAACAAAGGTTAGTTTAGAAAAAAAGAAGAACAAAGATGATTATGAAATTTCTGTTATATTTGAGGGGGCAGAAGCACCTGAATTTGAAGGGAAAATTTTACAATTTCTCAATAGAACAAATCATCTTTTTAACTTTGCAAAAGAACATAAATTAATTATTGAAACCAGTAACACCTTTCCTCATTCAAGTGGAATAGCCTCGTCTGCCTCTGGTATGAGCGCTTTGGCTTTGTGCTTGTGCAGCATAGAGGAACAAATTGAGGGAAATAAAACCCTGCAGTTTACGAGGAAAGCAAGTATTGCCGCACGTTTGGGTTCTGGCAGTGCATGTCGTTCATTGTACGGTGGTTTGGTAAGTTGGGGAGCGCACGAGGATTATCAAGGTAGCAGCGATGAATTTGCAACACAGTTAGATTCAGGCCAAGTTTTTAAAGACTTTTACGATTTTTATGATGTTATTTTATTGGTGGATAAAGGTGAAAAGCAGGTGAGTAGCAGCTTTGGACATAGCTTATTGGATAAACATCCTTTTGCAAAAGCAAGGTTTTCAGAAGCTGATAAAAATATGACCTTAATGAAAGATGCCTTAAAAACAGGAAATCTTAGTCTTTTTACCAAAGTGGTGGAGGCAGAGGCATTGATGCTACATGCCATGATGATGACATCCGATCCTTATTTTATGCTAATGTTACCCAATACTTTGGCTATTATTCAAAAAGTTTGGGATTTTAGAAAGCAAACCAACTTACATCCAATTATTACTTTAGATGCCGGTGCCAATGTCCATTTGCTCTTTCCTGCACAGGAAAATGAACTTATATTGGATTTTGTTAACAATGAATTGTTGGCACACTGCGCAGAAAAGCAGTATATTTGTAGCACAATTGGCAACGGTCCAGTACAAATATTAGAAGATGAGCATAGTTAAAGATACCCTGTTTTACTCAAAAATATTGCTATTTGGCGAGTATGGTATTATAGAGGACTCTATGGGTTTATCTATTCCTTATAATGAGTTTTATGGTCATTTAACTTTTGAAAGTAAGGGAGAGGTATCTGAAAAGTCTAACCTTGGTCTAAAAAAACTTAGTAAATATCTAATTCAGCTTCAAGAAAATAACGCATTATTAGCTGCTATAAATTTAAAGAAGCTTGAAGAAGATTTAGAAAAAGGGATGTCCTTTGACAGTTCTATACCTCAGGGTTTTGGTGTAGGCAGTTCTGGAGCTTTAGTAGCAGCCGTTTATACCAAATATGTGTCTAATCAAAATACAAGTAGTGATTGGAGTAATGGTGAAACTATTTTACGCTTAAAGCAAGAATTAGGTCAAATTGAGTCCTTTTATCACGGAAAAAGTTCAGGTTTAGACCCTTTGATATGTTATCTTAAATTGCCTGTATTAATTAAGTCAAAAGAAGAAGTGGGTTTAACCGCTATTCCTGATGAGAATAAAAGCAATAGTGCTATATTTTTATTGAACAGTGGCACACCAGGAAGTACTAGCAGTATGGTAAGTATCTTTATGGAAAAATGTAAAGAACACGGTTTTAGAAACATGGTAAAAACAAGTCTGAAACAATATAATGACGCTTGCATAGAAGCCTTTTTAAATAAAGAAGAGAAACCTTTATTTTTTAATCTTAAAAAGTTGAGTAAACTGTTTTTGGATAACTTTCAACCGATGATACCTGCAAATTTGGAAGAGGTTTGGAAAAAAGGTTTAGAAACAAATACGTACTATCTAAAACTTTGTGGAAGTGGTGGAGGAGGCTATATTTTAGGCTTTACTAGAAATTTAACTAAGACGCAAAAAATGTTAGCTGGGCAAGACATGAGCGTAGTTTGTCATTTATAAAAATTTATGAAAACATCCAAAGACACACTTATCTTTAAGGTAATAGTGCTCTTGTCCATTACGCGATGGTACAATGTTTTGTTGACCATTATTGCACAATATATTGCAGCATTTTTTGTATTTAACCAATGGTTTGATAGATGGCAGATTTTTTTGGATTACAAACTGCATTTGATTGTTCTCTGCACCTCAATATTTATTGCTGCAGGATATATTATCAATTTTTTTTATGACAAGGAAGTAGATTTAATTAATTATCCTACAAGAACCCAACTATATATGCAACTGAGCAAGCATTTTTTGCTCAACTTTTACTTTATTTTAATTTTCATAGGACTTACAATTGCTGTTATTGCCTCATGGAAAATTGGTTTATTCTTTTTTGTGTTTTCATTTTTGCTCTGGTTTTATTCTCATAAACTAAAGCGAATAGCTTATGTTAGAGAGTTAAGTGCAACATTTTTAACAATCGCCTCTTTTTTTAGCATTACCCTGCATTATGGCCATTTTACCATTGAAATGTTTTTGTATGGCTGGTTTATATTTTTTATCGTATTAATTAGAGAAGGAATCAAGGATATTGAACAAATTAAAGGAAATGCGGTTTATTCTTACTATTCAGCTTCTATCGTTAATAATCCTGCCCAATTTTTAATGTTACTAAAGATATTGGCGGTATTAGCAGTTGTGCCAGTCATTTTGTTCACTTATTTTATTGGTTCAACCCATATAACGTTATTTTTTATGGTAGCCATTTGGTTTATTCTGCTGTCAGCCGTATTTGTTATTCATCAACGATTCAGTTCAATGTATGCTCAGTTAGCAAACAATTTATTGAAATTGGCGATTGTTTTAAGTTTGGTTGGAATGGTGGGTATCTAGTTTTTTGTTTAGTGCAATCTTCTTTTGGCACTAAAAATTAATCACTAAAAACTAATTACCGCCTACTGCTTTTAATCCTTTTATGGCCAAACTATCTTGTGGGTTAAGGGTTAGGGCTTTTTGATAATCGGCAATTGCCTCTTGAAAGTGTTTTTGTTTTTCATGATTGAACGCTCTCAATGTGTATGCCTCTGCAAATTCATTATCCAATAGCAAAATGCCGTCTAATGTTTTAGCGGCCTCTTCAAAATTATCAAATTTTATATCTATAAACGCACTATTGTAAGCGGCAAATTTATGTCCATTGTTAAATTTTAATGCTTGCTCATAATAAGCATACGCATCCTTAAACCTACTTTCTTTTTGTGCTAGAAAACCTTTAGCATACAACGTTTCATCACTTTCTGGGTCAATTCTTAGCGCATTGTCATAAAACTGATTCGCTAATTTGGGGTCGCTGTCCGCGTACAGTTCGCCCAACTGCATATAGCCATCATAATAAGAATTGTCGGTTTCTACTGTTTTTAAAAACATTTCTTTGGCTCGCTCTTTAAAATTATTTTCTTTAAATGCCATACCTTTATAGAAATAGGCCCTAGCATTATTCATGTCAATGGCTATTAGTTTATCAAAAACCCCTAGGGCATTTTCATATTCCTGTCTGGCCAAATAGAGTTTTCCCAATTTTAACAAGGCATCTTCAAAATTGGGTTCCAGTTTAATGGCCTTTTCGTACAATTTTTGAGCAGTCTTGGCATCAGCAGAATCCCTTTCCATCAGCAGTTCGGCTTTTTTATAATTATACACCGCATTTTCTGTACTCAAATCCAAGGCAACAGAAATATCTTTGAGTGCGTAATCCAAATTATTAATTTTTAACCATTCATTAGATCGGAGATAATAATATTCATGATTGTTGGGTTCAGTTTGAATTTGTTTGGATAATTTAATAATTTGTTCGTTCAAAGTGCTGTCATTCAGATTGATTTCTAAATGGTCAGGGGATTTAGAATTGCATTGAGAAAAGAATAACTGAATAAATACTGAAAGGATTATGATGTATCGCATAGAATTTACCGCAAATTACCCTTATTTTTGACCAATAAAAAAGAATTAGTTATGGCATTTTACCACCGACTTGGAAATATACCTGCAAAAAGGCACACACAATTTAGAAAACCTGATGGTAGCTTGTATGCCGAAGAACTTGTTAGCACGGAAGGTTTTAGCAGTGATTACTCATTAGTTTATCATTGCAATCCACCCACTTTAGTAAAAGATATTGGTGAGTCTTACTCTATTGAGCCAAAAATTGCGGTGAAAACCAACATGCAAAATCGTAGTTTCTTAACTTTTAATACAGCACCAAACTCAGACTATATCAAAAGTAGGGTTCCTTTATTGGTTAACAGTGATTTGCATCTTATAAGTGCAGCACCTACAGCATCGATGAAGGATTATTTTTTTAAAAATGCTGATGCAGATGAGGTGATATTTATCCACAAAGGAAGTGGCATTTTGCACACCATTTATGGCGAAATTGCTTTTGAATATGGAGATTATTTGGTGATACCCAGAGGGACTATTTATAAATTGAGTTTTGATACTTCGGAAAATCGTTTGATGATTACTGAATCCTTTAGTCCTATTAGAATGCCCAAACGTTATCAAAATAAACAAGGGCAATTGATGGAGCATTCGCCTTTTTGTGAACGGGATATGAAATTACCTACTGGTTTAAAAACTCATGATGAGGAGGGGGATTTTAAAGTGATGATTAAAAAGCAAAACCATATTTTCCCTTATACATACGCCACACATCCTTTTGATGCTGTTGGTTGGGATGGATTTGTATATCCCTATGGTTTTTCTATTCATGATTTTGAACCCATTACCGGTAGAATACATCAACCACCACCGATACACCAAACTTTTGAAGGACATAATTTTGTAATCTGCAGTTTTGTTCCTCGATTGTTCGATTATCATCCCCTTTCTGTTCCTGCGCCATACAACCATAGCAATGTTGACAGTGATGAGGTTTTATATTATGTTGATGGCGACTTTATGAGCAGAAAGCACGTAGAACACGGCATGATAACTTTGCATCCTAAAGGCATTCCTCATGGGCCACACCCAGGAACGGTAGAAAAAAGTATAGGGCAAACAGAAACCAAAGAATTGGCAGTGATGATAGACCCTTTTTACCCCTTACAAATTACAGAAGCTGCCATGCAAATGGAGGACCCCACCTATTATAAAAGTTGGGTGGAGTAAAGGGTAGTGAAAAATTAGTTTTTAGTATAATTTAATGGTGGCACGCAATAGATAATATTGCAATTTGGGCTTGTTTTGTTACATGATATTTGATAATTTTACCATTGTTTTGTTACAAGAATTGAGTATATTTGCCCTTGTTATGTTACAAAACATTATTTAATTACTTGATTATATGTCATTTAATAGGCACATAAAAAAATCGTTAATCTCATGGCAAAATAAGGACGATAGAAAACCCTTATTGGTACGTGGAGCAAGGCAAGTTGGTAAAACCACTTTGATAAAAGAATTTGCTAAAAGTTTTCAGTATAGTATCATTTTAAATTTAGAAAGACCCAACGATGTTAAGTATTTTGAGGATTATGATACGGTAGAGGCTATCATGGATGCTCTATTTCTTAACTACAATATTCCTAAAAGTAAACTTGAAAATACGCTTTTATTTATAGATGAAATACAAGAGTCGCCAAAGGCAATTGCATTATTGCGTTATTTTTATGAAGATTTGCCACAGCTATATGTAATTGCTGCTGGCTCTTTGCTTGAGCACGTAATGCACAAGGTAAAAAGTTTTCCGGTTGGCAGGGTTGAATATTTATATGTACACCCTCTAAATTTTTCTGAGTTCTTATACGCAAATGGTACTAATTTAGCTGCTGATGAATTAAATCAAATACCTGTAAAGATTACTGCGCATAAAGTTTTAAAAGATTTGTTTCATCAATATGCCATTGTAGGGGGTATGCCAGCGGTGTTAAAAAAATATTTACAAGCCAATAGTAGTGTGGCGGATTTACCCTCTATTTATCAAAGTATTTGGGCTACGTATAAGGATGATGTGGAAAAATATGCAGAAACTACTACGGAGGCGCGAGTAATAAAACATGTTATTGACACAGCACATTTGTTTGTAGACCAGAGAATTAAATTTCAAAATTTTGGTAATTCAAACTACAAATCAAGAGAAGTGGGAGAGGCACTAAGGAATTTGAATGATGCCAAAATAATACAACTAGTTTATCCTACAACTCAAACAGAACCACCTGTTATTCCTGATTTAAAAAAATCTCCGAGGCTACAGTTTTTAGATACAGGTTTGCTTAATCATGAATTACGTATTCAAGGAGATATGTTGGCATTTGACGATTTAAACTTGGCTTATAAAGGAGCAATTATTCCACATTTGATTACACAGGAATTGATGTCATTGCAAATAGGGGATTATAAAAAACCTAGTTTTTGGGTAAGGCAAAAAACACAATCACAATCAGAGATAGATTTAGTATTACCGTATAAAAACAAATTAATTCCAATTGAAATAAAATCAGGAAAAGAAGGAAAGTTAAAGTCTTTGCATCAGTTTATGGAAACTGTTGATCATCCATACGCAGTAAGGATTTTTGCAGGGCAATTTAGTGTAGAACAACATCAAACGCCAACTCACAAAAAACCTTATTTACTAATGAACCTGCCCTACTATTTAGGCACAAAAATTAATGAATACCTAGCCTACTTTATTGATAATTATAAATTAGACCATTAGAACTGGGATTGTAACATCATGTTCAGTTAGAAAGTCAAATTTCTCTAAAGAACTTAGGTTTTACGCCTAACCAAAAAAATGTGCAGAAATGGTTAGCAATATCCTTGTTTCATTCTATGGTTATGGTTTAAATTTGCATGTTTAGCGCATGTCTGAAACCATCAACCAACAAGTAAAACTAATTTTTACGGCTTATTTAGAAAAAAATACGCACCGTAAAACGCCAGAGCGCTTTGCTATATTGGATGAAATATACACGCACAACAAGCATTTTGACGTGGATGAGCTTTATCTGTTGATGAAAAATAGAAATTACAGGGTAAGTCGCGCTACGGTTTACAATACTTTAGATTTGTTGCTAGATTCTGGTTTGGTTAAAAAACACCAATTTGGTCAAAATATAGCACAGTATGAACGCTCTTATGGCTATATGCAGCATGATCATTTAATTTGTTTGCAATGCAGAGATGTTAAGGAGTTTTGTGACCCCCGCATCCAAGAAATTAAAGATAAAATGGGTGAGTTGTTACATTTTCAAGTAATGCACCATTCCCTTCATTTATATGCAAAGCCTACTATAAAAGATGGTTTATGCGAAAGTTGTGGTAAATCTGAGGCTGAATTAGTTAACGTGTAAAATTTATAGAATAGAAAAATAATGGTAGATATATTGTTAGGACTGCAATGGGGCGATGAAGGCAAAGGGAAAATTGCTGATTTTTTAACGCCCCATTATGATATAGTGGCTCGTTTTCAAGGAGGCCCCAATGCTGGTCATTCACTAGAAATGAATGGCAAAAAGCATGTTTTAAACACCATACCATCAGGTATTTTTCACCCTAACTGTGTTAATATTATTGGCAACGGTGTGGTTATTGACCCCGTAAGACTTAAAAGTGAAATTGAACGCACAGAGGAAGCAGGAGCCAATGTAAAAGGTCAACTTTTAATTGGCAGAAAGGCAAGTATTATTTTACCAACTCACAGCCTTTTAGACCAAGCCATTGAAGTTTCTAGGGGTGAAGATAAAATTGGTTCAACCTTGCGTGGTATTGGCCCAACCTACCGAGACAAGATTGGCAGAAATGGAATGCGTATTGGTGATATAGAATCCCCTAATTTTAAAGAAAAGTATCTTGCGATTAGAGACGGTCATATCGGGTTAATAAAGCATTATGCCCAAATTGAATTTGACATTGAAGCTTTGGACGTTGCCTTTTTTGAAGCGATAGAATTTCTTAAAAACTACCAATGGGTGGACTCAGAATACTATGTGAATGAAGCCATTGCCAATGGCAAGAAAATTTTGGCAGAAGGTGCACAAGGCTCCATGTTAGATATAGATTTTGGTTCCTATCCATATGTAACCTCAAGCAATACGATTGCTGGTGGTGTGGGCAATGGCTTGGGTGTTCCACCAAGCAAAGTGGGTAAGGTTAGAGGTATTTTTAAAGCGTATTGTACAAGAGTTGGAAGTGGGCCCTTTGCCACTGAATTGGATAATGAAATGGGGCAATTGCTAAGGGATAAAGGGCATGAGTATGGTGCTACCACTGGAAGGCCAAGAAGAACTGGTTGGCTAGATTTGGTTGCCTTAAAATATGCCATTATGCTGAGTGGTGTGGATGAATTGATTATGATGAAATCTGATATTTTATCAGGTATTGACAGTATAGAAGTGGCCACGGCTTATGAAGTTGATGGCAAATTAACCGAAAAAATACCTTTTGATATTTGCAATGCACAAGTAACTCCACTTTACCAAAGTTTTGAAGGTTGGAAAGAGGATATTTCTCAAATTACTGATGTAAATGAATTGCCGGTAAATTTTACAAACTATGTAAGCAAGTTACAAGAGATTTTAAAGGTGCCGATTAAGATATTAAGTGTGGGCCCAGATAGAGTTCAAACAATTTTTAATGGAGAATTTAAGGTGTAAAATTTTTTTAATTTGTGTTCTTGTATTTGTCTGTATCAGTAAGGTTAAGGGCAATGATATTTATTTTAAAATAGGAAACAATCATTCTGCCTTGCCTTTTGCAAGGTTTAGCAAATTGGCCTACAAAAACTTTCATTTCTCTTATGAGTTGGGCAAATCCTTTACTTTAAAACAAAATGAAAAAGGCTTGTGGTTTCAAACAGCCAATGTGGGTTATTTTAAACACAAATTTGTTCAGTCTGGTATATTGTTGTATTCGGAAAATGGCTACCAAAGAAATATAACCGAAGCATTTGGTATCAACACCAAATTGGGATTGGGTTATATGCACGCCTTTACTGCCACTGCTATTGTCAAGCAAAATAGCCAAGGAGATTATGAAGTTAAAGCAGATTATGGAAAACCACAGGCCATTTTTGCGTTTTCATTGGGTGTTAGTAGGTCATTGATAAAAAGAGTAAGCAATGCACCAAAAATTACCTTGGATTATCAAATAAGAATGCAAACACCTTTTGTTAAATCTTATGTTCCTCTTTTGCCTTACAATGTTTTGAAAATTGGGTTGTCATTTCCTTTACACGATAAAAAATCTTAATCCATGAGAAAAATTTACATCGTTTTAGTTATGCTGTTATTGGGAAACGCCTGCAAAAAGCCAATTTTGAAAGATACCGGTATTTGTAATATTCCTTTTGCGGATAGCAGTGCTTTGCATCCAAAAAATACTAAGTTTTTAAAATTATTGCAAGATTATAAAAAGAAAGGTCTCCCTGGGGTTTCAATTTATGTAACCGACAATAATGGTGCTTGGGTGGGCAGTACAGGGAAAGCGGATATTGAAAATGATATAGATTATAAACCTTGTCATATTCAAAAAGTGGCTAGTCTTACTAAAATGTTTATGGGCGCATTGGTGTTTCAATTGATGGAGGATTCGGCTCACACTGGTTTAGGCTACAACAGTTTAGATAAACCCATCAGCACTTGGATACCCGAAAAATATCTCAAAAAAATAGCCAATGCAGGGCAAATTACTTTGCGCCAGTGCATGAATCACAGTGCGGGCTTGTATGATGTGATAAAAGACAATGGATTTTATTTAGAAGTGTTAAATGACCCAACCAAACAGTGGGAAGCCATGGATTTACTAGAATTTGTACGAAACAAGGATGCTGTTTTTGCTCCGGGTGCGCAATATGATTATAGCAACACCAATACCTTGATGGTTAGTTTGGTAATAGATTTTGCAACAGGCAGACCTCATAATATTTGGCTAAGAGAAAAGATATTGAACCCACTACAATTAAATAGTACTTATTACCATCATCATGAGCGTTTGCCAAGCACAACAGCCCAAGGATATTATGATTTATACCAGAAGGAACAGCCAGTAAATGTAAGCAATTACGTTACAGGTAGTGGTCATGGATATACCGGCATCTATAGCAATGTTTTTGATTTACAAATCTTTTTGAAAGCATTATTGGTTAACAAAACCCTTATTTCTTCCAAGTCATTGGCAATTATGCAAACAGTAGGCGCTACTGATGATGCTGATTTAAGTTTGGGGCTTGGAGTAATGCGCAGGTTTGAAAAAAGAGGGATTAATTATGCTTGGGGACATACTGGTAGAGATTTGGGCTATGCAGCAGATTTATTCTATTTTCCTAATAAAAATGCTACCATGGCATGGTGTATCAATTATGGTGCAGATGCCAACAGTTATTTGAAACCCGTTATACTGGATTTTCAAAGAGCGTTGATCGACTTGATTTTAGAATAAAATTAGGAATTTTTAAGAGTTGCCAGTTCCTCATGAAGGAAAGCAAATAAATCGGCAACGTAGGTTTCGCTAAAATCAAAGGCAATGCCAGCCCCTTCATATATTTCAGGAATACTTTTGGTATAACCCAATTTCATAAAGTTTTGATACCCTTTTAAGCCATTGGCTTTATCCTCTTTGTATTTTTTCCATAAGGCAATGGCACCTAATTGAGCAAAGCCATATTCAATATAGTAGAAAGGCACTTCAAATAAGTGCAATTGTTTGTGCCATGCTGTGGCTTTGTTTATTTCATAACCAGAAAAATCAACGGTTCCCGAAGAAAAACGTTCTGATATTTGTAACCAAGCCTTTTTTCGTTCCTCATTGGTTTGGGGCAAGTTTGTATAAATCCAATGTTGAAATGCATCGATGGTAGCAATCCAAGGTAAGGTGCTAATTACCCCTTCCAATTGAGAGATTTTAGCCCTTTTTAAATCCTCTGCATTCTCAAAAAACAAATCCCAAGCATCCATACTGATTAATTCCATACTCATACTTGCCAATTCCGCCACTTCTGAAGGACAGTTTTTAAAAGCATTGAGCTCCAGTGGATGTGAAAGGAAAGCGTGAATGGCATGTCCACCTTCATGAACCATGGTTTCCAAATCTCTTAAAGAACCACTAGCGTTCATAAAAATAAAGGGTTTGCCAGACTCCGCCAAGGGGTAATTATAGCCACCTGGTGCTTTGCCTTTTCTTGACTCTAAATCAACAAGGTGTTCATTTTTCATCGTTTGAAGGCATGCTCCAAAATAAGGGTCAATTTTATTAAAACACGCAATGCTTTTATCCATCAACTCTTGCGAATTTTTAAATGGTTTTAAGGGCGCTTTATTGTCTGTATCTACTGATAAATCATAAGGTTTCAGTGCTGATAGTCCTAGTTTTTGCTTTCGTTCCTCTAGCAATTCTTTTTGCAGGGGTACTACCACTTTTTCAATGGCATTGTGAAAGTCAAAACAATCTTTTACTGAGTAATCAAATCTTCCTAAGCTCTCAAATTTGTAGTCTCTAAAGTTTTCAAATCCAGAATTAAGGGCTATTTGATTGCGTTTTTCAATCAACTCATTGAATAGATTTTCTAATTTTTCGGCATCTTCATTTCTGCGATTGCTTATTTTTTCATAAAAATCTTTTCTAATGCCCCTATCGTTTTCCTGCAATTTCAGACCAGCTTGCTGTAACGTAAGCTCATTGCCCTCATGCATTATCGTCATAGCACCACTAATGGTTCCGTATTTTTGTGCTAAAGTTTGAATTTCAGAATATAAAGGAATGTTTTCTTCACGATACAGTTCAATGGCTTTTTCTATTCCTCTAAAATAAATGAAATAGGCACTGTCACGCTTTGAAAGTGATTCAGTATAACCAGATTCAATTAATTTCTTATTCAATCCGTCCTCAAAAGGTGCCAAATGTGGCTGAATATTGTTCACAAAATCAAGGTATGATTTTTCATTTTCCTCATTGCTCGTATCGCAGGTCATTTTGATATAACGCCATGCCATATCTTCTGAGATTACTGCCTCTAGCTCACTTAATTTGACCAACCAATTTTTAAAATCAGCCTCATTGTGAAATTTGGTTTCTAATGCTTCTTTAAAAAAAGGTTCAATTACCTGCCAAGAGGTGATGACCAAATCAGCAGGGAGCCATTGGCGTTCGGTATGAGTTGTCATGGTAATTTAGCTAGTTTTTCTAGGCATACTGCTTTTGCTAATCTTACTAGAACCAGTTTTGGTTTTAGTTTTAGCCACAGCTTTGCTAGCTACTTTCTTTGGTTTACCATCTTTGGTGGTTTTGGCTGTTTTGTCTTTGGTATCAGCGGCAGCCTCTTCTTTTTCTTTGTCCGTTTGTTTCAAACTTGCAAAATCAAAGTTGCCTTTCAAAATTTGATACCAGCCAAAGAGTTTTTTCATGTCAGAGGTATAAACACGTTCCTTGTCATATTTTGGAAGCACTTTTTCAAAAGCAGCAATTATTTTTTTGTCATCATCCTTTTTAGTAGGAATATCTCCACCTTTTTTATCCAATGCAGCAGTGGACATAAAAATTTCTGAAAGTTTAACATCATCATCATCCGTAAACATGGCAATATCACTCAAAACGCTTACCTTTTGTCTTGCAGAAGTGGCGAATTTCTTAGCAGAATTGCCAATTTCTTCTAAAATTAATCCATTGGCTCTTTGGCCGATAACTTGGTACAATCCAGGCATTCCAGAAACAGAAACTATTTTTTCAAACTCCATATATTATTTATAACTAATTGCAAAAATAATACAAAACCATTCAAAATTGTTGCTTATGTTTCATTGAGTACAAATTTTTTTGAAATTTTGCTCATTGTTATGTGGATAATTGAACTATTGTGAGATCGTTCAAAAAGAAAAAGAGGTTCGAAAACCCCTTCTTCTTATGAATGAAAAAAATATAGAAAGTCTGCCTAAAATTTCCAATTAGACAGGCTTTTTTTAATTTTAGCCATCATCTTTTTTTTTATCTAATCGGGTGAATATTTAATAATTTTACTTGAATGCTTCCATTGGCAACCAACTACTTCTTTATATACGAAGTAAAAACGATTTTGGATTTTTAAGAACTTATTTTTTTTATACGGGTTAAAACCCATTCAATTATTTAACTTATTATTGCCATAAGAAAGAAAGCCAATTCCCGAATTAATAATTGTGTCAAGTAACAGTTCCTTTAACCAATCCAATGGTCTTTTAAAATTTGCAAAAATTGCATTACTGCCTATAAGCTATTTGTATGCTGGTGTTATGGCGGTTAGAAATAAGTTTTTTGATTGGGGATGGTTTAAAAGTGAAAAACCCCAAGTTTTTACCATTGGGGTGGGAAACCTTGCCTTGGGCGGAACAGGAAAAACGCCTATGTCTATTTATTTAGCAGAAAAATTAATAACTTTGGGATACAAGCCAGGTTTTGTATCAAGAGGATATGGAAGAAAAACAAAGGGCTTAATGGAAGTAAGACTTGATGGAACTGCGGAACAATTTGGAGATGAACCCCTATTGGTAAAGGGGAGTTTTCCAGCAATGCCTGTTTGGGTTTCTGAAAAACGAGTTTTCGGTATTTCAGCCGTTATAAAACAAGGCGTCAATGTTATTCTTTTGGATGACAATTACCAGCATCGGTCGGTAAAAGTGCACTTTCAAATGTTGCTTACTAAATATGATTTTCCTTTTTTTAAAGACCATGTTATACCCTCTGGTTATTTAAGAGAGTTACCCAATGCGGCCAATAGGGCAGATAGTATTGTAGTAACCAGTTGTCCAAATTTTAATATTAATGAAGGGCTTGTCACAGGAATTGCTCAATGGAGCAAAGCACCTATTTCTTTATCAAAACATAAAATGGGAGATGTTTTGTGGATGGGAACTGCTCCTAATATGGATAAATTAAATGTTTTGCTGGTTACGGGCATCGCTAATCCTTTTAGGCTCTATGAGCATTGCCAAAATATTTTTCATACAGTTAATTTAAAGCAGTACAGCGACCATTATGATTTTACCACCAAAAATTTGCAAATGTGGCTAAAAGTGGTTGAAAAGAAGATTGATAAAGCAGAAAATTATGCCATCATCACCACATCAAAAGATTGGGTGAAAATTAAAAAGTTATTGCATCCACAAACTTTTAATCTTCTGAAAATTGGAGTTATTCCTGTTAAGATTGAAATGGATAATAATCTGTTAATGAAAGAAATTGAGGATAGGTTAGCGCGTTTTTATGGTCGTTAAATTTATGTCAGAATAAATTGCAGTAACAAATGTTTTGCCAAGTCTTATAAAGTTTTTAAATTGAGATTGCTTGATTCCTCGCAAAGATGCTACGCATCAATAGTGGGTGCTTTTTATCTCTCCAGAACACCTTAGCCATAGTAAGTCGAAGGCGTTTTTAATGTAATTCAGCATTGAAAATTAAACATTAATCCCTCAATCTCATCGCCCTGCGTTGTGTTTTCACATCGCAGCGAATAGTCTCTCGATTTTCGGGCAATTATATTTTTCAATTTGCATCAATTTATCAAATTCATGTAAAAAAGAATTTTAAATGGCTTTAAATTCGCAATGTGTTTTTTAGTTAAAGTAATTGTATGGGGTTTTGCCGAGTCTGCTAGACAAAGCTTTTTAAGGAATATCGTAATATGAAAAAGAATAATATATTTAGTCTATTTGGAGTCGATAAGATTATACAAAACAAAGGGGTTAAATACTCTGAATTATTGGAGAAATTAATGAAACCTTTTGAAAAGGAATTAACCCAGATGGAAGATGTTGAGACTATTTTTGAGTTTGCCATCAATGTTTGGAATTCTGGCAATATGAAAATCATTTTGAAAGAGAATCAAACTGAAGAAGTAATCAACAGTTTCCTATAAAACAAACTTCCTCACAAATAATGTATTCTTTAGAAGACCTTGTAAGTCAGATTTTAGAAGGCAAAAAACGAAACCAAGACACCGCAGCATTAGAGCATCAAATAGACATTATGGTTTATCATTTGTATGAGCTAAATTATCAGGAGGCATTCGTGATAGATGCAGGGCTAAGTGAAGCGGATTTTGATCAGTATAAAATTATATAAAAAACACGGAATAGGGATACATTTGTAAATTGGTTTAAATTTGAATACAATCAAAAAGACGAACAAATACAAGAAATTGCGTTGAATGAGGATGGAAGTATAAATGAAATTTATGATCTTGTATATTTTAAAAGTTACAAAAGCGAAGGTCGTATTATTTCATGCAGTGCCTTTAATTGCAAACATGAGGATTTTTTGGTACGCAACAAAAAAGGCCATTGGATTAGCAAAGTAGTAACCGATAATGGAGAAGTAGCGAGTATTTATGAAAGAACAATTGAATATTATAAGTAGTGGGTTTATGGAAAATATTTTATGACCAAAAAACAAACCCCTGCCACAGATGGCTTTAACGAAATATTGCTTTACACCATGCCCGATGGTAATTTAGAATGAAAAATTTAAAATTTGTCAGTTCGGTTTGTAAATACTAGCAACTAAACCTTAAAAATTAAACATTAAAAATTAATCCCTCAATCTCCAATTATCCATTTGCTAGTATTTGAAAATGGACTTAGCTTTGCCGAAATTTATTAAAACATGACAACGGTAAAATCTTTTATGGACGGGTTAATAAAAAGAAACCCAAACGAGCCAGAATTCCACCAAGCAGTGCAAGAGTTTGTTGAATCTGTATTTCCCTTTTATTTAGAAAATAAAACTTATCAAGAAGAGCGTATTTTGGAGCGTATAACGGAGCCAGATCGTACATTTCAATTCAAAGTAGTTTGGGAAGATGATAATGGTCAGGTACATGTTAACAAAGCATACCGCATTCAGTTTAACAATGCTATTGGGCCTTACAAAGGAGGTTTGCGTTTTCATCCAACGGTAAATTTAAGTGTGTTGAAATTTTTGGGTTTTGAGCAAATTTTTAAAAATAGTTTAACAGGCTTGGCTATGGGTGGCGGAAAAGGAGGTTCAGATTTTGACCCAAAAGGTAAATCAGACAGAGAGGTGATGCGTTTTTGTCAATCTTTTATGGGCGAATTAAGCAAATATATAGGACCCAATACGGATGTACCGGCTGGAGATATTGGTGTTGGTGGAAGAGAAATTGGTTACTTATTCGGACAATATAAAAAGAGCAAAACACATTTTACAGGTGTTTTAACGGGAAAAGGCATGGAATATGGTGGAAGTTTAATCAGACCGCAAGCAACAGGCTTTGGCTGTGTTTACTTTACCCATGAAATGTTAAAGTCTAAAAACTTGGAAATAAAAGGGATGAGTGCGGTTGTAAGCGGTAGTGGAAATGTGGCACAATACACCATTGAAAAATTAATAGAATTGGGCGTAACTGTTCATACTGCTAGTGATAGCAATGGTTTTGTTTACGATAAAGATGGTTTTAACTCAGAAAAACTAGATTTCTTGAAAGACTTAAAAAATGTTAAGCGTGGCAGAATTGAGGATATGGCCACTAAATTTGGTTTAGAATATCACGCGGGTAAAAAACCATGGGGAGTTAAATGCGATTTAGCTTTTCCAAGTGCAACACAAAATGAAATTGATGAAGACGATGCGAACACTTTAATTGCCAATGGTGTAAAAGCGGTAGGTGAAGGTGCCAATATGCCTTCAAGCTTAGCTGCCATTAATGCGTTTATTAAAGCGGATGTTTTATTTGGCCCAGCCAAAGCGGCAAATGCTGGTGGTGTTGCCACAAGTGGGCTTGAAATGAGCCAAAATAGCTTGCGTTTGAGTTGGAGTAGTGAGGAAGTGGATAAAAGATTAAAGGATATTATGGTAAATATTCATGAACAATGCCACAAATATGGTATGGTTAACGGAAAGGTTAATTATGTTGTAGGTTCTAATGTGGCTGGCTTTAAAAAAGTGGCAGATGCAATGCTGGCACAAGGTTTAGTAATGTAAATTTAAAAACGGTAGCATTTCGTTTTAAGAGGGTTTTCTATAATGCCTGTTGTTATTTCAACTTAGGCATAGCATTAAATGGTATTATAGTAAACCTTTTTTTGATATTTTGAATCAAAACAACGAAATTTGCCAATTCCAAAAATATATAATGGCACACAAAGAGATATTACTTCCTAAAATGGGCGAAAGCATTGCTGAAGCAACCATTATTAGATGGTTAAAGGCAGAAGGAGAGCATGTTGAGTTGGATGAAGCGATTGTCGAAATTGCTACTGATAAGGTAGATTCTGAAGTTCCTTCGCCTTTTGAGGGGAAACTTTCTAAGATTTTATACCAAGACGGAGACGTGGTTGCGGTTGGTGCCCCTTTATGCCATATTGAGAGTGAAGGAGGAAGCGAACAAGCTCCTGCAGAGAACAAAGTTTCTAATGATGCACCAGCTCCAGAAGTAATAGAGCAGGTTAACAAGCCTTTAGCAGAAACAAACACTGCTGAAAAACTATCACAAGGCAGTGGAGACCGTTTTTATTCTCCGTTGGTTATGAATATTGCGCGTACAGAAGGCATTGCCATGGCTGATTTGGAAAATATGGCGGGCACTGGCAAAGAAGGTAGGGTAACCAAAAGAGATATTTTGGCTTATATTAAAAATCCTGCAACGGCTGTTTCTAAATCGGTTTCAACAAAAGCAGAAACTTCTAGAAATGAGGAAACTATAAAACCTGCGGTTTCAGTTCCACAAGCACCTGCGGTTTCATTAAACGCGGGAGACGAAATTATGGAAATGGACAGGATGCGCAAATTGATTGCAGACCACATGGTGATGTCCAAACATACTGCTCCGCATGTTACTAGTTTTGTGGAAGTTGATGTTACCAATTTGGTAATGTGGCGAAATAAAGTAAAAGACAGTTTCCAAAAAAGAGAAGGTCAAAAAATTACGTTTACCCCTATATTTATTGAGGCTGTTGTAAAGGCCATTCAAGACTTTCCGATGATTAATATCTCCTTGAATAAGGAAGGTCAAATTATAAAAAGAAAGGCTATCAATATTGGTATGGCAGCGGCTTTGCCTTCTGGTAATTTAATCGTACCGGTTATAAAAAATGCAGATTCCAAAAATTTATTGGGAATTACAAGAGAAGTAAATGATTTGGCAAACAAAGCCCGTCAAAATAAACTTTCTCCAGATGACATACAAGGCGGAACTTATACCATTACCAATGTTGGTACATTTGGAAATGTAATGGGAACACCGATTATCAATCAACCCCAAGTGGCTATTATGGCCATTGGAGCTATCAAGAAAAAGCCAGCGGTAATAGAAACAGAACATGGCGATTTGATAGGTATTAGACACATGATGTATCTATCACATTCTTATGACCACAGAGTAGTGGATGGCATGCTAGGCGGCTCTTTTGTGCGCAAGGTTGCTGATTACTTAGAGGCTTGGGATATTAACAGAGAAATTTAATTGGCAAATAATGCCATTATATATTGAAAACCCTTGTCGTTATACCAGCCAGATATGGCAGTACAAGATTTCCGGGTAAGCCATTAGCCCAAATATTGGGAAAAAGCTTGGTGCAAAGGGTTTATGAACAATGCCTTTTGCTGAACGATGTAACGGTTGTAATAGCTACAGACGATACAAGGATTGTAAATCATTGCAAGTCAATTGATGCGGCAAGCGTAATGACTTCTTTAGAGCATCAATCTGGAACCAACAGGGTTGCTGAGGTGGCTGCCCATTCAGCATATATTGATTGCGATTTTATTATCAATGTGCAAGGCGATGAACCCTGTATTTTGCCAGAACAAATAAAAGCAGTCATTGATTTGCTGAAAAATGGGGCAACTATTGCCACCTTAAAAAAGGCAATTACTGCCACCGTTGCAGAAAACCCTAATGTGGTAAAGGTAGTTACCAATAACCACGGACGCAGCTTGTATTTTAGCCGAGCATGCATTCCATTTCAACGCAATCAGTCTATCGTGCCTGTTTATTTTAAACACATTGGTATTTATGGCTTTGCTAGAAAAACCTTGTTAGAAGTGGCACAATTGCCCATGGGCTTGTATGAAAATATGGAGCAGCTAGAGCAATTGCGTTGGCTAGAAAATGGTTTTGAAATTGCCTGTGCAACCACAGCATTTGAAAGCCCTGCGGTAGATGTGCCCGAAGATATCCAAAAGGTAGAAGCTTTCTTAAAGCAGTAGCATCCCTAATTATACAAATATCCTTGAAAAACCTTAACCTCAATCGCTTTGCTCTTACCATTTGTGGTTTCGTATTAGTACAACTCGTATTTTGGATTGTATTACAGTTTTTTGGTTATTATTTAGGAAATGTAGACAACTGGCTGCGCTATGATAGTTGGCACTATTTGGCTATTTTAGAAAACGGTTACGAACTGTTTCCTTGTCCTGAAAATGTAGATTTAACAAGCCCAAATATTACCTGGTGCGGCAATACCGGTTGGTTTTATGGGCTGCCACTTTTGTGCAAACCCTTGGTTTATCTTTTTGGTCATCCCAAATGGGTAATGACTATTGTAGTCAATATCTTTTCCTTGCTTTCAGCTTTTTGGATTTTGAAATTGGCTGATGTAAAGAAAATCAATCTACATTCCATTTTATTCACCTTATTGGTATGCTTTTATTGGAGTTTTTTCTATCAGCATGCAGTTTTTCCTGTGAGTGCAACGGTGTTTTTTATGTTATTGGCAATAGATGCTTATTTAAAACATCAATTTTACCTTGTTTTGCTTGCTTGCCTTTTGGCCTCGTTTTTTTACCCAACAGGATTTTTATTAGGAGGGGCATTGGCAATTTTAGCCTTGATAGCACATCGAAATAATTTTAAAAAGGCAATAAAACCCGTTTTGCTTTATACCTTGTTTGGATTTGGCGGAATGTTGACATTTTTTGTTATGCTTTATTTTGAGGTGGGCGATTTTATGGGTTTTATCAAAGTACAAGCCAAATACGGACATGGTTTGCACAATCCTTTGTTATTGATAAATCATGCTATCCATACCCTTTTTAAAACGGAAAATCCAAAGGACTACTTCATCATTATTCAATCCTTTTCAATCTTGTTTTATTTTGGGTTTTTAACGGTTGTTTTCTTTAAAAACAAAATGTTCAGAACCCCATTGTTTTTAGTGGTGTATGCAATATCCATGCTTTACCTTGTTTTTCCTTGGGTAATAGGAGGTGAGCAGCTAAGTTTGTACAGGGCAGAGGCATTGTTGTTGCCCAGCGTTTTGTTGTTAAAGGATGCCTCTATCCGTGTAAAATTAACGGTTTTAGCCATGCTGTTAGCCATTGGTTTACCCATGTGCTATTTGTATGTAGATGGTTTTTTGGTTTAGGAGGGGTAGAAAGTTTATAGGGTTGGGTGGGGTTTAGTTTAACGGTTTATTACTGCGCCTTTAGGGGTCTTGCTTACGTTATACAACGTGAGGCGAAGACCCCAAAACGGTTTCGGGCTTGGCGAAGGTGGCGATTTTTACCACAAATGTTTATTAAATGCACTACTGTTTGTTTACCCACAAAACTGTCATAGAGGCACGTCACCGCCACTTTTGCCAAACCCGTGTTATAGCCAGTGGTTATTGTCCTCCGTCCTTGTAAACCATTGTCAGTATTGAGTTTCTGTGTCATTTTCGTGTCGGCTATGCGTTGCGTTTTTTATTTTTTTTGAAGCGTTAGAAATTTTTTAAAACAATTTTTCTTTTGGGTCGGCTTTGCAAGCTCTATTAAAACTTTGGTCGTGTGTCGGCTTGTGCGGTTTTTAATTGTGCTTGCAAATCGCGTTGGGTTTATTCTTTTGAGTTCATTTTTTTATAAAGTAGATTGACGAGTTTATACCAGTCTTTAAATGTCATATCTTTAAACTTGCCATCAAAATACTTTGAAGTTATTTCAACTGCCTGTAAAACTTGGTTTTTTCTAAGCAATGGTTTTAAGTCTTGGAGCAAGGTTTTGTCAGTAATTTCTAGTAGCTTATTTGAAGAGTATTCAATTATCGGTTCATTTGCTGTAATTACAGAAGTAGTTGTATCTTTTTCTTGACGTTCTTTAAACAAGTCTTTAATTTGATTAAAGAAATTAATGAGGTTGTCTCGTTTGAACAATACGATTTTTTCTCCATTTGATAAATAGCCAAACTTAAACTCATTGTCTTTAACTTGCTCTTGTAGTGACGAACGAGAATACAACGACACATTATTTTTAGCATTTAAACGCTCCTTGATTTTCTTAGGGTGCCACGAAACAACTGTATCATTATCCACATCGTAGCCAAGAATAATAAATGGAATATCTGCTTTGAAAATTTTTGAAAAATGATTGCTGTATGGCAATTGAACTCTTGTAACATCTGGCGAATTTTTAAAATACGCAGGAGATAAATTTTTTAGAAATACAAAGTATTGTTTTCCCCCTATTTTAATTAAAAACGGATTTCCGTCTTCATATGTGAATTCATCCAATTCATTTAAAGTTTCAATGAACTTTATCTTTAAGTCTTTCGCAATTAATTTTCTCATATTACACTTTAAATATTGAGTTGTGAAGTCTTGATTTAGATTTCCTTTTAGAAGCAGTTTTTACATCAGTTAAATCACAATCAAATTTAATGTGCATAATATTTGATGGAATGTGATTATCACTAATTGAAGGAATATCATCACTATTGTAATGCTTTATAGAATCAATCGCAAATTGATAGTCAAAGAAACTATCTAACGATTTTTCAAAGTCCTTACCAAGTGTTAAACCAACCATTTCATTAACACGAAAACTTAAATTTTTATCGTTGATTTTGGCTTCTATTCTATCAATTAAATCAAAAATATTAGTACCTGTTCCAGTTTCGATTGAAAAAATAGAGGTAACAATAAGTTTAGAGTTTGTGTTTGGCGTTAATTGCTCTAATGAAAAACTATGAATTCTTCTACTTTTTGTTGTGCTTTTTACTTCAACTTTGTCAATGCCGTCATTGAAATCATATTTGTCAGATGCTGAATTGTGCCAAGATTGAATTAAGTAGTCAGGATTATTGGATTGCTCAATAACCAATAATTCAGCCCAAAGACCTTGAATTGTTTTTAAAGGTGGTTTTGAAAATTTGGTAAATAAGTTTATCAACTTTTCTATTTCAATTTTCAAATCTTTAAGGAGTGGTTTCTCGGTAATATTGTTTATGAGTACAAAAACAATTTTCAAGAAATATTCCTGCAAATAGTCGGAATCTGTTTTGAGAGAAATAATTGTATAAACATCTTCTTCAATTTTCTGCTTTTTATTAATCAATTGGCATTGGCGGTTGAACTGAACAGAAATAAATTCAAGATTACTATCTAATGATTTTGTGCTATTATCACATTTGATAAAAAACATCGGCTGTCCGTTTTGTGAAATTCCAATTTTGTGATTTTTGATTGTAGGTAATGAAGCAATAGCAAAACTGTCCCCATTTCTGGGCGATTCATTTCTAAGTTCTTGGAATATTTTAAATACGGACTTCATATTATTTTTCTATACCTACAAATGAATGAGCAAAATCTACAGGATAGTAAATACCCAAAGTATAAACAAGTTTTTTATCCCATTGCATTGAAATATGTTTCAGTTTTATTTTGTGAATTTGAATACAAAGAGAATCTTCAAAACGAACACCCTTATCGCCAGGGTATGTTTGAGCACCTGATGTAGAACGACCAGAAAAGATGTTACTGATTTTTAAGATTTCTTTTTCAGTAACTAAACTTCTTTCACGACCATTGACTACTCCATAACTCATTTCAAAGACATAAGCATATTTTATATCCATTTTGTCTGCTAAATAGCGTAAATACTGAATGGTTGAAGATTTACGCAATGCATCAGGCATATTCATTATTTTGAAGTCTTTCAAAAATTCAATAACCTTTTCAATTTCAAGTTTTACATATCGATGGTTTCTATCATCAGTTCCAAAATCTGTGAAGTTTTTGAATGATTGAGAAGCAAGAAAATTTGTAACAAATGAAATGTTCTCGTCAATATGTTGCAAAGCATTCATTTGTCTCCATCCATTTAATTTATGTTTTACTAAATCAGCAGATAGAACATTGTTTCTTGTTGGATTCATCGTGCTTTTAAGAATGAGCAACTGCTCAACTCTTTCAAGAGTGTTTTCTTTCAGCATTCCTCTCATAATTTCCTCGTGTTCAACATAATCACGATATTCTAAAATGGAATCAGGAGGAAGAAATACACGACAAGAATCGAGATAATTGAGTTTATATCCGAAAAACCTACACCGTTGCTGTATGGTGTCAGCGTTTGATTTGCCAACACTATATCGTGGCATATAGGAAACCGCCAATCCTTCAACTGTATAACCTCTATTCAACATTTCAGCACCAACCAAAATATGAGAAGAGTAATTTGGCCAGTTTATTTCATTATTTTTTTTCTGTTTCCCAGCAGAATCTTTACTAATTACTAATTCTATGTTTGTATCAAGTATTACTTGTAATACTTCTTCAAGTACGTCATTAAAACTTGGAGGATTAGTAATTCGTCTTATTGCTTCATCATAGTTTTTAAAAAACTCCGCTGTCAATTCTATTTTGCTTGGGTCATTATCTGGTAAGGCGAGTATATCAGACCAAATTCCAATGAGTCTTTTTACCCAATCATAAAATTTTTTACTTGCGTCTTGTTCTCTATCTGCATGGATCATCATAGAAAGAAAATTCTCTTTCTGTTCAATATTTACATTAATGGCAACGCCCATTAAAAACATTTGTAAGGCATCTATCAAACTTTGTGGACATTCTGCTAGTTGATTGTGTTTGTGATGATATACTTCTTTGTCTGGAATTGTAAAAATTAAATCAGTATTTTGCTCGAAAAATGTTATTCCTCCTGTGTATGATTTGCCTGGTGTTAGTACAACATGAAACGTTGGAGAAAGCAAATCCATAATATTTATGAGCAATGGTGCTTGAGGTGTTGCTGTATATTGAATATATGAATGATTAGAAAGCGAAGCCCTCAAATCTAAAATGCTTGAATATGTTGAACTGAATTCATCGTCTTCCCAGTCTTCCGATTTGCTGTTTTTTCTTGCATAAGTATTCAAACTTGCTTGGTCTGCCTCATCGTCAATAATAAGGACTCCATTGTTACCTAAAGCATCTCTAACCTCTGATTTTTTGAATATTTTAGTTAGTTCGCTGATGTGTTTGTAATGCTTTAATAGCGTTATTAAAATTGCAGGTTTGTGGTTTAATTTTAATGCTTGTTGAATTTTTGTGTGTACATCTTCTGAAATATTTGGACTTTGATAAACTTTAAAAAGTCTTGCATTGTCACCTTCTGTTAAAAGGTCTTTCTTTAAACGCTTAGTTGTTTGTTCTAAAAGGTTGTTTTTAATACCTGCAAAATAAATTACTATCCTAAAACCGTTATCTATTGCCAATGCTGTTAAAGTTGTAAACGACATTGTTTTTCCACTTTGAACGTATCCAATTGTAATTCCTGTTGTGCTACCAATGGAAGCAACTGGATTTACACATTGAGAAAGAATTGAAGTCGTTTCGTTCAACAAATTTTCTCTTTCATCATTATCCAACCTTGTAAAACGGCTAATCAAATCTGCTGTTCTTGCACCTTGAACGATTTGGAAATTTGAAATAAAAGGCTGTATTATTTTTATCGTTTCACTCATCTCTTAAATGTTTCGTAAAAAATTATTGAAATTCAATCTTATGTTTCCTCCATTTTTTGTTCCTTGTGATGGAGCAATAACTTCGGCTAATACCAACGAACGAATTATTGAAATTATTGGTTGATAATCCTCTTCTGTTTTCAACTTTTCAAATCGTGTAAAAAACGGATGAGCAAGATTAATTTTATAAGTTATTTTCTTTGCCACAAGCTCATCATCTTCAAGATGTAAAGAATATAAGTCTGTAATAGACGGTTCTGTTATAAACTCTACTTTCAGTTTATATTTTTCGTCTTTTATTTCAATAAAATCTTCGTGAGCATCAATCGCCTTTGCTTTTTTGGATAATTGTTCATTCTTGGTCGCAAGGCTTTTATTATTAATTTCTTTTAATGATGTTTCAACTTGTTCTCTTAGGTTAGAAATTTTGGTTATTTTCTTCATACTACTAACAATGTTTTTTGCAACTTTCACATTGTTGAATTGTGTTTTCTGCTTGATGTATTTTTCTGCTTGTGTATATAAATCAAAACCTTTTGCAGAAATTTCAGTTTGCAAAGCTTCCATTAAAGCGTCTAAATCTTCTTGCTCCTGAAAACTACCTTTGTTGAAACTAACCGCAAAACCTTCTAACTCTAATTCTCCGAATATTCTCTTATATCTAGGAGAACCAATTTGACCGCAAATAGCTTTTGGTCTGTATTTTTCATCATGACTTCCTTCAATTACTCTACCTCTTCTAAAAAGCGAAAGTCCATTTACTTCACTTGTACTCATTGTATTTAGAATACCAAAAAATCCTGTAACCTTGTATTTGCCTAGTGAAAAATCAATTTCTTTTTTCCATTCAATTGATTTTCCTTTTGGATCTGTGTAATAAGGTGCTTTTAGAATTTCAGGTTCTTCATAAGTAAGTTCAAAATCGTTGATGTATAATTTCAAGTCGCCTTTTCGAATGAATTTTCGATAAATACTCGCTAAATGTTTTTTGATTTTATCCATTTGGTAAGCAGAAGGAGCATTACCTGATAATTGAGACAATATAAGTTCTGTAAAATGCTTTGATTTTGGTTTATCAATATTTTTTACTTTTAGAACTTCCTTTTCCTCTTTTAAAACTTTCTTTAAATCAAATTCAACATATCTTTCTTCTGATTCGTTTAAAGCACCTGTTCGTACGCTCCAAAAATCTGCAAGCCAAATTGATGCTGTTTTCATTCCCATACCAAACTCGTGCAATCCTGTATTATCTATCGGAATATTTGCTGGCTCAAAAGCTCTTTGAAAGTTTTTTATATCAATACCAGCTGCGTTGTCATATATTTTGATAAAATTGCTTTCCCAATCAATATCAATTCTTACTTCAAATTGATATTTACCATTGTTTGCTTTTTTGAGAGCTATTTTGTTGTTCTCGAAACTTTGAACTGCATTATCTACATATTCTCCTAATGCAAACCAAACCTTGTTATTAAGGTTTCGGAATTGTCCATAAACTCCTGTTTGAATCTTTATTGATACTGAATTGATGTTGCTCATATATAAAAATAAGGTTTGATTTTTAGAATTTATCAGATTGGGAAAAAAACTTGTTCGTACACCCCTTGTGGAAATTGGATCTTAGAACTTTTTGAAGAGAAAATATAAGTCTTTCTTTTTCCAAAAAGAGCGTTTTCATTTCTTATTTTTCTCAATTCTTTTTGAGCATCGAGTTTTGAATGAAAGTCATTAACTAAATGAAATTCTTCACTCTGATTTTTTTTAATTTTTGGTAGTTTCATGATTTCTATTTTTAAATTATTGAATAAGATTTTTTGCAATTTTTTTTACTACACCAACATTAACAGCATTACCAAGTGCTTTAAATGCTTTGGCTATTGTTGGTGGCAACTCGTTTAATTCATCCATACATTGAAGTTTAGCAGCCTCTTTTCTTGTCATATATCTGTTAAGCCAAGGGAAAATTGGAATTTGCGTTGTTGTTAAAACCAATGCAGGGGAGTATGTAGGCATTTTTACTCGTATTCCAGACGGTCTAAATTGCACGATTTTATCATTGATTATTAAAGGTACTTTATCTCCACAATTCCACTCAAATTTTTGATGGCTATTTTCAAATTCCTTTATTTTCGGGATCCAATCTTTCAGCCATTTTTTATGCTTTGCATAAAATTCTCTGTTGGCTCTGATGTAGTATTTTTTCCAGTCAGGAAATTCTTTTTGTCCAGCTTTTACTCCATCCTGGGCATAAATAGGCAAGCATTGAAGCATATCATCTAAAGAGTTCCCTTTAATCTTCTTGCCAAACGTCCCTTTTTTACCGTCTAAATCTGCTTTGCGTAATTTGATAGGGGCTTTGCCTTCAAATGGATAATCTGCACCAAACTCCATTGCCCAAATTGGGAAACGAGGAACTTCCTCTGGCTTAAGATAATTCAAGAATTCCTGCCAAACCACTAAATGATTTTTTGTGTTTTCACGTAAAGTCATAAAGTCTGTATCATCTTCGATGATAATATTATGAATACTGATTTGCTCGTTTTCTTCTTTTTCAGGGAATTTAAAATAATCTAAACTACCTATCTTTTTAAGTCGTCCTACTATGTAAAATCTTGAACGGTGTTGTGGTATTCCAAAATGATGTGGAGATAATATTTCTTCTCTAACATCATAACGTTTTGATAATTCTTTATGAATAACTTTCCAAGTGTTTCCGTCATCGTGTCCTTTAAGATTTGAAACATTTTCTAAGAACACAAATTCAGGTTGGTGCTTTTCTAGAATCTCCATAATTTTATAAAACAGATTTCCGTTGTTTGGGTCGTTAAGACCTAATTGTGCACCTGCTTTTGAAAATGGCTGACAAGGAAAGCCAGCACACAAAATATCGTGAGGAGGAATTGAATTTATATCAACTTCGTTGATGTCACCTTGGATTTTTGTCTTGTGATTTTTTTCGTAAAGTTCTCTAAGTTCTCCACTTAATTCGCTTGCAAAAACGCACTTATGTCCTAAGTCAGCTAAGGCAAGATGAAACCCACCAAGACCTGCAAATAAATCTATAAATTTCAATTTTTTCATTAAATGTCTAATTTTTTTAAATGACGCTGTACTTCCCTTACCACTTGGTCAAAGTCAGGCAAGTCTTTTATTTGTTCACCCATGGAACTTTGCCACCTGCCTTTGTACTGGGGCAGTCGTTCGGATAATTTTTTTTGGAAATCGGTATAGTTTAATTCTTTGCTTTTACATTTGGCTTCAAATTCATTCAAATAAAAATCTGCCTCCATTCCATGTTCTTCGAGTAAATACCAGATGTCATAAAAATCTCTTGCTTGCATTCTTTGCATCACTGACCGCATTTTTTCTACTAGAACTTCTTCCAATGGATAACACAAAAGTTGATGTTCTCCCATATCGGAATAGCCAATGAAAACATCTTTCATTACTGGTTCAAAAACCAGTTGCTCACTTCTCGAAATGTCAATCTTTACCCGTTTGTTATTTCCTTGTCCGCCAAGCGGGCCGATATAGCTTATATAAAAGTTAATGCCGCCATCTTCGTGTTCGTTGTTATCGATGATTTCAAGTGGAATGTTTGCTTCTTCCTTAATGTATTCAAAGGTTTCCTTGAACCATTCAAAGATTTTTTCATTAGAAATTTCATTATTGATTAGCGTGAAATCCAAGTCTTCCGAAAATCGGTAATCTTCAAAATAGATTTTCTTTAAAACAGTGCCCCCTTTAAACACGATAACTTTTGAAAGTTGTTCATACTGAGCAATGCCTTTTAATATCCATGAAAGAATATAGTCTTTTTCAATTTGCTGGTCACGAACTCCAACAGTTCTTGCTTTTTGCTGTATTTCTCCCGGCTTAATCATGTGTAAATAGCAGATTTAATGGTTTCGGTTTCTAAATTTTGTTGTATACTCCAACGACTGTTACGTTTACCTACCTTTGGCAATTCGGTGTCAAGTAATACATACGAAGCTGTTTTAATTTTTTGCAAATCATCAATAATTTTTGAATTGATTTCTAGTATTTCTAAAAGAAATCCCAGTCGTTTTATTACTGCTTGCGAATCAAATGTTTTAGTGTATTCAAGCAACGTTTCGTATTTTATTTTGTCTTTTGAAGCGTAAATCGCCTTTGCTACTTCTACAATTCCACCTGCATAGTCTGGTTTAAACAGGCAGTCAATAAAAGTTTTTTCTAAATCAGAGCAAAGTACTTTATTAAAACTGTCAATCCATATTTTCTTTGCACCAAAAAAGTGTTTTTCGTTGTGATAGATAAACTGAAAGGGTACATCTTTGATTTTAATTTCAGAGGGTCGAATTTGTTTCGATACAACAATTTGCTCTTTTAATGATGGCTGTGTAATTAAGTTATGAATTTGCAAAGCCGAATAATATCCAATGTAATGTTTGGCGTCATTTACCAAATGTTCAGCCATCAAATGCCAGTCGGGCATAAAGGTTTCAGCATTTGCTTCGTATGGTATGATGTAATAAATTCCATCCTTCAATCTCATTAAAAGTCCTCGCTTTGTCATATCGCTTAAGAGTTCCCGAAGTGCACTTTCCTTTGAATCAGGTAATGCGTTGAAAGCTTCACTATAATCAAAGCAAGCCTTGTTCCTTCCATTGAAATAGGATAGAAGTTCATTTGATTGTGTTGATATGTATTTATTTTTCATAGTAACCATGTCAGGATAAACCTGACTGCAATGATACGAAAGATAATTCAATGTTTCACGTTTTAGGTTTAAAAAATTATGTTTTATAGTGTAATTATCAGGATAAACCTGATATATTGAATATGAAACATAATATTTTGGAGTCATTTTGGGGTTTTTAATCACTTTTCATCTTCTATTGAAGTTATACTTGATAACCATTATTTTTATTCTCTTTATCATAATAAATTCGATATTTTCCAAACTGTGTTTCAAAGTTTGGTATTTCAGGAATTTTTTCATATTTCATCCTATTTTCGGGGCTTAGTGTTTTTAATTTTACGAATGCGTCTCTTATTGGATTGTCAGATGAACTTTTAACGATTGCTTGTGATTCTATCATTTGATACCAAGTTCCCCAAGCAACTCTATCATCCATTCCATCAACATTAGTGAAGTTTATATTGTTACGTGAAAGCACGAATAAATGAACTTCGCTGATTTGAATTTCACCTTTGTAATATTTCTTTATATCAAGAGTATCAAGAATATTGTTGGGGTCTGTGTTGGTTAACCAATATTCGACTTTTTCAACCCATTCACTTGCCTTTTTAAATAAATTTGAAATTCTGCTAAATCTTTCTCTCATTGATTTTCTGAATGGATCTTGCCATTTTAACTGAAACAGACCAAGCGTCATAGTTTTTGTATCGAAAATAACTGCATCAATATCTGTTTTTCTACCGTCTATATTTATATCAACTCCCTTAGGTATTTTTATCATATTGGGATAAGGGAACATATGGAACAATTCATTTCTAAATCTTTCTTCTCTTTTGTTTACGGCTTCAAAATAGTCCTTTTCAAATTTTCGTTTGAGTTCTCTATTTAATAATTCAAAGGGATTTCCTAAGCATCCTGAAATAAGCCTAACAAGCATATTGTCTGACACTTGAACATACATTGGCAGTGATGCGGCAGGATATTCTAAATAGTAGTTGAAATTTTCTTTATTAAGAGTTATACAAGAGAATATTTGCTCAATTTCACTTTGCGAGGCTCCAAAATGGTTTTTATATATCTCAAGAGTTTTGTCTTTAAAATAAGTATATGTCAATAGATTATGTAAATCTACTTTAGGGTTTATTTTAGTCAACTCTAAACAGGCTTCTGTGTGCATTATTGCCACCCCTACGATTGTTTCTACTAGGTCTAAATATTTCCAATATTCAATACCTCCAAACACATCATTTTCTCCAAACTCATCATATCCTTGTAGTCCAAGAATAAAATAATGTCCCTTTTTCTTATAGTAATCGTCAATTTCTGGGGTAGCATCATAGCTTATGTATTTACCTTTAGGATTACGGATTATTTCTCTAAGTCTAATCTTTATTTCATCCTCATTTAAATTGTCTTTTTTCTTTTTTTCTTCAATGACTCGTTCGACAATCATATCCCTAAAAAAATCACGACTTTTTCGATCAAAATATTCTAAGCCTGCCTTTTCGACAACATATGAAAACGAAATTTCATTCTCTTTTGGGATTGATAGTTTAATTAAGTCAGCTTTTTCATATTCAACTAATTGGGTTAAAAAGGCAATGTGTCCAGAAAATTGAATAATTCCATCTGCCCAATTCATCGCTTCCTTATACACTTCAGGGAAAGGTTCATGGGCGTTTATATCCAAGTCGTTATAAAATGGTTTTAAAGCTGGTGCCCAACCGAAATTGTAAAATTCTCGGAGTTTTTCTACTTCTTGTTCTGTCTTTCCAGGAGCATCATTATAGAAAAGCATTACGAAATCTAACCGTCTGAGAATATGTTGAATTGCGTGGTAACTTGGACCTGAAAATGTATCTTTAATTTTCAAGGTCTCAGTTTTGATTATTTCTTTTATGTATGTGGATGCTCCTCCTTTCATTTTAAATAATTATCGGACAATGATCTTCTCTAAATTATTGATAGTACTACGTTTGGTGCGTTGGCTAAAAAACGGCTCTTTTGGTTTTGCCGAAGGGTCGGCTTTGTGTGTCGGGGCAAAACCAAATGTGCCGTTTGTGCGGCTGGCTAAAATTGTTTTTAAAAAAGTGCGGTGGGGGAAAAAATAAAAAACATCGGGTCGGCTTGAGTGTCGGATTACTCGCTGTCCCGTTGCAATATGGTCTGTATGTTGGTCACCTGTCAAAATGGTTTGTCTTTGCTTTAATGTTTAAATTTTAGGTCGGTCGTTTGTCGTTGTAACGGTCGTCCTACCATTGGCTATAACGTTTTGCAGCTACAAGAAGTTGGCGATTTCGAAGCACTAAACTGTCTGCCACCACAAAACTTGATACGAAGCACAAAGCTTCATTTAACTGCTGAACCGCCAATTTTTTGTAGGTGCTGTTAGCGGGTCGTTGTTCTTTTTCTGTCTTCATAGTCACCAACTTAAACAAAAATTATTTTCTCCATTTTCTCTGTCAATTTCCATACTTCCTGCTTCTCCGCCATAAGTCCAATGTCCGGTAAATCTGATTTTTATCGGGTCAGTGTCTTTCGTTATGGTCACATTGCTTAATTCCCAAATTCTGCAACTTTCATATCCTTTTGTGTTTCTAACATCTGTATCAAGAGTCCATTTAACTTTTCCGTTCTCAATTAGCGTTAGAATGGGAGATAATGTGTCGTTTCTGTTTGTCAAAATAAGTTCTCCATTTTCAGAAAGTTTAAATCTTTCGGATGTTTGGGTAATTTCAATTGGTGCAGTCTTAACTGCACTAAACGGTCCATCGTCCATACCGCATCCGCTTGTAAAAGAATAAAGCACATAAGCAACGAAACCTAAATAGGCAATCACACCAATTCCAATAATTGATGCAGTCCAAATAATTATTTTTTTAACCGTCTTATTCATTTACATTATTATGTTTTCTTTAATGTCATTCGGTGTTATCGGTGTTATCGGTGTCTCGTCTTACAATGCCCGCTAACATATAAATATACGCAATAGAGCGAATTTTAAAATGCTATTGCTTTTATGTTCAAAGTGTTTGCCTGTTATTGGTTTGTTCCATTATATATTGAATATGCGCATTGCGTATTTTTTTATTTTATACTGGTTTATATTTGTTTTGCGCCATCAGGTTTTAAAGCCTGTCTGCAAATTAATACTTTTAAAAAGCAATCATATTTATTGATACCTACTCAACCTAAATATCCGTTACCAAATGCTCATCAATGCTTTCTGATGCAGTATTATCGGTGTATCTGTAATACAAACTACTCATGGCCGCATAGAAAACAGAAATAAGAATTACTGCAAATACCAACATAATTGCCTGGCTGATGATAAGATTGGTAATACCACTACCCATATTGGGTGTTATACTGCCAAACAATAGCATGATGAGGAAAAACCCAATATAAATAGCAACAGCAATAACCAAAAGTATTAAGCTGCGCACCCAAGTGATGGACTGAAAACTGCTTTTAATGGCATCAAATGGAGATTGATTTCCATGCACAATGTAGGCAGGGGGCTGCCAACACCCTAAACATCAAAAGACCAAAAACAATGAAAAAGATAAACCCTATTAAAATACCTATTGGTTTGCTAACTGTAACTAAAGCAACAGAAATTCCACCAAACACTAAAACCGCCATTAAAATAAATGCAAACAATAGGAGTATTAAACCCATCATTCTGAGGGTGAGGCCAGAAAAACTTTGCTTCAAAGCTTCGCCAAAGTTAGCCCTATTGCCTTTAATTATTTGATCATTGATGCTTAATGCAGCAGTATAAGACCATGCAATTAACAGGAAGTAAATGGGGATGACTAAAAGAATCTTGCTGGCAGAACGTTGAAATATATTCATCATGGCTGCTTGGTTTTCTACAAATGCATTGGGGTTGCCCTGCATTTTAAAAATATCCATAGCAAAACTACCAAAAAAGGCGAGCACGATTAAAATAATCACCGCAAACTGAATAAGGTATAAAAGCGCTTGATATTTAAGCGATGCCTTGGTTAAAAGGATAACACCTTTTATGCCACTGGTTTTTACTTCGTAGATATATTCTTTAAACATGTTGTCAAACCTAATCAATTATTTTTCATTTTGCAATACTTCTTTGGCTTTTTGCAAAGTTTCTATTTGAAACTGAGGTAGTTCGGGGAAACTGGGGTTGATTTTTTTGATGGTATCTTTAATAATTTCAGAAACGGCATATTGCATAAACCATTTGTTGTCTGCGGGTATAACAAACCAAGGGTTTTTTTCTGTGGCGGTGTTCATTATCATGCGTTCATAAGCATCCATGTATTTATCCCAAAGCACCCGTTCCTCTATATCTCCATAGCTAAATTTCCAGTTTTTGTTTTCCTCATCAATGCGTGATAAAAAACGGTTTTTCTGCTCTTCTTTTCCTACATTTAAAAAGAATTTTATAAGCGTGTAACCATTTTTTGCTAAATGCTCTTCAAAATTAACAATGCTTTGGTATCTATTTTTCCAAAAAGTGTTGTCAAAGTCATTGAGGCTTTGATGATGACCAATATTTTGACCCAAAATATATTCAGGGTGCACCTTGCACACCAATACTTCTTCATAATAGGAGCGATTAAAAATCCCGATTTTTCCTCTTAGCGGTAGTTCATTGACACACCTCCATAAAAAATCATGCGCCAATTCTGCCGTTGAGGGTTGTTTAAAACTAACCACCCTACAGCCTTGTGGATTTATGCCCGTCATTACTTTTTCTATGGTGCTATCTTTTCCAGCAGCATCCATCGCCTGAAAAATAATCAGCAAAGAATGGTTGCCCGCAGCATACATTTTCTCTTGCTCTTTGCCAATGCGTTGAACATTTTTTTGCGTGGCTTCTTGGCAATCGCTCTCATTGTTCTGCTCTGCTGTGTAATTGGTAGAGCTTGAAGAAAGTTTAAAATTGGTTCCCTTGTAAAAGGTAATTTTTGGGTCTTTGTGAAAATTTGGCATATTGTTTTATATTTTTTAGAAATAAATTCCACCTCTGATTACCCACGGGCTGCCACCATAAGGCAAATATCCATAGGCATCTGCAGTAAAAATATACATAACCATAAGTGAAACGTTGCGTGTGGGTGCATAGCCTCCACCAGCCATTCCATAGTGTCCTGTAACCCTATCTCCAGCTAGGCTCAAAAAATTTAAGAGGTTGTATTCTGCTTGTAAAAAAAGGTTGTCTGATAAAAATTTTCTACCAAAAGCATTGGCTCCATATACAGTAGAACGATACCCTTGTCCCGCAATGTATTGAAAATTGGGTCCTGCTCCAATCCAAGTGGTTGGGTTTACTTTATAAATTATTTGTGGGTTTATCTGCACAAAAGTGAACGTGCCAAAGTTGGCACTAACCGTTCCGCCAAAAGTAATTCTATCCTTCCATTTATTGTTTGAGTCTCTAGCAGTTTCTTGCCCCAAAGTTGTTCTAAAAGTTGAAAACGGGTTGGTTTTGAACAGCATTTTTTCTGCAGCATGCGCTTGGAAGAAGACAAAAAGAGAAAACAGGAGTAATAATTTTTTCATCAATCGGATATTTACAAAACTTATTCCAAAGAGTCAAATATAGATTAAAATCCTAAATTTTACTCATCCCATTCAACTTTTATGTGTTTTGGTTTAACAGTGCTAGTGTCTTTTGATTTTAATCCAAACTCTTGTCTTAAAATCTCTTTTAATTCCTTTTTCTCCTCTTTTACCTGTTTCACAATTTCTTTTATTGTTTCTTTTCTATCATAGGCAAATTTCAGATTATCTGCGTTGCCAAACATGTGAATAAACAAATTCATTCCGCCATTGCTGGTTTCTTCGTACTCATCGGTATTTCGTTTCTTTCTAAGGCTGTATTTTTGAGCTAAAATATCGTTAACGCTTATTTTTAAATGATAGTCCATCACATTATCAAAACTATGCACTCCAGACAGCACCAATAAACTGACCGCATTGTTTTTAATATCCAAACCACTCATAAAAATTTTACCATCCTTAATTTCTATAGACTCGCTTAGTCTTTCAAATTTTATATCTTTTAAATCATCAATATTTACAAATTTTGCCATGGCCAACATGGGGTCATAGTTTTTTAACCTACCTTCTCTAATGGTAAAATCAATGTTGGCAAATAAATCGTTCATTTGGCAATCTAATTGGTTGTTCCAAATACCTGCAATGCTCATTTTGGCATCAATTAATCCCTCAATATTTTTATCTGTTATTTCTGATTGACTAAAATTGTCAAAGGCATAAAATAATTTTTGGATTGAAACATTGTAACATTCAAAATAACCGACAGGAATAAAGTTGCCCGTTGCACCATCCTGTTTGATATTCAAATTTCCTTTTAAGTTTCCCTCATGAAAGTGCATTTGCATATTCTGCAGTTTTAATGAACCTTCATTTAAAAATGCTATACCCGCAACATGCCCTGCCATAAATTCACCTTGTTTAAAAGAGTCAATAGAAATTTTTAATTGTGCGGTAATATTTTGTGGCAAGCTGTAACTGGTGGTTTTTGATTTTTTTGATTTTTCGTTATTCTCAAAAATGTAAGCCAAGTTATTATAATCAATATATTTAGAATGAAGGTTTCCAATTACCGTTAGGTTTTTTTCATCGGTAAAAAGATAACTGGCAATACTCTGCACTTGCCCATCAAAGCTAAATGCCTTTCCAGTTAAGTTGCCTTTTAGGTTTTGCACAGTCAGGTTGTTGGACTCCACAATGAGACTGCCTTGTATGCTGCTAAAAATATCTTCTTCTTTGTTATTGGTAAGCCCAGCGTTCATTAGCTCGATTAAGCCTTTGCCTTTCCATTTATTGGCAGTATTCATTTGCGTAAGTGCTTTGGTGTAGCCTTCATAAACAACATCCAATTTGGCTGAACCCGTCATTTTTTGTTCCATATTGGCAAACTTGGCAACCTTCTCTAAATTCAAACTGCCTTTAACCCCAAAATTAACATAGGGGTCGCTAAAGTTTTTTAAAGAGCCAATCAGTTCAATGGGGCTTTCATCCAGATTTGCAGAAAGTCGTTTTAAAATAATTTCTTCTTTATTACCAAAACTGATGGTTGTTTCTAAATCAATGTCTTTCAACACCACATCATACTGCTTGTTTTCTACCGAGCCTTTGCGTAATACACAAGAGATTTCTCCATTCAGGTTATCTAAACTGCCGTTAATTTTTCCTTTGGCATCGATTATTCCTTTACTTTTAAAAGCATCTTGGTCAAAGCTTTTGCTCGGTATCCACGGAAAAATTTGATCTAAACTAAGATCTTTTGTTTTAAAAGAAATATTGGTAAGCTGTTTGTTGTCAAAATCATTGATGCTTCCGCTTGCTTCAATCAAAGATTTTTCAATTTTCAAAGATACCTTCTTGAAAGTCAGGTTATCATTCACAGACATTTTACACTCAAGGTCAATGGTTTTTTGGGAAATGAGGGTGTCTGTTTTTATGATATACTTATTGCAGGTGCCATCAAGACTTACATTCAAATCAATATTTTTGCTTGTAATGTCTATATCGGTTGAGGAACTGTTGATGCCAATTATTATATTTTGGGCAGCGGGAATATGCTTAAACTGAATTTCGCTGTTTTTAATCTTGATGTTCTTTAAGCTAAGGTTCTCCTCTTTTTTTGGTTCATTTTTGTCCTTCTTTTTTAAGATATCAAAATTGTTGGTTTTGCTGTCTTTGATGCCCAATTTAGCCGTTAATCCATCAATTTTTATCTTTTTAATGATGATTTTACCATTCACCAAATCCCAAATGTTAAATACCAGTAACACTTCCTTAGCAGTGCAAAGTGGTTTCCTGAAAATAGGAGTAGACTCTTCTATGGCTAAATCATTGATTTGAAAAGATAGATTGGGAAAGGTTTTCCACCAAACCACATTAAAGGATTTAACAGTAAATGGCACTGCTATTTCCTCATTTACGGTTTTTATGGCATAGCGTTCAATATCCTTTCTAAATATAAAGAATAGCAGAATTACAGATAATACAAAGGCCACAAAGACAATGCCCACCCATTTTAATATTTTAAGAATTTTGGTTTTCAAACTTTGTAAATGTAAGGATTAAAGAGTGCACACTATTAACAACGAGTTTCAAAGGGTTTATATTTTAGTACAAGCTCCGCTTTTACCTATATAAACTGAATTTCTACAGGAAACATTTTTTTGTTGAAAATGCTGCGCTGTTTTGCATTAAAATTGTGATTAACAAAAAGTGCATATTGCAAGTTTTTTATCAACTTTAATTGTGCAATTGTGCTTTCAAAATCTAGTTTGCTGGCTCCATAAATATTTAAATGGGTTAAGTTTGGTAAATTGGACAATTGCTTGGGCAGAACTCTTTCTGATGCAAGGGAAACATCTATCACATTGAGTTGCTTAAAATTATTTAGAAAATCATAATTGCTGAGGGTAACACAATTGGGCAAATAAGCAATGTCCAACTGGACCAAACTGTCTAGTGCTGCAAATGTGGCTGGCAACTTAGTAAGCGGATTGCTAGAGATGCGCAATGATTTTAGTTGACGAAGATTACCAAAATTGGTAGGCAATGTTTTAATGTTGGTTTGGGAGCAATTAAAAACAACCAATTCTTTTAGCCGACAAAAAGCTGGGCAAATACTGTCCAGTGGGTTGAGACTGATGTAAAGGCTTTTTAGGTTTTTGAATTGTAAAATCCTTTCATCAATTACCTTTATTTTGTTTCCGCCATTTAAAGTAGAACCCAAATCAAGTGCTATTAAATGTGGCAACACTGATAAGTGATAAGGGATTTCTGTGAGGGCATTGTTCTCTAAATTCAGGTAAACAATATTGGTTGATTGGGCAATGTTTTTGGGTATTGTTTGGAGGTTAGTATTATTGATACGCAACATTTTAAGGTTTGTTAGGTTTTTCCATACAGTGTCTAACACTGTGATGTTGTCGGTCATTAACTGCAAAACTTCCAAGTTTGTGTAGAGCTTGTGGTTTAAACTAAATTCAATAATTTCTTGAGGGTCATCACCATAAATTACCAAAGACCGAGTGCGTTGCGGGGTGTATTTGGTATCTTTAAAATTTTCTTGGTTCAATTGGTAATAGTAATCAGCAGTGTATTGTGCTTGTGCAGCAATGGAACAAAGTGTTAAAAATAGGGTTGTTAAAAGGAAAAAGAAGTTTTTGTACATGGTATAAAAGGGGTGTTGTTGTGTTGGGTGCAAATTTAATTCCAAAGTGTGAGCTTAACCTTGAAGATGTTCACAGCAAATGATTGTTAAAAAAGAATTTAGAAAAGATGGTTAACTTTTATTTTGAAAATGTTCCATTATTAGTTAACTTTGCATAATGGAAATAATTAGAGAAATTGTTTTCTATAAAGATTATTTTGATGATTTTTTTGAACCCTTGACTGAAAAGGTAAAAGACAAAATTGACGAAGTGCTTTATATGATGACCATTCTTGAAAGGGTTCCCTCAAATTTTTTTAAAAGTATTGAAGGCTTAAAAGGACTTTTTTGAGATTAGAATTGAGTATGAAAATAATATCTATAGGGTGTTTTGTTGTTTTGATAAGGGGAATTTAGTGGTATTGTTTAACGGATTTCAGAAAAAAATACAGAAAATACCTTCAAAAGAATTAAAAAGAGCATCAAAAATAATGGAGCAATATTTTAACGAAAAAAAAGAAAAGAGAAATGGAAACAAAAAATAAAAACATAAGCACTTTTGCCGAACACCTTGACAAAAGACACGGAAAAACGGGCACAGAAAAAAGGACTAACTTTGAAATTAAAGCAAAATCATTTGCTATAGGTGAATTAATTAAAGAGGAAAGAAAATTAGCGAATTTGACACAAGAACAGCTTGCAGATAAAATAGGGGCTAAAAAAAGTTTTATTTCCAGAATTGAAAATGGACATAGTGATATTCAACTTTCTACCTTGTACAAACTTATTGAAATTGGTCTTGGACGAAAAATAAACTTTTCAATCCAGTAATGTTGTTACTTGGGCTGAATACAAATTGAATGATATTATTGAAAAACAATATAAATAATGGAATATCCCCATCTGAAGGTGGACGGGGTTGTAAAAAACGCAATTCAAAGAATTATTTTAATCTGCCTTTTAACCCAATGCTAAAAGAACGAGCAAAAGAATTGCGACAAGCGGGTAATTTATCTGAAGTATTGTTTTGGAATCAAGTTAAAAATAAGCAATTCAAAGAATACGATTTTGACAGACAAAAAATAATAGGAAATTATATTGTTGATTTTTATTGCACCAACTGTAATGTGGTTATAGAAATAGATGGGAGCAGCCATGATAACAAGCAAGATTATGATGCGAAACGAGATGGTTTTTTAAGAAGTTTGGGATTGGTTGTCATTCATATTCCTGTTGAGGAGGTAATGAATAAGATCGTGGGGGTAATGGAAATGCTTTATAACCACCCCGCCCTAAAGGGCACCCCTCCAAAGGAGGGGAATTAGAACCGAGTAGGGGAATTAGAACCGAGTAGGGGAATTAGAACCGAGTAGGGGAATTAGAACCGAGTAGGGGAATTAGAACCGAGTAGGGGAATTAGAACCGAGTAGGGGAATTAGAACCGAGTAGGGGAATTAGAACCGAGTAGGGGAATTAGAACCGAGTAGGGGAATTAGAACCGAGTAGGGGAATTAGAACCGAGTAGGGGAATTAGAACCGAGTAGAGGAATTAGAACCGAGTAGAGGAATTAGAACCGAGTAGGGGAATTAGAACCGAGTAGAGGAATTAGAACCGAGTAGAGGAATTAGAACCGAGTAGAGGAATTAGAACCGAGTAAATACTGTCCTCATAAGTGCGTGTGTTAAGTGTTGATTTTGAGGATTCTAAAATTTTTCAACTACAAATATTGTCAGTTTTTGAATAGCCCTATCTTCATCCTTGACAACAAAGGAGCTTTTATACCAATTTAAATTTTATTTATTGTAAATTTGCCGAAAATCAGCAGTTGAATGGGAAAAATAACGTTTAAGTTTGAGAAAAAAGAAATAGAAACGGTTTGTTATGATATGGAGGAGGGGGACTCAATCTTAGATGTGGCCTTAGACAATGATGTGCATTTAAGCCATAATTGTGGGGCAGTTTGTGCTTGTAGCACTTGTCAAATATACTTGGAAGAAGGGGAGGATTGTTTTGATGACATTAGTGAAAAAGAAGAGGATTTTATTGATAGGGCTAGAAACCCGCGTTTTAATAGCCGCTTGGCATGTCAATGTAAAATGAAGGAAGAAGGAGATATAGTGGTTACAGTACCGGATCAAGGTTTAATCATTGGTCACTAAATAATAAATAATAAAAAATAAGAAAATGAGCGATTTTAATTTACCAATTTATTGGAAAGATCATGAAGATGTAGCCTTTGGGCTTTATGAAAAGCATGGGCATGGATTTGATGAAAGTAGAATATATAGAATTAGGTTTACCGACCTTTTGGAGTGGGTTATAGAACTGCCCAATTTTGAAGGAAAAAGAGAGGATTGCAATGAGGGGCATTTAGAAATGATTCAGAGTGCATGGGTTTATGAGTGGAGAGATAATCAATAATCCAGGGTGAAAAAAGATACCATTGAGGTAATAGGTGCTCGAGAGCACAATCTAAAAAATATATCAGTTGATTTGCCTCGCAATAAATTGGTGGTATTTACGGGTTTAAGTGGAAGTGGAAAATCTTCTTTGGCTTTTGATACCATTTTTGCCGAGGGGCAAAGACGTTATTTAGAAAGTTTCAGTGCTTATGCACGTCAGTTTATTGGGGATATGAAAAGACCCGATGTTGACAAAATCAATGGACTAAGCCCTGTAATTGCTATTGAGCAAAAAACCGTAAGCAAAAACCCACGCTCAACAGTAGGAACTATTACAGAAATTTACGATTTTATTCGTTTGTTGTATGCAAGGGCTGGTGAGGCCTTTAGTTACAATACAGGCAAGAAAATGCAACGCTTTAGTGAGGAGCAAGTTATAGAAGAAGTTTGGTCTCGTTTCGAGTTAAAGCGCATCGCAATTTTGGCGCCATTGGTTGTTGCCAGAAAAGGGCATTATAAAGAATTGTTTCAGCAAATAGCCAAGAAGGGTTTTACCAAAGTAAGGGTAGATGGTGAGTTGATGGATATTGTGCAAGATTTACAATTGGACCGATACAAAATTCATGATATTGAAGTGGTTATTGACAGGATAGAACCCGATGGTGCCAATAGGCCTAGGATTAAAGAGGGCGTTTTGACTGCTTTAAAAATGGGTAATGGCATTATGATGGTTTTGGAAAGAGATGTTGAATCAAAATTGCATCATTTCTCAAAAATGTTAATGGACGCAGAAAGTGGTTTGGCGTATAATGAACCGCAGCCCAATACCTTTTCATTCAATTCTCCCTATGGTTGGTGCAATCATTGTCAAGGGATGGGCAAGGTTTCTGTAATAGATGTGGACACCATTATTCCTGATCGTAACAAGAGCATTAACAAAGGAGCAATAATTCCAGTGGGTGAGTTTAGAGACAATTGGACTTTTACCCAATTGAGGGCTTTGGCAAAGGAGCTAAAATTTAGTTTGGCTGACCCAATTGATAAATTAAGTGAAGACCAACTGCAAAAAATATTGTACGGATATGATGAACCGTTAAAAATTAAAGGAACCAATACCGGTTCTTTCAATGCCAATTATAAAGGGGTAATCCCTAGAATAGAGGCTCAGTTTTATGAAAAAGACGATGAAAAAATGTATCGTTGGGCTGAGGAGTTTATGCAACTAATAGACTGCGAAGAGTGCCATGGTGGTAGATTAAACAAAGAGGCATTGCATTATTTTATTGATGGACAGAATATTGCCCAATTATCGGCTTTAAACATCAGTGATTTAAGTATTTGGTTCAATGATTTGGAGCAAAGGTTGGATAAAACGCAAAATATTATTGCAGCAGAAATTTTAAAAGAAATAAGGTCACGTATAGGTTTTTTAGAAGGGATTGGCTTAGGATATTTAAGTTTAAACAGCCCTTCCAGAACATTAAGTGGGGGCGAGGCACAGCGAATAAGATTGGCAACCCAAATTGGTTCAAAATTGGTCAATGTATTGTATATTTTAGATGAGCCTAGCATTGGATTGCACCAGAGAGATAATATAAAGTTGATTGACTCCTTAAAATCGCTGCGAGATTTGGGTAACAGTATTATTGTGGTTGAGCATGATAAGGAAATGATTGAGCAAGCTGATTTTGTTTTGGACATTGGCCCAAAAGCAGGTTTTGAAGGCGGTCAAATTGCCGCCATAGGTACGGCTGCCGAATTTTTAAAAGGAGATAGCATTACCGCAGATTATATTGCAGGAAGAAGAAAAATAGCAATACCCAAAGAGCGCAGAAAAGCTGGTAAGGAAAAACTAACCTTGGTAGGTTGCACGGGAAACAATTTAAAAAATGTCACCGTTGATTTTCCTTTAGGCATTTTTATTTGTGTTACAGGCGTTTCTGGTAGTGGAAAATCTAGTCTTATCAACGAAACCTTGTTCCCAATTTTGAGCCATCATGTTTACAATTCGCACTACAAACCATTGCCTTATAAAAGTGTTAAGGGTTTAAAATATTTAGATAAAGTAATCAGAATAGACCAATCTCCTATTGGCAGAACACCTCGTTCTAACCCTGCTACTTATACAGGAGTATTTACAGATATAAGAGCGTTGTTTACAGAATTGCCAGAGGCAAAAATAAGGGGATATAAACCGGGTAGATTTTCATTTAATGTAAAAGGTGGGAGATGTGAAACCTGCAAGGGCGGTGGAAAAAGAATTATAGAAATGAATTTTTTGCCCGATGTGGAGGTCATGTGTGATACCTGCCAAGGTAGAAGGTATAACCGCGAAACGTTGGAGGTTAGATATCGTGGAAAGTCAATCAATGACATTCTTGAAATGAGTATTGACCATGCCATTGCTTTCTTTGAAAACATGCCAAACATTAGACGAAAAATTGAAACGCTGCAAAGTGTCGGTTTGGGATATTTAACTTTAGGGCAGTCGTCTACCACCATTTCAGGAGGCGAGGCGCAAAGGGTAAAACTGGCTTCAGAGTTAAGCAAAAGAGATACGGGAAGTACATTTTATTTGCTTGATGAACCCACAACTGGACTCCATTTTGAGGATGTTGCAGTATTGATGAAAGTGTTGCAAGACTTGGTTAACAGGGGTAACACCGTTTTGGTAATTGAACACAACATGGATGTAATCAAACTGGCAGATTATATTATAGATATTGGACCTGAAGGTGGGCAAGCCGGTGGCGAAATAATAGCTACAGGAACACCCGAGCAAATTGTCAAAGTAAAAGCAAGTTTTACTGGAAAATATTTAAAATCAGAATTGGTATAAATTTTTTGGGGCTAAAACATAAAATACATTTTTTGCTTTTTAGAATAAATTCATTGTTATTCGTAAACTCAAATAAAACAATTTAATTTCTAATATAATTTGCAACTCCGTTCATTTGTAAAAAACCTAGCCTTTGTTCAACTGGTAAATTTTATTGTCAAGCCTTTGTGGATTTTGGCAATAGACCGGTATGTTCAAAATCAAATAGGATTGGAGCTTTATGGGCAGTATTACCTTGTGTTTAATCTGTCTGCCATGCTTTTTATTGTTTCTGATTTGGGTTTAAATAACTTTATGACCAAAGAGGCGGTTGACAAGGAGTTGAGTTCGCTGCATGTGTTAAGGACAAGTGGATTGGTTAAACTAATTTTGAGTATTTTATTCTTTGTTTTTCTATTCTTTATTTCATTTTCACGAGGCTTGGATATTAAATTGGTGTGTTGGGTTGGTATCAATCAGTTGTTGCTTTCAAGCTCACAGTGGCTCAGGGTTTGGTTTAATGCCAATCGGCAGTTTAAAAGAGAGTCGCTTTTAGCTGTTGTTGATAGAATTGTTGCGCTGCTGTTATGGTTTGGTGTTATCGTTCTGTTTGGAATAAAAAATCAGAACATGCTTTCTTGGTTTTTAGGCGTGCAAACTTTGGGATTGTTAGCAGCGGTAATGGTTTCTATTTTTCTGTTATATAAGCAAAACATAAAAAGCATTGACCTAGAAGAAAACTCGTTTAAAAAGGTAATTATAGCTTGCTTGCCATTTACCTTATTGTCTTTTTTTATGGCGGCATATACCAGAATAGATGTTGTTTTAATGGACTTAATTCTTCCCAATGCCAATTATCATATTGGGGTATATGCACAAGGTTATAGAATATTGGATGCCAGCAACATGTTTGCTGCAGTATTTGCCAGTATGCTGTTACCAATTTTTACCAAGCAATTAAATAAAAAAGAGTCTGTTCTGCCCATTGTTAGAACCTCAAGTTTGCTAATTGGATCTAGTTGTGTTGGGCTATTAATTATTTTAGGACTTTGGGGCGAAGAAATTTACCATTTGCTTTACAGTCAAAATACCAATTTAGATCCACAAAGTTTGGGTTATCGGTTAAAAACCTTTTGCACCGTTATTTTGTGCTATATCCCAATTGCCTATATCTATATTTTTGGAACCTATTTAACCGCTTTTGGTAAGCTTAGGTTTTTAGTAAGTTTAGCTTGTGCTTGTTTGTTACTTAATATTGGACTCAATTATTGGTTTATCAGTCAGTATCAAGCATGGGGTTCTGCCATGGTAGCCTTAATAACCCAAACGGTATTTAGCATATCTTGTATGGTGTTTTCTCTTTATTTAATGCGTAAAGAGAAGATAGTACTTAGTCGTAAGTAGATAGTATTAAGTGGATAGTAGTAAGTATATAGTTTTAAAACTCAAAGTATGAAGTAAATAATTACATGCGTAAGCACAACTAAAAACTCACAACTAAATAAACCTTTCATCCACTTCCATCACATGCCCACATTCCTTGCAAGTACGCATTTCTACACTGGCATAGTAATCCTTAAAACGAGGTAAAAAGTCATTTTCAATATTTTCTAAATGAAAGTAGGCACTGTGCATCGCATTGTTGCAGTTGTCACAAAACCATAACAAACCATCCGTATCATTTTTTTGACGTTTACATTCAATTACCAATCCAACACTTCCTGCACTTCTAATGGGCGAATGTGGCACTCTTGCGGGTAATAAAAAAATCTCCCCTTCTTTTATAGGAATGTCTACAGACTTTCCATCTTCTTGAATTTTTACTAAAATATCGCCTTCCAGTTGGTAGAAAAACTCTTCAGTTTCATTGTAGTGATAATCTTTTCTGGCGTTGGGGCCTCCAACAATCATCACAATATAATCTCCAGCATCTACATACAGATTCTTATTTCCAATAGGTGGTTTTAGTAAATTACGGTTCTCTTCTATCCAATTTTTAAGGTTAAATGGTCTTCTAATTGTCATGTGTCAAACTTACAATAAAAAAGAATAATATGTCAAGCAATTTTTTTTATTCCGATGTTTATCGGAAGGGCTTATTGGTGTATCGGGTTCATTTAGCTGTGGGTATTAGCCATCCATTTAATCCATTCATTAACCTGTTTGTATGTTGTGAGGGTTTCTTTAAGGGTGTGCAGCGTTGGAAAATATCAACTAAGAGGTGCGGAGTATTAACTAAGAGGTGTAAAGCATTAACTAAGAGGTGTTAATCCGTTACTAACAGGTGTAAACCTGTAACTAAGAGCTGTAAATCCGTTACTAAGAGGTGCAAATCTATAACTAAGAGGTGGCAATAAAAACCGAGACTGGCGTGTGTTTGAGAGTTTATACTATCGCTTATTAAGTCATTATAAATCGACATTAAAAAGGTATCACAACACCCATATTATAAAAGAGATTAAGGGCAAGTTGGTTAAATTAATAGATAGCTCAACCATATCCTTATGTTTGGCTATGTTTAATTGGGCTTACTTTCGGACAGCTAAGGGAGGTATAAAATTGCATACAAGTTGGGACTACAATTTAATGATACCTGATGTTGTAAATATAACAGAGGCAAAGGCAACATCGTCTTTAAACTTTTTTTTAGCTTATCCCTTTGTTCCCGGTCAACAATACTCTGAAACCACATTCTTAGGTGATACAGCTACTAAAGTATCTGTGCCTGCCGGAACATTTGAATGTATCCAAACAAAATCCGAAGTAGCAAATCCAGAGGGAACTATTATGTCCATGAACTGGTGTAAAGGAGTCGGACTTATAAAATATCAAATTTCACCTAATCAAACATGGGAACTCATAAATTACCACCACAATTAAAACAAAATAAAAATGAAAAACATCGTACCACTATTATTTAGCATTTTATTTGCTACCATCTATTCTTCTTCATTAGGGCAGCAGTGTAACTTAACCACTGATAATGTTTCTCCTGTCACTCTTCGAATCAAGTCGACTGAAATCACAACCCTTACAGTTTTGTTCTTACTGGTTTTTTTAGTGGTACTAAAACAGTTTCCATTAATAGGCTGATGTACCCAAATTTTCTGAGGTAAGTTGTGAAAATCCTTATTTTAAAGGAGTTGCCAGTCTTGTTGAACCAATTAAAACTCATTTTTTCAGCCACAACCAAAAGCATATGGGTTTCTCGCATTTTTTGTTTAGCTTTGACCTACCAAAATGCAAAAAAGCAATCTTCCCTATTTAATTATACCTCTGTTAATAGTATGCTTTTGCCTATTTTTTAATAGTTGCAGAACAGACAAATGCGATAAGCCAGAATGCGAATCTATAAATAAAATTGACCCTGAGTTTGCAAGGTTTTGGGACTTTGGGTACGGAACCTATTGGGTTTATAATTTGAAAAGTGATACCTTGGTTTTAGATACTTTATCAGTTGAAGAGCTTTTTTTAAAGGAAAATGGAAATTGTCCACCTTTTAACGTTTCTGGACCGCCTTGTACTGAATTTGCTAGTAAAAAATTTTTACATAGTAATTTAAAATATCTTTCTGGTAAAAACGAAGTGTATGGTGACTTATTTAGTATAAATATGGATGGTGCAACTAATTTTATAATGAAAGGTTCCAACCCAAGGGGTAAATATTATGGTATTAATTTACTCAATTTTTCTCTAATTCCATACCCTAATGCTGAAATGCAATTAGTTGACAACAACCCAATAACCATTAATAATTTAGTTTATAATAATATTGCTCATTTGCAAACAACTTTGGATACAAGTATTCACAAATCTATTTACACCAACCAATGGTGGAGTAAAGATATTGGGTTAATTAAGTTTACTACCTCTGATGGGTTGGAGTGGGAATTGAAAAGTTACGAACTTAAAAAATAAAATATTATGCACTTAAAAAATCTAATTTATTATTATTTTACTATACAACTTTTCATTGCAGGCACAACACGTTGGCATTCCCGATTGTATGATATTTACAGCCTCAAAAGAAGTAAATGTGGATAGCACCAACAACTATTTTTATATCCCTTACAAAGTTTACTTTTTAGATACGGTTTCTACAGATTCACTGCAAATGGCAGTTGAGTTACCCAAATTTTCTGAGGTAAGTTGTGAAAATCCTTATTTTACAGGGGTTGCCAGTCTTGTTGAACCAATTAAAACTCATTTTTTCAGCCACAACCAAAAGCATATGGGTTTCTCGCATTTTTTGTTTAGCTTTGACCTACCAACATGAAAAAAAGTACTCTTTCCTTTTTAATTATACCCCTATTAGTATTATGCTTTTGCATATTTTTTAATAGTTGCAGAACAGATAGATGTGATAAACCAGCTTGCGAGACCATTAATAGAATTGATCCAGAATTTGCAAGGTTTTGGGACTTTGGTTTCGGCTCGTACTGGGTTTATAATTTAAAGAGTGATACTATGGTAATAGATACATTGATATTAGAAGCTGATATAAATAAAATAAATGGTAGTTGTCCACCATTTGATTATAGTGGGCCATCTTGTACTGAGTTTATAGACAAATCCATTTATCATAGTAACAATTTATATTTTCAAGATATAAATACTAAAAGAAATGATGATTTTTACACGAGAGCCAATGGAAATGTTCAATGGATATTGCTAATATCCACTTCAAGTAACAGATATAAAGGATTATCAGTTGTAAATTTCTCATTTCAGCCATATCCTAATACTGAAATGCAATTGATAGATACATTGCCAATTGATATTGATAAAACTACTTATCAAAACATGGCACATTTACAAACCACATTAGATACAAGTATTCACAAATCTATTTACACCAACCAATGGTGGGCAAAAGATATAGGATTGATAAAATTTAATACCTCTGATGGAAATGAATGGGAATTGAAAAGTTACGAACTTAAAAAATAAAATATTATGCACTTAAAAAATCTAATTTATTATTATTTTACTATACAACTTTTCATTGCAGGCACAACACGTTGGCATTCCCGATTGTATGATATTTACAGCCTCAAAAGAAGTAAATGTGGATAGCACCAACAACTATTTTTATATCCCTTACAAAGTTTACTTTTTAGATACGGTTTCTACAGATTCACTGCAAATGGCAGTTGAGTTACCCAAATTTTCTGAGGTAAGTTGTGAAAATCCTTATTTTAAAGGAGTTGCCAGTCTTGTTGAACCAATTAAAACTCATTTTTTCAGCCACAACCAAAAGCATATGGGTTTCTCGAATTTTTGTTTAGCTTTGACCCACCAAAATGCAAAAAAGCAATCTTCCCTATTTAATTATACCTCTGTTAATAGTATGCTTTTGCCTATTTTTTAATAGTTGCAGAACAGACAGGTGTGATAAACCAGATTGTGAAACAATTAATAAAATTGACCCTGAGTTTGCAAGGTTTTGGGACTTTGGGTATGGGTCTTACTGGGTTTATAATTTAAAGAGTGATACTACAGTTTTAGATACCCAAAATTTATTTTCAGATTTTAATAAAACAAATGGCAATTGCCCACCTTTCAATCATTCGGGACCGCCATGTAGTGAGTTTATAAGGAAAGATTTACAACATAGTAATTATTCAATTTTTCCACGATTAAACTCTACATTTACCGCAGGTTTTACTTTTTTCAACAGCTTTATTTATCCAAATGTTTTGACAGGGTCGACTGGTTCTGGAAAATATCAAGGGCTAAATATCCTGAATTTCTCTTTTACACCCCATTCTAATACTGAAATGCAATTGACTGATACCAACTCGATAGTGGTAAATAAAATAACTTACTACAATGTAGCTCACCTCCAGACAACTTTAGATACCAGTATTCGCAAGTTTATTTATACCAATCAATGGTGGAGTAAAGATATAGGATTGATAAAATTTAATACCTCTGATGGAAATGAATGGGAATTGAAAAGTTACGAACTTAAAAAATAAAATATTATGCACTTAAAAAGTCTAATTACAGTACTTTTTTGTCTTTTTAGCTATCAATTACTGGCTTACCATGATTGCTCAGACCCTAATGAGGGCATTTTTATTAATTTTAAATCATTTACTCTATCTAATGCAGGAGGTAGTTCTAATTTGACCTTTTATATTGAAGCAAAAGACACACAATAGCTGAATAATGTATATACTTTTGAACTAACAGGCTTTTTTACAGGAAGTAAAACAGTATCGATAAATCAACTTTTATTACCTGGTGATACCTTCAAATAAGTATCACAGGGGCATTTGATACTATGGTTTATCCTTTAATTCCCAAAGAATTTGTAATGAAGGCCTATATTGACTCTAATTATATAATGCAATCGGTTGGGTTGGTATATTACACACCTACTTATCAAATGAAAGTTGCAAATTGGGAAGATTTTGAAAACTTGGGTAAGGGAAGTCTGAAGTCAATAAGAAAATTGTTTGCCACTCTGCCGTCTTTGAGAGCGGAGCGCGGTAAACTAAAAACACTAAAGTATGCTTCACAATAATTAGATTGGATTGCCGCGCTTCGCTCGCAATGGACAGAGGTCAATAGAAAAAATAACCCCTTCATCATAAAATCTTATTTTACACGGAGCAAAGCCGAAGGGAAATACTGATTCAGACAAAAGAAAAAAAGCAAGAAATTACAAGCAATTTTTTCAGGAAAATTAGTTTTGCAGGATGTTATTTAGAAAAATTAGGATGTTAATTTGTGAATTACCTTGTGCACAAGTAAAAAACTAGGTGTATTTATAAAGTACTTAATAAGTAAATAATCCACTACAAATTATAGCAATAAGCCAATAAAATATACCCTAAAAAAGGGGTCAATAATATTTATTACTTTTTTTCAAAACTAGTTTGGTTTATTAATAGCAAAGTCCTACTTTTGCAGTCCTTTTTTAAGAAAGAAACTAAAAAGCACTATGCCAACTATACAACAACTGGTACGCAAAGGCCGCAAAAAGCTAACGACTAAGAGCAAATCTCCTGCTTTGGATTCATGTCCACAACGCAGAGGAGTTTGTACTAGAGTTTACACTACAACGCCTAAAAAACCTAACTCAGCGATGAGGAAGGTAGCCCGTGTACGTTTAACAAACCAAAAGGAGATAAATGCATACATCCCGGGAGAGGGTCATAACTTGCAAGAGCATTCAATTGTTCTGGTACGTGGTGGAAGGGTAAAAGATTTACCTGGTGTGCGTTACCACATTATCAGAGGTGCATTAGATACCGCTGGTGTTGAGGGTAGAAATCAAAGAAGGTCTAAATACGGAACTAAAAGGCCTAAAGCCAAAAATTAATAGATTGAAATGAGAAAGTCTAAAGTAAAAGAACGCATAATATTACCTGACCCAAAATTTAATGATTCTGTGGTAACACGTTTTATTAATATGATGATGTGGGATGGTAAAAAATCTACCTCACAAGCAATTTTCTACGATGCTATGGAATTAGTTGAAAAGAAAATTACTGAAGAGCCTGGAATTGAAACTTTCAGAAAAGCGTTAAATAATGTAATGCCAACTGTAGAGGTGAAAGCTAGAAGAGTAGGTGGTGCAACTTTTCAAATTCCAACGGAGGTTGCTCCGGGCAGAAAAGTTTCTGTGGGAATGAAATGGATGATTAAATATGCAAGAGCTAGAAACGAAAAATCAATGGCAGAAAAATTGGCCAATGAAATTGTAGCTGCATCTAAAGGTGAGGGAGCTTCTGTAAAGAAAAAGGATGATACGCACAAAATGGCAGACGCCAATAAAGCATTTGCACATTTTAGGGCATAATCTAGCGTAGAGAAAGAATAGCAATGGGAAGAAACCTAACATATACAAGAAACATTGGAATTGCAGCGCATATTGATGCTGGAAAAACCACCACTACCGAGCGTATTTTATTTTACTCTGGGGTAAATCATAAAATTGGTGAGGTGCATGATGGTGCAGCAACAATGGATCACATGGCACAAGAGCAAGAGCGTGGTATCACAATTACCTCTGCTGCCACTACTGTAAAATGGCCTTATAGAGGTAATGAGTACCATGTAAATATTATTGATACACCAGGGCACGTAGATTTTACGGTTGAGGTAAATAGATCATTAAGGGTTTTGGATGGTTTGGTATTTCTTTTTAGTGCGGTTGATGGTGTTGAGCCACAATCTGAAACTAACTGGAGATTAGCAGATAATTACAATGTTCCTAGAATCGGTTTTGTTAACAAAATGGATAGACAAGGAGCTGATTTCTTAAAAGTTGTTGCTCAAGTTAAAGAAATGTTGGGTTCTAACGCAGTTCCATTGCAATTGCCAATTGGTAATGAAGAGCACTTTCAAGGGGTAGTTGATTTGATTAACTTCCGTGGAATGGTTTGGAACGAAGAGGATAAAGGAATGACTTACGAAGTTATTGATATTCCTGAAGATATGCTTGAAGAAGCAAAAATGTGGAGAGAGCAATTGCTTGAAGCTGTTTCTGAATATGATGACAAAATCATGGAAAAGTATTTTGAAGATTCTACCTCTATTACTGAGGATGAAATTCTAAATGCTTTGAGAAGAGCTTGTATTGAATTAAAAATTATTCCTATGGTTTGTGGTTCTTCTTTTAAAAATAAAGGAGTACAAACTATGTTGGATTTGGTAATGGAAATTATGCCAAGCCCATTAGATAGAGATGGTATTAAAGGAACTGATCCAGATGATGGCAAGCCTATATTGCGTCAACCAAGTTTTGATTCTCCATTTTCTGCATTGGCTTTTAAAATTGCAACTGACCCATTTGTGGGAAGGTTAGCCTTTATGAGAGTTTATTCAGGGGTGCTTAAAGCGGGTTCTTATGTTTTAAATACTAGAAGTGGAAATAAAGAACGTATTTCTAGATTGTTTCAAATGCATGCTAACAAGCAAAATCCAATTGATGAATTGGCAGCAGGAGATATTGGAGCAGCAGTAGGATTTAAAGACATTAAAACAGGAGATACATTGTGTGATGAAAAACACCCAATTGTGCTTGAGTCTATGAATTTCCCTGATCCAGTTATTGGTTTGGCAGTAGAACCAAAAACACAAGCAGATAGTGATAAATTAGGTATGGGATTGGCTAAATTGGCTGAAGAAGATCCTACCTTTACAGTATTTACAGATGAGGAAACTGGTCAAACCATTATTAGTGGTATGGGTGAATTACACTTAGATGTAATTGTTGATAGATTAAGAAGAGAGTTTAAAGTTGAGGTAAACCAAGGTGCACCTCAGGTTGCTTATAAAGAAGCTATTACGCAGAATGTTAAGCATAGAGAAACTTTCAAGAAACAAACAGGTGGTCGTGGTAAATTTGCTGATATTCAGTTTGAGCTAGGACCAGTTGATGAAGACTTTAAAGAAGATGGTGTGCAGTTTGTGAACGAAATTGTGGGTGGTTCAATTCCAAGAGAATTTATCCCATCTGTTCAAAAAGGATTTGCATTAGCCATGAAAAATGGTATCATCGCAGGATATCCTGTAACACAAATTAAAGTAAGGTTGTTTGATGGTTCTTTCCACGCGGTGGATTCAGATCAACTATCTTTTGAGTTGGCAGCTAGACAAGGTTTTAGAGATGCAGCGAAGAGTGCAGGTCCAGTTTTGTTGGAGCCTATTATGAAATTAGAGGTGGTAACACCCGCTGATTATATGGGTGAGGTGCAAGGTGACTTGAACAGAAGAAGAGGTTTAATTGAAGGTTTAGAAGAAAGAGCAGGAGCTCAGGTTATAAAGGGTAAAGTGCCTTTGTCAGAAATGTTTGGATATGTTACTCAATTGAGAACAATTACATCAGGTAGAGCAACATCTAGTATGGAGTTCAATAACTATGATATAGTTCCAAAAAGTATTGCAGAAGAGGTCATTAAAAAAGTTAAAGGTTTAAAAGAATAAGTAATGGTTAGTCAAAAAATCAGAATAAAATTAAGATCTTACGATCACAACTTGGTAGACAAATCTGCTGAAAAAATTGTGAAATCAGTAAAGATTACTGGTGCTGTAGTTAATGGTCCAATTCCATTGCCAACAGAGAAAAAGAAGTACACAGTATTGCGTTCTCCGCACGTAAACAAAAAGGCGAGAGAGCAATTTCAAATGTGTTCTTACAAAAGATTGATAGACATTTATAGCTCGACAGCCAAAACTGTAGATGCTTTGATGAAATTAGAGTTGCCTAGTGGTGTTGAAGTAGAAATTAAAGTTTAACAGAAATGGAAGCGATAATAGGAAAAAAAATAGGAATGACTAGCATTTTTAACGCGGAAGGTAAAAACTTGCCTTGTACGATTGTTAAAATTGATGACTGTGTTGTTACGCAAGTAAAAACAATAGAAACAGATGGTTACAATGCTATTCAAATTGCTAGTGGCGATGTTAAAGAAAAGCATAGTAACAAAGCAATGATGGGACACTTTAAAAAATCTAACACGGGCCCAAAAGCTAAAGTATTAGAATTTAGAGTTGATGAGATTAGCCATAAAATAGGTGATATTTTAAATGCAGCTTCTTTTGAAGAAGGTGATTGGGTTGATGTTTATGCAAACTCTAAAGGTAAAGGATTTCAAGGTGTTGTAAAAAGACATGGTTTTGGTGGAGTTGGACAAGCAACCCACGGACAACATGATAGAGGAAGAGCACCAGGTTCTATTGGAGCATCATCTTTCCCATCAAGAGTATTTAAAGGGATGAGAATGGGTGGACAAATGGGTAATAAGAGAATAAAATCCATTAATAACCGAGTGATTAAAATTTTAATTGAAGAAAACGCAATTGTTTTGTCTGGATCAGTACCTGGTCATATTGGCAGCACAGTGGTAATTGAAAAATAGTATGAAAATAAATATAGTTGACATACAAGGAAAAGAAACTGGAAAATCAGTAAGTTTAAGTCCATCAGTTTTTGGAGTTGAACCAAATGATCATGCTATTTACTTAGATGTAAAGCAATTCCTTGCAAACCAGAGACAAGGTACTCATAAGACCAAAGAAAAGTGGGAAATTAATAAGAGTACAAGAAAAATAAAGAGACAAAAAGGTACGGGTACTGCAAGGGCAGGTAGTGCTAAAAGTGGAACTATGGTAGGTGGAGCAAGAATGTTTGGTCCTCAACCAAGAAACTACTCTTTTAAGTTAAATAAAAAATTGAAGGAAGTTGCTAGATTATCTGCACTTACTTATAAAGCAAAAGAAAAAGGAATTACAGTTATTGAAAATTTTAGTTTTGATAAACCAAGTACTAAAGAGTTTGTAAATGTATTGACCAATTTGAATTTGTCTGGAGTAAGAACATTGATCGTAACACCAGAAGTAAATAGCAATTTGGTACTTTCAGGAAGAAATTTTTCTAAAACGAGAATTTTGCCTGCAAGTGATATCAATACTTATGAAATATTGAAAGCCAAAAACATGATTGTTTTTGAGGGTTCAATAAAGGTAATTGAAGAAAGTTATAAAAAATAGAAGGAATGTCAATATTAAAGAAACCAATCATTAGTGAGAAAATGAATCTTTTGCAAGAGCGCAGAGGACAATATGGATTTATCGTTGAAAAAACTGCAACTAAACCAGAGATTAAGGCGGCAATTGAAACGCACTATGGTGTAGAAGTGGTATCATTAAGTACCATGATTACTTCTAGAAAAACAAGAAAAAACCGTAAAACTGGACAAATAACAGGAAGAACGGATAGTGTTAAAAAGGCAATTTTCAGTATAAAAGATGGCCAAAGTATTGACTTTTTTGAAAACATTTAAGAGATGGCAGTTAAAAGACTAAAACCCACAACCCCCGGACAAAGATTTAGAGTTGCAAGTAGCAACGAAGATATCACAGCAGCAAAGCCAGAAAAAAGCTTGTTGATGCCGCTAAAAAAATCTGGTGGTAGAAATAATCAAGGAAAAATGACCCTACGCGGAATTGGCGGGGGCCATAAAAGAAAGTACAGGATTATTGATTTCAAAAGAGAAAGACATGGTGATGCTGCAGAAGTATTGACTATTGAGTATGATCCAAACAGATCTGCAAGGATAGCTTTGGTTCAATACGCTGATGGAGAAAAAAGATACATGATTGCACCAACTGGTTTAAAAGTAGGACAATCTGTAGTTTCAGGCCCCGGTGTAGTGCCAGAGGTTGGAAATGCTTTGCCTTTAGCAGAAATTCCATTAGGAACAATAGTACACAACATTGAATTAGCGCCAAGACAAGGTGCAAAAATTTGCAGATCAGCTGGAAATTTTGCTCAATTGTTGGCAAGAGAAGATAGATACGCAACTTTAAAATTACCTTCAGGTGAAACCAGAATGATTTTGGTAACTTGTTTGGCAACCATTGGTTCTGTTTCTAATCAAGAACATAACTTAGAGGTTATGGGTAAGGCAGGTAGAAACAGATGGTCAGGAAGACGTCCATCAACAAGACCATCTGCAATGAACCCAGTAGATCATCCAATGGGTGGAGGTGAAGGAAGAAACAAGGGTGGACAGCCTAGAAATAAAAACTTGGTTTACTCTCAAGGACAAAAAACTAGATCTACTAAAAAAGCTTCTAGTAAATTAATCATAGTAAAAAGAAAGTCAATACGTAACAAATAGAACATGGCAAGATCATTAAAAAAAGGACCATTTATACATTATAAGCTGGATAGTAAGATTGCAGCGATGAATGAAAATAGCAAAAAGTCTGTAGTTAAAACTTGGTCAAGAGCAAGTATGATATCTCCAGACTTTGTTGGGCATACTATTGCAGTGCATAATGGAAATAAATTTATTCCTGTTTATGTAACCGAAAATATGGTAGGTCATAAATTGGGTGAATTTGCTCCAACAAGAACATTTAAAGGACATACAAAGAAATAATACAATGGAAGCGATTGCAAAATTAAATAACTGCCCACTTTCTCCTAGAAAAATGAGGCTTATTGCCGACCAAATTAGAGGCATGGAAGTGATAAAAGCGTCAGGTGTTTTAAAACACAATGACAGACAATTATACTCCTTGTATATGTTGAAATTGTTAAAAAGTGCTACTAGCAACTGGATGAACAAAAATGAAAACAGTTCTCCTGAAAATTTGATTATTAAATTAGTAAAAGTTGATGGTGGTCCAATGGCAAAAAGATTAAGAACTGCCCCACAAGGTAGAGCACATAGAATAAGAAAAAGATCAAATCACATTACCATTGTGGTAGATAATAAAAGTATGGATAACGTAAACGAAAAACAAGCATAATTCATGGGACAAAAAGTAAATCCTATAGGTTTTAGATTAGGCATCATCAGAGGCTGGGACAGTAATTGGTATGGTGGCAAAGAATTTGCCGCTAAACTTTATGAAGACGATAGAATAAGAAAATATATTCAAGTCCGTTTGCCAAGAGGTGGTATTTCAAAAGTTGTTATCGAAAGAACAATCAAAAGAATTATTATCACTGTTTTTACTGCAAGACCTGGTATTGTTATTGGGAAAGGTGGTTCTGAAGTTGATAAAATTAAAGAAGAAATAAAAAAACTTACTAAAAAAGATGTTCAAATAAACATCTTTGAAATAAAAAGACCTGAGTTGGATGCTAAACTGGTTTCAGAAAGCATTGCAGGACAAATTGAAGGTAGGGTTTCTTACAAAAGAGCAGTAAAAGGTGCTATTGCTAGTACCATGAGAATGGGCGGAGAAGGTATTAAAGTTTCTATATCTGGTAGATTAAATGGAGCGGAGATGGCTAGATCTGAACATTATAAAGAAGGTAGAACACCTTTACATACTTTGAGAGCCGATATTGACTATGCCTTGACGGAAGCGTTAACAGTATATGGAAAAATTGGAGTTAAAGTATGGATTTGCAAAGGGGAAAAATTTGGTAAAGTAGATTTATCTCCAACAGCAATGGTAGAAAAAAGCGGTGGAAGAGATAACAAACGCGGTGGAGGTAATGATAGACGTGGTGGAGATAGAGATAACCGTGGTGGAGGAGACCGTAGAAGAAGAACAGAAAAGAGAAGCTAAGGATAAGGAATAAATAAAAAGAGAATCATGTTAAGTCCAAAAAGAACCAAGTTCAGAAAGATGCAGAAAGGCCGCGTAAAAGGCCTAGCTACTAGAGGTCATAGAGTTGACTTTGGCGACTTTGCTTTAAAAAGCTTAGAGCCATCATGGATAACTTCTAGACAAATAGAGGCTGCCCGTATTGCAATGACAAGATATATGAAAAGAGAAGGTCAAGTGTGGATACGAATTTTTCCAGATAAACCAGTAACCAAAAAACCTGCAGAGGTAAGGATGGGTAAGGGTAAAGGAGCGCCAGAATATTGGGTTGCTATCGTAAAGCCTGGAACAATTATGTTTGAAATGGCTGGTGTACCTCACGAAGTTGCTAAAGAAGCATTGCGTTTGGCGGCTCAGAAATTGCCCGTTTTGTGTAAATTTGTTGTTAGACCTGATTATTCACAAGAAGCTTAAAATAAACTATGAAATACGCAGATATAACCAATCTTACTAATGCTGAGCTAAACTCAACATTGAGAGAAGAAAGACGTATGTTTTCAAAATTGAAATTTGCTCATGCAGTTTCTACTTTGGAAAATCCAAGAAAAATTAAAGATACTAAAAAAGTAATTGCACGTATTTTAACAGAAATGAATGTTAGAAGAATAGCTACTACTAAAACTGAAGCATAATGATGAAAGAAGTACAAGAACTAGATAGAAATGCAAGAAAAGTTGTTGTTGGTAAAGTTACCAGTAATAAAATGGATAAAACCATTACTGTTGCAGTTGAAAGAAGCATCAAACATGAAAAATATGGTAAATATTTTAAATTTACCAAAAAACATCATGCACATGATGAGAAAAATGAGTGCAATGAAAACGATATTGTGGAGATAATGGAAACGCGTCCTACAAGTAAATTGAAAAGATGGCGTTTGGTTAAAATAGTAGAAAGAGCTAAATAAGATGATACAACAAGAATCACGATTAAGAGTAGCTGATAACAGCGGTGCCAAAGAAGTACTTTGTATAAGAGTATTGGGTGGTACCAAAAGAAGATATGCATCAGTTGGCGACAAAATTGTCGTTACTGTAAAAGATGCTGTGCCAAGTGGCGCCATCAAAAAAGGTGCAGTATCTAGAGCTGTAGTAGTAAGAGTAAAGAAAGAGGTTAGAAGACCAGATGGTTCTTACATTCGCTTTGATGAGAACTCATGTGTTTTGCTTAACGCACAAAATGAGCCTAGAGGAACCCGTATTTTTGGACCCGTGGCTCGTGAGTTGAGAGATAAATCATTCATGAAAATTGTTTCATTGGCACCAGAAGTATTATAATTAGAGACTATGAAATTGCACATAAAAAAAGGAGATTTAGTGAAAGCAAATGCTGGATCAGATAAATCAAAAGACCCTGCAAAAGTTTTGAAAGTTATTCGCAAAGACAGTAAAGTGATTGTGGAGGGATACAATATTGTTTCTCGTCATACAAAACCAAATGCGGAGTTTCCAGACGGAGGGATTATTAAAAAGGAAGCGCCAATTCATATTAGCAATGTGTCGCTTGTGGTAAACGGAACTCCTACCAAAGTAGGTAGAAAAACAAATGAAAAAGGAAAGTTGCAACGCTATTCAAAAGCAACTGGTGAATTTATAAATTAAGAAAATGAGCTATACACCTACACTAAAGAAAAAATATCAGGATGAGATAGTGCCTGCAATGCGTGATAAGTATAAATACAAAAGTATTATGCAAGTTCCAAAAGTTACCAAGATTTGTATAAATCAAGGTGTTGGAGATGCAGTATCCGATAAAAAATTGGTTGATGCAGCTGTGGATCAAATGACTACTATAACGGGTCAAAGAGCAGTGCAAACCATGTCTAAGAAAGCAATTTCTAACTTTAAATTAAGAGAGAAAATGCCAATTGGAGCACGTGTTACTCTAAGAAATGAGAAAATGTATGAATTTATGGATAGATTCATCAATGTTTCATTGCCAAGGGTTAGAGATTTTCAAGGTCTTAACGTCAAAGGTTTTGATGGAAGAGGAAATTTCACGATGGGCGTAAAAGAACAAATCATATTTCCTGAAATAGATATCGATAAGATAAGTCGAATTACGGGAATGGATGTTACTTTTGTAACCTCTGCAAATAATGATATTGAATGTTTGGAATTGCTAAAACAATTTGGCATGCCTTTTAAAGAAGATAATAAGTAAAAAGAAGATGGCAAAAGAATCAATGAAAGCAAGACAGCGTAAACGTGAACAAGCAGTTTTACGTTATGCTGAAAAAAGAGCTAGGTTAAAAGCAGAAGGAGATTCTGTTGGTTTGCAAAAACTACCTCGCAATGCATCACCAACAAGATTGAGAAATAGATGTAATATTACAGGAAGACCAAGAGGATATATCAGAGATTTTGGTTTATGTAGAAATGTTTTTAGAGAAATGGCACTTGATGGAAAGATACCAGGAGTAACAAAATCTAGTTGGTAAAATAAATAATAAATTAAAAAAAATGTACACAGATCCAATAGCAGATTATTTGACCAGAATAAGAAATGCCATGAAAGCTAATCATCGCATCGTTGAAATTCCTGCGTCTAATGTAAAAAAGGACATTACAAAAGTGTTGTATGAACAAGGTTATATTTTGAAATATAAGTTTGAAGATACAGAAAATAACCAAGGAGTTATTAAAATAGCACTCAAGTATCATCCTGTAAGCAAAGTTCCAGCAATTAGAGAAATTAAGAGAATTTCTAAGCCAGGTTTGAGAAAATATACCAATGCTGAAACAATGCCAAGAGTTTTAAACGGATTAGGAATTGCAATAATTTCAACATCTAAAGGGGTTATAACAGATAAGGAAGCTAGAGAGCATCACATTGGTGGTGAAGTGCTTTGTTTCGTTAGTTAAGATAATAGATATGTCAAGAATAGGAAAAGCAATAATAAGTTTACCAGAAGGCGTTGAAGTAAAATTTGATGCTAGCAGTACAGTGGTTACTGTTAAAGGGAGTAAAGGAACATTGGAACAAACATTGAAACCAGGTTTTAGTGTAAAAATGGAAGACAATGTTTTAACGGTAGCAAGACCCAATGAAGAAAAAAGTTCAAAGGCTTTGCACGGTTTATTCCGATCTTTAATTAATAATATGGTGATTGGTGTGAGCCAAGGGCATAAAACGGTTCAAGAATTAGTAGGTGTTGGTTACAAATGTTCTAACACAGGTAATTTATTAGAATTATCATTAGGATATTCTCATAAAATTTTACTTGAGGTTCCACAAGAAGTTAAAGTGGAAACGATTACTGAAAAAGGAAAGAATCCAACTGTTGTTTTAGAATCAATGGATAAGCAATTGGTTGGACAAGTAGCAGCAAAAATAAGATCATTTCGTACACCTGAACCTTACAAAGGAAAAGGAATTCGATTTGCGGGTGAAGTGGTAAGAAGAAAAGCAGGTAAAACAGCCTCTAAATAGGAATTAAAATGGCAACAAAAAAAGTAGAAAGAAGGTTAAAGATTAAACGCAGTACTAGAAGCAAGGTATTTGGAAATGCTGAAAGACCTAGATTGTGCGTTTATAGAAGCAATAAAGAAATTTATGCTCAAATTATTGATGATGCACAGTCACATACAATAATAGCAGCAAGCTCTAGAGAAGAGGATATTGCAAAAACCAAAGGTCCTAAAACAGACATGGCAACCATAGTAGGTAAAAGAATTGCTGAAAGAGCAGTGGCTGCAGGATTAAAATCTGTTGTTTTTGACAGAAATGGTTTTTTATATCACGGTAGAATTAAAAACTTAGCGGAAGCTGCGCGTGAAGGCGGGCTTGAATTTTAAAAATAGAAGAATATGTCAACTGAAAACATAAAAAGAATAAAATCAAGCGAGATTGAACTCACTGAAAAGGTAGTTGCAATAAACCGTGTTGCTAAAGTAACAAAAGGTGGTAGAACATTTAGTTTTACAGCAATTGTTGTTGTTGGTGATGGAAATGGGGTTGTTGGTCATGGTTTGGGCAAAGCATCGGAAGTTGTAGCAGCTATAGCAAAAGGAATTGAAGATGCTAAGAAAAACCTGATTAAAGTTCCTGTGATAAACGGAACTTTGCCACATGAACAATATGGTAAATTTGGAGGTGGCTACGTTTTCTTAAAACCTGCTGCATCTGGAACTGGAGTTATTGCTGGTGGTGCCATGCGTGCTGTACTTGAAAGTGCAGGTGTGCATGATGTATTAGCAAAATCTAAAGGTTCATCAAACCCACATAATGTTGTTAAAGCAACAGTTGATGCTTTGGCAAATTTAAGAGACCCTTATACCATTGCACAACAAAGAGGTTTATCACTTAGTAAATTATTTAAAGGAAAATAGTCATGGCCAAAGCATTAAATACAATAGTTGTTACACAAACAAAAAGTACCATTAAAAGAAGTGAAAATCAAAAAAGAACACTTGTGGCTTTGGGTTTGAATAAAATTAACAGAAGTAAAGAGTTTCAAGCGACACCTCAAATATTGGGAATGATCAATAAGGTAGCGCATTTAGTAAAAGTTGAAAATAAATAATATAAAATGAATTTACATTCGTTAAAGCCAGCAGAAGGCTCGGTTAAAAAAGGAAAAAGAATAGGTAGAGGACAGGGTTCTGGTAGAGGTGGTACTTCTACAAAAGGTCATAAAGGTGCTCAATCTAGAAGTGGTTATAGTCGTAAAATGGGTTTTGAAGGAGGTCAAATGCCACTTCAAAGACGTGTGCCTAAAAGAGGTTTTAAAAATCCATTTAGAATTTCATACATTGGAATTAACTTGGATGTTTTAGAAAAATTGGCGACAGACAAAAAAATCACTACTGTAACTAGAGAAGTTTTAATTGAAAACAATTTTATTGGTAAAAAAGATAAAGTTAAAATTTTAGGTAGAGGAGCGTTAAAGTCAAAAGTGGATGTAACCGTAGATGCTTTTACAGACACTGCTAAGGCAGCAATTGAAAAGGTAGGAGGTACAGCCAACAGTATTCAACAAAAAAAAGATAAAAAAACTGCATAATTAAATGCTAAATTTAAGATTCATACAGAAGATAAAAGAAATTTGGAGTATCGAAGACCTTCGAGTTAGAATTATCAATACATTATTCTATTTATTCATTTTTCGTTTAGCTTCATTTATTATACTACCTGGAGTTGATTCTGCTGCCTTAAAAGGTTTGCAAAGTCAAACGGAAGGTGGTTTGCTAGGTTTATTAAATACATTTGCTGGTGGTGCTTTTGACAAAGCATCTGTGGTAGCGTTGGGTATTATGCCCTATATCTCAGCCAGTATTGTTATTCAACTTTTAACCTTAGCCGTACCTGCTTTTCAACGTCTTTCTAGAGAGGGAGAAGAAGGTAGGGATAAAATGAATCAATATACAAGGATTTTAACCATCGCCATTACCATGTTCCAAGCAATTGGGTATGTTGCTAACTTAAAAGGCAACGGAGGTAATCAAGCGGCTTTGTTATATATAAACAACCCTGGTATGATGGGTGAAGCCATGTTTACCATTACATCTGTAATTCTATTGGTTGCTGGTACTATGTTTGCCATGTGGATTGGTGAGCGTATCACCGATAAAGGTCTTGGAAATGGTATTTCATTGTTAATTATGATTGGTATCATTGCAAGTTTCTTACCTAGTTTGATAGGAGAGATTAGTTTTAGATTTGCAGCTGGTAACTTGTTAATGCCTATTATAGAATTAAGTATTTGGGTCGGTGTAATCATTGCCACGATATTATTGATACAAGGAGTTAGAAGAATACCCGTGCAGTATGCCAAGCGAATGGTTGGTAACAGATTAGCTGGAGGTGTTAGACAATACTTGCCATTAAAAATTAATGCGGCTGGTGTTATGCCTATTATCTTTGCTCAGGCTTTGATGTTTGTTCCTGTAACATTTACATTGCAAAGCTCGGTTAAGGGTTTAAGTGCTTTTGTTGATTACACTTCATGGCAATACAATTTGGTATTTGGTTTATTGGTAGTCATATTTACCTATTTCTATACTGCAATAACCATTGACTCCAGAAAAATTAGTGAGGACATGAAAAGAAATGGTGGTTTTATACCAGGAATAAAACCAGGAAATAAAACAACGGATTTTATAGATACAGTGATGTCTAGAATAACTTTACCGGGATCAATATTTTTGGCTTTGGTGGCTATATTGCCAGCCTTTGCCCAAACTTTAATGGGTGTTTCTCCAAGCTTTGCGCAATTTTATGGAGGTACCTCATTATTGATTATGGTGGGTGTTATATTAGATACATTACAACAAATTAATAGCTACTTACAAACACGTCATTATGATGGACTTTTAAAGTCTGGAAAGTTCCGTGGAAGGACTGTTCAATCAGGAATGTAATTAGTTTTGAAAAATAGATAAAATTGTATATTTTTGCAGCCCCAAAAAAAGCAAGATGCCGAAACAAAGTAGTATAAAACAAGATGGAATCATTAAAGAAGCACTTTCAAACGCTATGTTTAGAGTGGAGCTTGAAAATGGACATCTTATCATTGCTACCATATCAGGCAAAATGAGGATGCATTATATAAAAATATTACCAGGTGATAAGGTACAAGTAGAAATGTCTCCTTATGATCTAACAAGAGGAAGAATATCATATAGGTACAAATAGTATAAAAAATGAAAGTAAGAGTAGCCATCAAAAAGCGCAGTGTTGACTGCAAAATTGTAAGGCGTAAAGGCAAAATTTACGTTATTAATAAAAAGAATCCAAAATTTAAACAACGTCAAGGATAAAATATGGCAAGGATAGCAGGTATAGATTTACCAAAAAACAAAAGAGGTGTAATCGGTTTAACGTACATCTTCGGTATTGGAGACTCAAAAGCAAAGATGATTTTGAGTAAGGCAGGTATTGATGAAAGTAAGAAAGTTTCTGAATGGAATGATGATGAACTTTCAGGTATCAGAAATATCATTACTGAAGAGGTAAAAACGGAAGGTGAGTTAAGGTCGCAAATACAATTGAACATTAAGCGATTGATGGATATTGGTTGCTACAGAGGACAGAGACATAGAAAAGGTTTGCCTTTGAGAGGACAAAGAACCAAAAACAACTCTAGAACAAGAAAAGGTAAACGTAAAACTGTAGCTAACAAAAAGAAAGCTACTAAATAATCATTGAAACATGACAAGCAAAAAAGCAGTTAAAAAGAAAGTAAAAGTTGACCCAGTAGGTCAAGTACATATTAAAGCGACCTTTAACAATGTTATCGTGTCAATTACCAATGCCAATGGAGACGTTATTTCATGGTCATCAGCAGGGAAAATGGGATTTAGAGGTTCTAAAAAGAACACTCCTTATGCCGCTCAAACTGCTGTTACAGACTGTGGACAAGTGGCTTTTGACGCAGGCTTGAGAAAAGTTGATGTATATGTTAAAGGACCTGGTAGTGGTAGAGATGCCGCAATAAGAACCTTGGCAGCTATTGGAATTGAAATTAGTTCTATTAATGATGTAACTCCGTTACCTCATAATGGATGTAGACCACCTAAAAGAAGAAGAGTATAATTATTGCTAACGCAATTTGAAATACTTTCAATATAAAATAACAAAAAGTAATGGCAAGATATACCGGACCGAAAAGTAAAATAGCTAGAAGATTCAGAGAACCCATTTTTGGACCTGATAAAAGTTTGGATAAGAAAAATTATCCTCCTGGCATGCACGGAAACTCTAGAAGAAGAGGTAAACAATCTGAATATGCAGTTCAGTTAATGGAAAAACAAAAGGCTAAGTACACTTATGGCCTCTTAGAAAAACAATTTTTAAATACCTATAAAAAGGCTTCTATTAAAAAAGGTGTGAAAGGTGAAAATCTTTTGAGACTTTTGGAAGCTAGATTAGACAATACCGTTTATAGAATGGGATTTGCAAAATCAAGAGCAGGAGCCAGACAATTGGTTTCTCACAGACATATAACCGTAAATGGTAATTTGGTAAACATACCAAGCTATAGTTTAAAACCGGGTGATGTAATTGCGGTAAGAGAACGTTCTAAATCTTTAGAGGTTGTAACGGATGCCTTAGGTGCCAGCAGAAATACTTTTTCTTGGATAGATGTTAACCAGAAAGATTTAAGTGGAATTTTCTTAAACTTGCCAGAAAGATCAGAAATTCCAGAAAATATTAAAGAACAATTAATCGTAGAACTTTACTCAAAATAAAAATTATGCCAGTAATACCATTTCAAAAACCAGACAAAGTTGTCATGCACAAAGATACAGACTTTTATGGTCTGTTCGAATTTTCACCATTAGAGAAAGGATACGGCTTAACAATCGGAAACGCTTTAAGAAGAATTTTATTAAGCTCATTGGAGGGATATGCTATCACTAGCATAAAAGTTCAAGGAGTAGATCATGAATTCAGTTCTATCAAAGGTGTGTTAGAAGATTTAGTTGATATTGTTTTAAACTTGAAACAAGTACGATTCAAAAAACTAGTAGACTCATCTGAGCCAATTGAGAGAATTTTTATCTCTTTAAAAGGTAAAGATCAATTTTTAGCAGGTGACATTGGGAGATATACCAATACTTTTCAAATATTAAATCCAGAGCTTGTTATATGCAATATGGAACCAACGGTAAACATTGAGTTGGAAATTTCTATTGAAAAAGGAAGAGGTTACATACCTGCAGATGAAAATATACCAAAAGATGCTCCTATCGGATTGATTCCAATTGATGCTATTTTTACACCTATCAAAAATGTAAAATACAGTGTTGAAGATTTTAGGGTAGAGCAAAAAACGGATTTTGAAAAATTAGTGATTGAAGTAAGCACTGATGGATCTATCCACCCAGAAGAAGCTTTGAAAGAAGCAGCCAATATTTTAATTCAACATTTTGTGTTGTTTAGTGATGAGAGTATCTTAATGGATGCTCAAATTCAAAAACCTGCGCAAGAAGTTGATGAAAATTATTTACACATGAGAAAAGTTCTTAAATCTCCATTGGCAGATTTAGATTTATCAGTTAGGGCATACAATTGCTTGAAAGCTGCGGAAATTAGAACTTTGGGTGAATTGGTAAGTTTTGAAATTGATGATTTATTGAAGTTTAGAAACTTTGGTAAAAAATCTTTGGCTGAGCTTGAAGAATTTGTAAGAGATAAAAACTTGAATTTTGGAATGGATATTTCAAAATACAACCTTAATGACGAGTAAATAGAACCATGAGACACGGAGATAAAATAAATAATTTAGGTAGAACAGCATCGCACAGAAAGGCTATGTTGAGTAATATGGCTACTTCTTTGATTATGCACAAAAGCATCAATACTACGGTTGCAAAGGCAAAAGCCTTGCGCAAATATGTTGAGCCTTTGATTACTAAATCAAAAAGTGATAGCCAACACTCTAGAAGAACAGTGTTTAGCTACCTACAAGATAAAAGTGCTGTTAAAGAACTTTTTTCTAGCGTAGCTGAAAAAATTGCTGATCGTCCAGGTGGATACACTCGTATTCTTAAAATTGGAAATAGAGCAGGAGACAATGCTGAAATGGCCATGATAGAATTGATTGACTTCAATGAATTCTACACACCAAAGGATAAAAAATCTGATGCTAAAGGAAAACGTAGCAGAAGAGGAGCTAAAAAATCTACTACCGATAAAACGGAAAATGTAGAAGCTAAAGCAGAAGCACCAGCGGATGTTGTAGCAGCACCCGTTGAGGAAGTGAAAGCAGAGGAAGTTGTTGATGCTGTTGAGGTTGAAGAGCCAAAAGCGGAAGCTCCAGAAGCTGATACTACTGAAAATACAGACGAAACAAAGTAGATTTTTAATCTAGTTTATATGGAATGTCCTAAATCAATAATTGGTTTAGGACATTTTTTTTGTAACATATTCCAAATTTATCAGTAATTTTGAATGATGAAACTATCTGTAATTATTAGTTACTATAAAAAAATACCCTTCCTAGATTTGATTTTGCAGGATTTGGCAAAGCAGACCTACCAAAATTTTGAAGTAATTATAGCAGAGGACAATGATAGTGAAGAAACAAAAAAGTTTATTAAAAACAGTAAATTAGCGTTAACCATAAAACATGTTTACCAAGAGGATAAGGGCTTTAGGAAATGTGCTATTTTAAATAAAGCGATTAAAGAGGCAGAGGGAGAATATCTTATCTTTTTAGATGGTGATTGCATTCCCCATCCCAAATTGGTTGAAACGTATAAAAAGTTTGCTAAACTTGGGGTTTGTTATGGTCGAAGGGTTTTGCTCTGCGAAAAGTTTACCAACAAATGTGTAGCTGATAAATCTTTTAGTCAATCTTTTATCAATATTTTGTTTTCAAAGAATAAGAAAGTACGTCATTCATTGTATTTGCCTTTCAGAAAGCCAAGTATTGAGAGCAATAAGGGGATTTGGGGTTGCAATTGGGGTGCGCCCAAAGCGGTTATTGAAAGTGTAAATGGTTTTGATGAAGATTACCAAAGTGCTGGAATAGGAGAGGATGTGGATATTGAATGGCGCTTAAATAACAAAGGCTATAAAAGATATTACTTAAAGCATTTGGCAATCGTTTATCACTTATTTCATGCACCGCAATACAACCAAGCCTCTGTTGATAAAAATATCACTTTGCTCAATACCAAAAAACAAGGTGATTTGAGTTATTGTAAAAATGGATTGCAGAAGGCGGAGAGTAATTAGGATTAGTAATTAATGAAAATGCTCTTAACGTAGCGACTTTCAGCTACTGTAGCACGAATTGATCTCCATTCCTTGTTAAATCTTACTTTGCAATTCCCACTCACCCCTTCGCCCTAATAGCATCCACCGGAAGCATTTTGGCGGCTTTACTGGCAGGAAAAAGACCTGCAACGATGCCGATAAAGGCTGAAAACAATACACCCGTTACAAATATTTCTAAACTTAAATGAAGTCTAAAGGTGTTGTCAGACATTCCTATACCCCAATTGGCAAGCAGGCAGATGCCGTAAACCAATCCAATGCCCAACAATCCACCGATGATGCAAAGTAAGACGGATTCTGCTAAAAATTGATTTTGAATAAAGGATTGTTTTGCTCCCAAGGCTTTCTGAATTCCTATTAAATTGGTTCTTTCTTTAACCGAAACAAACATGATATTGGCAACGCCAAAACCACCTACCAAAACAGAAAAGAGGCCTATCATTAACCCAGCTACATTGATGCTGTCAAAAAGCACAGACAGGTTTTGGGTCAGCATAGAAATTTGGTTCAATGCAAAATTATCATCATCTTTAATTTTTAGTTTCAACAGTGAGCGCATGATACCCCGCACTTCTGCCTTGGCTTCGTCTAAAGGGATGCCTGGCTTTACTTTTAGCATCATAGAGGGGTCAGACCCATCAGAAAGATTATATTGCTTATTGAGAAAAACAAAAGGGGTAAATACCAATTCGTCATTGTTCTTGCCTAAAAGGTTTTCGCCTTGTTTTTTGAGAATTCCTATTACGGTAACAGGCATTTTATTTAACCTAATAATGCTACCCATATTTCTGGTTGAAATATTTAACTTTTCTGCTACACTGGCGCCTAAAATAATTACATTTTTTCCAGTTTGACTTTCAAAATCGGAAAAATAGCGCCCATCTTGGATGGTTACATCTTGCACCATATTGTATTGGTGGGTAGCCGCAACAATATTTACTCCATCTAAATAATTGCTTTCATACTCTACGGTGGCATTGCCCAAACTGGAAACATATGCACCATACTCTATAACTGTGTTTCCCAGTTTTTTATCTAAAGAAACAAAGTTTTTGTATTCAGGAGTGGGTCTGCGCACAAAATTCCACCAAGGGTAATCACTGCCAAAAGTCCATGGCCATTTCTGTACAAAGATGACATCTGTTCCAAAACTCTCTACACTTTGTTTTACGTGCCTTTCTAAGCTATTTACTGCGGTAAACACCATGATAATGCAAAAAATGCCTATAGTTATACCCAAAACCGATAGAAATGAGCGCAATTTATTCTGCCAAATGGCATCGAGTGCCAGTTTTATATACTCTAGGTGTACCCTCAATTTAATAGGACCGCTGCTGTTTTAAAAATCCAAATCCAAAAGTATAGGTAAAATTGTTAACGACTTTTATAATTCGATAAATAGCAAGGATATGGCGAGTGAGAGAAGATAATTATGGATTTTTAATGATAAATTATTAATTGCCATTTTTGAAACTTGACATCAATAAAAAACGTATTGCAAGGAAAAGCAATATTAAAAATTCAACATTCATAATTCAACATTATTTTACTACTTTTGCAGCCCTATTTAAGATTGCAATAAAAATAGCTAAACACTCCATATATGAAACTTTCAAAATTCACTTTTAATCTTCCGGAATCATTAATTAGTCAAGGGTTAAAAACCAATAGACACGATTGTAGGTTGATGGTAGCAAACAGAGCCACTGGAACCATTGAACACAAACAATTTATTGATTTGCTAGATCTTTTTGATGACCAAGATGTGTTTATCTTAAATAACACCAAAGTTTTTCCAGCAAGAATGTTTGGTAACAAAGAAAAAACTGGAGCGCAAATAGAGGTTTTTCTATTGAGAGAATTGAACAATGAGCACCGTTTATGGGATGTGTTAGTAGATCCTGCAAGAAAAATAAGGGTTGGAAATAAACTTTATTTTGGAGAAGATGAGTTGGTTGCTGAGGTTGTAGATAATACTACATCGAGGGGTCGTACCATTCGTTTTCTATTTGATGGGGACAACGATGAATTTAATAGACTTATTGAAAAATTAGGACAAACACCTATTCCTAAATACCTTGACCGACCTTTGCAAGAAGAAGATGCCCAATGGTATCAAACTATTTATGCGAAAGAAATTGGAGCGGTAATGCCTCCTGCCGTTGGATTGCATTTTTCTAAAGAATTTATGATGCGTTTAGACATCAAAGGGGTAAAGTTTTGTGAAGTAACCCTTCACCAAAGTTTAGGGACAACTAAAGATGTAGAAGTTGAAGATTTAACCAAACATAAGATGGACAGCGAGTACTATCATGTACCGGCAGAAACTGTTGCTATGGTTAATGATGCAAAGGATAAAAAAAGAAAAGTTTTGGCAGTGGGTAGTGGTGCAATGAGAGCGGTAGAGTCTGCTGTATCTTCTACAGGCACGCTCAACCAAGCGCAAGGGTGGACTGATAAATTTTTATTTCCACCACATGATTTTAGCATCGCCAATTGTTTTCTTACCAATTTTCATGCACCTCAGTCAACTTTGATGATGATGACGGCAGCCTTTGCTGATTATGATTTTGCTATGAAAATTTATAAAGAAGCACTAAAGGAAAAATATGAATTTAGATGCTATGGAGACGCATTGCTCATCATTTAATAAGCTATTCATTTCAAAAATACCCCGTAAATTATGGGGCTTCCAAAACTTCGGGAGTTATTAATAGATTGACTTTTTATATAAAATTGTTTGCAACTACTTTTTGCAACAAATTTAATTGTTAATTTGCAGGTATGAAGTTTTTTAGCTTTCATCAGTTCAACTTGAAACTTATTGTGGCAATGTGTATGCTATTTTGCCTACAAACCAGTAATGTTTATGCGCAATCCTTTTTAAGAAATACAGGAGGCTTGCATGAGCTGTGGTATAACAATTTAGATTTGCACAGAAAAACATTGTTCAATAAGCAACATTGGGTTGACGCCAGCGTTCCTTTTAATGAGAATTATGCTGATACAATTGTCAGAAGCAATGTTGTGGGATATTTAATTGCAGATTGGCAACCACCCAACAATACTTTAAAAAAGCATTTTAAGAAACTTCCTTTTTACGATAATATTGGTCAGTTTTATTATGAGCAAGGGGATGATTATAAAATATTTTTAAACCCTGTTTTGCATTTTAACATTGGAAAGGAGGGTGGCAAAACAATTTATCAAAACACCAGAGGGGTAGAGTTTAAAGGCAATTTGGGTGGAGATAGAGGCATAGGCTTTTATAGTTATATAACAGAAAATCAGTGGGTTTACCCATCATTTGCTGATAGTTTTAAAAATAGAATGGATGTAATGCCAGGGCAAATTTGGTGGAAGGATTTTAAGAAAAAAGGATTTGATTATATTGATGCACGAGGTTACATCACCTTTACTCCTATAAAGAAATATGTGAAAGCACAATTTGGTTACGATAAAAATTTTGTAGGTTTTGGTGAGCGTTCTTTGATATTGGGGAGTGATGCAGCACCTTATCTATTCTTAAAGTTAAACACGCAATTTGGAAAACATTTTCAGTATCAAAATCTATTCTCTAAATACACGGATTACAGTCCATTGTTAGGAAATACCTTGTTTGCACCAAAATATGGCGCTATGCACCGCATCACAGCTAAAATTGGTAAAGGAACTTTTATTGGGCTTACAGAAACCGTTATGTTTCAGCGAAAAGATAGTGGGCATAATGGCTATGATTTGAGCTATTTGAATCCTGTAATATTTTATAGAGCTGCAGAAATTAATGCGGGTAGCAACGACAATGTAATTATGGCATTGGATTTTAAACAACATTTTAAAAATACCATTATCTATGGTCAGTTTGTATTGGATGAGTTTAATCTCAAATTTATAAAGCAAAACAATGGATGGTGGGCAAATAAATATGGTTATCAGTTAGGGGCTAAATACAGTCCAGAAACAAAAGCCATGTTCTCTGTTTCGGCAGAATATAACAAGGTTCGTCCTTATACATACAGCCATTTTAATACAGGTAGCAGCTATGCCCACTTCAACCAAAGTTTGGCACACCCGCTAGGCGCTAATTTTCAAGAAATATTTAGCAGAATACATTGGGTTCCGAACATGAATTTTGGTTTGCGGAAAACTGAAGTAACCCAAAGCGATGGTTCTGTCAAAAAGATAAGCGTTAGAGATTTGCTCATCATCAATGCAGAGATTAGTTATGCTCAAAAAGGAGTGGATAGCAGCAGAAACGGGGCGAACTATGGAGGCAATATTATTAGACCAAACAACAGCCGTGTGCAAGATTTTGGTAATACATTTTTACAAGGGCAAAAAATTAATGCTTTGATTGCAGATGTTACCATTAGCTATCGCATTGGCTATGCTTCATTTTTTGATTTCAGAACCCATTATCGTTCTGGTAGCGGTTACATTGGCACAGGACTTAGTTTTTCATTGGGATACCGTTTAAATACGGATTTGAGCAGATGGAGTTGGTTTTAGATTCTTAACCTTATTCAATCTTTTATCCTGGGTTCTGTTAGTTTCAATTTTCGATAAGTTTTTTGGATTCAAAAAACTCACGCATTGACGAAGCATTAGAATAAATCACTTATACCCTCACTCAGTTTATTAAAATTATTTTACCTTTGGCACATGTCTATAAATTCAAATAAAGCTCCAGAGCCTGTTGGCTTATATCCTCATGCCAAACGTGTGGGGGATTTACTGTTTCTCTCAGGCGTGGGCCCTAGAGAGCGCGGCACAAAAGTTATTCCGGGTGTAACATTGGATGAAAATGGAAATATTGCTAGCTATGACATTGCCAAACAGTGCCATTCTGTTTTTCAGAATGTTAGATATATTTTGGAGGATGCCGGTAGTTCTTGGGACAAAATTGTTGATGTTACCGTGTTTTTAACCAATATGAAGGATGATTTTGCAATCTACAATGCTTTATGGGCTCAGTATTTTGCAGAAAATGCACCATGCCGAACGACTTTAGAGATTAACTGCTTGCCAACACCCATTGCCATTGAATTAAAAGTGATTGCAACGGTTTAACGAAAGGTTTTTGAATGGTTTTGCTTAGAAAATTATTGTAAAAGATAGTACTTCCACTAATTTTTAACTTTTTGCAATGCTTCAATATCCAATAGGGTTATTGTACTTGCGTTCAATGCAATAATTTTTTGATTTTTGAAATCAGATAAAGTTCTTATGGCTGACTCTGGAGAAATACCAACAATATTGGCAAGCTCTTCTCTTGATAGTGAAAACTGAGTTATTCCTTGATAGTGGTTGTGAAGCCAAAGTAAAGTGTTGGCTACTCTTTTGCGCACACTCATATAAGCAGACTCAAAAAGGCGGTTTTCTAAATCCTTGATTCTGTTAATAAACACATTGTTAATGGCCATAAGTTGAGGCTTGTTTTTAATCAGAAAATTAAGAAAAATGTCTTTTTCAATTAAATAAACACAACTTTCTTCCAAGGCACTAGCGCTGCAAGAGTAGGGTGATGCGTTGAGTACCTCATCCAATCCAAAAAATTGTTTTTCGCCAATTAATTGAGTAGTAATTTCTTTATTTATCTCTTTGGTATAACTAACTTTAACTCTTCCAGATTGCAGGTAATAAATGTAGTAAGGGAGGGCATCTTCCGTAAAAATATATTCTTTTTTATTAAAAGTTTTTTTAGGGATTTTGTGCTTTTCTATTAAGGATTTTATACCTTTTTCCAAATCCTTTTCCGTGGGCAATTGGATTTCGTTTTGTTTGGGTTTTTGATTTTTTTTAAGCCGTGTTTCAATTGCATGAAGCAGTTCTAAATCATTATAGGGTTTGGTTAAATAATCATCAGCTCCCATTTCCATCCCTTTTCTAAGGTCTGGCTTATCGGCTTTGGCAGTTAAAAAAATAAATGGAATATGTTGGGTGGCGATATTTTTGCTCAGTGCATACAAAACGCCATATCCGTCCATTTCTGGCATCATAATATCACATAAAATAATGTCCGGTATATCTTCAAGAGCTTTCCGCACACCTTCTTTACCATTAACAGCCGTTGTTACTTGGTAATTAGAGAGCTCTAATATTTCAGCAGTATTTTCTGCCATTTCAAAATTGTCTTCAATTAAAAGTACTTGTATCATGTCAATAATCTTTCAGGGTTAATAAAAAGGTAGTCCCTTTATTCAATTCACTCTCAAAAGTAATTTCTCCTGCCAATAGCTCTGTATTTTTCTTAACAATATACAAGCCAAGACCTGTACCCTGAGTGGCAGCCGTATTATTACTTCTATAAAATCGTTCAAAAATATGATTCTGGTCTTCTTCAGGAATTCCGATGCCATTGTCTTTAACTTCAATCAGAATATTGCCTCTTTGCTTTTTAGATTTTATTACAATATTGCTCCCTTCTCCACTGTATTTTAGCGCATTGTTCAGCAGATTAGTTATGACGCTACGCAGCAAATATTCGTTAATTTTTAAATTTATTTTTTCTTGATGCTCAAATATTATTTGCTGATTTTCTTTTAAGTTTTCTTTCAAATCTTCAATTATTTGGTCAATGCAATCAACCAATTCAACATCCTCTTTTGAAAACTGAATTTGGGAATCTTCAGTTTTTTCAATTGTTAGTAAATCATCCAAAATTTTGGTTAAGTAGCCTACGGATGATGCAATTCTAGTATAATGTTTCTCTCTTTTTTCGTCATTATTGGCGTAGTTTTTAATCAGGGAGACAGAGGTTAGTATTGTTGCCAATGGCGTTCTAAACTCATGGGAGGCAGTAGAAATAAATTTAGATTTAAGAGAGTTTAATTCCTTCTCCTTCTCCAAAGCCTTTTCAGTTTCATTTTGAGATTGTTTTAATTTTTTAATGGTGTCTGCCAACTCAATGGTTCTTTCCGCCACCTTGTCTTCAAGGTCTTTATTAAGTCGTTGTAGCTCTCGGCTCGAAAAATCTAATGCTTTAACAGTCTCGTTCAATTTGTCTTCTTGCTCTTTTCTTTTAGAGATATTAGAAATAAAACACAACACATAATTTTCATTTTCGTAATTAAACGGACTTAACGAAATTTCAATGGGAAATGTATTTCCATCAAAAGTTTTCCCTAATAAGTGTCTGCCCTCTCCCATAGCACGATTTGAAGGATTTTGAGCAAACTCCTTTCTGTAGTGAATATGTTTATCTTTTAGATTATCGGGCAATAGGATTTCTACCTTTTTGTCAATTAATTGCCCATATTCATAACCAAACATTTCCAATGCTTTTGGGTTGGCGTAGGCTATTTTTCCATCTTCAAACGTTACCATAATCCCTTCATTAGAATAGGCAAAAATTATTTTGGCAATGGATTCTTTTTCTAATAATTCTTTTATCATCTGTCTTTTATTGATGGGGTGCAGCATTCTATCTGCGTATTGTTTTCTTGCTTAACTATTTTTGGACTTAAATATGGAATACCAATATTCAATCCTCTTATAATTAACAAAACCGCCATTGTTAACGTTGCAAATTTACTGAAACTTGGTGTTAAATATTGGTGTATTTTAAATTGTTTGCTCAAACCTTGGATCAACATGGTGGCGGGGAAAGTACCCAACCCAAAACCCATCATAAATATAATGGACTCTCCAAAACTGTGAAAAAGCAAGGATAACCCCAATGCTGTATAAACCAGACCGCACGGTAGCAATCCATTGGCGGCACCTAGCAAAATGGGGGAGGAGGTGACTGCAAATAACCTAGAAATATGCCTGAAAAAGAATGTATTTGAAAGTGCTTTGTTAAACTGTTTTTTAAAAATTAAAGAAAGTAAAAGTACAAGGCCTATGCTAATGGTAAATACTTGGGTCGGGATAATCAGTTGAAGTCCATTTCCAAAGGTATGAGCCAAAATACCCAATAAAACATAGCTTAACAGTCTGCCCAAATGATATGATAGAATACTCCAATAGCTCGGATTTTTAAACTTTGATTTCATAGCCAAAGCCAAAGGGCCACACATACCAATACAGTGCAACACAGAAATGCCTGCCAAAGTAAGTCCCGCTATGGCTGCCGCTATCATAATATGCTCATTAAATTTTTAAAATAGAAAGTGTCCTTGTCATCATGCCATTTAATTTCTATCTGATACTCACCATGGCTTACCAAGGCTTTATCAATACTGATTTTTTTACTTTGGTTGGTGTTAAAGGCAGTTTGAAAATCATATTTTTCATTACTCAAATTTTTATAAATGATAGAACCTGAAACGGGTTTAACGTTTTTAAATTCCCAAATAACTTTGTTGCCTTCAATTTGATACTGAGGGTTTACCTGTTGCAAATGAGCATTTTTAGTATATCTTTTGATGTTTGGAAGCATCAACTCTTGCTCATAATAATCCTCAGCAATCAACGGGTTTTCTTTTCCACAACTGCGTAGCAGCATAAATATCATTGACGCTGCAAAAACAGTATAGGTAATGGCAATGTAAGTTCCCCAATTATTTTTCATGTTTTTTTAGTTTAAAAATTCTGGAATATAAAAGTGAGTTTTAATCGTTTCTATTTTTTTATCGCCCTCATAAACCGCTAATTTAACCGTGGTTTTGCTCTCTGTCAGTTTGTTTTTGTTAATAATTAACAGAAATCTTCCATTGGTTTTAGATTCAGCCGATACCAAAGAGTTGTCTCCAATCATTTTTATTTCTGCATCAAATTCTTCTACTTTAAGGGTCAATTTTTTAGATTTGTAGGTTTTATTGATAAAGGTAACGTCATACATATTGGCAAAATGTGTTTTGTCTATTTTTTGATAAACGGTTCCTCGTGTTTTTAAAATATTGGTTTCAATATCTTTTCTAGTTGCCAAAAGCACAACCAGTAAACCTGTTAACAGAAAAAGTACAATGCTGTAAGCCTTCATCCTTTTGGTAAATTTTTGAGGCTTGCCAGTGCTAATATTGTTTTCAGATGCATACCTTATCAATCCTTTAGGTAAATTGACTTTCTCCATGATGTCATCGCAAGCATCAATACAAGCGGTGCAGTTTACACATTCAAGCTGGGTGCCATGCCTTATGTCAATTCCAGTAGGGCAAACACGGACACATTGTTTACAGTCAACACAATCACCAGCAGTGCGCTCCTCGTTTTTTCGTATTTTTTCTCTGGGTTCACCTCTTTTATAATCATAGGCAACCACCACCGAATCTTTATCTAACATAACGCCTTGCAGCCTACCATAAGGGCAAACGATGATGCACACTTGTTCTCTAAACCAAGCAAATACAAAGAAAAATATTAAACTAAAAATAATAATACTTGTAAACCCTGCCATGTGCATTGTAACAGGCTCAGTAATAATTTTATACAGCTCATCAATTCCTATAATATAGGCTAAAAATGTATTGGAGATGATGAAAGAAATGAGGTAAAAAACAATATTTTTTCCTCCTCTTCTTGTTATCTTATTCCAACTCCATGAAGATTTGGTAAGGTTACGTTGTTTCATACTATCGCCCTCAAAAAGGTATTCGATTTTTCTGAAAACCATTTCCATAAATATTGTTTGCGGACAAACCCAGCCACAAAATATTCTGCCAAATGCTACCGTAAATAGTACAATTGATACCACCATGGTTATCATTGCCAAAGCAAAAATGAAAAAATCTTGAGGCCAAAATATTTGTCCAAAAAGAATAAATTTCCTTTCCATTAGGTTTAACAACATAAATGGATGCCCATCAATTTTGATAAATGGCAATCCAAAAAGAACGATTAAATAAAAAATAGTAACCCAGTTTCTAGCATTATAATATTTGCCTTTGGGTTTTATAGGATAAAGCCAATTTCTTTTGCCGTCTTCATTTACAGTACCAATATGGTCTCTGAAAATGTCTTCAGACAAAGGGTTTTGGTTGTTGTTCATGCGTTTATTTTTTTACAGACTGTCAGTTTTTAATACTGCACTGCTGTCGTTGGTATTACTATTATCATCTGCCGTGTATAAATCTCCTTGAGGTTCTTTTGGTTTAGCGGGTGCAGTTCCTTGTAATGATAATACATAGCTTGCCACTTGCTGCATTTCAATTGGAGAAAATTCTTCCCACGCTTTCATTCCATTTTTAGCACCATATTTTATGGTTTTAAATACATTGTTAATAGAGCCGCCATACATCCAATATTTATCGGTTAGATTTGGTCCAATGCTGCCACCAGCATCTTCTAAATGGCATGGTGTACAATTTTTTGCGTATAATGATGCGCCTTTTTCTAAATCAATTCCATCCTGCATTAAGGTTACCGTATTTTCATCTACATTTAACTTTTGAGTTGATTTGAAAGCAGCAACTTCTGCCTCTGCTATGGCTACTTCGTTATTGTATTCAGCAATTTGTCCTTTGTCTGTTGCACCCACGTGGTAATAAAACATATAGAAAGCAGCCCAAACGATAGAAAGGTAAAATCCATATTTCCACCAAGGGGGTAGGTCATTGTCAAGCTCCTGAATGCCATCATAGTTATGATCCAGTAAAATTGATTTTTCCTCACTTAAATCTTTTGCCTTGTTAAACCTATCCCAAAACTTGCCTGTGGTAATAAATGCATACCACGGTTTTTTGCTAGGTGCTTTTGCTTTCTCTACTCTTAAATTTACAAGAATTAAATGAGAAAAAATTCCGATGATAATTAACTCAATCACCAAAATTGTCAATAAAATTATCCAAAAAGTGTTGTTGGACATTCCGGTTGATACAGTTTCTGCAGCCTGTGCATCGGCAATAAATGGCTGCATAAAAGCCAACATTGGTAGCATCGCCAATATTTTTTTATTGGCTTTTATTTTGTTTTTTAATATGGAAATAAATACTTTTCCCAATATATGAATAACAATACCCAGCAAGGCAATAAGGGTTACAATAATCCATGAAAGGGTAAGGTTTGGATTAAAAGTATCTGAAGTGCTAGCAGCTTCTGCTTTACCCATAACTGCCATGCCACATACACAAAATATAATTATGATTTTTTTTAAGTTGTTCATTTTAATGTTTATTTATTACTTAAATTGGTCTCGTCCCGAAGCATCGGGATTTCGGGGTCATTGTCTAAAGGGAGTTTGCTGTTTTGCTCAAGCGTTTTTTTGTCAGTTTTAAAAACTAGAATCAGCACCAAGGCAAAAAATAGGGTAAATATTAAAAGAGTAATAATAGGGTAGAGGGCTATGCCTTCTACATCCGTTAAATAATTGTTGATTTTAATAAGTGGTAACATAATATTAATCTTCTATTTGGTCTTTGTATATATCCGTACCCAATTTTTGAAGGTATGCTATCAGCGCAATAATTTCGGTATTAGGCCTTATTTTTACTTCATTTATATCCATACCATTGGCAGATGCAATTTCATTTTTTAACTCATTGGTTATCACAATGGCTTGTTTCTCCAAATCATCCACGGCTATTTTATCATAACCCTTTGGGTATGGAACACCTAAACTTTGCATTGCTCTAATTTTAGCAGGAATGTCGCCTGAATTAATTTTATTTTTTATAATCCATGGATAGGGTGGCATAATGGAACCTTCGGAAATATTTTGTGGGTTCAACATATGGTTATAATGCCATTGATGAGACTTGCGGTTATTTCCATAACCCTCTCTTGCCAAATCTGGCCCCGTTCTTTTACTTCCCCATTGAAATGGATGGTCGTAAACAAACTCACCTGATTTGCTATAGTCTCCATAACGTGCGGTTTCAGATCTAAACGGTCTAATCATTTGAGAGTGGCAGGTGTAGCAACCTTCTCTAACGTAAATATCACGTCCTGCAAGCTCTAGTGGTGTGTATGGTTTTACACTGGCAATAGTAGGAATATTGCTTTTTACCATAAATGTGGGAATAAACTCTATAACACCACCAATTAAAATTACGATTAAACTAATGACCAACATTTGAACAGGTTTTCTTTCTATTACTCTGTGCCAATGCTCATTGTGAGGTTTGCCAGTTTCATTTTTGTCTAATGGGTACGCTTCTGCTGGTTCAAAGTCAATGGCTTTTCCTTTTCTAACAGTTTTAAATAAATTGTAGCACATCATTAAAGCTCCAGACAAATATAGCAAGCCCCCAAAAGCACGCAGCGCATATAAGTATTTTAACTGTACCACTGTTTCTAAAAACTGGTATTGCAGTCTACCATCAGCAGTAAATTCTTTCCACATCATACTTTGTGTCCATCCTGCCCAATACATTGGTATTGCGTAAAAAATAATACCCAATGTGGCTATCCAAAAATGTGAATTAGCCAAACTTTTAGAGTATAAACTGGTATTAAATATTCTAGGGATAATCCAGTACAAAACGCCAAAAGTTAATAAGCCATTCCAGCCTAAAGCACCAACATGCACGTGAGCCACAATCCAGTCAGTATAATGGGTGATGGCATTTAAAGATTTAATGGATAATAATGGACCTTCTAGTGTTGCCATACCATAACACGTAATTGCCACCACAAAGAATTTTAATACAACATCTTCTCTTACTTTGTCCCAAGCACCACGCAGCGTTAACAACCCGTTGAGCATTCCACCCCAAGAAGGAGCAATAAGCATGATAGAGAAAACAGTACCTAAAGACTGAGCCCAATCTGGCAAAGCAGTGTATAATAAATGATGAGGGCCAGCCCAAATATAAAGAAATATCAATGCCCAAAAGTGAATAATGGACAACCGGTAGGAGTAAATAGGGCGATTGGCTGCTTTAGGAACAAAATAATACATCAATCCCAAATATGGCGTGGTTAAAAAGAAGGCCACCGCATTGTGTCCATACCACCACTGCACCAAAGCATCTTGTACACCTGCATAAACAGGGTACGATTTCATCAACGTAACTGGAATTTCAATAGAATTAACAACATGCAATACCGCAACCGTAATAAACGTGGCTATGTAAAACCAAATGGCAACATAAATATGCTTTTCTCTTCTTTTTAAGATAGTACCCATCATATTCCAGCCAAAAACAACCCAAATTATGGTAATAAGGATATCAATTGGCCATTCTAGCTCTGCATATTCCTTGCCTGATGTAAAGCCAAGTAATAGCGTAATGGCAGCCAAAACAATGATAGTTTGCCAACCCCAAAAGTGAATTTTGCTTAAAAGCCGGCTATACATGGGTGCTTTACAAAGCCTTTGTAAACTGTAATAAACACCCATAAAAATACCGTTGCCAACAAATGCAAAAATCACCGCATTGGTGTGTAGCGGTCTGATTCGTCCAAATGTGGTGTAGGGAATACCTAGGTTAAGTGCTGGGAAAACAAATTGTAAGGCAACAATCAGCCCCACCAACATACCAACAGTTCCCCATATTGTGGTTGCATAGGCAAACCACTTGACTATTTGGTTGTCATAAGAAAATTTTTCTTTTTGCATTGTATGTATTTTATAAAAAATTTAGTTTTTGTTTATTGTTCGTCCTTAACTTCTTCATCATCATTCAACATCCTTATACTTGGGCTTTCTATTTCATCATATTGACCATTAAAAATAGCCTTAGCGAAAAGCACTAAAAATAGTATGGCTACGATTAGGCTTATGAGAACTAAGATAAGTAAGGCGTTCATGATAATTAATTTATTAAAAACAGGGCAAAACTATTGTTCATTGAAAAATTAATAAATGACAATAGTTTTAAAAATTGATGATAAAAATCATGTTTTTGGGTTATTCTTTTATAAACAACTTACCATAATAATAGCGCACAAAAAGCCAATTAGCTAAAATTATGCTTACACTGCATGTGGGCATAATTACTGCTGCTGCTAAAGGAGAAAGATTATTGGTAAGCGCAATACTGATGCCTATAATATTGTAAGCCAAAGAAACACAAAAACTGTAAAAAATGATATTGCGAGCTTTATTGGCAAATGCTATATAGCTGGGTATATGGGTAATGTGTCTGGCGGTAATTAATCCATCGCAAGATGGAAAAAAACAATACTCATTTTCTGCCAATGCCAAACCGCAATGGGCTGCTTTTAGCGCTGCTGCATCATTCAAGCCGTCTCCAATCATTAATGTGTGTTTGCCCTTTTTTTCTAAAGCCATTATTTCACCTTCTTTCTGTTCTGGTGTTTGGTTGTACAAAACACTTTTAAAAATTGGAGCGAAATAAGCTTTGCTTGCATCATTATCACCTGACAGCAATGCGCATTGAATACGATTTTTTAATTGCTTGAGCATGGCCAAAACTCCTTCTCTCAAAGCATGTTGGAGTAAAAAATATCCAGCAGGCTTGCTATTTATTTTTATATAAACAGCCGCATTTTCATTCTGTTGATGAATAGGGTACTTTAAAAATGTGGCACTCCCAATTTCAATAAATTTATCATTAACCAAACCTCTTATTCCTTTGCCTTCTATCTGCTTAAAACTGCTAACTTCAAAAAAAGTGCTGGATAATTTGGTAAGTGCCACACTTATTGGATGGTTTGATTGATTAGCGAGACTGGCTATCAGTTTTAAATCATCCGGATTCCCCATTTTATAGATGGGAACAAGTTTTTTGCTATTCGTTAGTGTTCCTGTTTTGTCAAATACTATGTAATCGATTGTCCTCAATTTATTAAGCACTGTATGATGCTTTAGGTATAAGCCTGCCCTACCTAAATAGCGCATAGCATGTCCATAAGTAAGGGTAGTTGCCAACAGCAATGTACAAGGACAAGCAACAATTAATACGGCTGTAAATACATTAAAAGTGATAGTTTTGTCAATAAAAAACCAGTAACCGCCTCCTAAAAACGCAATAATTATGATGGCAAGACTAAAGTATTTGCTAATTTGCTCTGTATAATTGTTTTCTCTGTTAAAATTGAGTTTATCCTCCTCACTTTCCCATATTTCCTCTAAATATTTTCTTGACACGGGTTTTACTACTACAAACTCGCAAGAATGCCCGCTAATTTTGGCCCCAGCATACACATAAGCCTCCTTTTTACTATTAATTATTTCAGACTCTCCTGTAATAAAGGATAAATCTAATTGTGCATTATGGCTTTTTACCAACGCATCTGTAGGTAAAACTTCTCCATGCCTGAGTAAAATAGTGTTGCCAGGCATCAAGGTTTCTACTTGCACAGATTTGATTGTGTTTTGCTCAACTTTGCTTACAAAAAGTGGAAAATAATTTTTTACACTGTGCTCAAACTGGATGTTTTTATAAGTGTAATCCTGAAACCATCGCCCCACTAACATTAGCAAAACAATACCGGACATGGTGTCTAAAAAGCCCGTTCCGTTTTGCATGTATATATCATAAACACTCCTTATAAAAGTTGCCAAAATGGCAATCGCAATAGGCAGGTCTATGTTCAAGGATTTGTTTTTTAGGGCTTTAAAACCGCTGATAAAAAAATCACTGGCACTATAAAGCAATACTGGCAATGACAAAAACAAGGCAATATATGCAAACCAATGGGCAAGAAGGGGTGATACACTAGAAAAAGTTATATCCAAATACTCAGGAAAATTTAACAGCATGATGTTGCCGAAGCAAAAACCTGCTACTCCAATTTTTAATACCAAACTTTTATTGAAACTATTGTTCTTGCGTAGGCTATTAAGGTTAAGATCTGCCGGATAGCCCAATTGATGACAAAGTGCAACAATTTCTGAAAGTTTTATCTGTTTTGAAAGGTAGGTTATTTTAATTTTTTTGTTCAAAAAATCTACCTTTGCATGAAGAATCGCAGGATTAATTTTATGAAGTTTTTCTAAAAGCCAAATACATGAACTACAATGCATGTGAGGCAAACTTAGTTCAATAATATTTTGGGAACTATCTTGAAACAAAAGAAACTTGGATAGGGCTATTTCATTGTCTAAATGTGCAAATGGTACAGTTATATTTTCATCTGGTTTGTTTCCAGAAGCATCATTGAGTTGGTAATAGTCACAAAGCTTATGCTCACTTAATATTTTATAAACCATTTGACATCCAGAACAGCAAAAATTATGGTTGTCATAGCTAATAATGTCTTTCAAAGTTGTTTCTAAATTACAATGAAAGCATACTGCATTGTAGCTTGTGGTTTTGTTTGCAATATTCATCCGTTATTGTTTTAGAAATGAACTGCAATTTTATTGGGTATTGATAAATTATGTTATGAGGAATTTTATTTTTTTATATGATAAGAATCATGTTTTTGATTTTTGTAACTAATCGGAGGGAGCAATATGAAATATTCAATTAGCAATGTGCAATTAGCAATTAAAACCAAAAATACTATAAATCCTTTTATCTTGTAATCTTAATTCAGACAAAGAAGGAGAGGGAATCAAAAAATAATCCACCCAATTTAGTTTTAGATGTGTAAATAATTTAAAAAAACCATTAAGTTTGACTTTTTAAATGACAGGGAATATTAGAAAACTTATTGACATTGAGCAGCTCATAAAGGATAAAAATCCAAAAGCAGCAAAGTGGGTTCCCAAATTTGTGGTTAATTATCTGAAAAGGATAACGCACCAAGAAGAAATTAACGAGTTTATTTTAGCACATGGAGATAAAAGCTCCATGGATTTTACCCGCGCTATTGCGAAAACATTTGAGGTTAAAGTTACTATTTCTGGGCTAGAAAACATCCCCAAAACTGGAGGGGTCATTGCCGTTTCAAATCATCCCTTGGGGGGCTTGGACGCCATGGCCTTGGTGCCTCAAATCGATCCTATCCGTAGTGATGTTAAATACATTGTCAATGATATATTGTTAAGTGTTGAGGCGTTAAGGGATATATTTGTTGGGATTAACAAACATGGTGCTTTGGCAAGAGAGAGTTTAAGGAATATTGAAGAGGTTTTTGCCTCGGATCAATTAGTTATGCTATTTCCATCTGGATTAGTTTCCAGAAAAATGAATGGAAAAATTATTGATTTACCATGGCAAAAAACTTTCGTAACCAAGGCAAGGCAATACAATCATCCTATAATTCCAATACATACTTCTGGTTCGCTCAGTCCGTTTTTTTATGGTCTGAGTAAATTTAGAAAAGGGTTGGGGATAAAATTAAATTTAGAAATGCTATATTTGGCGGATGAAATGTTTTCTTACAAAGGAAAACATATTCACTACACCATTGGTAAACCCATTGATGTTAAGGATTTTGATAGTAATATGAAAGATAAGGACATTAGTAAATTTGTTAGGGAACAATTATATAATTTAGTAGATCAATAGTATGCAGCCAATAGCCGAAGAAATTGATGCTGATTTGTTAATGAGTGAACTAAAGCCTCATTTTATTAGAACAACCAACAAGGGAGATAATGAAATTTATATCTGCAACAGTCATACTGCACCCAATGTGATGCAAGAGATTGGTAGATTGAGAGAACTTAGTTTTAGGCATGCTGGTGGTGGCACAGGCAAACCATTTGATATTGATCATTATGATACGGATGATGTTTGCTATAACCAATTGATTGTTTTTAGTCCAGAGGACAAAGCAATTATTGGCGGCTATCGGTTTATTGATTGCAAAAAGGTTATTAATAGCGATGCAACTCAAGTACATTTATCAACAGCTGATTATTTCTATTTTTCAGGAGCCTTCATTCGAAATTTCTTGCCACGAACGATTGAGTTGGGCAGAAGTTGGGTGCAACCGGCTTATCAACCATCTGTAAATCCTCGAAAAGGAATTTTTGCACTGGATAATATTTGGGATGGTTTGGGAGCTATCGTCATTGACAATCCTAATATTGAGTTTTTCTTTGGTAAGGTTACCATGTATCAAAGTTTTAATAGCACGGCCAGAGATTATATTTTGTATTTTCTAAAATCTTTCTTTCCAGATTACGAAAATTTACTGCGCCCTATCAATCCGTTAAAAATCAATACGCCAAAGGATGATATTGTCCCACTTTTTAAAGGCTTGGATTTTGCAGATGCTTATAAGGTTTTGAACCAGCAGGTTAGAAATTTGGGGGAAAACATCCCACCTTTGGTAAATATTTACATGAATTTATCGCCCACCATGAAAACTTTTGGGACAGCCTTAAATAGTCATTTTGGAAACGTTGAAGAAACTGCTATTATGATTACCATTAATGATATTTATGATCAAAAGAAGGAAAGACATATACAGTCTTACAAAAGTTTGAAACAATAAGATTTTAATATTTAATATCAGTGTAAAGGGTAATGCCCTTTACCGCACCTGTTTGGTTGTAAACAAAGCAGCTAATTTTTACAGTTGCCTTTTGATAGTAGTTACCGTCATTCAAGGTTTCAACGTTTATGACCTCAAACGCAGAACCTTTTTGATGACCATTTTTGCTACTCCATTTAACACCTTGGGCATCTGCAAAAGTTACAGTAGAATTTTCTTTTTCTGCCTCCAAACTATATATCCCACTTCCAATGTTTTTAGAATTAGAGATAAGTGAAACCGAAACCATACTTTGTTCTCTATTCGCAATAATGTTAAAGGAGCTACTGTGCAAAATTTTGTTATCATTTCTTTTTTCTGCTCCAGTTGCATACATATCTGCCACTTTAGAATAAACTACATTATCAACCTTGATTATGGCCAAAGAATTATTTTCAATTGCACAGTGGTCTATAGGTTTTACGTCCGGCTTTTTAGAGCAAGAGGATAAAGCAAATAGAGCAATTATTAATATAGATAGTATTTTACCCATTGATCAATGCAAAGCAAAGTAAAAAAGCTAAACAAAGCAAGTTTTGTTTAGCTTTAATTCTATTTATTCCAAAAAATGAAGCATTTGATTAAACAAATTAATCAAATATAATACTTTGTTTAATTATAGTTGATAATATATAATCAATTTGGATTAATTCCTGTATAATTATGGGGTGTTATTTCAAGTAATCTGTCTTTAATTGATTGTTCACAATTCAAATTTTTAATAAATGTGTGCATATTTTCCTTCGTTATTGCTTCATTAGTTCTGGTCAATGACTTTAGGGCTTCATAAGGTTTTTCGTAACCAATACTTCGCAATATGGTTTGAACGGCTTCTGCCACTACTGCCCAATTTTTTTCTAAATCTTTTTCAATGGCATCCTTGTTAATCAATAGCTTACCGTTGCCTTTTAATATAGAGCTGCATGCAATCATTATATGTGCCAAGGGCACTCCTATATTTCTTAAAACGGTCGAGTCTGTCAAATCTCGTTGTAATCTACTAATGGGCAACTTATTGGTTAAATGATTTAGAATAGCGGTGGCAATACCCAGGTTGCCTTCTGCATTTTCAAAATCTATGGGATTAACCTTGTGGGGCATTGCTGATGAGCCGACTTCTCCTGCTTTTAGCTGTTGTTTGAAATAGTCGAAACTGATGTAAGTCCATACATCTCTGCAAAAATCTATTAAAATATTATCAATCCTCGCCAAGGTGTCCATTAGGTTTCCCAATTCATCATAATGCTCAATTTGGGTGGTTAATTGTTGTCTTTTCAGTCCTAACGAGGATATGAAATTATTGCTAAATTCAACCCAATCCACTTGTGGATAGGTAACGTGGTGTGCATTAAAATTTCCTGTTGCTCCACCAAATTTAGCTTCAATTTTTATTGATTTTAAAGTTTTTATTTGTTTTTCTAAACGCTCCACAAAAACCATCAATTCTTTACCCAACATTGTTGGACTAGCTGGTTGTCCATGGGTTCTGGCTAATAGTGGTATGCTTGCCCAATTGGTAGCATGACTTTTTATAGAATTTGTAACCTCGTCTAATATGGGCAACATGATGTCATTCATTGCTTCTAATATTGACAATGGCACTGCGCTATTATTGATGTCTTGAGAAGTAAGTCCGAAATGTATATATTCTATTTGATTGCTATTTAAAACAGCATCTAGCTTTTCTTTCATGAAATATTCAACAGCCTTTACGTCATGGTTGGTGGTGCTTTCAATGGTCTTAATTCTTATGGCATCAGTTTCAGAATAATTGGAAACCAATTGTTGTATTTTATTGATTTGATTTTCAGTTAAATTAAGCTTAATGGGTTCAACCTTGTTCAGTGCCAATAAGTATCCAACCTCAATTTTTAATCGGTATTTTATCAAGCCATACTCACTAAAATAAGGTGATAATGCTTGGGTTTTGGTTTTGTACCTTCCATCAATTGGTGAGATAGCATAAACTTCTGGATGATTATGGGGCTGTGAGTTCATGCTGCAAAATTGATTTATTTTATTGATAAGTTATGCACCCAACACCAACAATCTAAATGGTTAATGCTGTAATATTGCAGCATCAAACAGAAACAAGAATTTTCAGGCATTCAGTACATGCTAATTGCAGTTTTTTCATTTGCAATTATGAATGTCTCAATCAAATATCTAATTGATTTTTCTGCCATGGAGTTGGTATTTTACAGGGCACTGATTACCTTAATTATCAGCGGTTATTACCTTAAGAAAAGGGGGTTAAGCATTAAAGGAAACAATACTTTCTTGTTAATCCTTCGAGGTGTTTTTGGCTTTTTAGGCTTGTATTGTTATTACTTAACCGTACACAAAATGAATTTGGCTTCAGCAGTTATTTTGCAATATACCAGCCCTATTTTTACTATTTTGATTGCACTTTTGGTTTTAGGTGAAAAGGTTTTAAAAATTCAATGGTTCGCCTTTTTAATCTGTATTGCTGGATTGCTGATGGTGAGGCAATTTGGACACATTGATCCTTTATATTTTTTATTGGGTATTTGTAGTGCCATGTTTTCTGGTGCGGCTTATAATATTATCAGAAAATTAAAAACTTCAGAATCTGCCAATCTGATTGTTTTCTATTTTCCGTTGGTAACTTTGCCCGTTTCAATTATTGTTTTGGCTATCACAAGGGCTGTAACATCACCAAGTTGGATTAATATATTTTGGATTTTGGTCATGGGTATTACTACACAAATAGCGCAATACGCTATGACTAAGGCTTATCAAAAAGATACTGCTGCACGCATTTCATCTATCAGTTATACTGGTTTGGGATATGCTCTCTTTTTTGGTCTTATTTTATTCAATGAAAAACCCAATCATTTAGAAATGATTGGGTTCGGTATTATTGTAGTGGGCGTAATAATTAATATTTATGCAGCTAAAATTAAAAAATTTATACTGCGCAAGAAAATTTGATTAGTTAGTAACAACAACCTTTTTCTCACTGGTGTTGCCCGCTTGTTTTACTCTAACCAAATAAATACCTTTGGGTAAATCTTTTTTAGGCTTAACCTTTACAACATTTTCATTGCTTAATGTTTCTGTTTCTTCTGCATAAATTTCTTGCCCCTTTATGTCATAAATTTTGATAGACTCAATTTCTTCACCTTGAATACTAAATTCGCCAGTGGTAGGGTTTGGGAAAATATTAAATTTTAATTGATCAATTCTTTTAACATCCAATAAACTATTCCAAACATTGACGATAAAAATGGCAGTATCTTTTACATTGGTTGAGTCATTTTCAAGTATTACCTGAACCGCGCCATAACCTCCAGAAACATCGTTAAAGTAAAAATGGGTAAAAAAAGTGGCTGATTCTCCTTTACTCATAAAGAATTTTCCCGTTGAGGTGGTAGAGTCATGGCACAAAAAAGGATCGCAAATAGCGGTAGTCCAATCAGTAGGTTTAGTTATAACCTTTCTTATCCAAGTATAATCCTTAAAATCACTTGGATTGGTAATTTGCATGTGTACATCAAAGTCTTGTCTTCCACTCTCAACCACAAGTTTGTTTTTAAAAACCGTGTCTTTCTCAAAAAACTGAGCGTTTATTTGGGTTGCTAAAAATATGAATCCAAATGCGAGAAGTATAATTTTTTTATTCATTTTAAGGTGTTTTTTTTATATTGAAGAGTAAAAAGCATCAAGTTTTTAAGCATTCAATGAGTTTTATAACGTTAATTAAGTACAAATGTAGCCTTTTTATCAGATAAATCAATATTCAAATTGACCAGAAGCCGGTTTAAACTAACAAACGGTTTTAAAACTAATATCCAAAGACTTGACACCATGGGTTAATGCACCAACGCTGATAAAATTGACTCCCGTTTCTGCATATTTTACAATGGTTTCAAGCGTTATGCCACCACTGGCTTCTGTTTCTGCTGCTCCATTTATTATGTCTACGGCTTCTTTTATTAGTTCTGGGCTAAAATTATCCAACATGATGCGGTCAGGGATTTGTGTAGCCAAAGCTTCTTTTACCTCGTTTAAATTTCGAGTTTCTATTTCTATTTTTAAAGGTTTTGCAAGAGTGTTTTTAACATAATCATCAGCTTTTTGCAAAGCTTTAGTAATGCCTCCGCAAAAGTCAATGTGATTGTCTTTGAGCATAATCATGTCATACAAACCAAAGCGGTGATTGTGTCCTCCACCAAGGGTTACCGCCCATTTTTCTAAATATCGCAGATTGGGCGTAGTTTTTCTGGTATCTAAAACCTTGCATTGCGTATGTTTGATCGCATCCACGTATTTTTTGGTTTCCGTGGCAATAGCACTCAGTCTTTGCATACAGTTCAACAACAATCTTTCTCCTTTTAGCAGTGCATGAACATTGCCTTTTGCCTTAAACCCAATCGTGCCATATTCAAAGCAATCTCCATCTTTTAGCAACCTATTAAATTGCATATTCTTGTCCAAGTATGTTAAAATGGTTTGCGCCAATTCAATTCCTGCAACTATGCCCTCGCTTTTAAAAATTAATTGGGCTTCACCTATTGCGGTTGGGTCAATGCAAGAAAGGCTACTGTGGTCGCCATCTTGCACATCTTCTTTTAGCGCTTGTTCTATAAAAGGAATAATTATTTTTGAATCTAGCATAGGGTAGGCAGGGCAATTATTGTTTGAGTAAACAAAGGTAATGGATTTTTAGGAGTTCGTAAAATGGGATGGACTAAAGGTTTTAATCTAATTAAATAAAAATTAAATCAGATAATTTTGTTTTTAAGAAAATAGTTTACTTTTGAAGTAGATATATTGCTTATTTTAACTTTAACCTCTGGATTCTCGATAGAAAAGTGTTAAAATTTTGTACTGTTCCTGCTCATTAATTGTTCTACTTTGTAGAAATATTCCTTGCCTTGGATTAATATAATTTTATTTGACTTGCGTTAAATAAACAATTCTCTCTAAATTTAAAAAATAACCCAACATAGTGAATTGGGAATAAAAAGTGTTAAAAAAACAATTAAATAAAATATGAAACATCTAAGAATTATCAAATTTACTATGATTTTGACCATCATAATTTTGAACGCTGACAATTTATGCGCACAATGGTCTGGTACAAACCCAATTACTACCAATGACAATGTAGGTATTAAGGTAAACAACAACGATGCAAGCCTAAATGTAACAGGTGCTGGAGATTCTGCTACAGTATTAATAACACAAGGCTCAATTAGTTGGCAAGGCTATTATGGTCCGTTTAGAGTTAGACAAGCTGACTTTATACCAATAGGTTCGCCCAATCCACAAACTTATACACCTTTATTTATAGGAGGCCCAGGCGGATACGTGGGTGTTGGAACGGATTTTCCTACTCAAAAATTTCAAGTTGTTAATGGGAATATGCAATGCAATACTGGTGACATAATTTCATATAATGGTTCTATAAAAACTCAAAATTCAAGTGGTACAACTAATTTTAAAGTTGATGGAAACGGTTTTCTAATAGCCAGGCAAATAGACGTTCACTTAGACCCAATTCCTGATTATGTTTTTCATGCGGCATTTGATCAAGACAGTGCCGATTTTTATGACAGCACTGGAGTTTATAAGCCAGTGACATTGCAGCAAGTGGATACCTTTGTGCAAGCCAACAGACACTTACCCGGTATTAAAAGTGCAGCAGATTATAAGCAAGCAGGTTCTATCAATATAGGAGAATTACAGTTGCAACTGCTACAGAAAGTGGAAGAGCTAACTTTATACAATATTCAGTTAATGAAGGAACTGCAAGAGCTAAAAAAGAAACAAACCGAATTAGAGCAAAAATCAATATCCACTAAACAATAGCACCATGAATAATTTATTGTTAACTATTGCTTTAGGCAGTGTTTGTATTTTGCAGTCTTGTTGTAAAGACAAAGAATCCAAGATTACCACCACTTATGAACTATCAGAGGAAATGATGGCTTATTTTGTAAATTATGAAGTAGGAACAAAATGGATTTATCAGGATACTATTGATAAAAACAATTTTGACACCATTGAATTAATTTCTAAAAAAAGTTCGAATGTTGAAAATGGCGATATTCTTCAAAAGGGATTTGAATTATACTATAAACCCAAAAAGTCCAAGGATTTTAAGGTTGTAGTAAGTGCCGGAATTAATAATACTTACTATGTAAAGGTTGACCCAATGGTTACGGCTACAGGGGCAATAATCTTTGAAAACAACGATGGAAATTGGAGAACCGGGGTCACTTACTATGATAGTGTTGAGATTACAGGGAGTAAATATTATAATGTTATTAAATCGGAATCGACAAACACCTTTCATTATCTTATGCATGTTTCACAGAATGTGGGCATAGTTTATTTTATGCAGCTAAAAGGTGGAGCCATTTATGGATGTTTCAAACTAATTAACACATTAAAACCATGATTCAAACTATTTTAAGATACACCATTCTTTTATTATTTATATCTACGTTTAGTTTAGGGAAATCACAACCATCGGTGTCTGGTTATCCTGCTGGTCGTTTGTATCAATTGTCAACCTCCAATATTCCTATTATCAACTTACCTTTTTTTAACAATGATACTTTAATTGCAGCGGATACTTGTGAATCTTGCGGTGAAGCTTTTGGAGTTGATGCAATGTCAGAATTTGATTTTTGGGAGAATGCTGAAATGCAAATTGTCTATAACGAATTTGATTCGGTTGAAATCTATAGAGTTAGAATAGTATCTCCCTCAGCAAATGCACTCCATGTTATTTTTAGTTCATTTAAACTTAATCATGATGAACAAATGTTTATTTATAGCCCTAATGATTCAAATCGCATACTTGGTGCTTTTACCATACACAATAATAAACCTGATTCTTCATTTACTGGTAATGCCATTTTTGATAGTGAAATGATTATCGAGGTTAATAAAAGACCCAAATCGATTAATGAGATAAAAGGTATCTTAAAAGTAAGGAAATTTATTCATGTTTTCAAAAATAGAAATGAATTTGGAGTTTCTTTGAATTGTAATAATAATGTTATCTGCGCACCTTGGTATAATGATTTTTGCAATCAAATTAGAAGTGTGGTTAAATATTATTTGCATCAGGAAGGATTTATTAATTGGTTTATATGTAGTGGAGCAGTTGTAAATGGTGGTAACGGTAATTTTGATCCAATTATTTTAACTGCAGGTCATTGCATTCAAAATGGTACTGATCATGCTAACTGGGAGATTTATTTTAATTTCCAAAGCATTACTTGTAATCCTTCTTCAAATGGTAATGACTTGATGATGATGACTGGAGTTAATACTTTAGCGTCTGATGGAGGCGCTAACAACGATTGTCCAGACATTGCAGTTATGAGGTTGAGAGAACCTATTCCATTACAATACAATGTTTTTCACAGTGGCTGGAGTAGATTAAATTTAACTTATCCACAGGATGGAGTTGGCATTCATCATCCAAGAGGTGATGTAAAAAAAATATCATTTGGGCCTATTACCAATCCACTTTTTAACAGCTGTTTAAAAGTTACTTGGACAAATGGTTTAACTGAACTCGGTTCTTCGGGCTCACCGTTGTTTGCTTCAAAGCAGGTAGTTGCAGTTTTTATCACATGGTACTGTTGGTGACTGTAATAGTACGATTACTGATTTTTATAGTTCTATAAGAAAAAGCTGGAATATTTTACAACCCCAGTTATCTCCAAATAATGAAGAGGCTTTTGCTGTATTGGGTAATGACCCTATTTCGGCTTGTCAATCTATAATTAATTTGAACGGACGCTTTTTTCCAGGAAATGATTGGCAAGTGAAAAATCAAATTATCATTCAAGCATCGCAGCAAGTAAATGTTGCAAATGTTATTGCAACTTCTATAGAACAATCACCTTACAATGTGCCAGCGTTTAATTCTGATTATATCATTCGTGCAAGTAATAGAATTACCATCAATCCAGGATTTAGGATAAATGCACCTCTGCATTCAAAAATAACAGGTAATTATGCGATAAATTTTGATATAGGCAATCAAAATAAAGTTAGTTTTCAAATTTCTACTTGCACTCCGTTTATAGATGAATGCGGAGTTAATCATAGTAATACCATGGTTATTCCTGCGGATGATAAGGATTATACAAATCATGACAAAGGGCGAGGTGTTTATGCTAATGCAGGTTTAAATTTTAAGGTTTACCCTAACCCAACCAATGGCTCGGTTATTTTAAACATAAAAAGTGATGATAATTTGAATGCCATTCGTATAGTTGATGTTTTTGGTAAAGTAGTTTACAATAAACAAACTAATGAAGCTGAAAGTAAATCTTTCACTATTTCGTTATCTGGGCTTTCTGCGGGTATATATTTTGTCTCGGCAGAGGCTGTTAATGGGCAATCTAAATCTCAAAAAATTATAGTTAATTAATATCCATTTTTTACAGAGCAAACGCTTCTCAAATAAAACAACCCTACAGTTGAATGAAATATTTGAGAAGCGTTTATACTTTTTAGCCTTAAATATTTTTTTTCCTAAAAAAATAAACCAAATTTTCATCTTGCATGGGCGTTTCTCTTGTTAATTGTAGAGAAGTTTCATGCAAAAAGTTTTTCATACCGTTATTGTTTAAGGTGTTCCATATCAACAAAGCATTGGGGTACATAGCACTTTCAATTTGAGCAATAAAAGGGGATTCAAAACAGAATGAGGGAATAGTTTTCTCAATAAATAAATCAATCATTACCAGGTCAAATTGTTTTTTATTGTGGCTCATAAATGCTTGGGCATCGCAAATTTGAATTTCAATGTCTTCAAAATCATTGATTTCAGCATATTCACGCGCAAGGTTTATCATGGTGGGTTCTAGTTCTATACCCACCATTTGTAGATTCTTTAAACCATACTCATTGCGGATAATTTTGGCAATACTGCCAGCACCAAAGCCCAAAATGAGCATTGTTTTAGCTGATTTTATGGTTTTAATTTCCTGCTTAATGGCTTTTCTAAAAACCTGATGTAAACTGCCAAAAGAGTAATTAACATGGGCTCCGTCAATGTGTACTTTGCCGTTGTGCATGTTAATCTCTATGCATGGCAAGGTTTCTGGCTTGGGAGTTTTAACGGTTTGCCCCCAAAAAAACGATAAAATTTTATTTACCATATATAAAGTAAACCAAACTGAACTGCCAAACTTCCAAAACTGTAAGATTGAGTCAAGGTTTCTCTTGGTTTATTGGCATCAAAATTTTTGGGGTTGATGTTGGCGTCATTGGTTTGTGCATTGACTTCATTAACAAAAATTTGCTTTTTGTCATAGGGCGTTTGGGCAAAATTACTGTTATCTGCTCCCTTTGAATAGGAAATTTTAGTTAATTCTTTGGTGGAAATTTTCCTATTGAGCAGTTGAAGTGCACCTCCAGCAAAGAAATGTACTTGTTCATTTACTTTAAATAGGTAATGGGTGGATAAATGAATGCCAAGCCCACTTTTAAATTTAACTTTATACTGTGCGTTAAATGCTTCATTGGTACCACTGTAATTGAGAGTATTACTTGATTTGTAAAACAACGGAATTACAGGGCCTGCAATAATTTCAACACTGTGCTTGCCTTTGGTTTTAAAGCCAATACCCAATTGCAAATTGGTTTGATTGCTCTGCCACAGTTCATAAGCACGGTTATTACTATCTCCGTTTGCCCCAGCTTGAATGGTATTACCAAATAAATGTTGCACCCCCATTTTTAACGTTAAGTTACTACTGTCGTTGCTGCTTTGAAAGCCAATGGCAAAAGCTGCACCTTGTGCAAATGAAAAAGAATTTCTAGTGGCCATATACCCAATAGTATTGATTTTTTCAATGTTTTTTTGAGTAGATTGTCCCAATTCACCATGCATTGCAGCACCAATATAGGCATTGTAATTTTGTCCTTGAATAGGAGAAAATATTAGTCCTACAAAAATCAGCAAAAATATTAATTGCAGTCTCAATCTAAAAATGGATAACGATAATCTTTAGCCGGAACAAAAGTTTCTTTAATAGTGCGCATTGAAGTCCAACGTAACAAGTTCATTTTAGAGCCTGCTTTGTCATTGGTGCCAGATGCTCTTGCCCCGCCAAATGGTTGTTGTCCTACAACCGCTCCTGTTGGTTTGTCATTGATGTAAAAATTGCCAGCAGCATTTCTTAATTTATGTGTTGCAACTTCAATGGCATATCTGTCTTCCGATAAAATACAGCCCGTAAGTGCATATTCAGAGGTGGTGTCAACCAATTCTAAGGTCGCTTCAAAATCATCTGCTGGGTAAGCATAAACCGTTAACACAGGGCCAAATAATTCCTCGCACATGGTTGAGTATTTAGGGTTGCTTGTTTTGATTACCGTAGGTTCAATAAACCAACCCTTGCTGTCATCATAGTTTCCACCAATGACTACTTCGGCATCCGTTGCAGCCTTTGCTTTATCAATAAAACTGGTTATTTTTTTGAATGATTTTTCATCAATCACGGCATTGATAAAATTACTGAAATCTTCTGTTGGTCCCATTTTCATGGTCTTTAAAGTTGCAGATAATTTTTCAATAAATGCGTCTATCAAATTGTCTGGAACATACGCCCTAGAAGCAGCAGAACATTTTTGCCCTTGAAATTCAAAAGCACCTCGTGCAGCTGCTATTACCAATACATCAATATTGGCTGTTTTATGCGCCATAATAAAGTCCTTTCCACCTGTTTCTCCCACAATGCGCGGGTAAGTTTTATAGGTATCAATATTGTTAGCAATGTCTTTCCAAATAGTTTTAAAAACACCTGTTGAGCCGGTAAAATGAATACCAGCAAAATCTTTGTGCTTAAAAATTACTTCACCAGCGGTGGGTCCACTTACATAAATCAAATTGATAACACCTGCGGGCATTCCTGCCTCCATAAAAATTTCCATCAGCACTTGGGCAGAGTAAACTTGTGTATCAGCTGGTTTCCATACCACGGTGTTGCCCATCATGGCTGCAGATGTTGGTAAATTGCCAGCAATAGCCGTAAAGTTAAAGGGCGTTAATGCAAAAACAAAGCCCTCCAAAGGTCTATATTCTAGCCTATTCCAAGTTGTTGGGCTGTTTTCTGACGGTTGCTCTGCATAAATTTCTGCCATGTACTGAACATTAAATTTTAAAAAATCTATCAATTCACAAGCTGCATCTATTTCTGCCTGATAGGCATTTTTGCTTTGCCCAATCATAGTCGCAGCATTAATTCTAGCCCTGTATGGGCCAGCAATCAAATCTGCAGCTTTTAAAAATATTGCGGCTCTTTGCTCCCAGGCTAAATTTTCCCAAGCTTCTTTTGCTCCCAAAGCAGCTTTTATGGCATCTTGCACATGGCTTGCGTCTCCTTTATGAAAATGACCCACTTTGGTTTTATTATCATGTGGAGGAAAAATATCTTGTGTATTTCCAGAACGCACTTCTTTTCCATTAATATACATCGGTATATCTCTTGTTTCTGCCCTAGCCTCTTTTAAAGCTTCATGCAATTGAGTGCGTTCAGGTGTGCCAGGGGCATACGTTTTTACAGGTTCGTTTTGTGGTTTTGGTATTTTAAAAAATCCGTTCATATTTTAATGTTTAGAGGCTAATTTTTAAGAATGGCAAAGATAGAATAATTGGGGCAGTATCAAAAATTCTACCTTCAATAAAAAATACGAATTTCTGAGTATGTCTGACCTTGTTTTTAGAAAAAAAAACCACCTCTCTCTATGTTTTATAATGGACTTAATATTTTTTTCGTTTTACAACCTCTCCTTTTGCATTAAATTTAGCACAAAAAAGTTTGTTGCCCTCTGTGTCATAAAATATCCATTCTCCAACCATAATACCATTCTTATAATTACCCTCTCTTTGTTGATAGTGTGAGGCCCAACCTTCCTTCCAGTAGCCGTCTTTTTTGCCATTGGCAAAATTACCTTCTTGCTGCATTTGTCCACTTTCAAATTCTTTATAATAACCCTCTAAAATGCCATTGCTGTAGTTTTCTATAAGCAAAGTGTCCTTAAATTGACCATAGTTGATAAACAATCCGTGTCTTTTGCCATTTTTATAGTTCTCTTCTTTCAAAATACCTTGCATAAAAACATCCCAAGTTTTTTGGTATCCTTCCAAAACCTGATTCTGATAGTTAGCAATGCTTCCAGTGTCGCCTGTAGGGTAATATTCTATAACCGTTCCGGTAGCAACTCCATTAACGTAGGTTGCTTCTCTTCTTTTTGTTCCTTCTTCATAATAAGCAATAAAATATCCATCTCTTTTATTGTTAATCATATTAACTTTTGATTCAATTTGACCATTGATGAAAAATAAGGTGAACATTCCATTCAATACTCCATCTATGTATACAGATGCAACATAAATGGTTCCATCAGGATAATATTTTTTATACGCCCCATTGAGCAAATCATTTTTATAAAACCCTTCTTCTCGCAAAATTCCTGTGCTGTCGTACAGTTTAAAGGCATTATCTCTTAAGCCTTCTTTAAAATTCATGACCGACTTTAATTTTCTGTTTGGATAATAGGCGGTTTTAGTACCCTCTAATTTGCCACTTTTCCAATAAAGTTCTTGTTTTAAGCTTAGGTTTGGATAGCGTTCTACGCTTCTTCCAGTAAATGCCACATTATTGAAATAATAAGTGCCATTTTTTTCAATTAGTTTTTCAAAACTTACAGCCTTTTCTTGGCTATAAGCGGCATTAGAAATAGCAAGCAAAAGCATCGCTAAAATAAAAGTTGTGTATTTTTTTAATTTCATGAACATTCGTTATAAATTGCAACGAAAATAAGGGAACCTAAGTATAACAAAGAACTCAAATTACCCACATTTATGGATTTAGATACATTAAGAGACTATTGCCTATTAAAAAATGCTGTTACAGAAGCCATGCCTTTTGATGATTGTGTGCTTACTTTTAAAGTTGGTGGAAAAATATTTGCTTTGATTAATATTTGTGAATTAAAAAGTATAAATCTTAAATATCCTGCGGATAAAATTGATGAATTGAGAGCAAATCATCCAGCAGTAAAGCCAGGATATCACATGAGCAAAAAACACTGGAATACCATTGAATTAGTAGAAACAGATTGGTATAGTCTTTCAGAATGGATTGATATTTCGTACCATCTGATATGGGAAAGCCTGCCAAAAAAACTTCGAGAAACGCTTGAATAACCAAAATTTGATGTAATTTTGACGCGAAAATAACAATGGGTTTTACAGCACTTATTACAACTCAACTAGGAGTGAATGCTATTGCAAAATTGAGTTCAAGTGCGCAGAATAACTTATATAAAACGGCTAAAATATTTCAAGTAAAAAGAAAAAAAATAATAATTTCATGAAAATAATATTCTCATTTTTAACAGCAATAATATTGCTAACCGCTTGTGGCGAAAAGAAAAGCACTACCACAACCGGAGGGTCCAAGAAGGCAGGCTTTCCAGCCATGATAGACACGATGCCAGATGGGTTATATGCCATTTTTAATACCACCAAAGGTGATATTGGTTGCGTTTTGGAGTTTGAAAAAACCCCTGTAACCGTTGCAAGTTTTGTGGGTTTGGCAGAAGGAACAGTTTATAATAAAGCCAAGGCAGCAGGTGTACCTTATTTTGATGGACTGGTTTTTCACAGGGTTATTCCTAATTTTGTAATTCAAGGAGGAGATCCATTGGGCAATGGAACTGGAGGCCCAGGATATAGTTTTAAGGATGAGTTTAACCCGAACCTAAAACATGACCGAGGAGGCATATTGAGCATGGCTAATTCTGGACCTGCTACCAATGGCAGTCAGTTTTTTATTACCCATAACGAGACTCCTTGGTTAGACAATAAACATTCTGTTTTTGGACATGTTGTAGTAGGGATGGATGTGGTAAATAAGATTCAACAAGGAGATACAATGACCACAGTAAGGATTTATAGAAAAGGTGCAGCTGCCAAAGATTTTAAGCCAGATATGTTTTCAGGAAATTTTATCTATTAAGAAAATTTCAAAACTATTGTTTTGTTAAAAATTTAACATTACTTTTGCACCCCTAAATAGTAAAAATACATGGCAAATCATAAGTCAGCATTAAAAAGAATTCGTCAAAACGAAAAACACAACGCACGAAACCGTTACCAACATAAAACTACGCGTACGATGATTAAAAACTTGCGCAATACAACGGATAAAGTTGAGGCTTCTAAACTTTTAACTGAAGTTTATACCCAAATAGATAGACTGGCAAAAAAGAATATTATTCATAAAAACAAAGCTGCAAATCAAAAAAGTGCGCTAACCAAATTGGTTAATGCCCTTTAAAATAGATTTGTAAATTTTATATTTAAAAACCCATGCAGCACAGCTGCATGGGTTTTTTTGTTTTTTGAGGAAGTACGTTGGTACAAAACGTTTTCTGTGTTATTCTTCTCTTTTTTATAATTACCTTTGCTTCATGCCACCAAAAGAAAAACCCATATTTCATAAACGCATTTTTTGGGATGTCAATTTTGAGGACATAGATTATGATGACAAGGCTAATTGGGTAATCGTGAGGGTTTTTGAACGGGGAGATGTACCCGATATTCGCAATTGTAGGCGATATTATGGAGATGAGAAAATACGTGAGGCACTGCTTAATGCAAAATCTTTAATGTTGCATACCATATATTTAGCAAGTGCCGTTATTGAAAGACCAATAGAAGAATTTGTATGCTACAAAAACAGACAGTTGAACCCAACACTTTATCCATACTAGAGGAAATTATGGAGATTGAGGCTTTGTCCTCTTATAATTTGGTTGGCGGAACTGCTTTATCACTTTTATTAGGGCATAGAAAATCTATAGACTTAGATCTATTTTCAAATGAGAACAAAGACAATGAAGAAATTTTAATAGCTTTAAATACCTATTTTGGCAAAAGGATTGGGATAAATACTAATAACAAAGTAGGAATATTTTGCTTTGTTGATGGCGTTAAGATAGATATTATTCATTACCCTTTCGATAATATCTATCCTATTGAAACTATTGATAAAATAAGGATGTTGAACATAAGAGATATTTCTGCCATGAAAACTCAAGCAATACTTGGAATAGGAGTTAAAAAAGACTTTTTTGATTTGCATGAAATTTTAAAAAAATATACCTTATCCGAGGTTATTTCATTTTATGAATTGAAATATCCATCACAATATTTAATGATTAGTATCCCACAAGCAATTATTTATTTTGATGATGCCAATGACAGCCAAGATCCTGTTAGTTTAAACAATACCACTTGGGAACAAGTAAAAGCAAATTTGCGTAGCATTGTCAATGAGTATTTGAAGTAATTCATTTACAAGCTTTTCAAAATACTTTCCTCAATTATTTCTTATGATGAAAAATTAATTCTTTCATTGGCTTAAGAATATTATTCCATTCTTTGAATAAAAGAAGTATAAACAGCAAGGGTATCAACCAAATTACACGCGCATTTAACCTGCTCAAAATATTGGCAAAGGTGGCCGCAACAAAAGCATTGGTAACAATCAAACCCAAGACCACAGCTATATAAAACCTAAATTTCTGATGTGTAACATAGCTAAAAATTAACAAAAGGAATGTTGAAAGCAATAAAAAAGGTATGTAAAGGGAATTGAAAATATCCAAATTAAGTTTGTCTTGTTGCTGTTTTGCTGCTAGCATTGGAATCAAATCATTTGGCACCAAGTTTTTAACATATTGGTAAACATTAGAAGATGGACTAAAATTGTAAAATCCATCACCTGCATAAGTTAAACGCAATAGTGAGGCTGTTTTAGTAATACTTTCTAGGGCATGCAATTTAATATATTTGGGTTGCGTTAAGGTTTGATGAATAATATGATTGTACGATTCCTTGCTGTTATCCCAACCGCCTGTTTTATGAAACGGACTTTGTTCTAGCCATATAAAATCTGAAGCGAAACTGGGCAAGGAGTCTTTATAAGCACATAAGGGATAATTTTCTTGGCGGCAATTGTCGTCTAAAAACTGTTTCAAGATGCCAGCCTCTATCAATTTACCCATTAAAAATACATGGCCCACTTTGCTAAAGGTAAAAGATTGATGTTCAATCAAATTCACAGTGCAAATAGTGAAAAATGCTAAAATGGTTATGGTCGTTAATTGTAAAACCTTTTTTATTTGCGATTTATGGAAAAAATAAATCCATACCAAACAAAAAATTAGGAATGCCAGTGCTGAAAACACATTGGAGTTGTGAGTTAACAAGCTGAAAAAGAATATCGAAGCAAAAATTATCGATTTCCAAACAGCGCTTTGTTCCAAAAATAATACCAAAGACAAAATCATGATGGCACAAAAGATATCAGCAGATAATTGACCTGAAAACCATGCAATAGGTGTCAAAGCAACCAGTAAGAAAAAGATTAAACCAATCATTTTGAAACCTGCGGATGGTAACCAAACCAAAATCATTTCTACTATTAAGAAACTAAGTAAAAGGCACTGAAAAATTATCGGCAACCATATTGTTTTATAAACGGCTGTTGCTGCTATAAAAAAACTATAAAATGGAGGCCTATCTGCTGCAGTGCTATTGGTAAAAGCTACATTCAAATAGGTTCCATCATCTGGATTGAGCAGCGGGAAACCGTTGTAAAAAGCACCCAATAATAAAAGCAATGTTCCCATAAGGCAAAACATCCATTTACTTTCAAAAATAGGTTTGGTTAAAACCGGCATTGTTGCTAGCACAAAGGTAAGGAATTTATTTGAGCGAATTTTGTTGCTTTTATCCCATCCAGTTATTGAACTCACTGAATTTAATCAAAAAATAAAATTGCATATTCATTATTATCCATTTAATTTGTAAAACATGGCTGAAAGTGAATTTAAAAGTATCAAAAACTGGTCGGAGGATGAGCGACCTAGAGAAAAACTAATAGCACATGGCAGGCAAGTGTTAAGCAATGCCGAGTTGATTGCAATTTTGTTGGCAACAGGTACAAAAAATAAATCTGCCATTGATGTTGCCAAAGATATTTTGTCAAAAGTAAATGGAGATATGAATGCCTTGGGTAGACTAACCGTTAAACAGCTGTGTAACATTGACGGAATAGGGCCCGCAAAAGCCGTTACACTAATTGCAGCCATGGAGTTGGGTATGCGCAGAGATTTAAACGAGGTGAATGAAAAATATAAAATTGGCAGCAGCAGAGATATTTATAATTTGATGAAACCCAAACTGCAAGACTTATTGTATGAGCAGTTTTGGATTATCACCCTTAGCCGGGCAAATCAAGTAATTGAGTCGTATAAAATAAGTGAAGGGGGAATATCTACTACCACTGTAGACCCTAAAAAAATATTTAAGATTGCCTTAGAAGATAGTGCCAGTGGAGTGATTTTGGCACACAATCATCCATCGGGTAATTTAAGCCCAAGCCAACAAGATATTAGGCTCACCAAAAGGCTGCAAGAAGCTGGTTACATATTGGATATAGCCATCATAGACCATTTAATTGTGGGTGCAACAGGATTTTTTAGTTTTTCTGATGACGGGAAACTTTAAATCCAAAACAACTTAAAATTTATCCTTAAAACCCAGATGCATTCAATATATCCTCTTGATTGATGCTTAGGTTTACCCTAAAAACAATCAATCGGTGCCAATTTTTAAAGGCATTGTAATTTACTGATTTGGCTTTGCTAGCCTTAATACCTTGAATATCCATATAATCAGCAATATCTGCACTGTATAAAAGGGGTAAACTAAAAGATAAGTAATTTCTAATCACATTAAAATTAATACCTGCCACATAGCTTAACTTTTGCGTTATGGCTGGATTGTTCATATAACTAGCATCCAAATATAGATTGATAGGGAATTTGCGCTTAAAATTGTATTCTATGTTTACTGCTTGCAATGAACCCTGACTAGAAACCACTGCAGGTGCTCTTAATCCTCCAAAGCTGGGCATCAGTACTCGTGAGCCAATGAAATAGATATTGTTGTTTTGCCTAGATAATGCTTCATTTCTAGCCAACAAGTTTTTTTCATATTTATAATCAATTTGCCCGTTGTTCCCGGATGCACGATAGTTATAAAAACTATTCCCATTATTACCGAAAATAAACCCAGCAAAAGCTCTTACACTAACATAATTGCGCATTTTACTAAAATGAAAAACCTTGTTTATTTCGGCATAGATTTTTTGAATATCACTGCCTCCAAAAGTAAGGGTACTTGGTATGTTTATTTGTTCAAAGGTAAAGGTATAGTCAACGGGGTTGAGTTTTTTATTGGATTTGTATTCATATTGTGCAGTGATTATTTTGCTATAAACAGCACTGTTAAAAGCACTTGCTTCAATACTATTTGGGCCAAAGGCATCAGAAAGTTGGTTGTAGTTAACATCCAGTTTTCTTTGAGCCCTGCTATTGGGTTTGGACGGTTTTTTGAAAAACATTGATGCGCCTGCATTCAGCCTTGTATAAGTAGATCTCATTTGGTATGGTGCCACAATGAGGTTTGGGTTGTGCCCAAAAGAAGCTGCCTTGCCATACAGGTCTAAACGAAAGGCAGACTTACCTTTCAATCTGAAGGTTTGATTGGCAAAAACCTCATACTTTAAAGGAGCTAAATGACTGCCGTAAAATCCTGCTGCGTAGTAATGAAAACGTCTTTCCCAATGTGCTAAGTTAGTAACAACTCCACCATACATCCAATTATCATAATAGTTGTAATTGAAAAGTGGAATAACACTTGGGGTTGTTCTTCTGTCCAAATGATTGGCACCGCCAATGGCAATTTTCTCCACTTTCTTAAAAACGCCTGATGTTTTAATACGGTTATTGTGGATATTTAACTCAGGCAGAGGGTTTTTAAGGTTAATCACCACTTCATCTACTTCGCTCATTCTTTGGTTTACTCTGCGTGCCTCTTTTAGCGCAAGGTTGGTGTCACTAAGATTTCTAAGCCTTTCTGTGCCAGGCAAGTCTATCCATTTTTTTCCAATAAATCCGGGTTCCCATCTTTGTTTTTCTTGGTATCCTTTGCTGAGGGTAGTTATTTGAAAAGGAGCAACAATTTGCCCTGTGTTTTTAACCAAAACCTGATAATTGCTGGTATTGCCCACTAAATCTTCTTTTTTAGATTTTTTAAAGCGGATGCGCGATACTTTGTAATCATAGGTTTTAGTTGAACCTAAAATATCGTCAAAAAACCAATCCAAATCTTGTTTGCTTATCTCTTCTAAAGTATTTTTTAAATCCAAAGGCAGAGGATGTTTAAATTTCCATTCATTAAAATAATTTTGCATGGCAGCATCAAACATGCTATCGCCAAGATATGCTTGAAGCAGCCCGAATGAAAATGCTCCTTTACCATAAATAATTCCACCATAGTTGCTGCTGGTATAATCCACAGAGTGAAGGTTGGCAGCTTGATCTGTGTTTTTTGTCAGCGTGCTTGCATATAATAAGCCTAGTCCATCACCAAATTTTTCTTTAGCCGTGTATTTATTGCTGTAATTTTGTTTCCGGTCGCTGATATAAGTATTACTTTCCTCACTTTGTCTCGTCTCGTAATAAGTGTTAATACTTTCATCCATCCAGGGAAACCTTCTTTCGTTGCTACCTAAGATACCATAAAACCAATTATGCCCAATTTCATGCACTATAGTGGTTTTATCTGCTGAAGCAAGTACGGTTATCATTGGATATTCCATGCCGCCACCAGCTTTTAAAGGGCCAATCACAGCAGAGGCTGTGCTGTACGGATAATTGCCCACTTTGTAAGAGTAAAACGCAATGGCCTGGTCAACATACTTTATTGCTGTACCATCAGATGCTGAAGTTGAGTAGAAGTAAGTTTTTACCTTTTGCACGGAATCTTTAAGCTTCTGTTCTGATTCAAAAACATAAAATTCTTTATCCGCAAACCATGCGAAATCATGTATATTGTCTTGTTTAAAATGAATTGTTTTTAAAAGGGCACTGCTTGCCGTTTTATCTTCTCTCTCATCCGCCCCTTTGTAATATAAAATTCTATCTTTTAACCATGCTTGTTCTGTGGCATCCTGCAACTCGCCTGTTGCAGCAACTACATAGTTTTGGGGTAGGGTGATTTTAACATCAAATTTGCCAAACTCGCTGTAAAACTCTCCTTGATCCAAATAAGGAAAATAATTCCACCCATTGACATCATATACCGCTGGTTTTGGATACCATTGGGTAATTTGATAACTATTATCTACATGACCCATGCGTGAAAAACTGCCGGGTATTTTTACTCTAAACGGTGTTGTAATGGTTACGCTTTGTCCACTTTTTAAGGTTTTTGGCAGTGTAATTTTTGCAACATCAATCCATTGTGGATGATAATTTAGTGCTGCATCCTCGCCATTTACTTTAAAACTTAAACTGTCAATGTAGCCTCTTTCTCTTTCTTTGGCAAAATAAAATTCTGTGCTGTTATTATCAATTTGCTGTTTTGCAAATGCGGTATTGTTGTTTTTATAAGCATTGGGCCATAAATGAAACCATATTTCATCAAGGTCTGACGGAGAATTATTGGTGTAGGTTAATTTCATAAAAGCATTTAATACATGCTTTTCATCATCTAAAACAACCTGTATATTATAGCCTACATTTTGCTGCCACTTGGCTTGATTGTTAATTTGAGCGTAAATAGAGAATGTTGAGAAAAGGCAAAATAAGAGGAGTATATTCTTCATTGGGGCAAAATACGTGAATAAATTTGTTATATCTTATCTTAAAAGTAAATTTAGTTGTTCTATTTTTGAGAAACCAAAAAGCTAAAAAATATGGCATTTTTTGATAATGATGATGATGATGAATCATCTGAAGAAAAACCAAATATTCATTTATTTGAAAACTTTTATAAAAACGGAGAGTATGTCTTCTTTACTGTAGATCAGTGGGAGGCTTGCTACAATTACTATTTATACGATTGTAATAAGGTAGATTATAAAATATTAGACTTTATAATTGTTGAGGCATTGGCACAGCATAATTATTCCGTTTTCTTTGCACTACGTGCTGCAGAGCTATTGAGTCGCCAAAATAGATTTAAAGAAAGCATGGAAAAAGTTTCTCATGCCATGACCCTGAGCCCTAGTGATTTTGAAGTTTATGAATGTGCCGCACATATTTATGAGCATTTCAAAAAATATGAAATTGCTATAAAGTATTACAAATTGGCTGCACAAAAGGGGGCAGATGGTTTTGATATCCGTTTTCAGTTGGCCTTGTGTTATTTAAATTGTAATAAAAGAGAGACAGCATTAAAATATTTCACCCAACTTACAGTAATGCAACCCAAAAACGAGTTTGTGTTAGACCACATTGCTATCATTGTTTTTGATGAGGAATGGTTTGCACAAGGTAAGCAGATTTTTGAAAATGTAATTGACAATCACCCTTATTCTGAAAGCGCTTGGCACTACTTGGGAAACTGCTTTTTGGCAATGGATGATATTGTAAATGCCATTTGGGCTCAAGAAATGGTTATTGCCATAAACGAAGATAGCTATATCGGATATTTTGGTTTGGCCAATTGCTTACAAGAAAATGAGGATTATGTAAAGGCCATTGAACAGTATCATTTCCTAATGACCCAATATGGCAGTGATACAAATTTATATTGCAATATGGCCTATTGCTATGAAAAACTGGAGCATTTTGAAAAGGCAAGAAAGTATTATAGAAAAAGTATAGCCATGGATGCAAAGTGTGCGCAGGCTTGGCATGGTATAGGGATGACCTTGTTGGCAGAGGATAAAATAAAAGAAACCCTTTATTTTTTTAAAACTGCTTATAAATTTGACAAGCATCAAAATAGTCAATTTGGCTTATCATTGGCAGCAGCCTATATGGACAATGATGAAATGGAAAAGGCACAAAAAATATTTGAAAAATTATTGACTGTTTTTCCTGAAGATTTTGAGGTTTGGTTGGATTACTCTATGCTTTATTCTGAACAAAAAAACTATGAAAGGGCACTGGATTTGTTGCAAACAGCACTCTTTTACTTACCAGATTGCCACCAAATTAATTATAGGATTGCGGCTATACTTATCAAAATGAAGAAAAATGAACATGCAGTCGCTTTTTTAGAAAAAGGATTAAAAAAGAATTTTTCAGACCATGATTTGATTTATATCTTTGAACCCAAGTTTAAGAAGCACAAAGAGCTTCAAATGATTATCAAAAATTACAAAAAATAAAATATGGCATATAATTTTCAAATTTCACAATTACCCAATAGAGCAGAAAAACCACGTGAGTCAGGTATAACCATGGTAATGGATAAAGGATTGAGCCTTAGAGAGGCAGAAGACTTTGTTTCAAACTGTTTGGAATATACCGATATTGTAAAACTAGGTTTTGGAACTTCCATTGTTACCCCAAAACTTCAAGAAAAAATTAAGCTTTACCAAGATGCAGGCTTACACGTTTACCTTGGTGGCACTTTGTTTGAGGCATTTGTTGTCAGAAATCAATTTGAAGATTACATCAGATTGCTTGAAAAATATGGGTTGAAACATGCAGAAGTTTCTGACGGTAGTATGGATATTAACCAGCAAGAAAAATGCGAGTATATCCATAAATTGTCGAAATATGTTACGGTTATAAGTGAAGTAGGTTCTAAGGATGCCGAGAAAATTATCCCTCCTTATGAGTGGATAGAAATGATGGAGGCTGAAATACAAGCTGGCGTTTGGAAAGTTATTGCAGAAGCAAGAGAAAGTGGAACTGTAGGTATTTTTAGAGGCACTGGTGAAGTTAGAAGTGGCTTGGTTGCGGAGATTATTAGAAAAATACCCTTGGATAAAATTATTTGGGAAGCTCCATTAAAAGCACAACAAGTTTGGTTTATAAAACTTTATGGCTCTAATGTTAATTTAGGAAACATAGCTCCCAATGAAGTAATTCCCTTAGAAACCTTGCGTTTGGGTTTAAGAGGAGACAGCTTTGATTTCTATAGAGATAAATAAGGGGTAACCCTTTGAAAATTATCTTTTATTCAGCTTTGGGTTTCTTTTAAGTATTGATTATTTTCGCCTCATGCTGCAAATCCAAAATTATATCAATGGTCAATTGGTTGAACCCAATGCAAAACACTACCTTGATAATTATAATCCTAGCAATGGAAAGGTTTACGGAACCATACCTGACAGCGATAACACCGATGTAGAACAAGCTATACAAGCAGCAAATACTGCAAAAAAGGCTTGGGCAGCCGTGGTGCCAGAGGAGCGTTTTAAAATATTAAATAGAATAGCAGAGCTAATTGACCTAAAAAGAGATGAATTGGCATTGGCAGAGTCGGTAGATCAAGGAAAACCAGTTTGGTTAGCCAAAACAGAAATAACCCGTGCAGGGCAGAATATGCGGTTTTTTGCAACCGCTTGTTTGCATTATAACGATGCTAGCAACATTATGCCTGGTCATGCCATAAACTATACAAACCGCCATCCTTTGGGTGTAGTGGCTTGTATCAGCCCATGGAATTTGCCATTATATCTATTTACTTGGAAAATAGCCCCTGCTTTGGCTACGGGCAATTGTGTGATAGCCAAACCAAGCGAGATTACACCAGCAACGGCCTATCTTTTTTCAAAAATTTGTATAGAGGCAGGTTTACCTGCCGGAGTGTTGAACATTGTGCATGGAACCGGATTCAAAATTGGAGATTTTATTACTTCACATCCACAAATTAAAGCCATTTCTTTTACAGGAGGAACCAATACAGGAAAGAGGATTGCAGGCATTGCGGCACCCATGTTTAAGAAATTATCCTTAGAGCTGGGTGGTAAAAATCCTAATATAATTTTTGATGATGCTGACCTTGAAAAGGCTGTTGCCACCTCGGTTAACTCTTCTTTTTTAAACCAGGGAGAAATATGTTTGTGTGGTTCTAGAATTTATATACAACAAGCAATTTATCAGCAATTTAAAGATAAGTTTATTGCAAAAGTGCTGCAATTGACTGTGGGCAATCCATTGGAAGATGGCAACAAGGTAGGAGCCATTGTTTCTAAAGGGCATTTTGATAAAATATTGGCTTATATTGAAATAGCCAAAACTGAAGGTGCTACAATTTTATGTGGTGGTGATGCAAAAAAAGTTCAGGGATTAGAAGATGGATGTTATATCAATCCCACGGTTATAGAAGGTTTAAAACAAGAAAGTGTTTGTATTCAAGAAGAGATTTTTGGACCTGTGGTAAGCATCATGCCTTTTGAAACGGAGGAAGAAGCCATTGCTTTAGCCAACGGAACAAACTATGGACTGGCAGCCACCATTTGGACACAAAATGTGCAACGTGCTCACAATGTTGCAGCTGCTTTAGAAAGTGGTATCGTTTGGATAAATTGTTGGTTGTTAAGAGACCTTCGCACACCCTTTGGTGGTATGAAAGATAGTGGAGTAGGTAGAGAAGGTGGTTTCAATGCCATGAATTTCTTTACCGAACAACAAAATGTTTGTGTGAAATTGTAGGTTTCGACTACGCTCAGCCTACCAAGGCAAGTGCCCCGCTCAACTTATAAAGTTATGGTTTAGAAGCACTCTTTTTCTGTTACTCCCAAATCCCGAGTCAAAATAATTGCCAAATACACTGAAATCCAAAATATATAAGGACATATAAGGTTTCATATAAGACGTTATTTGTTCTATCTTAAGATAAAACACTCAATGATTAACGCTTACATGTTCTTAAATGAAAGGAATATAAATACAATAGCTTCAATGGTCTTATATGTTAAAATAGCAATGCGAAAATCCAAAACATATAAGGACATATAAGGTTTCATATAAGGCGTTCACTTGTTCTGTCTTTCGAGAAAACACTCCGTTGTTAACGCTTACCTGTTCTTAAATGAAAGGAATATAAATATAATAGCTTCAATGGTCTTTTATGTTAAAATAGCAATACAAAAAACCAAAACATATAAGGTCATATAAGGTTTCATATAAGGCGTTCACTTGTTCTGTCTTTCGAGAAAACACTCAATGATTAACGCTTACATGTTCTTAAATGAAAGGAATATAATAGCTTCAATGGTCTTATATGTTAAAATAGCAATACAAAGATCCAAAACATATAAGGACATATAAGGTTTCATATAAGACGTTATTTTGTTTTTAGATAAAACACTCAATGATTAACGCTTACATGTTCTTAAATGAAAGGAATATAAATATAATAGCTTCAATGGTCTTATATGTTAAAATAGCAATGCGAAAATCCAAAACATATAAGGACATATAAGGTTTCATATAAGACGTTATTTGTTCTATCTTAAGATAAAACACTCAATGATTAACGCTTACATGTTCTTAAATGAAAGGAATATAATAGCTTCAATGGTCTTATATGTTAAAATAGCAATACAAAGATCCAAAACATATAAGGACATATAAGGTTTCATATAAGACGTTATTTTGTTTTTAGATAAAACACTCAATGATTAACGCTTACATGTTCTTAAATGAAAGGAATATAAATATAATAGCTTCAATGGTCTTATATGTTAAAATAGCAATGCGAAAATCCAAAACATATAAGGACATATAAGGTTTCATATAAGA